>Ga0102924_1002281_pt1 | contig 21074 bp, 25 predicted proteins | sample PaiPotPPM11metaG_FD_80116 | JGI IMG/M metagenome (GOLD analysis project Ga0102924, IMG submission 80116) | Iron sulfur acid spring bacterial and archeal communities from Banff, Canada, to study Microbial Dark Matter (Phase II) - Paint Pots PPM... ...
ATCTCCTCGATGGTTGCCGCAATCGATTTGCCGATGCCCGGCAGGGTCGTCAGCTCACCGGCGGCGAGCAACTCGGTGACCGGCGGCGCATTCTCGAGCGTCGCCGCGGCTCGCTCGTAGGCGGTGAACTTGTAAAAGGTCTCTCCAGCCAGCTCCATGAGCTTCCGGATGCGCAGCAGGGTCTCGGCGATCTCCGTATTCGAGGGCACCAAGCGATTTTCAACGTATAGGCACTAACGTGCCTACCAGATTGCCGCCGGAAATATTTAATCTGCCGGTCGAGAAGATGCGCGACGGCTACTATTCCGACACGTACTTCAATCGCGCCCGGCAGATCCTCGAGCAAGACGGCTATCACCCGCCCGTGCGCATGCAGGTCTTTCAGCGCAGCGATGCGGTGCTCTGCGGGATCGACGAAGCGATCGCGATCTTGCGCCTGTGCTCGGGCCGGCGCTTGCCCTCGGGCGAGTGGGAGGACGGCTGGCATGCGCTGCGCGTGCACGCGCTGTACGACGGCGATCGTATCGAACCGTACGAAACGATCATGACGATCGAAGGCGACTATGCGATCTTCGCGCACTTGGAAACGTGCTATTTGGGCGTGCTATCGCGGCGGACCCGGATTGCCACGAACGCACGCGAGATCGTCGATGCGGCCAACGGCAAACAAGTGCTGTTCTTTCCGGCCCGGTTCGATCATCACCTGATGCAAACCGGCGACGGTTATGCGGCGTACATTTCCGGCGCGCTGGGCGTTTCTACGGACGCTAATGCGGAGTGGTGGGGCGCCGGCGGCATGGGAACGGTCCCGCATGCGCTGATCGCGGCGTACGGTGGCGACACGGTCTTGGCGACGCGCCAGTTTGCCGAACACATCGATCCTAACGTCAACGTGATCGCGCTGGTCGACTTCGACAACGATTGCGTAGGAACGAGTTTGGCGGTCGCGCGCGGACTCGGGGATCGGCTCTGGGGCGTGCGGCTGGATACGTCGGGAACGCTGGTCGACAAATCGATCTGGAATATGATGGGCACGTTTAGGCCGACGGGCGTCATTCCGCAACTCGTGTTCAATGTGCGCCGCGCGCTCGACGCCGAGAATTTCCAACACGTTCGCATCGTGGTCAGCGGCGGCTTCACCGCGCAACGGATTCGCGACTTCGAGCGCCATCAGGTTCCCGTCGACGCGTATGCCGTCGGCGGCGCATTTTTTCTCGGCGCGGGCTCAGGGCGAACCGAGTATACGGCCGACGTGGTCGCCCTCGAAACAGATGGAGCGTGGCGGGAGTGTCATAAAGTCGGCCGCCCGGAGCGGCCGAATTTGCGGCTGAAGCTCGTCCAATAACGTGCTGCTCGAAATGCGCGCAGCGGCATTTACGCGGCGCGGATTGCAGATCGTTTCTACGCAAGACGTCGATCTCGAAGAAGGCGGCCGGCTCGCACATGCATGTGCCGGCAACCGCGCGGCCTCGATCGTCGCCATGATGGCCGCGGGTTTGGTGCGAGCCACGAGCGGAAACGTCTTCGTGGGCGCCTTCGATCCGCGGATTCAGCCCGTTCAAGTGAAACGGTTGGCGGGATACGTCGCGCACGAAGCGCTGCCCCATGAATTTCCGACTTTTGAACGGTACATCGATTATCGAGCGGCGTTGTGGCGGCTGAGCCCGGCGGAAAGCGTCGTGCGCGGACGACGAATCTTGGCGGACCTCGAAGGCATACACGAAGCCTTCGCGTATCCGCTGGCCGGAGCGCTCATCGCGCAGCCGCTGCTGCTGGTCTTGGATCGGCCGCAAGCCGTTTACGCACCGCAGCTCCTCACCGTCGCAAAAAACTGTGCCATCTTCTCAACGCACGGCTCGGAAAACGAAGCAGATCGTTTCGCCGAAGCCTGCCATGTGCGCGTATGACACACACCAGCGCGACGGTGGCAATCGTCTCGACGCGCCTGCAGCGCCAAACCGTCCAAACGCTTTTCGTCACGTGCGCGTCGGCGTTGTTCGCGGCTCTGCAAATGCACTCCGACCTCGCGACGCATGCCGCCGGTGCGGCGTTCTTTGGTTCGCTCGCCGGAATCTATTTAGCGATTGGGCAGCGCGGCGGCCGCATGCGCGAACTGGATCTCTGCGAGCAAAGCGCTCCGCTCTACGCGCGCGAGCTGGCGCGCGCCGGTGCGCTCGTTCCGTGCATCGGCGCCACAATGGCAATCGCCGCATATTGGATCGTCGCGGCGATTTCATCCGGACCAAACGTTTTGGCACCCGCGCCCATCATCTTGTCGATTGTATGCGCGAATGCCGTTACGGTCATCGCGTTGTGCGCGACGGTGCGCGCCGGCTTCAACCAAGCGTTTTACATCGTTTTAGCTGCGGCGCTCGCGTTTACGGTCGTCGCGATCGAGTTTCCGCAGCCGCCCGCATCGTTCTTACTCTGCGCGATCGCCGGCTTCATCGGGCTGCGCCAATATGGCGAAGCCCTCGCCGCGTGGGATCCTATACCACCGGTGTAGGAATGGCCGTCGCGAGTTTCTCCACGATCGCGCGATTGAATTGCGCCAGATCTTCGGGCGTGCGCGACGTCACCCAGTTACCGTCCTGCACGACGGGCTGATCGCGATAGAGACCACCGGCATTGCGTATGTCGTCGGCGATGGAATGCACGCCCGTCAGCTGTCGGCCGCGCACGATCTGCGCCGAAATCAGCACTTGCGGTCCGTGGCAGATGACGAACATCGGCTTCTTCGCAGCGTCGAACTCGCGCACGAGGCGCTGTACGTCTTTGTTCGTGCGAATGTAATCCGGCGAGGTTCCGCCCGGAATCAGCAGCGCGTCGAAATCTTCGGCGGTGACGTCGGCCACGAGTTCCTCGGCCTTGACGCTCTGCCCATCGTCCAAACCGCGTTTACCGCGAATTCGCTGGCGCGATTTCTCGTCTATGCCGACGATCGTTACAATTGCGCCCGCTTCTTCCAGCGCGCGCCGGGGTTCGGTGAGTTCCGATTCTTCAAAGCCATCGCCGACCAGCGCGGCGATGCGTTTACCTTCAACTGATTGCATCCGCCTCGGGTTCTCTCCAGGGGCGAGCGGTGCCTACGAGGTCTGTCCTATCTGCTGCGAGGCCGCGCGAAGCAAGTAAGCCAGTTCCAGCTCGATCTTCCCGAGGGCATCCAGGATGGGATCCTCGGCGATGGCCTTGATCGTCGGATTGCGGCGCGTCATGTCGCCCTCGGGGACCCGGTGGCGCGGATTGATCTCGCGCATGTAGATGCGCGCATCGTAGCGTAGCTGGCCTTCGGGCAAGAAATACAGCGGATCCAAGCCGAACGCGTAGAGCTCGAGCGAGAGTAGCCCGGTGTGCTGCATGAACTCAATCGGCTTGGTGCGCAACGCGAGAACCAAGCGCGCAAGCGCGCCGATCGCCAAGCGCCGCGTGCCGGCGAAAACTTCTTGCAGCCCGGCGGCATCCAAGCCGCAGGCTTCGGCCAAGCGCCCGTCCGAGAGTTCGCGCTCCGCCGCATACGTTCGCAACGCTGCGCCGAACTCGGGTCCGCCCGCAGTCCCGGCGATCGGATCCCAGGTCATCCGAAAAGTCCCGCGATCAACCCGCCGTCAATCGCGATCGTTTGTCCGGTGACGTAGCTCGCCGGAGCTGAACACAAAAATGTGACGAGCGGCGCGAACTCTTCGGGCGATGCAATCCGCCCGATCGGCACGTCTTTGCCCGCGCGCTCCATCGCCTCGTCACCGCCATAGAGCTCGCGCAACCGCGCCGTTCTCACGCGTCCAGTCGCGACCGCATTGACCGTCACGCCGTCACTCGCGATCTCCGCCGACAGCGTTTTAAGCGCCGACACCAGCGCCGTGCGAAAGATATTCGAAAGCGCCAGCGTTGGAATCGGCTGCTTGACCGACGTGGAGGTCAGGGCGACGATGCGGCCCCAACCGCGTTCGCGCATCGCCGGCACGACGCCGCGCACGAGCTGCAGCATGCAGCGCAACGTGTTCCCGTACGCGTCATCCCAGTCGCCGGGCTGCAGCTGCGTGAACGTACCGGCTTTGGGACCGCCGCCGTTGGCGATCAAGATGTCAATCGCTCCGAAATCCGCCTGCACGCGCTGCAGCAATCGGTCGATCGAAGCGGCGTCGCGCAGATCGACCGTGTAGCCGCGCGCATCGGGCGACCCTTCCGCGCGAGCTTCCGCCGCCACAGTATCGAGCTCGGCCTCTCGGCGAGCCGCCAACGCAACGCGCGCGCCCTCACGCCCCAGCGCGATCGCGCAAGCGCGTCCAAGCCCCGAGCTCGCGCCGGTCACCAGCGCGGCGCGTCCGCGTATTCCGAGGTCCATTCCAGGCGAGGTTCGCCCCGCGAGGCTCCCGCGCTTTCAGCTGGAACCTTCGCGGCGATGGCGAGCAAGGAACAAATCGTCGAAAGACGCACGGAAATCGTCTTTCCGACCGACGTGAATCATTACGGCACGCTCTTCGGCGGAACGGCCGTCGCGATGATGGACATCGTCGCTTCGATCGCCGCGATGCGCGCCGCTCACAAACCGACCGTCACCGCTTCGATCGATCGCATTGACTTCAAGGAACCGATCCGCCAAGGCGATCTGGTCGAGACGATCGCGCGCGTCGTGAAGATCGGCCGAACGTCGATTACGCTGGAGGTCGAGTTGTGGCGAGTGCTCGCGGACAGCGGCCGGCGAACGCTTTCAACGGTCGGAAAGTTCGTGATGGTGGCGGTGGACCGCCGCGGGCGTCCGACGCCCGTGCTAAGCACTAAGAAGCGCTCGTCACCGAGGCGCTAGACGGATGGCGCCGTCGAGTCTGATCACCTCGCCGTTGAGATACTGATTCTCGAGGATATGGCGCGCGAGCCGCGCGTATTCTCCGGGGCTGCCCAACCGCGGCGGAAACGGCGTCTGCTTTCCTAACGATTCTCGCGCGGCCTCCGGCAGCCCGGCCAGCATCGGCGTATCGAAAATGCCCGGCGCGATGCTCATCACGCGAATTTGATGCTGCGCGAACTCGCGCGCGATCGGCAGCGTCATGCCGGCTACGCCGCCCTTGGATGCGGAGTATGCAGCTTGGCCGATCTGTCCGTCGAAAGCCGCCACCGACGCGGTGCAAATGAAGACGCCGCGATCTTCGCCGGGTTCCACGGCTCGTTTGATCATTTCGACGGCGGCGATGCGAATGACGTTGAACGTCCCGATCAGATTGACGCTGACGACCTTTGTGAAATGATCGAGCGGTTGCGGACCTTCGCGTCCAACAACGCGCTCTGCCGTTGCGATGCCCGCGCAATTGATCGCGCCGTGCAGATTGCCGAATTCGCGCATTGCCAGATCGACGGCCGCACGCACGTCCTTTTCCGCGGTAACGTCGGTGCGCGCAAAGCGCACCCGATCGCCTGCGTCTTTCGCGACCTGCGCACCGTGTTCGTTCACGTCGCAGATCACGACGCTTGCGCCCGCCTGCGTGAACTCGCGTACGCAGGCGGCACCCAGCCCCGAAGCTCCGCCGGTCACCAAAAACGTTCGATCTGCCAATTCCATACGAGCGACCGCTTTTGACGTTGCGAATGCGAAATCCGGGTTGCGCCGGCGGGCGCGTGATGGTATGATTCCCCGGTCGCCGGGACGGACGCGGCACGAGCCGCGCCTGTACCCGAAGCGAGCCTATCCTTGAATAAGGAGTTCTCCGCGTGCCCCTCTCAAAAGACCAGAAATCCGAAATCGCCGCCAAGTACGCCCGCTCGGCCTCCGACACGGGCTCGGCCGACGTGCAAATCGCGATCCTCACGGCTTCGATCAACAAACTGAACGAGCATCTGAAGGATCACAAGAAAGACCACCACAGCCGCCGCGGACTCTACCTCCAGATCGGGCAGCGGCGCCGTCTGCTCAATTACTTACAGCACAAAGATCTGGACCGCTACCGCAAGTTGATCAACGAGCTCGGCCTTCGCCGCTGACTCTACCTTTGCTTAGATTCGGAGGGAATTTCGCATGGTTACTCGTCTGCGTCACGTCGCCGTCATGCAATTCGCGCTGGTGGCCGCCGTGGTGTACGCGCTTATCGGCGTGATCCTAGGATTGGTGTGGTGGCTCGTCTTGGGCCCAATCATCATCGCCGGGATGAAAGCCACCGCCGGCGGCACAGCCGGAATGGGCGCGCTCACGGGCATCGGATTCTTGGCGATAATCGTTTTTCCGATCTGTTATGGAATCATCGGATTCATCGGCGGACTGCTCTACGCTGCGCTGTATAACCTCGCCGCGGGCTGGACCGGCGGAATCGAGATGACCTTCGAACAGGTCCCGGTCGCGACGGTTTAGCTACTTCCGCGCTAAGACGCGGCGCGCGGCCGCCTCGATCGCTGCGGAGCCCATCCCGTAGTATTCGATCAGCTCCGCCGGATCGCCGGATTGACCGAATCGATCGTGCACGCCGACGAATTCGATGGGCGTTGGGCGGCGTTGCGCTAAGATCTCGGCAACGCGCGAGCCCATACCGCCGAAGATCTGATGCTCCTCGACGGTCACGACCGCGCCGCAACGCTCCGCCGCTGCAACGATCGCATCCTCGTCCATCGGCTTAACCGTGTGATTATTTACGACCATGCATTCGATGCCGTCTTTGGCCAGCGACTCGGCCGCGATTAGCGCGTTGTAAAGCAGAATGCCGCAGGCGACGATGGCCACGTCGCGGCCTTCGCGAAATACTTGGGCTTTGCCGAGCTCGAACGGCGTCTCTTCCGTCGTCACGATCGGGGTTTTTTCACGGCCAAAACGCAAGTAGACCGGTCCGGTCATCTCGGCGACCGCGAGCGTCGCCTTTTTCGTTTGAATCGCATCGCACGGTACGACGACGGTCATGTGCGGAATGCAGCGCATGATCGCGATATCTTCGATCGCTTGATGCGTCGCGCCGTCGGGCCCGACCGACACGCCCGCATGCGCGCCGGCGATCTTGACGTTCATTTCGTTGAGGGCCATCGTCGTGCGCACTTGCTCCCACGAGCGGCCCGGATTGAACATCGCGTAGCTCGCGATGAACGGAATCTTTCCGGCGCTGGCCAGGCCGGCGGACATTGCCACCAGCAACTGTTCCGCGACGCCGATCTCGATGTATTGATCGGGAAGGGCTTCCTTGAAGCCGAGCATGCGCGTGGATTCCGAAAGGTCCGCGCAGATCGCGATCACGTTCCGGTTGCGTTTGCCGGCCTCGATGATGCCTTCACCGAAACCGTTGCGCGTCGGCACTTGCTTGACCGCTTGCGACTCGCCCAATTCGGCCAGGTGCATGGCTGCAACTCCGTCGACGGTCTTAGCCATGCGCAAGTATCCGTTCGCGTTCGGCCTGGAGCTCGCGCAGCGCCTGATCCGCTTGTTCTTTATTCGGCGGCTTGCCGTGCCACGTGTAATCGCCTTCCATATAACTGACGCCTTTGCCGGGAACGGTGTTCGCGATGATGACGCTCGGCTTGCCTTTGACTTCCTTCGCTCGTTCGATCGTCTCAATGAACTGGGCGATGTCGTTGCCGTCGCATTCAAAGACTTCCCAATTGAATGCCCGGTATTTATCCGCGAAGGGCTCAAGCGGCATGACGTCTTCCGTGCTTCCGTCGATCTGAATGAAGTTGCGATCGACGATCGCGATCAGATTGTCCAACTTGAACTTGGGAGCGGTCATCGCCGCTTCCCAATGCAAGCCGCATTGATGCTCCGCATCGGAGGTTACGACGTAGACGCGCCAGCTTTTCCCATCCATCTTCGCGGCCAGTGCCATGCCCGTGCCCTGTGCCAAGCCCTCGCCCAAGGGCCCCGACGTCGTTTCGACCGCAGGCAGACGCACGCGCTCGGGGTGCCCTTGCAGCCTCGTTCCGAATTTGCGCAGCGTGAGCAGTTCGTCGACCGGAAAGTATCCGCCGTACGCCATCGCACTGTAGCGAACCGGTGCGATGTGTCCGCAAGAAAGCAGCAACCGATCGCGATCCGGCCATTCGGGCTGGTCGGGCTTGTGCCGTAAAACATGCTCGTACAGCGCCGTAAAAACATCCGCCATGTCGAGCGGTCCGGCCGAGTGCCCCGATCCCGCCGCCAATAGCGAGCGGATGATGCCCTGGCGCACGTCGTTGGCGTGTACCTTGAGTTCGGTCAGACGTTGAGGTGATAGCGCCGGCATATCAGGCCGTAGATACAAGCCAACGCGAGAGTATCCTCGTTCGTTATTCTTGGATGCACGGCAAGCGCACGACGAACTGCGCGCCGCCATCCTCACCATCGCGCACGAACGCGTCGCCTTCATGCGCCTGCGCGATCCAGCGCACGACCGCCAATCCTAAACCGCTCCCCTGGGCATCCCCGCTGAATGCGCGCTCGAAGATCCGCTCCCGGTACGCTTGCGCGACGGCGTCGCCATCGTTGGAGATGAGCAGATAGACGGACCGGCCATTCTTGCGCGAGTCAACCGTTATGGCGGTTCGCGCGTGACGCAAAGCGTTATCGAACAGATTGCGCAGCAGCTCGCGCAGCCGCCGCTCGTCTCCATCAACGATCGCGCTTTGCGCGCGATTCGTAATCAGCAGTCCACGCTGCTCTGCCCTGGCTTCGAACTCTTTTGAAACGACCTTGGTCAACACCGCGACGTCAACCGGCTCGCGCTGCAGGAGCTGCGCCGCGGCGGGCCGCGAGAGCGTCAGCAATTCGCCGACTGCCTGGGAAGCGTCCAATGCCGCTTGCGCGATCGTATCGAAGTTTTGCGCGAAGCGATCGGGCGCTTCGGGTTTGGCGGCCTGCGCGACCGCGGCGATCGTCGCGAGCGGCGAACGCAAACGGTGGGCCGCGTCGGCCGCGAACTCTCGTTCGCGCTCGCGGGCTTCAACCAGCGGTTCAATCGACGATCGGGCCAGCAGCCACGATGCTAGACCCACGATCGCCAGCAACGGAATGTCGAACGCCAAGATCGTGAGCGTCACGCGCGACATCGCCGCGCGGTACGCTTGCGTGGCTTCGGGCGTTCCGAGAGCCGGCTGCAGCAGCGCCAAGTATTCGCGCGCCAAGAATACATAAGCGCCCGCACTGAGCAGCGCCAGCACAATTGCGAAGACGAGCAAGTACCGAAGCGTGAGGCGGGCGATCACACTTCCACCTTGTATCCGACGCCCCAGACGGTGCGAATCACCTCGCCCGCGCCGGCATTCTTGAGTTTGCGCCGCAGCTGACTGACGTAAACGTCAACGATGTTGCTGGAGCCCTCGAAGTCGTATTCCCATAAATGCTCGAGCAGCCGTTCGCGCGTGAACGCAATCCCCGCGTTGCGCGTGAGAAACTCCAGCATCCGGAATTCGGTCGCACCCAGCGGCAGACGCTTCCCTGCGACGGTCGCTTCGCGCCCGGCCGCATCTATCTCGAGCGTGCCGGCTCGCAGCGTTTCGCGAACGGGACGATCAGCTCGCCGCGTTATCGCGCGCAGCCGCGCGAACAACTCTTCTTCGACGAACGGCTTTACGAGATAGTCGTCGGCGCCGCAGTCCAACCCGCGAACGCGGTTCTCCACCGCATCGAGCGCGGTCAGCATCAAAAGCGGCGTCTGCACGCCTTGGGCGCGCGCAGCCCTGGCCAGGTCGAAGCCGTCGCGTCCCGGCAGCACGACGTCGACGATCGCCGCATCATACTGCTGCCGCAGAAGATGCTCCAAGCCCGCATCGCCATCCGCGGCGACGTCGACGGCATACTTTCTCCGCTCGAGCATGGTGCGCACCGCCGCGGCGACCGAGGCGTTGTCCTCGATCACCAAGATTCTCACGCTGTTAGAGGTTCGGCGGCCAGGGAAATCCCACTGTCAGCGCCGCGCCGAGCCGGCCCGGACCGCCGATGGGCTGCTGCTGCTGGACGAGCAGCCGCGCGTGCGGCGTAACGTGAAAAGCCGCGTAGTAGACGAAGTCGCGCGTGATGAACGGCGCGGCTTGCGCGTCGTAGCGCACCCCCAGATAGGCGTGCGCGGTGATGTAATACTTGAGTCGCGCGTATCCGCCGGTGCTGCCCGTTCTCGTTCCGAAGCCGTCGGAATTTTGGTCGTTGCCCCACCACTGTTCGGCCTGGAAATCGAGCTTACGCACGCGTATCGTTGCGAGCAGGCCCGCACGCTGATACGAATCCGTAAAGGCGTTCCGACCGGCAGGAACGATTCGCCGCGAACCGGTGATGAAATCACCACCGATCCCTACGTCGGATGTTAGCGGCGCACGCAAGAACATGCCGATTTCAGGGGAGTTCGCGGCGGTCGTTTCGCCGGTCGGAACAGGTTTGCCGCCGTACGCGGAGCCTTTGTACTCGCCCAGCGCGACGGTCAGATCGGTGGTAACCGATCCGATCCGGCGCTCGGCTTGTGCGCCCCAGCGTGGCGACGACAGCGGTAGATCGTTGAGGCCGACGTGCGCACCGTAATAGCCGTATGATGCGAGATCGTCGAGCCGCTGCCCGGGCGATTGCGCGAGCGGCAACTCGAAGAGACCCAAACGATAGAGCGATTGCGTGTGGGTGTTGTAGGTCGCGAGATATCCTAGGAATAATCCCGCGGGCCCGCCGCCCGCACCAAAGTTATAATGAATGAACGCGCTGACCGCGCCCACATCCGCGTTCGAAAGCAGCACGCCCCCCGGCGCGAAGCGCCGGCTGCCCGCGGCCGGATCGCGCTCCCACTCGAGCTGGTAGCGAAATGCGACTCCAGTCGTGCCGTGTTTGGGAAGCGGCAGCTGGTACCCGTGTGCCCGGAATGAAAGTCCAAACGCATTCAGCTCCGGCAGCACGCTGTGACACGCTCCGCATTGCAGCCGGTAGCGCTGTGCGAACAGCGGAATCGCACGCGCCCAGCCGCCGGCTGCAACCGCGTAACCGGCGGTTAACACACAGACCACAGCCACACGGACGCTAGTGCGCAACAATTATGGCCCGCATCGGTGCGCCGTAGTGGAAGAAACAGCCGAAGAGATACGTACCGGCGCGGTCGACCACCAGCGTCTGCGAGCTTGCGCCGGCGGCCAGCGTGCCGCTGCTCCAATTCTGTGAGAGCGCATTACCGCTTTGCGTTTGCGCGGAGCTGGTAAACGGCGATCCCGCCGGAAAGGTCGTCGCTCCCGAAATGAGCGTTGCCGTATGCGCAAATCCGTCGGTATTGACGAAACGCAGCGTCGTGCCGGCCGCGACCGTAGTCACCGCCGGTGCGTAACCACCGGCGATCCCTCCCGCGGTTTGCGAAGGGGCGTCCAACGTCAGGTTCACGTCGATCGTTTGCGCGGCAGCGCCACCCGGCGGTAATGCAATGCCGCCGTAGGTGCAAGCCGCCAGCGAAAGTGCGCTGATGGCGCTCATGACGAGCTTCACTGCGTAAGCGCACGCCACTGCGTATGCACTTCTGCGATCAGCTGCGTGCTCAAATCGGTTGAGGCAAGAATCGTTTTACGCAGCGTGCCGTGTGCGTCGATGAAGTAGACGAAAGTCGTGTGCACGTCCGCATATCCCTTGCGTCCGCGCCGAGCCACGACACCGAACATGCGCATGACTCGGTGCACGTTCGGAATACTGCCGCTGGCCACGATCCAGATCCTCGGATCGGCGCCAAACGTCTGCGCCAGTAAACGCATCGTCTGCGGCGGATCGTGTTCCGGATCGAGGGTTATCGTCAGCAACCGGATCTTGCGCCGCTCGCTCGCCAATTGTCGCGCGGCTTGAGCAAACTGCGCGTTGACGAGCGGACAGGCGTCGGTGCAATGCGCGGCCACGAAGGTGACGATCAGCGGCGTGCCGGCCAATGATTTGAAACTAAAAACGTGGCCGGCTTGATCGACCAGCTGCGGAGCTTGTGCCGCCGCTGCAACCGGGAGGGCCGGCGCAGCGATGATCGCGAGAACGATCGCCGCGCCGGCGTGCTTGAAACGATTTAGCAATACGGACCCCTAATAGCCGTAGCCGCCGCCGCCGCCACCGCCGCTTGGCTGCGGAGTAGCCTGGGGACCGGGCGTGGCCGACGCGCTGACTTGGATCACGTCCCGCATGCTCACGGTTCCCAACGCCGGGTTGCTCACGGAGTCCATGTAGTGGTAGGCGCACCCGATGTAGTAGGTCCCCGCGTTCGCGAGCGTCAGGCTAAGCGTTCCCCCGCCTGGAACGGTTCCGCTGGCATAGCCCGCTGCCAGCGTGCTGCCGCCGGATGCAGCGGTCGACAACGTAGGGTTGGCCGGAAACCCCGTGGTGCTCAACACGTTAAGCGTGTGGTTGGTTGACGTTGAAAGATTTTTCAGCGTAACGACCGTGCCGGGCGGAAATGCGATCGTTTGCGAATAGGCGTTTTGCGTGTAGCCGCCGACGGGTCCGAAAGTCGGATCGTTCACCTGACCGATGGCGCCGTCCGGCAACGCGAATCCAATCGTGAAACCCGAGACGCCGATCGGCGTCACAGTGCCGCCCCCGCTGCTGGGCGGACTGGATCCGCCCCCGGCGCCACCTCCGCAGGCTGTCAGTGATAATGCCAATGCCGCCAAGAAAAACACGGCTATCGTAGTTCTGTTTCCGCGCATGCGTTCTCCCCAAAAAGCTATCTAGTAGGAAAGAGTGTAGAACGCAGGAATGAAAAAAGTTTGAAGAACTAGTGGGTTTTGATGGCGTCGCGCATCGCGACGGCCAAGTTTCTCAGGGCCGGATCGCCGGCCGCGTCGGCGGCGACGATGTCAAACGCCGCCCGCGCCTGGGTGCGCTTCCCCTCGCGCAGCAAGATGGTTCCGAGGGCGAAACGCGCGCGCGCATAGCCGGGGGCGAGATCGAGAGCCAGTTGGAACTCGCGTTCGGCCGAGTCGTAACGATTCGCATGAGCCTGCGCCAAGCCCAGATCGTAGTGCGCGACCGCATACGCCGGATTCGCGTGCAGCAGCCGCCCGAAATCATTTTGCGCCGTGGCCGAATCGCCCAAACGCAATGCCACCAAACCGCGTTCGTACATGGCGCGCGCCGAGTCGGGTGCGGCCGCGACGAAGCGATCCGCCACGGCGCGGGCGTCCCGGAGATCGCCGCGATCCAAGTCGACCGCGATCAGGTTTGCCATCGCTGCCAAAAAGCCGGGATCGCGAGCGATCGCGTCTTGCAATTGCTGCGCCGCGTCGTCGAGCCGGTGCAGATTCACATAAGCGATTGCGAGGTCGTAGCGCGCCGTCGAGTTTTGAGGTTCGGCCGGATGCAGCGCAATGATGCGCTCGAATTCAGCCGATGCCGCTTGCCAATCTCCGCGCCGCTCGGCATCGAGTCCCAAATGAAATCGTTCGAGGACTTCGCGCTGTTCTGCCAAGGCCCGCAAAGCGGGAGCGCTCGTCGTGCGCGGCACGGGCGTTGCGGTCGGATACATCTGTGCGCGCGCGTGCGACGGGAAAGCCGCGAAGAGCGACAACGCCAGCGGCAGCCAGGGACGTCTCACTATTAGGGCCGGGGCAGTTCCGCGTCTTGCCAAGCGCTTGCGCCCGCGGCTTTCTCAGGTTTGCATGCCCACCCGACGCGGCCGTTCTCGGCGATTGGGCCGAGGAGCGCGGGGGCGGCCGAAGGCTGCAGGGCGCCATCGAGCATCGCTTCGAGCGACTGCGCGCCGGCAAACCCGTAGGCGCCGGCAAGCGTGCAGACGGCTATAATTACCGGCAGCACGAAGAGCCGAAGCCATCGTCTTGACATCAGCTCTAAGTATAACCGAATCTCTGAAGGATCCGTGAAACGCCGCTTGATGCTTCCGGCCCTCCTGCTCACGCTCGCCGCGGCACCCTCGCCGCTGGTGGTTGGTTCGGTGCGCGATCAGGAAGGCGCGCCGGTCGCGGGGGCGGTGGTGGCCGCCGCTGACGCGCAGACCACGACCGGAACGGACGGAACCTTCGCGTTGGCCTCGGGCAACGCCGGCACGATCCGGATCACGTGCGACTACTGCCGCTCACTCACTCTGCGCGTTCGCGAATCCGAGCCCGTCGTGGCAATCGTGCAGCGCTATCAGGCATTGATCGCACCGGGGCCTTCCGAACGTGATCTCCGAGCGCTTCCTTACGCGCGAGGGGAGTCGGCGATTTCCTTGCATCCATTCGTCGTCCTAAGCGACAGCCGCGCGCTGCTGCCCGGCCCCAGGCTGGCCGATCGCGGTGCATCGCGGCAAGGCGGTACGATCCTCGATGACGGCATACCGAACTACGACATCGTCGCGAATGTCTCGGGGCTTGCGACGATCCCGTTTTTTAACGTGCGGCGCGCCGGCGTGCTTTCACCCGGCGACTCGTCGTATTACGGCGATCAGCTGAGCAGCGGCATTTTCTCGCTGGACGAGTTGCCGCAGCAAGGACCCGACGCGTTTGTCATCGGCGGAAAAGACACGGCGTTTCGCGGCGCCTCCATTAGTGCGGGCGGCGCGTATGCGCTGGCGGCTTCGAGCAGCGCGTCCGACACGCGCGCACGCGCAACCGCTGGAATGCGTGCAACAAGCGGGACGGATTCGCTCGATGTGACCGTTTTGGCAGGTCGCGCAAATCTTCAGCAAGGATCGACGTCGATCGCCGACGGCGTCGAAGGTTTTCGCGCGCAGTTTCAGCGCATTCGTGACACTGCAATCCAGGCGAGCTTGGTCGCCGATCGCGCCGGCTACGACACGAGTTCGGCGGGCATGCCATTGACGGCGCTGTGGAGCGACGTGGCCGCCGACCTGAAAGTAACCTCGCGCCAACCGGTTCAAGTCTTCGCCGATGCCGGCTTGCGAAGATCGACCGGACACTATGCAGCGGATGCATTTGGCCTACGCATAGCCGGCACCGTCGGACAAACGCATCTCGACGTTGGGGCCGAAACGCGCGGCAATCGATACGACGTGCGGGCCGGAATAGGCGCCTACACGATCGCGTACAATGGCGGATCCACCGGAACGGCGTTGCCGATGAACGCCCAGGCGCTTTCGCCCTCGCTCTATGCATCCTACGATCTCACGCCGCAATGGAACGTCGAACTTTATGTGGGCGGCTCGTTCCGGCTGCCGACGTTGCTTGAAGCGTACGGATCGAATCCGTCCGCCGGGCCGTTGCCTATCGATCGCTACGCGCAATTCACGCAAACCTTGACATACACCGACCTGCGGCGGCTCACACTCTCCGTCACGTCGATGAACGAAAGCCTCAACAACCTCGATGCCGGCACGGTGCGCGCGATTGGCGCGTCGCTTACATGGCAAATCGCGCCCTCGCTCTCGCTGCGCGCGTGGACGCTCTATTTCAACGATCAAACGCAGCCTTACGAAGCGCTCGTGCGCTTCGGCAAGGCCGCACAATCGGGCACGCCGGGCTCGCTGTGGCTGACATATGAAAATGCATCCGGTCTGCGGCTGGATGGAATCTATCGCGCCGATTTGCTCGATGCGCTGCCCGACCGGCACGTCGACGCCTCGCTTTCCGCACCGCTGGCCGACGGTCTGCGGTGGTTCGTCAGCACGGAGCGCCGCCACGACACGCGCTACGTGGACGCCGGCATCAGATTCGAAGGTCCGTGAGCAGCTCTTCGCAATTCCGGTTCCATAGCGACTCTTGCGTTTGACGCGCAGGCCGGTTGTGTGCCATACTGACGGCCACCCCGCGCGATCTTTCGGATACGATTGAGCCGCGCTCTCTACCGAAAGATCACCCACCATCAGCACCTTCGACCAACTAGGCTTACAGCCGGCATTGCTGCGCGCTGTCCACGACCTGAAATTCACCGAGCCCACGCCGATTCAAAGCATGTCGATCCCGCCGGCACTGGCCGGCCGCGACGTCCTCGCGAGTGCCGAAACCGGCAGCGGAAAATCGGCCGCTTTCGGCCTGCCGATTCTCAATACACTCATCGGCTTGCCGCGCGGGAAAACCCGCGCGCTGGTTCTCGCTCCGACCCGCGAACTCGCGGAGCAAATCGCAACGCACTTGACGGCGCTGGCAAAATATACCGACATACGGATCGCAGCGGTCTACGGCGGCGTCGGATTCGGCCCGCAGGCGGCGGCCTTCAAACGCGGCAGCGACGTGATCGTCGCCACGCCGGGACGATTGCTCGATCACATAGAGCAGCGCACCGCGAAACTCAACGACGTATCGATGCTCGTGCTCGACGAAGCCGACCGCATGCTCGACATGGGTTTCTTACCACCGGTGCGCCGCATTCTCAGACATGTCGCACGCGAGCGGCAAACATTTTTCTTCTCGGCCACCCTGCCGCCCGCGATCGCCGGGCTGATCCGCGAAATGCTGCACGATCCGGCTCGCGTGGAACTGGCTGCCAAGCCGTCGCCCGTCGCCAGCCTGACGCAAACCGTGTACGCCGTTCCGAATGAAAAGAAAACCGATCTCTTTCTCGAGCTGCTCAAAGACAACACGATCTATTCGGCGATTGCGTTCACGCGTACGAAAGCTCGCGCCAACCGGCTGGCGGCCGCGCTCGAGAAGCATCGCATCCCGTCGGATCTGATTCACGGCGATCGCTCGCAGTCGCAACGCACGCGCGCGCTCGAAAACTTCAAGCGCGGCAAGCACCGCGTTCTGGTCGCGACCGATATCGCGGCGCGGGGCATCGACATCATCGAACTCGGCCACGTCGTGAACTACGACGTCCCGCGCGCGGCCGAAGACTATATGCACCGCATCGGGCGCACCGCCCGCGCGCAATCGACGGGTGATGCGATCACCTTCGTATCGTCGGACGAAGAACCGCTGATGAAACAAATCGAATATCTGTTAGGCAAGCGCTTGAACCGCTCGAAAAATCCGCTCTTCCCCGACGCCAGCGTCGAACCGCCCAAGGCGCAAGTCGTGTACCGATCGCGTCCGCGCCGGCGCTAGACCCAGGGCGATTGTGCCGCCATCCCGAACGGGATGGGCCTCATAATAGAACGATAACAAGAAGAATTAGGAGTAATTTGTGCCTGAATCCGTCTCATTAGAGATCGGCGGGCGCACGATGACCATCGAGACCGGCGAGCTCGCGAAACAAGCGAACGGCTCCGCCCTGGTCCGATATGGTGACCAAAATGTCGTGCTCTGCGCCGCCACCGCCTCCGAGAAACCTCGCGAAGGCATCGACTTTTTCCCCTTAACCTGCGATTTCGAAGAAAAGATGTACGCCGCCGGCAAGATTCCGGGCGGTTACATCAAGCGCGAAGGCCGCCCGCCTGAACACGGCGTGCTCAGCTCGCGGCAGATCGACCGGCCGATCCGGCCGCTCTTCCCCGACGGTTTCCGGAACGACATTCAAATCGTGGCAACCGTTCTCTCAATCGATCGCGAACTCGACGCCGACGTCCTGGGGACATGCGCGGCCGGAGCTGCGCTCGCGCTTTCCGATATCCCGTTTGACAAGACGGTCGCCGCGGTTCGCGTCGGCCGCGATGAAAGCGGCGCATACATCTGCAATCCGTCGCTGCCGCAATACGCAACCGGCGGCATGGACATCGTTGTCGCCGGAACCGCCGACGCCGTCATGATGGTCGAAGGCGGCGGAAGTGAAATCAGTGAGGAAGATTTCCTCGGAGCGATCGAGTTTGCACAGGAACAGATCAAACTGATCGTGACCGCTATCGATCAGCTCGTCAAGAAAGCCGGCAAACCGAAACGCGAATTTCCATTGCTGAAGGTCAACGCCGATCTCGACAAGTGGATGCGCAAAACGTTCAAAGACGACGTGGCCAAAGGCATGCGCGTCTTCGACAAACTCAAACGCGAAGCGGAGCTCGGCAAGATTACGGTCGACGAAGGCATCGCGCGCTGCCAAGATCCGCAGATCAAGGCGCTCTTGGAGGACCCGCTTCTCGCCAAAGAGTTCGGCAAAATTCTGAAGGCGATGGAAGAGGACGAACTGCGCGTCATGGTCGTGGACGAAAAGATCCGTCCCGACGGCCGCAAGCCCGACGAAATCCGCGACATCTGGTGCAAAGTGCACTACGTTCCGCGCGTCCACGGCTCGGGCGTCTTCACGCGCGGCCAAACGCAAGTCTTTACTGCGGCGACGCTCGGGTCGATCAGCGATGCGCAGCGGCTCGACGGCATCCTCGAGCTCGGCGAGCGCAAGCGCTACATGCACTTCTACAACTTCCCACCGTTTTCGGTTGGCGAGACGCGTCCGATGCGCGGCCCCGGCCGGCGCGAAATCGGCCACGGCCACCTGGCCGAACGCGCACTCGTTCCGGTGCTGCCGGCAAAAGAAGACTTCCCCTACACGCTGCGCCTGATCAGCGAAGTGCTCGAATCGAACGGTTCGTCGTCAATGGCGTCGGTGTGCGGCAGCACGCTCGCGCTGATGGATGCGGGCGTGCCGATTCGCGAGCACGTCGCCGGCGTCGCCATGGGACTGGTTCTCAAAGGCGACAAATACGCAATCCTTACCGACATCCAAGGCATGGAAGATTCGCTCGGCGAGATGGACTTCAAAGTCGCGGGCACCAAGAAGGGCATCACCGCGATTCAGATGGACATCAAAGTCCAAGGCGTCACCGTGCAGATCATGCGCGAAGCGATGGCGGAAGCCAAGAAGTCGCGCCTCTTCATCATCGGCAAACTTGCCGAAACGATTGCCGAACCGCGCGCGGAGCTCTCGAAATATGCGCCGCGCATGATCGTCGTGCAAATCGATCCGGCCAAGATCAAAGACGTGATCGGCCCCGGCGGAAAGATCATCAACAAGATCATCGAGGAAACCGGCATCGAGAAGATGGACATCGAGGACGACGGCAAGGTCTACATCACCGCGCTCGACGGCGAGTCGGCGGAAAAAGCTCGCGCGCAAGTCGAGGCAATCACCAAAGACATCGTGGTCGGCGAGACCTACATGGGCGAAGTCACGCGCATCATCAACATCGGTGCGTTCGTGAAGATTCTGCCCGGCAAAGAAGGCTTGGTGCACATCAGCCAGCTCGCGCCCGCGCGAGTCGAAAAGGTCGAAGATGTCGTCAAAGTCGGCGATCAGATCATGGTCAAAGTGATGGAGGTCGACGGCCAAGGCCGCATCAATCTCTCGCGCAAGGCCGTGCTGGCGGGTGCGTCGGGCAACGGCGCGTTTGAAGCCGAACCCGCACGCAGCACCGGCGGCGGCGGTTTTGGCGGCGGCGCCGGACGGCGGCCGCGCCGGCCGCGCCGCAGGGAGTAAGACCAAGGGCCCGCAAGTGCGGGCCTTTCGCTTTTATATATAAAGGAAGCCACCATGACCGCTCGCTCACCGATGCTGCCCTTGATCTTTGCCGTACTCGCGGGTTTTGCCGGCGGCATCCTCTCGCAACAACTGGTCCGCCCCGTGCAAGCTGCAGGCAGCGGCGTTATCACTGCTCGCGACTTTCGGCTGGTTGATGCCAGCGGCAAGTTGCTGGCCGAGCTGGTGCCGGTACGGTATCCCAAGGCCAAAACAGCCACGACCGAACTGACGATCTACGGAGCAAATCGCTACCAAACACAGCTCGGGGCGGACGGCTTATATTTCGGCCGCGGCTTCGGCGACGAAGATCTGGGCGTCGGCTACGCCTACGGACCATCGCACAAGCTCGGCGCCGCTGTTTTCTTCTGGTACAAGAAAGTGGGCCGCATGGGCATGCAGCTCGACGCGGACAAGGGCGGCGCGCCATCGGCCTGGATGTACGACGCAAGCGGCAACACGATCTGGGCCGCGCCGACGCCGACCCCGAGCCCTTGAACAACGCGGTCCTTGTCACCGGGGCTTCGACCGGGATCGGCTACGCGACCAGCGCGTTGCTCGCGCGCGAGGGCTTCACCGTTTTCGCGGGCGTCCGCACTGATGCGGACTCGCAGCGGCTCTCGGCAATTCCGGGAGTCGCCGCGCTGCAGTTGGACGTCACCGACGCCGAGCAAATTCGCGACGCCGCGCACATCGTGCACGAAAGCGGCTTGCCGCTGCGCGGCGTCGTCAACAATGCGGGCATTGTCGCGCCCGGTCCGCTGGAGTTTCTTCCGATCGACGATCTGCGCTTGCAGTTTGAAGTCAACTTCTTCGGTGCGGTGGCGGTTACGCAGGCATTTTTGCCGATGCTGCGCGCGTCCAAAGGCCGCCTGATCTTCATGAGTTCCGTTTCCGGGCAAATTGCCTCACCGTTCGTCGGCGCGTACAGCTCGTCGAAGTTTGCGCTCGAGTCGGCGAGCGATGCACTGCGGATGGAGCTGCGCGGATCAGGAGTCGGTGTGTCCGTCGTGCAGCCCGGCAACGTCAACACGCCGATTTGGGAAAAGGGCCGCAGCCGAAAGGATCGCCTGCTGGGACGCGTCCCACCACAAGCGCATGAATATTATGCGCCGGCGCTCGCGGCGCTCGTGAAAGTCAGCGAGGAGGCGGAGCGAACCGGCATCGATCCCAATCTGGTCGCCAGAGCCGTGCTGCACGCGCTGACCGCAAAAAAAGCGCGACCGCGTTACGCGGTCGGGGCGCCGGCGGGGTGGATGCGGCGAACCTTCACGATGCTGCCCGAACGGCTGCGCGATCGCACGTTGATGCGCCGCATGGGATTCGAATAGCATGCCGTACGATTCGCTGCGCGACTTCGTCGAAGCGCTGGACCACGCCGGCGAGCTGCATCGTGTAGAGGCCCAAGTCGATCCGAAACTCGAGATCAGCGAAATCACGGATCGCGTCGTGAAGCGCGGCGGCCCGGCGCTGCTTTTTACGAACGTGCGCGGATCGAAGTTTCCGGTCTTGACCAACCAGTTTGGAACGCGCAGCCGCATGGCGCTGGCACTCGGCGGCGCGACGCTCGATGAAGCCGGCGATCGGATTCGCAAACTGCTCGATCTGTCGCTGCCGGAATCGGCCATGGAAAAGATCGGAAAATTGCTTTCGCTCGCGCCACTCGCCGCGGCTTTGCCGAAGACGGTTTCCTCGGGCAGCTGTCAGGACGTCGTGCTCGATCAGCCGGATCTCACGCTCCTGCCCGCTTTGACGACTTGGCCGATGGATGCCGCACCGTTCATCACGCTGCCGCTCGTCGTCACCAAAGATCCGAAAAGCGGCCGGTTCAATGTCGGAATGTATCGCATGCAAATCTATGGTG
>Ga0102924_1002282_pt1 | contig 21073 bp, 13 predicted proteins | sample PaiPotPPM11metaG_FD_80116 | JGI IMG/M metagenome (GOLD analysis project Ga0102924, IMG submission 80116) | Iron sulfur acid spring bacterial and archeal communities from Banff, Canada, to study Microbial Dark Matter (Phase II) - Paint Pots PPM... ...
CGCCTATACTGCCCCGCCACACCCCGAGGCCGGTTCGGCCCTGCACCTCTCCCCTCGTTCGCCTCCGGCGCACGAGGGCGCAGCCCCGCGGAACCGCGCCCAAGCTCGAGCCCCCACGGCTCGACCTAGAGAGAGACCCATGCCCCTCGCCAGCGACAAGAAAGCCGAAATCGTCACCAAGTTCCAAACGCACGACCACGACACCGGCTCGCCCGAGGTCCAGATCGCGCTGCTCACCGAACGAATCGGCTACCTCACCGAACACTTCAAGACCCACGTCAAAGACCACCACTCGCGCCGCGGCCTGCTGCGTATGGTGTCCAAGCGCCGCCGGCTACTCGACTACTTGAAGCGCTCCAATCTCGAGCGTTACCGCAAGGTCGTCGGCGCGCTCAGCCTTCGCAAGTAACCGTCCTTTGCCACCCCGAGCCACAACGTCACGCTTCTTGATTTTCGATTCGCGAGTACGAGCGAACGCGCACGCCCCCGACACGCAAGAAGAGGGTAGCGCGCTCGTGCCTGCGAACCGAGGATCAAGGCGGACCGTGCGCTCGGCGTCGAGCCGCACGCACGCGGCGTTTGCGCCATGGGAGCGCAGAAGAACATGTCATTTGTTCGAGAGTCCGTCACAGTCAACGGGAAGCCGCTTGTCCTAGAGACCGGCCGCCTCGCCAAACAAGCTCACGGCGCCGTCCTCGTCACGTACGGCGAGAGCGTCGTCCTCGTCACCGCGGTGAGCGGCGACGAGCGGCCGGGGATCGACTTTTTCCCCCTCACCTGCGACTACGTCGAGAAGACGTTCGCGGCCGGCAAGATCCCCGGCGGCTTCTTCAAGCGCGAGGGCCGCCAGCGCGACGAGGAGATCCTCACGTCGCGCCTCATCGACCGCCCCTGCCGTCCCCTCTTCCCCGAGGGGTTCCGCAACGACACGCAGGTCATCGCGACCGTCCTCTCCAGCGACAAGGAGAACCCGACCGACGTCCTCGCTATGACGGCGGCGTCGGCGGCGCTCCACATCTCGGAGATCCCGTGGAATGGGCCGTTCGTCGCGGTGCGCGTGGCGCGCGTCGACGGCGAGTTCATCTCGTACCCGACGTTCGAGCAGCAAGCGAAGGGCGACATCGACATGGTGGTCGCCTGCTCGAAGGACGCGATCGTCATGGTCGAGGGCGGCGCCGGCGAGGCCTCCGAGGCCGACGTCATCGACGCACTCATGTTCGCCCACAAGACGGCCCAGCCCATCCTCGAGCTCATCGAGCGGATGCGCGCCGCGATCGGCAAGCCGAAGCGCACCTTCGAGAAGAAGACTCTGCCGCCCGAGGTCGCGTCGACCATCAAGGAGATGTGCGACAAGGAGATCCTCGCGGCGTCGCTCATCAAGGAAAAGAAGGCGCGCTACGACGCGTACAAGGCGACCAAGACGAAGATGGTCGAGGCCGTGACGCAGAAGGTCGGCGCCGAAGGGTTCGCGAAGATCGAGAAGCTCGTCAAAGAGGAGTTCGAGGAGCGCAAGTACCAGGTCGTCCGCGAGTACGTCCTCAGCGAGCGCAAGCGCATCGACGGGCGCGACATGAAGACGATCCGGCCCATCGTCTGCGAGGTGGGGATCCTCCCGCGCACGCACGGGTCGGCGCTCTTCCAGCGCGGCGAGACGCAGGCTGCCGTCGCGGCGACGCTCGGCACGTCGAGCGACGAGCAGAAGATCGACGCGCTCACCGGCGAGCGGTGGAAGCGCTTCATGCTCCACTACAACTTCCCCCCGTACTCGACGGGCGAGACGAAGCCGCTGCGCGGACCCGGCCGCCGCGAGATCGGCCACGGCGCCCTCGCCGAGCGCGCGGTCGTGCGGATGATCCCCGACGAGGACAAATTCCCGTACACGATCCGCGTCGTCAGCGAGATCCTCGAGAGCAACGGCAGCTCGTCGATGGCGAGCGTCTGCGGCGGCACGCTGTCGCTCATGGACGCAGGCGTGCCCATCAAGTCGCCGGTCGCCGGCATCGCGATGGGCCTCATCTCCGACGGCGCCCTCACCGACCCGAAGACTCGCTTCGCCGTCCTCAGCGACATCCTCGGCGACGAGGACCACCTGGGCGACATGGACTTCAAGGTCTGCGGGACCAAGAAGGGCATCACCGCGATCCAGATGGACATCAAGATCTCCGGCCTCTCGCGGGAGGTCCTCGCCCAGGCGCTCGAGCAGGCGCGCGAGGGGCGCATCTTCATCCTCGACAAGATGCTCGCGACGCTGGCGCAGCCGCGGGCCGACCTCTCGAAGTGGGCGCCGCGCATCACGCAGATCAAGGTGAAGCCCGATCAGATCCGCGTGATCATCGGGCCGGGCGGCAAGACCATCAAGGGCATCATCGACCAGACGGGCGTCGCCATCGACGTCGAGGACGACGGCACGGTGAACGTCGCGTCGGCCGACAGCGACGCGGTGAAGCGCGCGCTCGAGATCATCAAGGGCCTGACGACCGAGCCGGAGGTGGGCGCGACCTACAAGGGCACGGTCACGCGCGTGGCGGACTTCGGCGCGTTCATCGAGATCCTGCCGGGCACCGACGGGCTCCTGCACGTCTCGGAGATGGCGCACCACCGCGTCGAGAAGGTCACCGACGTGATGAAGGAAGGCGACCCGGTCGAGGTGAAGGTGCTGTCGATCGACCGCGACGGGAAGATTCGCCTGACGCGCCGCGAGCTCCTCCCGTTCCCCGAGGGGCCCGAGGGCGAGGCCGCGAAGAAGCGCCTCCTGCAGGCGCGCGAGCAGGGCGGCGGTCCCCCGGCGCGCAGCGGCGGCGGCGGGCGAGACCGGCGCGACGGGCCTCCGCGCGACCGCGGAGAGCGGTCCGGCGGCGGTGGCCGCCCGCCACGATGAGGTCCGGCCGCGGGGGGTGTGGTGGCGGAGCGCCGCACGGCGAGCCTCGTCCCGCGCCCCGTTGGCCTTAGCGGGCGACCCGGTCCAGCTCGATCTCGTACAGACCCTGGTCCGACGCGGAGGCGAGCAGGTGGCCGTGGTCCGCGAGCAGCCTGCCGACGCGAGAGCACTCGTCTTTGCGAACCATGAAGCCCACCCCCGAGGTGTCGTTCAGGGAGGGCATCTCGCCGCTCACCAGGGTCCGCGGAGCCATGACGTGCGTCACGTGCAGTCGCCGGAGGTCGTCGACGAAGTCGTCCCACGTCGCCATGCGAAGGGACCCTTGGACGATGTCTCCGCAAAACGTCGTCCGGTCGATGTGAAATCCTCCGCAGTAGTTCGTCAGTAGAACGCGGGACTCCCCGGGCAGCTCGCGGTTGACCCGCTCGTAGAGCGGGAACAGACCGAGGTGTCTGCGAAGGAACGTGCGCTGGTCCTCGATTCCCAGTGCGGTACGCGCAGCACCGGCGACGTCGTCGTCGATCGCGCGAAAGCTACGACGAGCTTGCGCGAGCGAGGCGACCATCGTCGCCGCGACCAGCGCGACGCGTTGCCAGCGACCCGCCATAGTCCTTCCGCATAGAGCAAGCAGCGGAAGTTGGAGGACGGAAGCGATCGGTACCCAGTACCGAACGTAGAAGCCGACGGAGAGAAGCTGCGCGAGAACCACGCCCAGCACGACGACGGTCGTTGCTCGAGCCATCCAGGAACGCAAGAGCAAGCACGCGACGCTCGCGGCCGCGACGGCTGCTGCGGCCCCGCCCGCGAGAAGCAGCTGCCGCTGGTCGAGGGTCCAGCGGGCTCCAATGCCGCTGCCCCAGTTCAGGTATCGGTTGAAATGCTCCCACTCGTCAGCGAGGTGAGGCGAAAAGTCGCGCGATGGAATGTATCGCGCCCACATCGGAAAGAACGGATTGCCCGTGACGACTGCCGAACGCGCAAGCCACGGCGCGACGGGCAGCACGCAGAGGACCAGCAGCGCGAGCCATCGTGCTTGGGGAGCGGTGTACGCCGTCCTTTGTCGGGCGTCGTAGATACGCGCCGCCACCGTCAGCGCCAGGAGGGCGACCGGCACCACGCCGGCCGTGATCTTGAACGACGCCCCCAGCCCGGCGAGCACGCACGCGACTCGCAGTGAGCTCACGTCGCGAGTCTGAAACCAGCTTATCCAGGCAAGGACCGCGGCGATCACGGCGAAGCTCGTCACGCCCTCCACGTAGGCACACCCGAGCAACGTGCCGACGCCAAACGGCCCAAATAGGTAGAGAGCCGCGGCGGCCGCGCCGACGACTTTGCCGCTCAGCCGGACGCCGGCGCAATACAGGCCGGCCGCGCCCGCGACGCCGAACGCGAAGTGGAGGACCTTCGCGGCCGCGTCGCCCGCGAACACGAGAGCGATGGTGAAGAGCATTTCGCCGCCCATCGGCATGTTCGAGTTCGGATACGTCGGCAGGTAGCCAAGGGAACCGGTCTCCAGCCACCGCTTGGGAACCGTCAGGTGATATCCGAGTCCGTCGGCGTCGATCGCCGGTGCGAGCGCGACCAGGCCGGTCGCGAGCAATCCCGGCAACAGCGCCAGCGTCCACGCGACGACCCAGCGATGGCGCCGAAGAGGCGGGAAGAACGCGGCCCGAAGGTTGGACCCGACCGCGCGAGCGTCGACGACCGACAGAAGGGCCATGACCGCCATGGCGATCCGCAACGACCCCACACTCAGAATTCGCGCCGCTCCGAGGACGAACGGCACGAGCTGGAGCGCCCCCGCGCCCAGCGCAATGGCGATGGTGACGTGTTCGGCGGAGTCGTTGTCGGTCGATCCGCCGAGCCAGCCCCGCAGTCTCCTGCCAAGCGCGACGCTGATCCAGACAAACGCGAGAACGAATAGCGTTGCCTGGAGCACGGACGCCCCCGTCGTGACAAAATGCGGCATGCGAATTCCTTAAGAGGGGAATTCTTCGCGTCCAGGACCGAAGCCTTTCTTTCGAATCGCTCATACGCCATTTGCCTCGTTAGCTCGTTAGCTCGTTAGCCCGTTAGCTCGTGCCGAGTCGGTCCGTGCGCGCCGCCACTCGGTTTGCTCGGGCCCGGCCCGCACGCCGCCCTCACCAGACTTGTCGCGAGCCGCTCGAGCGCCCGGGGCTGGCGCCTCGCGATCGGGGTGGGGACCACCTCGCCCGCGAAGACGTCGATTTGGTCATGGTGGTGCAAATTGGCGCCCTCGAGCCCGCCTCCAAGGACGGGAGGCGGCGCGCGAACGGCTGCGGTACGGCGCTCGCACCGATGCCGGAGAGGGGCCTTGATGCGACACGTGAGGAGAGCCTGCCTGATGGCGGCCGGACTGGTCTCTGCGTGCGCGCCGCACGCGGCGTTGCGCCCACGACCCCCGCATGATCCGGGTGCGTCCGACGGCTCACGAGGCGCCGCAGCGCACCACGGACATATCGTAAGACCCTGCGAACGCGGCAACGGCGTAACGGCTAAAGTGGCCGTTTGGGAGGACATCACGCCATCCACGGTCAGCCTCGATCCCAACCTGAATACCCCCGCAGGGCAGAACTACGGCGTCGCCAACTTCGCCGTCGACCCGCAGGACACGTCCGTCGTGTATCTCGGGACCTCTGCTCAGGGAATTTATCGGAGCCGGGACTGCGGTGCGACCTGGAGCCACGTGAACACCGGCAAGAACGGGATGCTCCTCGATCAGGGCCGCAATTGGACCATGGTCATCGACCCGTCGAATCCGCAGGTCATCTATACCTGCGCCGGGTACGGCCCCGGTGGGGTCTTCAAGTCCACGAACGGGGGCGTCGACTGGGAGCAGATGCTCACCCAGGATGTCATCCAATACACACCCTACGGCGGCTTCGTCCAGGCCATCACGATGGACCCGACCAATCCCCAGCATCTGCTCGTCAGCTATCACGGCGGCTGCACCGGCCCATTCGGCTCGGGATGCCTCACGGAGACCATGGATGGCGGGCAGCACTGGACATTGCTCCAGAGCGCCGAGCCGTGGAGCGAAGGCGACGGCCAGATGATGATCGACAGCAAACTCTGGCTCATGGGATCGCTCTTCGGCGGCGTCTGGCGTACGACCGACGGCGCCAAGACCTGGACGAAGGTCTTCTCGGGCAACGCGAGCAACGGCCCCCTGTACCAATCGCACGGGACGCTCTATCTCCCGGGGCTGAGCGGCGTGCTGCAGAGCCAGGACGGGATCACCTGGCAGACGATCCCGAACTCGCCCAAGTCCGTGGCGCTGGCGGGCGACGGAACGACGATCTTCGCGAGCTCCGGGCTGGATTACGTTCCTGCCGGGTCCACCGCATTCTATTCCTCCGCGCCCGAAGCGGCGACGGTCGCCTGGACTCCGTTGCAGACGCCCGTCATGACTCAAGGCGGGCGTTACATGGCGTACGACCCGGACCACCATATCCTTTATTCCGCCAACACCAACGGCGGCTTCTGGCGCATCGTCACGAGATAGCCGCTCCTTTCGCCGCAGGGCATCGACGCGCCCGCAGGCGAAAAGGGTTCCCACGGATCGATTCCGCATTTCGGCCACCGTAGGAGTCTCTTGGCATTGCTCTGCTTCGAGCTACGCTTGAGGCATAGATCGGCTTGTCATCCGATCATCAAAATGCGATGGTCTGCGCGCCACGACGTCGAGACGCCCGAGCGGCGCGTCTCATACGCCAGTCGATGTCGCCTACAGCCGTAGACGGGTACCGACTCGGATCCTCGGCCGCCGGCTCTCGTCCGTCGCGCCCGCGGCCGCCGCACGGGACAACTCCGCCGCTCCAGGCCCGGACCTCCGCGGTTTTCGCCGCCGGAGCCCGAGGTTCGCTCCATGTAAGGCAAAGCGCGCACTCTCGTCGACGGCTCTATCAATAGTAGAGCCACTGGTCACATCCGAACGATTTGGACCGGCGGTCATCGCAATAAGCACGATGTGGTGAGCACGAACCGAGCACTCGCCTCGGTCGCGCTCGTCGGCCACGTAGGGGGGAATCACAGTCGCCCACTAGGCATACGCATGTCCCGAATATTTCCAGTATGGAGGCTATCGTGAACGAGCGTCCCTTGACTTCGACCCTTACGTTTGCGCCGATCGTTTGCGCCTTGCTGGCCAGCAACTGCGCAAACAGCGCTCCACCGGCGGAGACTTCCGGCGATTCGACGCCGGATGCCGCCGGAACCGCCACGGTGGATGGCGGCTTTGCCAATGTGCCAGATAGCGGTACCGGAGCTTCGTCCGATGGCGGCACGGGGAATCCGTCCGATAGCGGAGATCTCGGCGCACCAGAAGGCGGCACACCCGGTGCGACCGACAGCGGAGCTACAGCCGCCGCGGACAGCGGACACGTCGTGCGACCCTGCATGCCCGGCAACGGCGTAACGGGTGCGGTGGGGGTCTGGGAAAACATCACCCCGCCCACGGTCAGTCTCGATCCCAACCTGAATACCCCCGCAGGGCAGAACTACGGCGTCGCCAACTTCGCCGTCGACCCGCAGGACACGTCCGTCGTGTATCTCGGGACCTCTGCTCAGGGAATTTATCAGAGCAAGGACTGCGGTGCGACCTGGACCCATGTGAACACGGGCACGAACGGAATGCAGCTCGATCAGGGCCGCAATTGGACCATGGTCATCGACCCCTCGAATCCGCAGGTCATCTATACCTGCGCCGGGTACGGGCCCGGTGGAGTCTTCAAGTCCACGAACGCGGGCGTCGACTGGGAGCAGATGCTCACCCAGGATGTCATCCAATACACACCCTACGGCGGCTTCGTCCAGGCCGTCACGATGGACCCGACCAATCCCAAGCATCTGCTCGTCAGCTATCACGGCGGCTGCACCGGCCCATTCGGCTCGGGATGCCTCACGGAGACCATGGATGGCGGGCAGCACTGGACATTGCTCCAGAGCGCCGAGCCGTGGACCGAAGGCGACGGCCAGATGATGATCGGCAGCAAACTCTGGCTCATGGGATCGCTCTTCGGCGGCGTCTGGCGTACGACCGATGGGGCGCAGACCTGGACGAAGGTTTTCACCGGCAACGCGAGCAACGGCCCCCTGTACCAATCGCACGGCATGCTCTATCTCCCGGGGCTGAGCGGCGTGCTGCAGAGCCAGGACGGGATCACCTGGCAGACGATCCCGAACTCGCCCAAGTCCGTGGCGCTGGTGGGCGACGGAACGACGATCTTCACGAGCTCCGGGCTCGACTACGTTCCTGCCGGGTCCACCACCTTCTATTCCTCCGCGCCCGAGGCGGCGCCGACCACCTGGACCACGTTGCAGACCCCCGTGATGACCCAAGGTGGACGTTACATGGCGTACGACCCGGACCACAATATCCTCTATTCCGCCAATACGAACGGCGGCTTCTGGCGCGTCGTTACGAAGTAGTCGCGCCCATATCACTCACTCGGCTGCTCGGCGCTGCGGAGAGCCTCCTCCGGCCATACGCGGTAGAGCTGCAGCTCCCCGAATTGGGCCACCTTCTCTCCGTACTCGTCCACCAATCGCCGGCAAAATGGATATTCATTCCCTCCTTCGGTGAAGGAGAAGCCGTATCGCCCCGCGCAGTACTGCGACTCGAAGATGAGGACGTACGTGATCCCTGCGTCCCGAACACTCCGGAGGAAGGACGACCACCGGTCCAGGCGAATGAACGACTGAAACTGAGCGTCGGTCGTGAAGAGCTTCCTGTCGACCCAGTAGCCTCCGAACTGGGACGCTCCGATGCTGGTATAAAAGGCAGCCGCCAGCACGCGAGCGTCCTTCTCCGTAGACGCGTTGACGTACTTCCACATGTTCCAGTATGGATCTGCCGCGTATTCGCGGTCGGCGGTGCTCATTCCAAGGCTCAGGCGAGCGTCCGCGGCGAGGTCGCCCTTCCGCATCCGGAGCTCCTGGCAGAGAGCCACGATGACGAGCAGCGACGCGGGCGCATATCGCCACGGCCGGCCGTGCCATCTCCGTGTCAAGGCCGCCGTCACCACGAGAGTCGCAAGGAGGATTGCCGGTAGCCAGTAGCGAAACACGAAACCCGTCAGTGCCGCGGCGATCACCGCGAAGCTCGCTGCGGTAACCCAGAGCGATCGGAGGGCTGGAGGTCGGACGAAGAACGCGCTCGCTCCTCCGCATACCAGCAGGAACAGCACCGCGCCAATCACCAGGTGCCTTCTGGAAGCCTCGGTGAGGTGAGGTCCCGAGGCGAGCCCCCATGCGTAGTAGTGTATGTACCGGCTGACGACGCTCGCTTGCGCCGCAGTCAGGTCGCGGCTCGGAATCGTGTGCGACAGGAGCGGATAGACCGGGTTCTTCACCACGACTGCGTTGCGACATAGCCAGGGCAGGATGGGAATCGCCGAAATGGCCCCCAAGCCACCGACCACGCGCAGGCAGCGCGGCCAGGTTGCCCCCGCCCTCCTCTCCTCGACCAGGAGGGCCGGCACCCAGGCCAGGGCGAAGGCCGCCGCGGTGAACTTGAATGACCCCGCCAAGCCGGCGAGCAGCGCGAAGCAGGCGAACAGCGCCGGCTCTTTGCGTTCTCGCCACACGAGCCAGACCACCGTGGCGGCCATCGCCATCAACGTCACGCCGCAGTCGGCATAAGCCATCGGGAGAATGTACGGCAGATTGCAGAACATCGTCTGAACCACCAGGGCGGAGATCGCCGTGATCCCGGCCAGGGGCGCGCCAAGCCGCGCGGCTGCGAGGTAGACCCCGAAGAGAGAGAAGAGGCCGGCGCAATAGTGTAGAAGCTTCGCGCCGATCATATCGCATGATGACAATGCGATTACGTACAGCATTTCGAATCCGAGCGATGCGTTCGTATTCGGATAGGTTGGCTGATACTCGAGCGTTCCCGAGCCCAGCCACCGCTTCGGCATGCTCAGATGATAGCCGTCGTCGTCCCCGAGGTGGCCGGGCGCCAGCGCTTGCAGCAAGACGATGCCGAGGGTGATCGCGAGGAGCCCGGTCCACACGACCGCCGCTCGCGAAACACTCGACGGAGGACGGGACCTCCATGCGCGTGGGACCGCGCGAACCAGGTGCACGAGGTCGGGGCCCAGCAGCAGGGTGAGCGCGGCGCACGCCCAGCGCACGTTCGACGCGGTCATTCGGCTACATACGGCCAGCGCGCACGGGACGAGCTGCAACAGTCCCGTACCGAGGGCAGCGCAAACGAAGCCGAGCTCGGCGGGCGTGAACGACGACGGTCGCACGCGTAGCCAGCGGAGCGAGCGCAACCCCAGAGCCACGGCGATCGAAAAGAACCATGCGGCGAAAACGGTGCCACGGAGGAAGGGCGGCACGGACGGGAGGATCTCTGGACTCATGCCGTCGGTCCGCTACGAGCCCCGCCACAACTCGTGCGAATCGGTATGTCGTGCGCCTCCGAGGCCGCCACTTCGCCGGACGCCTTCGGCGGCGTGCCACGAGCGAGTCCGTTCTTCCGATGGCGTGCGTACTGCGACAGCGCATCGCGAAGCGCCGTATCGATCGGACGCATGTGGATTCCGAGCGCCGTCAAACGCGAACTCGACAAGATGCAGTTCGACCGGGCGTGCGTAGCGAGGCCGCGGTCGACGAGCTCGCGCTCGTCTATCAACGTGCACTCGTGGCTCGGGTCTACCATGTCTCGGTACATCCGCAGCAGGTCCCGATGACGCATGCTCCCCGGATTGGTGACGTGGAAGATCCCCGTTGGCCGCTTCGCTATCAGGGCACGAATGACCATCACCAGGTCATCGATCACCGTTACGGAGTTTTCGACGTCGACGACGTATTTGTAGCCCACCAGCTTGGTGATCAGGTTGCGAGGATGCGGCTCGCCCGCGATCGGCATCCGAAGGCGAGCGATCGCGACGTCGGGCAGATTCGCCAGCATCAGGTCCGCGGCGTACTTGCTTCGAGAGTACAGCGACGTCGGATTCGCGAAGTCGTCCTCTCGCCAGCCCCCCGCAGCCGGGGCCGGTCCGTAGAAGATGCAGCCCGAGCCCATATGCACGAGATACACGCGCGCCTCCGCACAGGCCTCCGCGACACTCAGGGCTCCGCCCACGTTCGCCCGCTGCGTCTCGAAGGGATGGCGCTCGCACCAGTCGACGTTCGGCTTCCCGGTCGCGCCCGCGCAGTTGACGGCCGCCCGGGCCCGGTGGGTGCGCAGCTCCTCCGCGACGGCGGAGGTGTCGGTCACGTCCACGCTCGACAGGCGCGCGCCCGGGATGTCCCGCGCGCACCGTTGGCCAAGAAATCCGGCTCCAAAGACGACGATGGCCATGCCTCTCCCCCTTCCGGCCGCCGCTCACTGCGGACGTGCGAGCTCGACCCGCGAATCGTCCCCGACGAGCAGGCTGAGCGCCCCGTGCCTCGTCTCGCCCGGGTGCACCAGGACCCGGCGCCCGACGACGGAGTCCTCCAGCAGCCCGATGTCTCGTACGCTGCTTCCGTTCATCAAAATCGAGTGATTGACGCTGGCCCGTTCGATGACCACGTCGTCCCCCACGCTCGTGAACGGACCGATTCGCGAGTCGACGACCTGAGCGCGTGCGCCGATGATGGCCGGGCCGCGCACGGTCGAGCGACGGATCTGCGCGCCCTCCTCGACGCGCACGCGGCCCGAGATTCGGCTCTCCGCGTCCACTCCGCCGTGGATGCCGTAAGTCAGCCAGTCGTCGAGTACGGTGTCGTTCGCGAGAAGGAGATCGTCCTTCTTGCCCGTGTCGAGCCACCACGCCGCTACTCGGTCGAAGCGTACGACATGGCCGAGCTCGATGAGCTTGCCGATCGCGTCGGTTATCTCCAGCTCCCCGCGTGCCGACGGACGGATGCGTTCGATCGCGTCGAAAATTTGTGAGCGAAATAGGTAGATCCCGACGAGCGCGAGATCGCTCTTCGGGTTCGCCGGCTTCTCCACGAGCCGCACGACATTTCCCGATGCATCCACCTCGGCAACGCCGAACTGGGACGGATTCGCGACCTGCTTGAGCATGACCGACGCCGCGATCGACGGCGCAGCTCGAAATGCGTCGATCGATCCTCGCACTTTCGCTCCGATCAAATTGTCGCCCAGGAACATGCAGAAATCGCTGTGCCCGATATAGGCGTGCGCCATCTTCGCAGCGTGCGCGAGTCCGGACGGGCGATCCTGCACGATGTACGTGATGTGCGCCCCCCAACGCGAACCGTCGCCGACCGTGGCGCGAACCTCGGACCCCGTCTCCGGGGAGACGATCATTGCGATCTCGGTAATGCCGGCGTCGACGAGATTGTCGACGACGTAGAAGAGGATCGGCCGATTCGCGACCGGCACCAGCTGCTTCGCCCCGGAGTACGTCAGAGGACGCAGGCGCGTCCCCGCCCCTCCGGCGAGAACGAGCCCCTTCATGACCCGACCGCCTCCGCGCCGACCGCCGTCTCGCGCGCCGGGCCGCGACCGGCGTTCTGCGTCGCTTTCCGGCTCCGCGACTCGCTCCGCTCTCGCGCATCGCGAAGGACGAAGGCCACGTCCGGCGTCGATTTGGCTACGACGAAGATCTGATAGGAGAAGAGCTCCCTGGAGAGACGCATCAGGGCGAGATTCGTACGAATCGCGCACTTGCCGAGCCAGCCGTTGCCGAGCACCTTCGGGAACGGGGCCGGCACACCGCGGACCTCCGTGATCCGAAAGCCGGCGTCCGCGAGCAGGTACGCGACTCCGCGGAACGTGAAGAGCCGTTTGTGGGTACGATCCAGGATCCCCTGTTTCCCATAGTTGAAATGGCCCAGTAGCAGCATGACCCGCTGCACGATGAAGGCGATGTTCGGCGTGGTGAGCACGAGCGTCTTCGAAGACCAGTCGAACTGCCCGCGCAGACGCTCGAGGAAGAGGTCCGGGTCGTCGACATGTTCGATGATGTCCATCAACAGGAGGTAGTCGTACTTGTTGACGTCGAACGCGATTGGTTCGTCGAGGTCCTGCTCGTAAAAGGTGATACGCGGATCGTCGTCCTGCCATCGGCGCTTGTCCACGACCCCGACGCTGCAGCCCTTGCGCAAGAGCTCCGTCGACATTCCACCCGGGCCCGACCCGATGTCGAGCACGAGAGCGCCGTCGGGGACCGCGGAGAGCGCGTACGAGTGACTGCTGGGATATCCGAGCTTGAGCCCGTAACGCGCGTTCTGGCACTCCACGTCCACGGGGTCGAACTTGCGCTGCTCGAGCAGCCCCGTTCGATGGATCGCATTGCGGAGCGTGGCTACCATGACGTTCTTCGCGTAGTTCATCCCGTTGACGCGACAGATTTCGTTTCCGTAGTAGGTGGGAATTGGCAGTTCCAAGATGCGCGCGCTGGCGTTCAGCAGCTGGAGGATGATTTCGGTGTCGAAATGGAAATCGTTGGAATTCAGTAGGAAGCGAATCCGCGCGAGTGCGCGGGTCGAGTAGATGCGATATCCGGAGTGAAATTCAGTGAATTGCGTCCCGAGGAGCGAATTCTGCGCGTGCGTCAGAATCTTGTTGCCGAGCCACTTGTAGAGCGGCATACGTCCCTTGAGCGCGCCGAATCGCGTCATCATTCGGCTTCCGAACACGGCGTCCGCCAGGCCGTCACGGAGCGGCGCCACGAGCCGCGGCAGCTCCTCCGGCGCGTATTGCCCGTCACCGTGCACCATCGCCACGTAATCGAACCCCTCGTGAATGGCGAACGTGTAACCGACCTTCTGATTTCCCCCATAACCTTGATTGATTTCGTTCCGCAAAACGGTCATCTTTACGTCCGGATGGTGTTCCTTGTATTCGCGACCGATCGCGTACGTCCGATCCTCCGAGGCGTCGTCTACGACGAGTATCTCGCAGTCGTACTCGTCGAAGATGGATCGAGGGATCCGTTCCAGCACGGCTCGAAGCGTGTCTTCGGCGTAGTATGCGATGACGAAAATCAGCACCTTCTTCTTCATTGTCGCTCTCCGAGCCCCAAACGCTCCCTGCCGTAGACGCGCTCCGAAATGCGCCGACACCACGATTGATGCTCCAGGTACCACTGGACGGTATGCGCGAGGGCGCTCTCGAACGGATGCTTGGGTGTCCAGCCGAGCTGCGTCTCGAGCTTGGTTGGGTTTATCGCATATCGGCGGTCGTGGCCGGGGCGGTCGGGGACGAACGCAATCAGCTCCGTATAGGAGCGCCTCGGCGCTTTGTGGCGGAGGTTCGGATTCCGGTCCCAGGGGACGACCGCGTCCAGTAGCTCGCAAATCGTCCGCACGAGCGCGAGGTTGGCTCGCTCCGCTCGCGCGCCGATTGCGTAGGTCTCGCCGGGGCGACCGGCATGCAGGACCGTCTGGAGCGCGTCACAATGGTCCTCCACGTAAAGCCAGTCTCTGACGTTTCGGCCGTCGCCGTAGACGGGTAGTGTTCTCCCTTCGATCGCGTTCAGGATCATCAGCGGGACCAGCTTCTCGGGGAACTGGAACGGACCGTAGTTGTTGCAGCAGTTCGTCGTCAAAGTGGGGAGGCGATACGTGTGGTGATATGCGCGGACCAGGTGATCGGCGCTCGCCTTGGACGCCGCATAGGGCGAATTCGGCGCGTAGGGGCATTGCTCGTCGAACTCGCCGTTGGCGGGCAGCGTTCCGAAGACCTCGTCGGTCGAGACGTGCAGGAACCGAAACCTCTCGCGCTCTTGCGTCGAGAGCGTAGTGGAGTACTGGCGGGCCGCCTCCAGGAGGCGGAGAGTGCCGACGACGTTCGTCTGGATGAACGTGTCTGGCTCATCGATGGATCGATCGACGTGACTCTCCGCTGCGAAGTTCACGAGTGCGCGCGGCCGGTGCTCGGCCAGGAGCCTGCGCAGCAAGTCGATATCCAGGATGTCTCCGCGGACGAACGTATGCCTGCTGTCGTCGCGAATCGGCGCGAGATTTTCGACGTTGCCGGCGTATGTGAGCTTATCCAGGTTGATGATTCGCTGGCCGCGTCTGAGTACCGCATCGAGCACGAAGTTCGAGCCGATGAAGCCGGCGCCGCCGGTGACGAGGATGGTATCCATCCGTATTCAGCCCCCTTCGTCGAAGCGCCCCTCGACCTTGGGAGACCCACGTGCGAGTGCCGTACCTGAGCCGTGGACTAGCCGCTGCGCGCCCTTGGCGGCGGCCCGGAGAGCGGCGTTTTGCGCCGCCATGGCGAATGGGTACTGCGACGGGGAAGCGCGGGGACCTCCGCAGCGGCGTCGTGCTGGGCCGACCCAAGCCCCGGAGTGGCTCGCGGAAGCTGCGCTTCGCTTCGCTTCAGACGCCCGGCAGGGGCCGCGCGCAGGCGCTCACCCCGCCTTGGCCCGGAAGCACTTCCGCTCGTGGTCGTCGACGAGCCCGCACGCCTGCATGAACGCGTACATGATCGTGGAGCCGACGAAGCGGAAGCCGCGCTTGGCGAGGGCCTTGCTGAGCGCGTCGGACTCCGCCGAACGGGCAGGAATCTCAGCGATGGATCGCGGGCGGTTGACGCGCGGGCGGCCGCCGACGAACGTCCACACGAACGCGTCGAACGACCCGAACTCGCGCTGCAGGTCGAGGAATGCCTGCGCGTTCGTGACGGTCGAATCGACCTTGAGGCGGTTGCGGACGATCCCCTCGTCGGCGAGGAGGCTCTTCACCTGCGGCGCGCCGTAGCGGGCTACACGACGTGGATCGAAGCGAGCGAACGCGCGGCGGTAGCCCTCGCGCTTGCGCAGGATGGTCATCCAGGAGAGCCCGGCCTGCGCCCCCTCGAGCGTGAGCATCTCGAAGAAGTGGCGATCGTCGTGGACGGGCACACCCCATTCGTCGTCGTGATAGGCGACGGACAGCGGATCGTCGCCTGCCCAGGAGCAGCGGGTGCGTTCTGGCTTCGTCGTGCGGATCGGTGGCATGGCAGACGGGACTATAGACGCCCGGCGGTAGGACGCGATCGGGCTCGCGGTGACGCGGCGGCCCTATTCGCCAGCGGCGGCGCGAAGCAGCACGTATCCGGCCCCGCTCGACCCCAGCGGGAGCCATGCGACCGGTGCGAAGTGGCGCGCGATGACGTCGTCGGCCGCGAGGCGAGCCTCGACGACGCTCCTGTAAACCGCGTCGCGCCAGGCCTGAAGGTCGTCGTCGGGGAGGCCCGATTGCGTGTAGAGGAGCAGCGCGTCCACGTGGCGCGAGAGAAGGAACATGGGGTCGACGCGCTTGGAGGTGTGGCCGCCGCGAAGGACTGCGACCTCCGGATCCGTCACGCCGGCGAGATCGACGACGTTTGCCGCGGTCGCGGCGCTCACCCAGCCGACGTCGAGGGCAGCGACGGCGTGCACGTCGTCGAGCCAGGGAGCGGCGGTCGCGACGAGCGTGGCTCGGTCTTCCTGCACGTGGCGCTTGTCGCACGCGCGCGGCAGGAGCACGAGCCCGGCGGCGATCGCGACCGCGGAGCGCACTGCGCTCGCGGCGCGCCGCGCGCGCGCGCTCACGAGGACGGCGGCCCATACGAGCGATGGGCACGCTGGAGCGAGCAGCCGGAAGAAGGGCATCCAGTCCCCGCCCGCGAAGGCGACGGCACCCACGTGCACGGCATAGGCGATGACGAGCGCGAGGGCGACGCGATCGCAGCGCAGCGCCTTGGGCGCAAGGACAAGAAGGGGGACGACGGCGACGACGCAGCCCGCGCCGGCGTACGCCAGACCGTGCGCGAGATCGCTGGGCTTCGCGAGGAGCGCGAGGGGGGCGGGCCGTCCCCAGACGCCGACGCGGACGAGCGCGCACAGAACGAAGGGCGCCAGCGCGAGCGCAGCGGCCTGCGCCACGCGCATGCGGGGAGCTCGCAGCGCGACTCCGAGGCCGACGGCGAGCGCGAACGCCCACGGCGCCATCTCGGGCCGGAGGGACGCCGCGAGCCCGGCGAGCAGCGCAGAGACACGGAGGCGACCGCCGGCGAGCACGGCGCCGGTCGCGAGCGTCGTCGCGAGCGCCGTCTCCATCCCGCTCACCGCGTACGCGGCGAGCGGCGTCGCCAGCGCCATCGTCGCGAGCGCCGATGCTCGTGCCCACGCGGGCGCTACACGCACTTCGCCTACGCGCGCTCCCAGCCAGCCTCCGGCGACCCCCCAGAGGAGCAACCCCAGCGCCTTCGCGCGCGAGAGCACGACCAGCGCGTCCGCGCGCGCGAGCGGCGCGAGCACCAGGGGCCACGGGAGCGGCGTCACGCCGTCGGTGCTCGGGCCGCCCGCGTTGAACCGCCAGCCGTTCCCCACCGCCAGGTTGTGCGCGTAACGCACCGAAATCAGCGCGTCGTCGACGGTGAAGCCCCACATCCATACGGCCGGAACCGCGGCGGCGACGACGCCCGCTATCAGCCACGCCGCGCGATGTCCAATCCGCTGCATCTAGCAGAAAAGTACGTCCATTCGCGCTGGCGTTCCTACGATTCGAACTCGTCCGGTCCCCACCCCCTTCCGCGCCCGCCGGCCTCCGCGCGGACGCACCAACGCCATCCCGATCGACCGAATGCGCTTCGAGATCGTCCTCGCCCCGCAGTCCTCGGACACCGGCATTTCCGCTTCCGGAGGCGTCCTCGCCCCCGGCTCTTCCGCGTCGTGCAGCGCGCGCGAGTTGCTCGACCTCTTCGTCGACGGCGGCAACGTCACGGCTGCCGCGCGGATCCACGAGACGCACGGCGCGTTCGTCTTGCGCGACCTGGCGCTGGCGCTCGTCGATCTGACGCGCCGCCCGCACGGCAAGGCCGCGGTCCGCTTCTACGACGAGCCCTGGGAGCTCTGCGTCGAGCGCTTCGGAGCGACCGCGTGCCTGAGCGTGTACCGCGCCGGTCCCGAACCGCACGTGGCGATGCACGATCGGGCGCTGCCGCTGGACGAGGTGCTCGCCGCGGTGCGCGACGCGATCGACCGCTACCTGGCCGGCGGTGTCCTGTCGCGGACGGCTGCGCGGGTGGAGCTCGCCTCGGCGGCGGAGCTCTTGCGTGCCGTCGGGCCGACGCCGGGCGCCGACGCGTTCGCAGACGTCCGCGTGCCCGACCCCGTGCCCGTGGTCATCGAGCCGGATCGCGACGCCCCCGTGGCCTTCGGGGCGGAGTTCGCGATGCGGGAGCGGCCCGTCGCGGCCAACGAGTTCGACGCCGGCGCGCCGGGGAGCGGCGCGAACGTCGAGCACACCGATCTGCACGCGCTGCTCTTCCGGGGGCGCGTTCGCGCGGAGATCCGCGGACGCGTCGTCGAGCTGGGCGAGTGCTATCCGCTGCTCGTCGCCGAGCGCTTGATCGAGCTCGCCCGGCGCGCGTTCGACGCGTGGGAGCGGGGGCTGCCGCTCTACGCGCGCGGCGACGTCGCCGGCGTGCTCGTGGGTGTGCGCGTCTCCCCGGACGGCGCGCTGGCGCTCACGCTGGGCGCTGCGGAGAGAAAGCACGCCCCGCTGTCGTCCATCGGTCGCGCGCGCCAGCCGACGGTGCACACGTTCCCCGCGCTCGGCGTGGCCGACCTGCTCGAGGCCGTGCTGACCTTCGGGCGATCGCTCGTGCGCGCAGTTCTCCGCCGCGACCGCGCGCAGGCGAACAACCTGCGACTGTCGGCGCTCCGCCGCGCGCTGCGCGAGGCGACCGAAGCGTTGCGCGAGGCGAGTCAGACCGACTGCAAGGTGAACCCCACGCCCGAGCCTTACCGCGCCTACGCCGCAGCGCTCGACGTCGCCCGCGCTGCGTCCGCCGCCTCCCTTCCTGCGTCGCGCCTGCGCTACTCGGCGCGTTGGCGCGCCATCGTGCCCGGCATCGACCTGCGCGGCACCTACCTCTGCGGCGATCGCTTCATCGCTGGAGCCGCGACCGAGATGTGGGCGATCGACCGGACGAGCGGCGCGGTGTTATGGCGGTCCGACGCGCTGCGCGGTACGAGCGTGGTCACGCCCGGGGGAGTCGCGCGGCTGTCGCCGGACGGGACGCTGTGCGTCTACGACTTGGGGAGCGGCGAGGTCGCGCTGAAGACGCGAATCGCCCCGCGCGGCGGGGGGCCGGTCGCGGGGGCCGTCGTGCACCTCCCCGGTCTTCCGAAGCTCGCGATCGTCACCGAGGGCGAGCACCACCTCGTGGCGATCGACCTGACGTCCGGCGAGCCGCGCTGGCGGTGGTCGTGGCGCAGCTCTCGCGCGCGCGGGGGAGGCACGCGCGGCGCACCGCGGATCAAGCGTGCGGGGCGCCTCGCGTATTTCACCTGCGGCGATGGCGCCCTCACGGCTCTGGACGTCATGACGGGCGCCATCGTGTGGCGCGTTCGCGACCGCCTGCGCTTCCGAACGCCGCCGACCGTCGCCCATGATGCGCTCTTCGCGGTCGCTGGGGGAACGCACGGCGCGGCGCGCCTCTACCGTATCGACCCGTACTCCGGGCAGGTGCGGTGGTCACGCCTCGTGGTGGACGCGACCGTGTGCACCGTCGAGGGCGCCCCGCTGGTCGCGGAGGGCGCGGTCGCCGTGGTGGTGCGTACGCCGCACGCGCGATCGCCCGTCCTTCGCAACGGGCACCCTGCGGCGAGCCGGACGACGTACGGCGAGCCGACCGTGTTGCGCGGCGCGCAAACGGCGGCGGGCGACGCCAGCCCCCGCGGGAGCTCCGTCTGGCTCGCCACGTTCCAGCGCGAGGACGGGACGCCCATCACCGGTGGCGGCGTCGACGGCGGGCGGACCAGGACGAGCCTCACCCCGAGCGGCACGTCGTGGCTGGCGGTCGACGACGCGTTCATCGGGAACGCGCCCACGGGCGAGCTCGTGTGCCTCGACGCGGACGGGGCGCTGCGCTGGCGTCATCTTCCATCGCAACGGCCGCTCGAAGCCGACATTCCCCGCCGGCTCGAGCCCGTGCTGCGTGGCGGCGCGCTCTTCGTCCCCAGCAGCGACGGACACATCCTCATGCTGCGCCCCAAGAGCGGCGAAGTGCTCGGCTCGATCGAAGCCGCACGCGCCGGAGCCATCCCGGACCTGTTGCGCGTCGACGAGGTGGGGAACGTCTACATCGCCGAGGAGAGCGGACATGTGGTCGCCTTCGGCGCGCTCCCCCGCCTCTCGCTCGTATAGAGCCCAAAGACCCACACACGCGGCGCGTAGGGCGCCCACCGCCCGGCTGCACGACGCCGCATGAATGCAGAGTGCAAACGCGTCGCGGCAAGTATTTGTCTTCTTTGCGGGCCATGACCTTCCGTGCGATCCTGACAGGGTAAGTGCACGACCGTCAGACGTGCGTCGGCTGCGGCAAGAAGTCGCCAGAGACGGAGACGAACTACACGCTCATCAGCGCCCAGTTCGGCTGGCGTCTCACCCGGTACCAGGGTCCGGACGGGTCGCTGGTCGTGGAGTGGCGGTGTCCCACGTGCTGGCGGGACTTCAAGCGCGCGCGCACACCCGCAACGCCGGCCGCCGCGCCGGGGCACAGCTTGTCCTCTCCCCCGGACCCCCTGAGGCCCGTGCCGCGTCGCACACCGGTGGCGCAGCCGATGACGCCTCTCGAATCGTCGCCGCGCACACCCCTTCCGGTCGCGCCGGTTCCACGGCGTCCGCTCACGCCCGTCGTAGCGCCGGCCGGCCCGGAAGCGAGCTCCGAGGCGCGCTCCTCGCCACCGGGCAGCCCGAGCAACAAGCCGGGGCCGCAAAGCCGGCGCGGAAGCTCCTCGGAGTAGCGGAGCCGCGCACGGGCGCCCGCCCCCCCCCGGGGAGCCACGATCAAGCGGTCTGCGACTGCGCCTCGTCCCTGAGGTGCGTCTTCTCGCGATAGAGGAGCGCGACGAAGACGAAGATGACCCCGGCGCCCGCCATCAGCGCCGCGAAGAAGTTGAAATACTGCGGCCCGACCAGCTTGTAGGTCGACACCTCCGTCTTGGTCGCTTCGAAGCTGCCGCTGCTCACGACCGGCTTGCGATCCACGACGTCCATCAGCTCGACGCGCTTGTTCGCCTCGTCCGTCGCGGCGACGAGGAACGTACCCGCGAGCGGCTGCGACTTCCCGTCCGGCTTCACGACGCGGACACCGGTAGATCCGGAGAAGTCGATCTTCTGGCCCACGACGATGTTGGTCGCGTCCGCGAGCTTCACCCAGGTCTGCGAGCCGACCGCGATCGTATCCGCGTGGAGCGGGCGCACCATCGCGTGGTTCACCCA
>Ga0102924_1002283_pt1 | contig 21068 bp, 13 predicted proteins | sample PaiPotPPM11metaG_FD_80116 | JGI IMG/M metagenome (GOLD analysis project Ga0102924, IMG submission 80116) | Iron sulfur acid spring bacterial and archeal communities from Banff, Canada, to study Microbial Dark Matter (Phase II) - Paint Pots PPM... ...
CCCGAACTCGATCCCCACCAGCCATGCGGGCCCCGTTTCGCCCCGTAGCCCGCGATCGAAGCGCCCGGGGTGACGCCGTCGCCGGTCGGACTGCCGCCGACGTCCGCGCTCGAAGGACCGCTCGAAGCGTTGGCTCCGCACGCGAGGGCTAAGGCAGGAGCAAGGGCAAAGAGCGGCCGACAAACGATTCGGAAGTGCATGTTGCGCGTCCTCGGTTGAGCGAGCGCACCGCGACGCCGCGCCCGTGGGTGGGCGTGCGCCTCATGCGGTGCGATCGGGGGAGGAGGGAGCAAGCGGCAACGCGCGGCGGATTCCGCGCGCTCTGCGCTAGACGCAGCTCGACCGTGAAGCCCGAGCTGCGTCGTCCCTCAATCGACGTCCCAACCGATACGCTCTCGAGCGCTGTGCGCGAAAGGGCATTCGCACGCGCAGCGAAGATTGGTCGGGAGCAACGGTACACTGTACCGACGCGGCGTCCCCGGCCGTACCTCACGCTCGTCGGTCACGCAGTCGGGCGAGCGCTCAGTGAAGGGAGCTCGCGAAACGCGTCGGTGCCGTTTCATCGCGTCGTCGCGCAGAGAGGAGCCATCGCCGAGCGCTATCCTTCGCTCGACAACCGTGCTCGCTGGTTTCCACCCGCGTGCTTGTCCCGATACGCGACCAGGCGAGGGGACAGGAGCACCCCGTGCGACTGGAGCAATTCGATTCCCTTGAGCATGGCTTCGTGGCGGGTGGCCGTCGAGAAGGACGGCGTCGGCGGCTGCTGTAGCCAGAAGAGCGCCGTGATGATTCCGCGCAGGATCGAAGATGGCGTGACGGTCGCACCTCCCACGGAGATGTCCCGCGACAGCGCCGTGTTGCGCTTCATCCACTCGGCCGTGAACTGGCGCTGGTTGGCCGGCGTGATCTCACGCATCGCCGTGAGATCCGTGATGAAGAAGAGCTTCTCGCTGCTCTTCTTGGCGTCGGTCATCAACCACTCGAGGTAAGCGAGGGCCGATTGAAGTGTCGCATCGGGTACTCTCTTCTCGGGAAATTCGGTCAGGACGATCGGCCAGTCGACCGTCGCGACGCGGATCTCTCCAAACGCGCGGTCCTCGCGGTCCCGCATTCCTTCGAGGATAGACAAATAGGGGGCAGATTGCGATCGGGACGTCGCCCGCGCCTCCCCGCCTCAGGCTCGCGTTCAGGGGCGCGGCTTCCATGGTACGTCGGGGACCCCCGCAATGCCGTTCGCGCGGCGAGCGAGAGCGAACAGCAGGTCGCTCAGTCGGTTCAAGTACACGACGACCTCGCGACGCGGTTCGCCGGCCGACCCCTCGACAGGGACGGCGAGAACCGCGCGCTCGGCGCGGCGACAGACGGTGCGCGCCAGGTGCAGCGCAGCCGCCTGCGGCGTGCCGCCGGGCAGAACGAAGCTCTTCAGGGGCGGGCACGCGGCGTCTGCCTCGTCGATGGCCCGCTCGATGCGCTCGATGTCCGCTCCTCCTATCAGCGCCATCCCGAGCTTCGCCTCGCGCCCGGGGACGCACGCCAGCTCGGCGCCGAGTGCGAAGAGGTCCTCCTGCACGCAGGCGAGGACGGCGTCCAGGGCAGGGTCGAGAGGGGCGGCTCTCGCGAGGCCGATGGTGGCGTTCGTCTCGTCTACTGTGCCGTAGGCCTCCACTCGCGGGCTCGCCTTCGGCACGCGCGCGCCGCCGAAGAGCCCAGTCGTGCCGTCGTCGCCGGTTTTCGTGTAGAGCTTCATCGTCGCCCTCGACTTTCGCGTGCCGGGAGAGAGCGCGCAAGCAGCGCAAAGCCGTTCAGTACCGGTGGTGCCAGAGCAGGTCGATGAACGTGCTCCCCTCGTCGCCGACCGTGGACTGGACCGACCAGCGAGGCTTGAAGCGCCAGTCGACCGTCAGGAGCGTCCGGTCGGGCGGCTCGCCCGGCGCAGGCATTCCCGTTTGCACCGTGACGCGGGCGAGGACGTCGCTGCTGACTCTGACCTCGAGCTCGGGTCGGGGATTGGCGGCCTGGCTCGTATCGACGCGCGTCGTCACGTCGAGCGAAGTGATGCCGGACAGCGCCTTGTTCAGGGCTTCCGTGAGCGGGCCGCTCGCGAGCCCGGCTGCCCGCTGCGTCGGGTCGGGCTGCTGATCGGGCGGAGGCGCACCCGCGAGGCCCTCCTGGCTACCGAAGACCAGCAGTCCGAGGATTTCGTCCTGCGACAGCGCCGGCTCCGACCGAACGCTGATCTTCGGCTTCTTCAGCGGACCCACCGCGTCGGCGTAGATGCGCGTTCCGTCGGGTGCGTCGTAGCGGGCGGTGACGACGAGCTGCGGATTGCTGGAATCGCCCGTGAAGGAGAAGGTGCTGGCGGGCTCGATCGTGAAGCGCTTCCCGAAGACGTCGACGTACCCGCGGATCACGTTGATGGTTCCATTCACGCGGGGTGCATCGGTGACCTCGAGGACGGGCTGCCCCGTGAGCTCGACGTCGAGGTTCGCGTCACGGCGGACGCGTACGTCGCGGCCCAGGCTGACGGCGACGCGTACGGCCATGGCGCCGGGTTCCCGTGGTTTCTGCGGCGCGTGCAGAGGCAGGGCGACGAACTGTCCGTCGGGTTGGTACATCCCGACCACGATCTGCGGCGCAGGTTCGAGCGACTGGACGGCGTGGCCGGAGGAGTGGAGCAGGCGCATCTCGAGCCGCTCTACGGTGACCGCGACATCGAGCTGGTCGACGTCGGGCGACATTCGGGCTTCGGCGCGGAACCGCCCGGATGCCTCGCCGAGGGACACGCCCTCGACGGTGAGAGGCATGGGCTTGTCTTGTGGAATCTCCACGTCGGCCGTAGCGCTCCGGAGCCGGAGGCCGTCCAACAGCGCGGTCGCGGAGGCCTTGAGCATTCCCGAGGTGCCGCTCGCCGTGATTCCTTCGAAGCGGAGCGTGCCCCAGGGGCGGATGAAGGCCGTCGCAGTCACGTCGTGCAAGCGTTCGCCCAGCGCCGGGACCTCGACGACTCCGTTCGAGAACCTGACGTCGCCGTTCATCGTGCCGGTCTTGAAGTCCGGATCGACGTGAATGCGCGCGTTCGCGTCGATGCGGCCGTCGAGCTGGTTCACCGACGCGCGGAGCAACGGCATCAGCGCGGCGGCGCGAAAGTTCGTGGCGTCGAGCGCGACGTCCACCGGGCGGCTCGTATCGACGCCGGGGACCAGCGCGTCGCCCCAGCGGTTCGCCGCTCGGATCGACGCGGCGATCTGCGAGTTCGGTCGCTCCAGACTCGCGGAGGCGGCGAGGTACCGGCCATCCGCGCGCGCTCGCAGTCGACCGCTCTCGAAGCAAACCTCGCCGAGCTGTGGCTTCTCGATACGGAGGTCGGCGTCGAGGCGGCCGTCGCGATGCAATCCCTCGAGAGCGACCACGCCGGTGGCGATCCCTCCGAGCCCCCGCGCGGCCACCGGCACGATGCCGTTCACCGGAAAAGCGTGCAAGGCCACCGTGGCGCCGCCATCCCACGGCACGCCGGCCGCGGGCGGGGCGAGGACGTCGGCGATGCGCACGTCCACGTCCGAGCGTGCGTCCAGCACGACGCCCTCGGGCCGACTCACGATGGCGCGCGCGATCACCGCGCGGCCGTCGTACGTCGCGTCCAGGATCGCGTCGAAAGGCATTGCGGATCGCGACTCTGTCGCCTGGACGCCGAGCCCGCGTGCTTGGAGCTTGAGTCGAGGGTCGTCGAGGCGGCCGCCTAGCTCCGCGATCGCCCGGAGCCTCCCTCGGAGGGCAGCCGGTCGGACCGAAGGCGGCAACGTCGAGATTTCGCGCTCACCGACATCGACGTGCACGGCGAGCGGTGCCCGAAGAAGGAGCTCCTTCCACTGTGCGCGCCCGGCGATCAGTCGGCGCAGGTCGGGGCGTGCGTCCACGTCGAGGCGCGCCAGCTGGCCGGCGCGATCCATCAGGCGACCTTGCAGCGCGACGCGATCCGCGTCCCCCTCCACCGATGCCGCCAGGCTGAGGTCGACGCCCTCGAGTCGCCACGGATGTTTGGGGGCTCTCGCCTGTTCGGGTGCGTTCGTGTAGCTCGGCTGAAGCTCGGTCGGAGCCTTGCCGCGCAGCGCCAGACCGCGAGTGGAGGCGTCGATGGTCGCATCGGGCACCGCGTCGGGCCCGCGCCTCACGATATGGGCCTTGATCGACACCAGGCCGGACATCTCCCGGAACGGCAGCTCCTCCGCGGGCACCAGTTCCTCGAGGGCGGCCAGCGGAATTTCCGACTCAACGTTGACCGTCCCGGTCGCCCTGCGCCAGGCCTGCGCGTCGTCAGGGGGACCGGCGAGGACGATGGGCGCGACTGCGGCGTGGGCCTCGAGGTTCCCGAACGCGAGCAAGACGTCCCCTTCGATGCGACGCCCCGCCAGAGTCAGGGCGGCGCTTGCCGAGCGGGGCCTCTCGCCCGAGCGGCCCGTGGAGTCCCAACGCCCATTCAGGTAGCCGGTCGCCCCCGTCGGGCCGGCGCGGACGTCCAGGTCGAGCGCGAGCTCGCCGCGCACGCCCGAGGAGGCCCCTGCGACGCCGAGAATGGGCGTGATGTCCATCCCCGCGGTCGCCAATCGCAGGGTTATCGTCCCGGAGCGGACGTGGGCCTCGCCGCGAAGCGGGGAGCCGGCTGCCTGCACTTCGATCCCGGTGGCGTCGATCGCGCCCGCCGCCGCGCGAAGGCGGTCCACGCTGGCCACGACGACGGCGCCGCCTCGCGAAAGCTCGACGACTGCCCTGCGCGCGCCGAGGCCGTCCTCGAACGAGAGGGAGGCGCGGGCCGCCACGTTCGGCAGTCGAGGACCGCGCGCCGTCACCGCGACCTTCGGAGCGCGCAGCGGCCCGTCGGCTCGAACGCGGACTTCGTCGAAGGTGCGTCCGCCGAGGCGTACCCGCTCGCCCTCGACGGTAAGATGCCCCAGGGGCGCCGAGAGCCGACCCTGCACGCGCCCCCACGCACGAACGCGGCGGAGGGATTGCTTCCCGACGGCCACGTCGGCGCCCTGCAACTCGACACGTCCCTCGATCGTCTTTTGGCCGAGATCGACGCGTCCCGTGGAATCGAGACGAGCCGCTCCGTGCAGTCCGCCCGGGCGCAGAGGTCGCATCCGAGAAAGTTCGCTCGCACCGTGGGCCTCGAAGTCGACGAGCGTGCGCTCGCCGCGGCGTCGCAGTTGGGCCCGGGCGTCCAGGGACACTCCGGTCGCATCGACGCGAGCCGAGCCGGACGGCGCGGAGAGATCTCCGTGGACTTCGGCGTGCGCCGAGAGGGGGGCAGCGAAAGCCAGCTGCGGCGCAAGGTGGCGAACGGCATCTCGAGTCCCTTGCAGGTCGAGGCGAGCTTCGATCCGCTCGCCATGGATCGAGCCATCGAACGAGAGTGGGATCTCTCCCACGTGACCCTCGACGTGCGCGCTGGCGACCCGCTCCCCGCGCGCGGGAAGCACGACGTCCGCCCGAACGGTCGCCAGGACGCGCTGCGGCGCAACGCCGGTCACCTCCAGGTCGAGCCGTCGCACGCGAGCGGTGGTCGAAGCGTCGTCGTGTGCGAAGGATGACGAGAGCCCCGTGGCCCTCGCGTCGAACGCCTCGAAAGGGGCGAGGGCCCCATGCACGCGAGCCCGTTCGACTCGAAAGGACTCGACCTCGACGCGGACACCCCGCGACGGCGCGCCGTGCCCCTGCGGGTTCGATGGCGTTGCCGGTTCGAAGGCTCCGGGGAGCGTCGGGCGGCCGCTCGCGTCGGGGACCAGGTTGACGTCGACATCGCGAATCCGGACGTCCCTCAGGACGATGGGAATCGGTCCCCGGCCGAGCGCGGCCGACCAGGCGAGAGCGGGCAAATCGATCCGCGCGTTTGCGTCTTGGACGCGAGCCACCTCGCGACCGACCGGGTCGTAGGCGACGGCAGCGAGGCCTTCGACGCCCTCGAGGCCGAACCGTTTGAGCGCCTGCACTTGGACGCGGCCGCGGAAGCTGCCCGCGAGCGCGCGGTCGGCCGCCGAGACCGCGAGACGCCTCATGGCCGGCGTCCCGGTGTGAACGAGCGTTCCGACGACCAGAGCGCAGACGAAGACGACCGCCGCCCCGAGGACCGCGCCTGCGAGGCCGAGAGCACTGGCGCGCCTGCGGCGGCCCTCTCCGGGCATCAGAATCCCTCCCCGATTCCGAACGCGACACCGATGGGCACCCCGAAGATGTCGCCGGGGTAGTCCGGATCGCCCGGCTGCGGGTTCAGCCCCGGGACGCGATATGCGATGTCGAGGCGAACGGGGCCTGCCGGCGTCTGATACCGGAGCCCCAGGCCGCACGAGAGATGCGGGTGGTCCGGTCGGTACGTCGCGCGGCCGACCTGCACGTCGCTCGCGTCGCAAAAGGTCGCCCCCTCGACCTGAGCGGAGAAAGGATAGCGCAACTCCGCTGAAGACTCCCAGAGTGTCAGCCCCCCGAGCGGAAGCGCGCAGCGCGACGCCGTGTACATCGCGCTCCCCGGGACGCATTCGCTCCGGATCTGGCGAGTCGCGATGCTCGGGGTGAAGAAGGGTACCGGTCCGTGCGGGCCCACGCCGTACACGGGATAGCCGCGGTTCGAGCTCGCACCTCCCGAGAAGAATCCCCGGAAGTAGACGAGCTGGATATCGCGAATCCAGGTCGCTCGATCGATCCCTGGGGGAGCTTCTCCCGGGGGCGCGAGCTGGAGCGAGGCGGCGTAGTCGGCAGGGAAGAGCAGGCCTGTGGTGGCGCGGAGCGCGAATGTCGCGTGCCCGACTGGCATGTACGCGCGCGCCTGGGGTTGCACTCGAATGTCCTGAGCGCTGCCGCCCAGTACGCCCCCTGCGAGCTGCAACTCGTCGGCGAGGTAGAAGCCGCTGTGTGGATGGATACGGTCGTCGCGAAAGTCGAGCTGGGTCAGAAAGTCGACGTACGAGACGAGCACCGTTTGCAGGTCGGGGTCCTGGGTGCCCACGTACGCAAACGGCGAGTTGAACTGAAGGTTGTAGCTCAGGTCCGCGTACAGCTTCCAGAGCGTGCGGTTGGCGCCCAAGGTGCCGCGGGCTTCGCGATAACCGACCACCGGAGCCGCCCTATCGAGGTTCGGCGTGATGAGGAGCGGGTAGATGTTGAACGCGCCTCGGACGTAGCCGTCGGTGCGTGCCTCGAGGAGGCCCGGCTGACGGAGCTGGGTCCGGAGGCGCTCCTCCGGCAGGAAGCGATCCGGGGCCTGAAGGTCCGGCAGCCGCGTCGGGTAAAGGACGAGGCCCGGCTGGAAGTCGGCCTCGAAGCGTCGCATCCCGCCGAGAAAGTTCTGATTCGTCCACCCCGCCGTCGCATGGATGTCCGTCTTGATGACGTCGAGCTCCACGCCGCCGCCGAGGCGCACGGTGCGAAGCTTCGTCGTCGTGAGGTCGACGTCGACGGGGACGACCCGATCCGGCGGAGGCGGGTCGCTTCTCCGCGCTCGAATGGAAACCGAGCTGAACACGCCGAGGTCGAGCAGCGCCTGCTGCGCGGCGTCCAGCGCGCTCGCCGAGAATCTCTCCCCCGGTTGAATGTCGAGCGCTCGCCGTACGGGGTCCTCGGGCAGCGAGCCGAGACCGTGAATGGTGATCGCACCGAACGTCGCGGGCAAGTCGGGCGTGACCACGAAGTTCACGGTTGCGACGTGGTTGGGCAGATCCACGGCCGCGTGGCGCTCGACCTTCGCGTACGCGTACGCGCGATTTTCGAGGGCGTGACGGATGCGCCACTCCGCCGCGGCGAAGTCGTCCTCGTCGAAAAGCCTTCCGCGTGCGATTCCGCTGCGCTGTACGGCTCGTGCCAGCGCGCGCTGGACGTTACCCGGCAGCGCTTGGCTCCCCTCGATGCGCACGTCGCCCACGCGGACCGGGGCGCCTTCCTCGACGACGATCTCCACGCGCACGTGGTTCTGGGCGACGGTCTCGACGCGCCCCGCGCGCGCGCGCGCTTCGTAGTAGCCGCGCGCGCGGTAGTAGCGCTCGACGCGCTCGAGGTCGCGCTGGAGCACGTAGGGGTCGAAGAGCTCGTAGTCGTACACGAGGCCGCGCACGAGTCCGAGGAACTTCGGACTCGCGGTCGTCGCGATCTTGCTCGCGAGCTGGTGCTCATCGACGTGATCGGTGCCCGCGAAGTCGACGGCGTCGACCGCAGCGCGGCCGGGCGGGATCGCCGCGCACGCGCTGCACGAGGCGCCGGCGATTCCGATCGCGGCGCGCATGAGCAAGAGCGTCGCGCTCGGTCCGCGCGCAGTTTTCCTCATCGCCCGTTTGCCCCCGGTTGCCCGTTGATGTGAGCCTGCGAGCAAGCGAGGTGCCGGTACGCGGCGTGCGTCCTCCGGAAGCGTGGGTGCCTCGAGCATCGCGAAGGCAAGACGCCTTGGCTTTCTGGCGATGTGCGCTTGCCGGGCGTCGCTTCCTCAGCCGGCGGCCGCACCCCAGCCAGACCACGCGTTCGTCGACGTGCCTTATCCGCCGCCGGCGGCGCGCGTCGAGCGCATCCCAGGCAGACCTAGCTCCGACGCCCTCTGGATCGACGGGCAGTGGTCGTGGGACGGCGAACAGTGGGCGTGGGAGCCCGGCGCCTGGGTCGCGCCGGCGCCGGAGAGCCGGTTCGCGCGCTGGCAGCTCCGGCTGGACGCCGACGGGCGGCTGAAGTTCGCGGGTCCGTCGTGGAGGGACGCATCCGGGCGCGAGACCGCCCCGCCACGCATCCTCGCGGTTGCCGCCGGAGAGAAGACAGGCGAGCCGTTGCCCACGCAATGCCGATGAGGCAGGACGCCGCCGTAGTAACCGCTCTGGTCGTGGCCTTTGCCACGCTGGTCACAGCGCACGTTGCCATCGTGGTGGGGCTCGCGCGGCGGGGCGCCCGCGCGCAAGGCGCGCTGGCGCTCGTGGTCGTTCCGCTTGCGCCGTGGTGGGGGTGGCGGCAGCGCATGCGGATTCGCGGCGTCATCTGGGTGGTGGCGGCGGTCGCGTATGGGGTCGCGATCGCGCTCGCCTCGCGGTGACCCTCGCGCGCTGCGCGTCGGGCGGCCCCATCCCTCAGCGCGGTCCCTCGGTCCCCACGGAGCAACCGGCGCCCCGGGAGGCGCCCGGGACCGAATCGTCTCCCGCCGTCGTGTCCCCGGCGCCGGTGGTGCCCGCGCTGGCGGTGACAACGACCACCGGTCCCCGCGCTGCATGTCGGACCCGAAGGACGACGTCCCCGGAGGGGAGCGGCCGCAGGACATAGCCTTCGCCATCCAGGTCCGCGCGCTCGTCGAGGACGACGCCTGCCGCCGAGACGTCCGAAGGTTTCGCCGGGAGCCGGAGAGTGTCCACGGCGTCGCAGTCGAAGGTGGACCATTCCGTGCGTCCGGGCTGGTAATCGACCGCGCTGACGATCGACGTCGAGCGCAAGACGTGGGCCTCCGCCGGCGGAGCCCACTCGGGTACCGCGCCCATCGCGGCGAGGAAGTGCCGGATGTAGTCCCCGTACCCGTCGCTGAACCAGAACCCCTCGTTCTTGTCTTCGCCCACGGCGACGACGCCGGATTCGTCGCACGTGTATGTCGCCCAGTTGAGCGATCGCGCGCCGCGTTCTCGCGCCGTCGTGTCGCCGGTCACTTCGGACCAGAGCGCCAGGGTCGCGCCGAGGCGCGCCGTATGGCTGCCCATCTTGGCCACGTCCGCGCCCTGCTCGCTCATCACGGTTGCGCCCCACTGGGTGCCGCGTTCGTTCGCCGTGTCACCGCCGAAGGTCTGTACGGCCCATGCGATCAAGTGCGCGGCGTGATCACGCCACTGGGCGTCCTCCTGAGGGTGGGCCATGAGCCACCGCGCCGTCCGGAGGGCGCTGTACTGGTTTGGATTCGCCGACGGGTCCGTCTGGATCTCGATGTCCTCGAAGTATCCACTCCACGCGTCGTTTTGCATCGGAACGCGGAAGAGCCAGTCGACAGCCGTGGCGCGCGCGTGCCGGTACGCGTCGGAGTCGCCCAGCGAGAGGCGAGACAGCTCGTCGAAGAGCATCACGGCTCCGATCACGTTCGACGAATACTCCTCGCGCACGACGTTCGTTTGCGCGTATACGCGGAACGGCCATGGCGATCGAAGGGTATCTCCCTCGCGGACGTGGCTCGCGAGCGCGTCGGCGCAGGCGACGGCGGCGTCGCGATAGCGCTCGTCCCCGGTGAGCTCGAACGACTGAAGGTACGCGTAGCCCAGCTCGCCCACCTTGTCGGGCTCGATGACGCCCAGCCCATCGCCGCGCCCGCAGAAGTCGCACCACTCGTCGTCTGCACCGCGGTAATCGACGTCCCCCGCGCCCGCGCTGGCGTACGGGACGCTGGCCCAATCCCAGTCCGCGGGCGTGGTGCCGTGCGCGAGCTGGTAGTCGAGCGCCTTCCGGGCCAGGTCCACGGCTGCCCGGTCGCCGCTGAACGCATACCAGAGGGCCGCCGAGTCCGTGAGCATCGCGTAAAGGCCGGCCGGATTGTGGGGCCAGGAAACGCCCTGAAAGTCCTCGGGGTCGAAGCGCGACCACCCCAGCCACGTCTCGATTCCGTTGTCCTGCACGGGGAAGCGCGTCTCCAGGGCTTGCCACGCGAGCGACGCGACGTGCGCGTACGGCGAACCCGCGCGCGACCACGAGAGGAGCCTTCGCGCTTCGTCCACGCGAATGGGGTGACCCACGATGAGCGGGGGGGACATCGACGCCACCGGATGCGCGCAGGAGGCCGCCGTGGCGAGCGCGAGCGTCGCGACGAGGCGCTCGGGGCGGAGTCGGAACGCGCGATACGAGGGCATCCACCCGAGTTTACAATTGCTGGCGTGCAGCAGCGGCGCGAACGTGGGCTTGTCCTCATCATTGCATACAAGCTCGTCAAAGGCGCCCTCTGGCTGGTCTTTGCCGCGATGATTCTCGTCCTCACGCGGATGGGGCTGGGCGACCACATGCTCGGCTTCGCGGAGCACCTCCGGCATCACTCGAGGGCCTGGAGCCTCGAGCTCGCCGACCTCGTCGTGCGCGCGGCGAGCCGCCGCGGGCTGGCGGCGATCGTCGTCGCGCTCGTCGCCGACGGCAGCGTGAGCCTCGTCGAGGGGTGGGCTCTCTTGCATGGGCACTGGTGGGGACCGTGGCTCGTCGTGGTCGCGACGGGCTCCCTTCTGCCGTTCGAAGTCGCCGCGATCATCCGCAAGCCGCACCCGATCCGGATCGTCCTTTTCTTCGTGAATCTCGTGATCGTCGTCTATCTCGCTCGCAAGGCGCTGCGCGAGCGGGTCGCACGGGAGAGCCAATGACCCCGGCTCTTCCGAGGGTCGCGGGGGCAATTCTCGTCGCCGCCGTCACCAGGGCGTTTGCGTGCAGGCATCCCGCGGGCGAGGTGGACGGAGCGACCCGAGGCCCCATCGCGGCGCCATCGCCCAGCGCCGAAGCGGCCGTCGGTACGGACTCGGAGGCCGCCGCCTCGCCACCCGACGCTGCGCCTCCGCCGAACGCCATCGCCCTTGCGCCGTTGCCGGGTTTCTTCGAAGCCCTGCCCGTGTCCGGGTACCCGGACGCGTGGCTGTCTCTCCCTACGGGCGCAACCGGCAAGCGCCCAGTCGTGGTTCTCATTCACGGCGCGGGCGATCGGCCGGACTGGCAGTGTGGCGGATGGCGGCGCGCTACGGGCGAGTACGCGTTCGTCGTTTGCCCGCGGGGTCACGTCGACAAGGCCTCGTCCACGAAGAACGACGTCCGCTACACGCACATAGGAGGAGAGACTCTTCTGGCGTACGTGGACGCATCGCTCGAAGCCCTCGCCGCGCGCTATCCGGACTACGTCGACACGAGCACCCCTCTGTTCGCGGGCTTCTCGCTCGGGGCCGCCGAAGTGGTCGCCCTCGCGGTGAAATCCCCCTCGCGCTTCCCGCGGCTCGCCCTCATCGAGGGAGGGACGACGTCGTGGAGCGATGCCCGAGTGGACGCCTTTTTGAATGGCGGGGGCCGCCGTGTTCTCTATGGCTGCGGGCAGGAGGGCGTGAGGAACGCCGCTCGGACGACCGCCAAGCGGCTGGTCGCGCTCGGCCTCGAAACTCGCGTCGTCTTCGCGAGCGTGGGCCATACCTTCGATCCGCCCCTCGAGGACGCCGTGCGCGGGCAACTCGCCTGGCTCGTGGAGGGAGACGATCGCTGGCCGCCGCCGCACGCGGAGCCGTGAGAATCGCCACCGCCCGCCGCCGCCGTCACCCAACCGTCACATTTTCGTCGAGCATGCGACCGACGGATGCCCTAAACAAACGCGCATGGCCCGCGTGCTGGTGGTCGAAGACGAGAAGGATCTGCGGGAGGTGCTCGAGTACAACCTCACGAAGGAGGGCCATCGCGTGCAGCTCGTCTCCACCGGAGCGGAGGGGCTGCGCCTGGCGCGCGAGCAGCAGCCGGAGCTGGTCCTGCTCGACCTCATGCTTCCCGACATGTCGGGAACGACGGTATGCAAGACGCTGAAGAAGGAGCCGGCGACGCGCGAGATCCGCGTCATCATGGTCACCGCCAAGGGCGAGGAGATCGATCGAGTCGTGGGCTTCGAGCTCGGCGCCGACGACTACGTCGTCAAGCCGTTCAGCGTTCGCGAGCTGCTGCTGCGCGTCGGAGCGGTCCTGCGCAGAAAGGACGCGGCGCCGGCGGACTTCGTCGAGTTCGGCGAGCTGCGCATCGACCCTGCGGCGCATCGCGTTTGGGTGACGGGCGCCGAGGTGACGCTCACGACGCTCGAGTTCAAGCTCCTCTTGACGCTCTACGAGAGGAAGAATCGCGTCCAGACCCGCTCGGTACTCTTGAACGACATCTGGGGAATCGAAGCCGACATCACGACGCGCACCGTGGACACGCACGTGAAGCGCCTGCGCGAGAAGCTCAAGAGCGTCGGCCGCTACATCGAGACGGTACGAGGCGTGGGCTATCGGTTCACCGAGTCGCCGACCGAAGAGGAAATCTAGCGATCCACATGCGCGCCGATGCGGCCCGGAGCTGGCCTCGTCACACGACGGGCAGCGGCGCGACGTCGGGTTCGGCGAGCACCGAACGAGCGCGAAGCGAGAGGAGCAGCTCGCGCGTGTAGAAGCGGAGGGGGAGCTCCTTGTCGAGGAGTTCCGGGTGCGTCGTCAGGAACGCCTCCGAGCCCGCGAACGCCCCGGCGGCTCGCGCGCGGGCGACCAGCGTCAGCCACAGGCGCGTCATCGTCTCGTGGTAACCGCGCGACGCCGTCTCCTCGAGGCCGTGGGCGGCGTTGAGGCGAACGATACCGATGCGCATTCGCAAGTGCGATTCGTCCAGGCTCCAGCGTGAGAGGTGCAGATAGGCGACCCGGACGTGGTATCGATGGGTCCACTCGGTTGCGTGCAGCGTGCGATGACCGAAGGCGCCCCACAGCGCCTCGTCGTCGAGAGGGAACGTCTTCTCGAACCAGTGCGCCGCGTGTGGGTTGGTGTTGAACGGTGCGATCGGCGCATAGCAGCTCGCTTCGTAAAGGCGCAGCGCCTCGATCAGCGGTCCCGCGGTGTCCAGGACGACCCGACGATACCCGAGCTCCCGCGCGGAGCGCTCGACCGCCGCGAGGAGCGCGCGTCCAACTCCCCGACGGCGGGCGGCCGGTGCGACGTACAGTTGCTTGACCTCTCCGGCGTGCGCCGCGTGCGCTCGCAGGCCGACGCATCCCACCGCCACGCCATCGAGGCGCGCGACGACGACTCGACCGCCTGGCGGGCCGTACTCATCGGCGCGCCAGGTGCGTTCGAAGTCGCCGGCCCCCTCGGGCAGGCGGCGATGGAGCTCCTCGACGTAAGCCGCCAGGAGGTCAGCGGCCTCCACGTCCTCGGGCGCAACGAGAGCGACCTCGACCACGACCCGACACTACGCCACCACAGCGGCGTCTTCGCGCATGATCGACCCCGGACTTGGCGGGCCTCGACGCCGCGAGGTCACCGAGTGATGACGGTGACGTCCGCCGAAAGTCCTGCGGCGAGCTTCACGTCGCTGGGTACGTTTGTCCAGGCGACCTTGACGGGAACCCGCTGGACGACCTTGACGAAGTTGCCCGACGCGTTGTCGGGCGGAAGGAGCGAGAAGCGCGCGCCTGTGCCGGGCGAAGTGCTCTCGACCTTCCCCTCGAAGGTGCGGCCGGGGAAAGCGTCGATCGAGATCTCCGCGCGCTGGCCGGGGTGCATTGCGCCGACCTGCGTCTCCTTGAAATTCGCGATCAGGTACGTCGTCGCGGGCACGAGCACCACGACGGCTTGCCCTGCCTGCGCGAGCTGACCCTCGCGAACCGAGAGCCGCGAGAGGACGCCGTCGGCCGGTGCCTCGATGCGCGTGTACGATAGCTGCAACTTCGCGATGTCGAGCGCCGCCGCCGCTGCGTCTGCCCGCGCTCGCGCGAGATCGGCCTGCGCGCGCACCGTCTCGAGCTGCGCCTCCACCGGCGTGTTCTGCACGACGCGCGCCTGCGACTCGGCGATGTGCGTCTGCGCGGTGCGCTTCATGTCCTCGGCCACGGCGAGCTGCGCCTGCGCCTGCGCCGCCGCCGCCCGCGCGGCTTGGGCCGTGGAGCGCGCCGTGTCGATCTGCGCTTTGGGGATGGCCTGCTGCTGGAACAGAGCTTCCGCCCGGTCGCGGTCGGTGTCCGCTTGCGCGGACTCGGCCTTCGCCCGCTCGAGGGCGGCTCGCGCAGACTCGATCTGCGCGTCCGCGCTGGCGACGGAGCTCGCAGAGCCCGACAGCTCGGCGCGGGCAGCAGACAGTCCTCCCTTCGACGAGGCCTCGACAATCGCGACCTGCGCCTCCGCCGCCTGCGCCTGCGCGCGCGCTGCGGCCAGGTCGGCCTCCGCCTGCTTCTCCTTCGCGGCGAGGTCGGCGGGGTCGATCTCGATGAGGAGCTGCCCCTTCTTCACCGCCTGGTTGTCCGCGACGTGCACCCGCAGAACGACGCCTGCGACGCGCGTCGAGACCGCGACCGCGTCCGCGTCGACCTGAGCGTCGTCAGTGTGCTCCTTGCCTGCCGACATCCAGGAGACCACGCCGTACACGGCCGCAGCCAGCGCGACGACGGAGCCGAGAATGACGTAGGGGCGAGCGCGACTCTTCTTGGCGGTTGCGGCGGATGTCCCCGCCTTGTCGGGCACGGCTTCCGCGCGCTCGGGCACGGCTTGGGTTGTTGCCATCGAAGACATGGAGATTGCCTGGGGGCGCGTTGCTAGGGCAAGCGCCGTACGGGGGAGCAGTTCCCGCCGCTACGAGAGTTCACGCGCGACCCCGCCGGTTGGATGCTGCAAGAGCGACGGCCGTTGCTCGACAACCGAACTTCAGAAGGTGAACGCGAATTCACTCAACGAGGGACGTTAGCATACGAGCCGTCCTTCGGCCAGGCAGACTCCTCCGCTCCGCCCGGCCCGTGACCGCCGCCGCTGGCTCCAGCGCCGTGCGCCGCGCGCCGCGTCCGAAGACGCTCGAGAGCAAGGTACACGACGGGCGTCGTGTAGAGCGTGAGCAGCTGGGACGCGAGGAGGCCGCCGACGATCGTGATGCCGAGCGGCCGCCGCAGCTCGGAACCGAGGCCGTGTCCGAACGCGAGAGGAAGGGCGCCGAACAGGGCGGCGAACGTCGTCATCACGATCGGCCGGAACCGGAGGGAACACGCGCGGACGATCGCGTCTTCGGGCGACGCGCCGTCCTTGCGTTCGGCCTCGATCGCGAAGTCGATGAGCAGAATGGCGTTCTTCTTGACGATGCCGATCAAGAGGAGGAGGCCGATGATCGCGATGACGCTGAGGTCGACGCCGAACATCAAGAGCGCGACGAGCGCGCCGATTCCTGCGGACGGCAGCGTCGAGAGGATCGTCACGGGGTGGACGTAGCTCTCGTAGAGGACGCCGAGCACGATGTAGACGGCGAGGAGCGCGGCGACGACGAGCAGAGGCTCGTTCTTCAGCGACGACGTGAACGCCTGCGCCGTTCCCTGGAAATCCGCATGTACGCTCGGAGGCAGGTGAATGGCCAGCTCCGCCTTCTCGATGGTGTCGATGGCCTGGCCGAGGGAGGCGTCGGGGGCGAGGTTGAACGAGATGGTCACGGCGGGGAACTGCCCGTGGTGATTGACGGCGAGCGCGGCGATGCTCGTCTTCACCTTCGCCACGGCGCGCAGCGGCACCGACGCGCCGCTCGTCGACTTCACGTAGATGCCGTCGAGCGAGTCGGGGTTTGCCCGGTACTGCTCGGCGGCCTCCAGGACTACGCGGTACTCGTTCTGCTGCGTGAAGGAGGTCGCCACGAAGCGCTGCCCGTAGACGTCGTAGAGCGCCTCGTCGATGGCCGCGGCGGTGATCCCGAGCCGCGAGGCGGTGTCGCGGTCGATGTCGACGTCGAGTTCGAGCGCGGAGCTCTGCTGGTCGCTGACGACGTCCTTGAGCTGCGGCAGCTTGCGCATGGCGTCGAGCACCCGGGGGCCCCACTCGCGGAGCTCCTCGAGGTTCGCGTCCTGCACGGTGTACTGGTACTGCGTGCGGCTCATTCGGCCCCCGACGTTCACGTCTTGCCGCGATTGAAGGTAGGTCGCGATCCCCGGGATCTTCGAGAGCTGGCTGCGCAGCTTGCCGAGGACCTCGTCGGCGCCGAGGGTGCGCGGCGGCTTGTTCTTCAGCGTGATGAAGCCGGAGCCCACGTTCTGCGTGCCGAATCCTCCGGAACCCATGAACGCTACGTAGTGGGCGATGTCCGGGTTCTCGTCGAAGACCTCGTTGACCTGCTTCTGCAGCTTGAACATCTCCGCGGACGAGACGTCCTGCGAGGCCTCCGTGGTCGCCATGAGAAGGCCAGTGTCCTGCTGGGGGAAGAGCCCTTTGGGCACGTAGATGAACAGCGCCACGTTCACGGCGACGGTCAGCAGCGTGACGATGAGCATCGTCGACCGGTGCGTGAGCGCCCAGCGAAGCCCCCGCTCGTAGAAGGCGAGCGCGGCGTCGAAGACGCGCTCCGAAGCTCGGAAGATCCGCCCGTGGGCAACGGTCGACTCGTTGCGGAGCATCCGCGAGCACATCATCGGCGTGAGCGTGAGCGAGACGAGCGCGGACATCGCGACGGCGACGCTCAGCGTGACCGCGAACTCGCGGAAGAGGCGGCCGACGATCCCGCCCATGAGCAGGATGGGCACGAACACGGCGAGGAGGGAGACGGTAATCGAGACGATCGTGAAGCCGATCTGCTCGGCGCCTTTCAGGGCGGCCTGGAACGGCGTATCGCCGTGCTCGATGGCGCGCGTGATGTTCTCCGTCACGACGATCGCGTCGTCGACGACGAAGCCCGTCGAGATCGTGAGCGCCATGAGCGACAGGTTGTCGATGCTGTAGCCGCACAGCCACATAACGCCGAAGGTGCCGACGATCGAGATGGGCATGGCGATGGTCGGGACGAGCGTGGCGCGCGCCGACCGCAGGAAGCCGAAAACGACCACGACCACCAGCCCCATGCTGATGACCAGCGTCCGCATGACGTCACGCACCGAGGCGCGGATCGTCTGCGTCCGGTCGCTGTTGACGGTCATCTTGATGGAGGGCGAAATCGACGTAGCCAGCTGCGGCAAGAGCGCAAGGACGCGCTCGTTCGTCTCGATGATGTTCGCGTCCGGCTGCTTGCGCACGATGAGGATGACCGCGCGCTTGCCGTCGGCCCACCCGAAGACGCGGTTGTTCTCGACGTCGTCGTAGACGCGCGCCACGTCTCCGAGGCGCGCCGCGGCGCCGGTCGCGTCCTGGGCGACGAGGAGGGGCTTGTATCCCTTCGCGTCGAACACCTGATCGTTGGCGCCGAGGGTGGCGGACTGGCTGCTTCCGGAGACGGTCCCCTTGGCCTCGTCCGTCGTCGTGGCCGCGAGGGCCTTGCGCACGTCGGCCATGTTCACGTTCATGCCGGCGAGGGCCTGCGGATCCGTCTGCACGCGGACCGCCGGCTGCTGCCCGCCGCCGACGAACACCTGGCCGACGCCGCGGACCTGCGAGATCTTCTGCGCGAGGACCGTGTTGGCCGCGTCGTACACCTGCGACAGCGGCAGCGTATCGCTCTCGAGCGTGACGATGAGGGTCGGCGCGTCTGCCGGGTTCACCTTGCGGTAGGACGGCTTGAGCGGAAGGTCCGGGGGAAGCTCGCCCCCCGCGGCCGCGATGGCGGCCTGCACGTCCCGGGCGGCGGCGTCCACGTTGCGGTCCAGGTCGAACTGCAGCGTGATCGACGTTCCCCCGAGGGTGCTCATCGAGGTCATCTCCATGAGCCCGGCGATCCTTCCGAAGCGGCGCTCGAGCGGGGTCGCGACCGAGGAGGCCATCGTCTCCGGGCTGGCGCCGGGGAGGGACGCGCTCACCTGTATGGTGGGAAAGTCGACACGCGGCAACGGAGCGACCGGCAGGCGCGTGTACGCCAGGATGCCGGCGAGCAGGACAGCCGCGGCCAGGAGCGATGTCGCCACCGGCTTGCGGATAAACGGCGACGAGAGGCTCATCGCGCCTCTCCCGCGGACGCTGTGGCCGGCTCGGCCCCCACGTGCTCCGGGCGCCCGCGCCGCATCCACCGGCCGAGGCGGTCCATGTAGAGGTAGACGACCGGCGTCGTATACAGCGTGAGGATCTGGGAGATGATGAGACCGCCCACGATCGTGATGCCGAGCGGCCGGCGCAGTTCGGACCCCATGCCCGTCCCCAGCGCCAGCGGCAAACCGCCGAGGAGCGCCGCCATCGTGGTCATCATGATGGGCCGGAAGCGCAGCAAGCAGGCCTGCACGATCGCCTGCTCCGGCTCCATACCGTGATCGCGCTCGGCCTCGAGCGCGAAGTCGATCATCATGATCGCGTTTTTCTTCACGATGCCGATGAGCAGGATGATCCCGATGAGCGCGATCACGCTGAAGTCGGTCCGGCACACGAAGAGCGCGAGGAACGCGCCGACGCCCGCCGACGGCAACGTCGAGATGATCGTCACCGGGTGGATGTAGCTCTCGTAGAGGACGCCCAGCACGATGTAGACGGTGATGATCGCGGCTAGGACGAGCAGCGGCTCGCTCGCGAGCGACTGATTGAACGCCTGCGCCGTGCCTACGAAGTCCGAGTGGATGCTGGGCGGCAATCCGATCGCAGTCTGCGCCGCCTGGATGTCCTTCACGGCGTCGCCCAGCGACTCACCGCCCGCCAAGTTGAAGGAGATCGTGACCGCCGGAAACTGTCCCTGGTGGTTATTGGCCAGGGGCGCTGTCGTCGTCGACCAGTGAACGACGGCGCTGAGGGGCACCGGCGTACCGTTCGTGTTGCGCACGAAGATTCGATCGAGCGCCGCGGCGTTCCGCGCCATCTCCGGCTTCACCTCGAGGATCACGCGGTAGAGATTCAGCTGCGTGAAGATGATCGAGACCTGCCGCTGCCCGAAGGCGTCGTAGAGCGTGTCGTCGATGACCTGCGGCGAAAGGCCGAGGCGAGAGGCGGTGTCGCGATCGATCGTCAACGAGACCTGCAAGCCCGCCGACTCCTGATCGCTCGCCACGTCGCGCAGTCGATGCTCTTTGCGTAGCTCGGTGAGAAGCCTCGGCGCCCAAGTGGCCAGCTCGGTGGGGTCGGCGTCCTCCAGCGTGTACTGGTACTGCGTGCGGGCGATGCGGCTGTCGATCTGAAGGTCCTGCACCGACTGCAGGTAGAGCTGGATGCCGTCCACGCTCGCCACCTTCGGTTGGAGGCGCGCGATGATCTGGTCCGCGCTCGCCGAGCGTTGATCGCGGGGCTTGAGCGTGATCGAGAGCCGCCCGCTGTTCGTCGTCGGGTTCGTTCCGTCCGACCCGATGAACGAGGCCACGCTTTGCACGTCCGGGTCCGCCGTGATGACGTCCGCCAGCGCACGCTGCAGCTCCATCATCTTCGGGAACGAGACGTCCGGCGCGGCCTCGGACACGCCGAGGAGCATCCCGGTGTCCTGCTGCGGGAAGAAGCCCTTGGGCACGAACGCCGCCATCACGACGGTGAGGACCAGCGTGCCGATCGTCACGGCGAGCGTCGTGAGCTTGTGGCGCATCACGACCTCGAGCCCGCGGTGGTAGAACGCGATCGCCCCCTCGAAGGCCCGCTCCGACCACCGATAGAGCGCGCTCCGTTCGTGCTCCTGGGGCTCGGGCCGGAGCAAGTGTCCGCACATCATGGGCGTCAGCGTGAGCGAGAGAACCGCCGACACGCCGATGGACACCGCCAGCGTCACCGCGAATTCGCGGAAGAGGCGCCCGATCAATCCGCCCATGAAGAGGAGCGGGATGAGCACCGCCACGAGCGAGACGGTAAGCGACACGATCGTGAAGCCGATCTGCCCCGCGCCTTTGAGCGCGGCCTGGAACGGAGGATCCCCCTCCTCGATGTACCGCGAGATGTTCTCGATCATGACGATCGCGTCGTCGACGACGAACCCGGTCGCGATGGTCAGCGCCATCAGAGACAGGTTGTTCAGGCTGTAGCCGACCAGGTACATCACGCCGAAGGTGCCGATGAGAGACAGCGGCACCGCGACGCTCGGAATCACGGTCGCGCGCAGGTTCCGCAGGAAGAGGAAGATGACAAGCACCACCAGACCGACAGTGATGACGAGCGTCTGCTCGACGTCGGCGACCGAGGCGCGGATCGTCTCCGTGCGATCGGTCAGGATCTTCATGTCGATGCCCTGGGGGAGCGAGGCCTGAAGCTGGGGCAGTAGCGCCTTCACCCGGTCGGCCACCTGGATCACGTTGGCGCCCGGCTGGCGCTGGACGTTCAGGATGATTGCGCGCTTTTCGTTGGCCCAGCCGGCGAGCTGCGCGTTCTCGACCCCGTCGACCGTGCGGGCCACGTCGCCGACGCGGACCGGAGATCCGTTCACGTAGGCGAGCACGAGCGGGCGGAAGCTGTCGGCCTTGAACAGCTGATCGTTCGTGGCCAGCGCATAGTCCTGTCGGGGGCCGTCGAGGTTGCCCTTCGGTGCGTTGACGTTCGCCGCCATCAGCACCGTGCGCA
>Ga0102924_1002284_pt1 | contig 21064 bp, 13 predicted proteins | sample PaiPotPPM11metaG_FD_80116 | JGI IMG/M metagenome (GOLD analysis project Ga0102924, IMG submission 80116) | Iron sulfur acid spring bacterial and archeal communities from Banff, Canada, to study Microbial Dark Matter (Phase II) - Paint Pots PPM... ...
GCGAGCCGAAGCTGCATATGCTCAACAGTCTGCCGCAGCGCATCCTGCCGTGCGACTGGGATCAGCTCGTGCTCGATCCAAGTGTCACGGCCTTGTTGAAAAACGACTTCCAGTCGTTCTTCCGGCGCGAGCAATGGTTCAAGAAGATGCGGCTGCCCTTCCGCCGTGGCTACCTCCTCCACGGGCCTCCTGGCAACGGCAAGAGCACGGCAGTTCGTGCGATGCTGACCAGCGGAAAGCTTGCAGCCTACACCCTTCGACTCTTTGACTCACGCACCGACGACGAGGACCTGGAACGTGTCTTTGAACAAGCCATCAACCATGCCCCAGCGATGATTCTTCTCGAGGATATTGACCGTGCCTTCCCACGCACCGGGGAATCGAAGGGCAAAGTCAGTCTCCAACAGCTGTTGAATTGCCTCGACGGCGTTGCGACCGGCGAAGGAATTGTAACGGTCGCCACGGCCAATGAGCCGACGATCCTCGATCCGGCAATTCTGAGAAGGCCAGGCCGCTTCGATCGCGTCGTTCATTTTCCAAATCCTTCCGCTGCGCTTCGCCGCGAGTACTTCTGCCGGATGCACGAGCAATTTCTGGCAGCAGATCTCGACTCCGTCGTTTCCGACTCCGAGGACTTTTCCTTTGCGCAACTCCGCGAGTCCTACATTATGGCGGGGCAGCTCGCGTTCGAAGGCAATCGTGAGATTTGCGTGACGGATCTTTCCTCGGGAGTCCGTTCTATGCGCGAGACCACCCAACTCTCCTCGAGGAGAAGCAACCACGCGGGATTTGTGCGCTCATTACGGTGAAGACAACTTCCCGATTCGTCGACAGGTGCGCAGAGTGGGTGTATGAGGACATTGGAGCTGCAAACTATGGAAACCCTGTCCATCGAGCCGTTGCGTAGCAGCTGCTTTAAGACCTCAGCTAATCTCTCTGGGATCAGGAGCATCCTCTTTCCTGAACCTGGCCAGATGCGTTCGCGCAAAGTCGTCTCGCGATCGAACGCCCGTTCTGCGGGGAAATACCCCAGCTGGAAGATGGGACGGATGATGCACTGGGAGTCCAGCAATGAGCTCAACGCCTTCAGGCTCCTTGACTGCGATCCAAACGTCACGAGATATAGTGAGCAGCCGTGTCGGATCGCGTACGTCATGGAGGGAGTGGAAAGGATCCATTATCCCGACATCCTGGTTACAACGACGGGAGGAAAACAGCTTTGGGAGGTCAAGCCCCGCGCCAACGCCCTTGACCCCGAGGTACTTGCGAGGTCCGTCTTCCTTTCCCGCGTTCTTCCGAGGTGGGGCTACGAGTACCGGACCGTATTGGCCGAAGACCTCGCGAGACAGCCGTGCCTGAGCAACGCGCACCTCCTCCTCAGCCTGGGCAAACGCGCAGTGAGTGACTGCGAATGGGAAGATGCCCGACGGACCATGGCAGAGCGGGGAGCGTTGGTCTGGTCGGAGGCCTGCTCCGGCAACTACGGCACGAGGGGGCGGGCGATACTTTGCGGCCTTGTACTAAGAGGCGCATTGATTATCGACATGAATGTTCCGATCTCACCCGCTACCAGATTTGTCCCCAAGAAAGGAGGGCTTTAGGATGGCAACTGCTTGTTTCGAACAGGGCACAATTGTCCAGATTGAAGGGAACCAACATCGCCTCTCCCGCAAGATTGATGACTGCTGGCAACTGGAGCACTCAAAGACCGGACGGATTGTTGAGTATACGCAGCAGGATCTGTTGCGTATGACTGCAGAGCAGACTCTGACGTTTCCCGGAAGTGTATCTATATATAGAGGTCGGCCTGCCGGTCGCGATCTGTCCGCGACGGACCTCGAATTGGCAAAGTTGCGGCGCAGTTATGTTCTCGCAGTCCTCGATATACCCAATTCGCGCATACCGTTGGAAGCAGCCATCCACGGCGCCTGGAAGAGGCTCAAGTCTCCCGAGAAGGCTCCAGGATGGGTCAGTGTTTATTGGTGGAAGCGCAACTTCCTGAGCGCGAAGGGCGACGCTCGTGCCCTGGTTAACAACGGCCGTAGTAGAGGCAACCGATATGGCCGGTACCCGGCTGCCGTGATCGATTTCTGCGACCAGTCCATATCGGCTAAGTATCTGAGCCGAACCCGCAACAGCATTCAGCAGACACTGGAAGACGCATTACTCCGAGTGAAGAAAGAAAACAACCTTCGTCCAACCTGTGACGCGTTGCCATTGCCGACGCGGCGTTTGATCGCGGGACTGATTGCGAACATTCCCGCATTTGACAAGCATGCTGCCCGCTACGGGCACGACTCAGCTGTCAAAGCGTTCCGCGGTGTGACAGGTCACTCAGTCACCCAGGCTCCGCTCGAACGGGCAGAGATAGACCATACGCTGCTCGACCTGATGGTCGTCGACGACCAATCTGGCCTGCCGCTGGGGAGGCCTTCCGTCACGGCCTGCATCGACTGTTACACGCGTTGCATTCTTGGAATCTACATTGGGTTCAATCCGCCCAGCTATCAATCTGTCGCCGCCTGCCTGAAGGATTGCTTTCTGCCCAAGGTCAATCTTCAGCGAGACTACCCCGGCATCGTGAACGAGTGGCCGGCCTACGGCGTGATGCACAACCTGGTGGTTGACGGCGGTCTCGAGTTTTACTCCGCGAGCCTCGAACAGCTCTGCCTTTCGCTCAACATCAACTGGATCGCTGCGCCTCGGCGTACCCCCTGGTTCAAGGGCAAGATCGAGCGCTTCCTGGGGACGATGAATCGAGCCGTTGCGCACGGAGTCCCCGGTACGACGTTTAGCAACATCTTCGAAAAGGGGGATTACAATCCGGTGAAACATGCCGTGGTCACCCTCTCGACCCTACGAAAGGTCGTCCGTATGTGGATTGCCGACGTCTATCATCAGCAGGTTCACCGTTCGCTGCAGACAACCCCGGCCAAGATGTGGACATCGAGCATCAGGCCTGAAGATATCCGTCTCCCGGACGAGACGACGCAGCTTGATGTTGTGATGGGTCGCGTGGAATCACGGTCCCTGACACATAAGGGTATCGAGTTTGAGGGCTTGTTCTATAACTCGCCCGAACTGATAGAACTGCAGCGCAAGGAAGGGAAGAAGCTAACAGTCGAGATCCGCATCAATGAAAGCGATATCGGATCTATCTATGTGCTGTCGCCAAAAACCTCGAAGGCCTATGCCGTGCCGGCGTTGGACCGTGAGTACGCCACCGGCATCAGCCTGTGGCAGCACAAGGTCATCAAGAACTACCAAAGACAGCACTTCGATAAGGACGACGGTGTGGACGGCTGGCTGAAAGCGAAGGACGACATATCCCGCGAGATCGATGCGTGTTTCAAGCTCAAACGCACGCGAACGCACAAACGTATTGCTCGCTACCGCGAGACTCCTGAGCAGGTGCCTACGAAGGCTGGGACGATCAATCCTGTCAAAACTCGCTCGCAGACTCTGACACGTGCGACTGTAGAAAGTTCCACGGCGGACCATATCTCCTCGATTGGCGCACAAGAGCAGCCCGGTACGCCGCCGCAGGAATGGGCAATATCCGTCACACGGCCGCGATTCAAGGCCGAGATCAGAGACATCTATGAAGACCAATAACTCTGCCAGCATCATCGAACGGATGGTCATTCCGCATACGGCCTTTGCCGAAGCACGCCAACGAATCGAGCAGTGCTTCGCATTCTCGGCTGCGAAGGCCGAGGCCGAGGGGCTGGCCATCGTTGGTGAATCTGGCACGGGCAAAACCAGCGTCCTGAAGAGCTTCCAAGCGAATCACATGCCAACGCGTGGTCCCGACGGTATGGAGATCCCGATCCTCTACGCCTCTGTCCCTCCAATGCCAACGGTGAAGAGCCTTGCCGGCGTCATGTTAGCTGCTCTCAACGCACCGGATTGCGAGCGAGGCACCGAAAACGAGAAGTCGAGGCGGTTGAGAATCCTGATGCGCGAGACAGGAACACGCATGGTGATGATCGATGAATTCCAGCATTTCTACGATCGAGGCAAGCGGCAGATCATGCTCCATGTCGCCGACTGGCTCAAAGTGCTGATCGATGAGACGCGCTCGACCCTGGTTGTGGCGGGTCTCCCGTCGTGCCGCGTAGTCATCAATGAGAACGAACAACTTGCCAGGCGCTTTATGGCCTCGATTCAACTGCCTCGGTTCTCCTGGACAGATCAGCGGCAGCGTGGAGAGTTCATCTCGATCCTTGAGGAGTACCACAATCAGATCGAGAAAGATTTCAAAGTGCCAGCGCTCCACTCCGACGAGATGGCCTTCCGCTTTTATCTCGCCACGGGAGGACTGATGGGATATCTGTCCAAGTTGTTGCGGACGACTCTGCGCGATGCGGCCGATCGGAAGAGACGTTCGATCACTCTCGAAGACCTAAATGTCGCCCACGCATGCGCAATGTGGTTCGACCCGACCGTCGAAGAGCAGCTGCGGCCGTTTGAACGCGGATTCCGCCCTCAAGAGACTGTAGACGCGCTCAATCGTGCCAGCAGGATTGGAACGATCACCGAGCCTCCTCAGATGCCGGCGCGGCGGCGAGCCGGAGTACGTAAGGCAGAATCAATCAACGCAGCGCTGGTGGCCGCGTGAACACCCCGCTTCTTGTTCGGCATCCTGCTCCGTATCCCACGGAGAGCCTCCTGGGGTATGTCCTTCGTGTCAGCGAGGACAACGGTTACGACTCACCCTGGAGCGTTTATCGCGTTGCAGACATGAAATCGAACGAGAGGAAAGCCCCGGGAGTGAATCTCGAGAAGTTGGCCAAGATTACCAACTGGCCACAAGAGAAGCTGGACGCGATCGCGTACTCGGCACCCGCTGGCCAGCCGCGGTGGTGTCGACTGTTGGGGCATCCTGTTTTGCCCCAGGACCTTAATCTGAACCATCCGCGATTCTGCCCGCAATGTGTCCGCGAGAAAGGCTTCCTTGAAGCACACTGGGACCTTGCGTTGATGGTCGCCTGCCCTGTTCACCGATGTGTGTTGACCTCGTCCTGCCCCTCATGCGGTCGTCGTATGCGCTGGTTTAGACATGGTTTGCTCGAATGCGAGTGTGGCGGTGAACTGTTAAGGTGTGATCTGCCTTCGATCTCGGAGACTGAAGCGAGCCTGCTCGACTTGATCCGCAGAAAGGCTCTGTCTTGTACTCCGGATCAAGACAATCCGATGGGCCTGCCCCAGGACCAGCTGATGGCCATGGGCCTGCGGTCCATGCTCCTGGTCATCCGAACGATCGCGAAGCATCGTATGCTGGCCGATAGAAGGGCGGACCGGAGTAACGCCAGAGAGATCGTCTCGGCCGCCGCAAGAGTGCTGGTCGATTGGCCCAAAAATTTCATTGCGTTGCTCGAAGACATCGGCCGGCGGCTTCCAGCGGATATCAGCGGTGGCGTCGGCAAGCAGTTTGGCGGCATCTATTGGGGTCTGTTCCGAAACAAGGCAATGGGAGACCCAAAACAGACCGAGTTCCTGAGAGTTGCTTTTCTGGATTTTGCGATGAATCACTGGGGTCGTGGTTTCGTGGATCACAAAATCATCCGGGCTATGGGAGGCGCCGGCTCGAGACGATTCCTCACGCAGACAGAGTTCGCGGCGAAGATCGGAGTGCAGCAGAGCACCGCGGCTCGATTGCTCAAGAACTCAAGCCTCGCTTCAAAGCGAGTGAAGTGTGGCGCGGCCGACCGGGTTGTCGTGGACAGTGATCATGTTTCGGTCCCGAGAACATGGCTAGGAAAGATACATAGCGTTAGGGTGGCAGCGAAGCATCTTAGGATCTCCGTGTCTGTCCTGAAGGCTTTGAAGGGATGCAATATTTACGAGGTGAATCACCTGCTGCCGACACGAGCGGGCTTCCACGAACTCGATTTGATGGCATTCACTCAGAAGTTGCTCGCGTTGGCACCGGAACAGAAGACCTCCTGCATTGAAAAGGGAAGTGTAACCTTAAGCTCCGTCCTCTGCGGGCGTCGGGATTCGTTGGAAATTAAACTGGCTGTGGTGACGGCATTACTCTCTAGGAATATTGCTGCTTTCGGTAATTCTGATGGAACGGTGGGTGGGTTGGTGATCGCTCGTGGAGCGTATTCGAAGCAGGTCGCGGTTGCTTGATGAGTTTCAGGGAAGCTTCGCAACTTGCGACGAGACATCGAGCCGATGACCTCTTCCATGCCATGGAAGCTTCAATCGCCTTAGTAATTGAAAACAAATGGCTTATGAGACGGAATAACCGGCCAAACCGGCACAGTCGGCGCGGATTGGCGCCAAATTGACACCAAGAATCGCAAAGGTGGTCGGGGCTGAACTGTGGCGGGACAGCCCCGACTATGCGAGCGACTCAGCGTGGATAACGTACCCTCTCCGAAAAATTAGCACGTCCTACCGATCGAATGGCCATGTTTGAGACTGTCACGATTACCTATCTGTACCGCAAAACTCAGGAGTTGGTATCCAAATTTGCCGGCCAAGCTTTGTTAGTCGGCTGACGACCCAATGCATGCTTTGGCCGACGTAGGTTTGGAAACGTGGTAACGCGATTTGTACTAAACCCGCTTCGCGGGTAGCTGGAAGCGGTGTACGATTTGGCAGGACAAATTGCATGCTGCACCCTGCCGCAGCCATCGCCGCAGTCACAAATTCTGTGCCAGAGTCGGCCCGCAATTGCTGCACTGCAATGAATCTCCTTAAAGCAATTGTCCTGCCAAATCCCCACACGGTTTAGTACAAATCGCCGTATCCACACTGCTCCGCACCAAAGCACGGAATCAGCGGAACTCTGTCCGCGGAGCACTGTCGATACGGCACTAGAGATTTGAACTCTGTCCGCGGAGCACTGTCGATACGGCACTAGTCATCATGGAGTGACCGGCCCCGATGCGCTCACCGTGGGTTAGGCTGTGAGTCCAGTAGGAACCACAGTTCAGAGCCACAAGCGGAAAGGAACCGGTCTTGAAAGAGAAGCTACGATTTTTGGGGTTGGATATCCATGCCGAAACGATTGCCGTGGCGATAGCCGAACCAGATGGTGAGGTACGAAGCCTCGGAACGATTCCGAACCGCGCGGAATCGATACGCAAGCTGGTAAAGAAGCTTGGCTCAGTAGAGAAGCTGCGGGCCTGTTATGAAGCCGGACCGACTGGCTATGTACTCTACTGGCAGTTGGCCGAACTGGGAGTCAAGTGCGAAGTGGTAGCGCCAACTTTAGTTCCGGTCAAAGCCGGCGACCGGGTGAAGACCGATCGGCGCGATGCCGAGAAGCTGGCGCGCAGTTACAGATCCGACGATCTGACGGCGGTATGGATTCCGGACGAAGGTTCCGAGGCATTGCGCGATCTGGTACGAGCACGCGAGGCTGCCAAGCAGGACCAACTGCGCGCCCGTCACCGGCTGAGCAAATTCTTGCTGCGCTCGGGCCAACGTCCCGCGCCGGGCGTGAAGGCGTGGACGCAGATCTACATGGCTTGGATCCGCCAGATCCACTTTGCGCAGAAGGCTCATGAGTCGACGCGGCTGGATTATCTTCACGAAGTCGAGCACATGGGTGAGCGTGTGATGCGCCTGGAGCAAGCCATCGCGGAGGCGGCCACGCTGGCTTCGCCGGAGCTACGCGAAGTAATCCAGGGCCTGCAGGCATTGCGCGGCATCGCGCATATCTCAGCCATAACGATTGCGGCAGAGCTGGGCCAAATCTCTCGTTTTGAAGGTGCTCGGCAGCTAATGGGCTACAGTGGCATCGTGCCCAGCGAGGATTCCAGTGGCACTCGAAAACAACGCGGAAGTATCACCAAGACCGGCAACTCGCATCTGAGACGGATCGCCGTCGAAGCAGCCTGGAGCTACCGGCTTCCACCAGGCGTCGGACCAGCGTTGCGAAAGCGACAAGAGGGCGTTCCACAAGAGATCAAGGAGATAGCCTGGAAGGCACAATACCGGTTGTACAAGCGCTACTGTAGGCTGGCGGCGAGCCGCAAGGACCAAAGAAAGATCATCACAGCGCTGGGGCGCGAACTGTTGGGCTTCATCTGGGCAATCGGGATCAAGGCGGAAACGGCAGTCAGGCAGAGGATAGCGGCCTGATAAAAAGCAAAAACTATCCCAAGAAAGAAAAGACAAAACAACCCAGTCAATGAAGATCGCCACTAAATTCGAGGACAGAGGCAGCAGCAGCCCGAGCACGCACGAAGGAGAGCCCTCGGAATCTCTATGCGACAGGCTTAGCCGGACTCGCGACACTAGTCAGAGGCAGCTCCGACGGATCAAGATTATGCGGTTTCGACCCGCGAATATCAGACTGATCAATCGTCGCTCAAACCTGCCCAGACTGCTGCTGCCCCTGTCCTCGAAAAACATCAAACGGAACCGAAAAGACAAAAACGGCCCCACAGATTCGCAGACGTTGACTGGGTCACTCCATATCAGAGATTTATCACTCTTTGAAGCCGATGCGGACCGCTGGCACTGCTGGTGGCGCGTTCTTCAGATGGTGTCACCGCTTCCGATATTGCTCAGCGTGACTGGGCGGGCCTTCTCATTCACGCCTGCCTCGGCTCAACGTTCGAGTTTCGCCGGAAAAAATTGGCGGGGTCGTATTTGTTCTTGAGGGCGACTAAGCGCGAATAGTTGCTGCCGAAGACGGCCTCAGCCGTGCCTTTACCGGCATAGCTATGAGCGCCGGTGCAAAACTAGGCCACAGTGCGCCGCGTGAGCGGTGCTCTGCGGCGGAGTAAAAGTAGTCCACCGCCGGAACTTGGTTCCGTGAGCATTTGCCATGCAGGCATGGTTCATGGAACACCGGAGGGATGTTCGAGGTGGAGATCTATGGACGTGTACGGCGAGCAGTTCGAGCCGAGGGTAAGAGTCAGCGAGCGGTAGCCAGGGAGTTTGGGCTTCCGCGAGATACGGTACGGAAGATGCTCGAGTACGCGGTGCCGCCCGGCTACCGGCGCCAGCAGCCGATCAAGCGGCCGAAGCTGGGCCCGTGGTTGGGCGTCATCGACGCCATTCTGAACGACGACAAGCAGAGGCCAGCCAAGCAGCGGCACACATCGAAGCGGATCTTCGAGCGATTGAAGGAAGAGCACGGGTTCACGGGCGGCTACACGAGCGTGAAGGATTACGTGCGCACAGCGACGCTACGTGGGCAGGAGATGTTTGTGCCGCTGATGCATCCGGCCGGCGAGGCACAGGTGGATTTCGGTGAAGCGCTGGTTGTGATCGCCGGTGTGGAGCAGAAGGCGCACTACCTGGCGATGGATCTGCCCCATTCAGACGACTGCTTTGTGGCGGCCTTTCCGGCCGAGACGACGGAAGCTTTTCTGGAAGGCCATGTGCGGGCCTTTGCATACTTCGGCGGCGTGCCCACACGGATACTTTATGACAACACCAGGATCGCGGTAGCGAAGATACTGGGCGGCGAAGAGCGGCAACGGACCCGTGCTTTCTCCGAGTTGCAGAGTTACTATCTGTTCGCCGATAAGTTCGGCCGTCCAGCCAGGGGCAACGATAAGGGGAAGGTCGAAGGCCTGGTCGGCTATGCGCGACGGAACTTCATGGTTCCGATTCCGCGTGCGAACAGTTGGGAAGAGCTGAACTTGCATCTGGAAGCCGATTGCCGGAAGCGGCGCGAGCGGCGGCTGCGCGGGCATACGGAGACGATCGGCGAGCGGTTCGAGCGCGACCGTGCGGCACTGATGCCGCTGCCCGCGACCGCTTACGAAGCTTGCGAGAAGATCTCCGCGCGGGTCAGTTCACTGTCGCTGGTTCGCTATCGCTCGAACGACTACTCAGTGCCAACCGAGTACGGACATCGTCAAGTATGGGTGAAGGGCTATGTGCACGAAGCGGTGATCGCTTGTGGCAGTGAAGTCATCGCCCGGCATCAGCGCAGTTATGAACGCGAGGCAGTGATCTTCGATCCGCTGCACTACCTCGCGCTGCTCGAACAGAAAACTCGGGCGCTGGACCAAGCCCGCTCCGCTGGCCGGCTGGCAGTTGCCGGAGTGCTTTGCGCAACTGCGGCGCCTGCTCGAAGCAAGGCTCAGGAAGCACGGCAGCCGGGAGTATGTGCAGGTGCTCCGTCTGTTGGAGACCTTCGACCTCTCAGAAGTAACCCGTGCTATCGAAGATGCCCTGCGCTTAGGTGCGATCAGCTTCGATGCGGTGCGTCATCTGCTGCTGTGCCGCATCGAACGAAGGCCGCCGCGACTGGACATGGAAAACTATCCCCACCTGCCGATGGCGCAGGTGCGTACCACGCAGGCTGCCGACTACATGACTCTACTCGCGGAGGCATACGCATGAACGGCGTCGAGATTACGGCTACCAACGCTGCCGCTCACACGTCTGACACACCGCAACTGCTGCTGGAGCATCATCTGAAGGAACTGCGGCTGCCCACGATCTTGCGTGAGTACGACAAGGTGGCGCGGCAGTGCGCAGTCGAGCAGCTGGACTATCAACGTTACCTGCTGCGCTTGGCCGAACTGGAGTTGCTGGATCGCGAACGCCGGGCCACCGAACGCCGCATCCGCCAGGCCAAGTTTCCAGTCATCAAGACCATGGACAGCTTCGACTTCCTGGCTATCCCATCGCTAAACAAAACCCTGGTGCTGGAACTGGCGCGATCGGAGTTCCTCGCTCGCCGCGAGAACGTCCTGCTGCTGGGCAACAGCGGCACGGGCAAGACGCACATCGCTCTGGCTCTGGGCTTGGCCGCCTGCCAGCGCGGACACCGCGTACGCTTCACCACCACTGCCGCGTTGGTCAGTGAGTTGATCGAAGCTCGCGACGAGAAGAAGCTGCTCCGCTTCCAGAAGCAGATCGCCAGCTATGAGTTGCTCATCGTCGACGAACTGGGGTTCGTGCCTCTGTCCAAGACCGGCGCCGAACTGCTGTTCGAGATGCTCAGCCAACGCTACGAGCGTGGATCGACCCTCATCACCTCGAACCTCCCCTTCCAGGAATGGACCGAAGTCCTCGGCTCGGAACGCCTCACAGGCGCCCTGCTCGACCGGCTCACCCATCACGTGCACATCCTCGAGATGAACGGCGACAGCTACCGTCTCAAGCAGAGCCGTCGCAAACGAACCCCATCCGCACAGTGCTAGACCCTACCCCCCAACGCGCTGCGGGGTAGAAGGGCCGCTTCGCTACGCTCCAGCGACCCTCCTACCCCGCAATCCCACAACAATCTCGTGCTATCTACTGGCCTACTTTTACTCCGCCACACTGGCCTGGTTTTGCTCCGCCCTTGACACCCTTCTATTTCCATGTCAGGATGCTCGCAATTCTAAGTGCTGCTGCCGTGGCCGGCAACCCACTCATCGCCGTCGAAATCGGTGCGCCCTTTTCATCCCCTCAGCTACGACGCGATCAGGGCTCTCGTTGGGAAAGAGGATTGCCACCATGTTCTTGTAAATTGAGATCCATTCGGTACGCAGCCAGTCATTCTCTCGCCAACTGAAGCGGCCGAGATCGATTGCTTGTAGTGGGGCGGTAAGGGATGGATTCGAATCAAACCACCTCTCCAGGATCTCCGGCAAAGTCGGTTTTGCAAAGAACCCCGTGACCGTTTCAAGGCTCTCGATCTCCGAACAGAAGATCGGCCGTATCTGGATTGATGGAAACGCCTTCCGATCCAGATGTTCATCAAGAAAAGTGTTCAAGAAAGCCGACATGCCGATCGTGCCGCCAATGGAGTCAAGCGTGACGATGTAGAGATAGACGCGTTTTATTTTAGTGAGATCAATCCCCGGCAGGGCCTTCGCGCCATTGACTCCAAAAAGCGTCTGCACCGCCTCAGAGAGTTGCAATACGCCCTTCCTGTCAGATGACTCCTTATCCTCTACAAGCTTCGTTTCAATCTCCGCGGTGAGGGCCAAATGGTCGCCGCTGTACTTGGTATCCGCCCGGAACATGCTGGACTTGTACTCCATCAGTATGATCGAGTCGCCTGATACGACGATGCCATCGCATATTTGCATATCCGGCCGCCCCGATGGCCTGGGGTCGGGGATGAATCGAGCCTGAGTACCAGCACAGGCGCGCCCCATGAGTTCATTGACGTACTTCTCAAATACCGCACCCCAGAACTTACGCAGCTTCAAGCCATGGTGAGAACTTGCATGCCAGTATGGTCCGGTCAGTACCTTCTCAAGAAAAAACAGATTGTCCATCATCAGATACCCACACCATGCCGTACGCAGGTGCAGGTTATAGAACTGTTGCACGAGCGGAAATCTGCGGAAGATAGTGAAATCGTTTGGGCCGTTATCCTTCAGCCGGAGCTCTCGCGCCATCTTTGCCGGATTGGAGGCGAGCAAATCCAAGAACTTCGACACCTTCTTCGGCTCTATCGGAGTCGTCGCAAAGTTTGCTTCTTTGAGTGGCAGTGTTCCAGGGTCTCTGTAGAGGGCTTTCGATAGTTCTTCTCCAAATCGAGCGTGAGTGCCAAAAATCATCGCTTCATACTCTACGAGAGTCAGTCCGGTTGCCGTCTGGTACTCACCAGCGACATCCACGAAATCTGGGTCCTGGCGCAGCTCATCGGTGAAGCGAGTCAGCATGAGATGGCTCCGCGTGATGAGCTGCGCGATTTCCGGAGATGCGTCCTCGCCAACCGCGACCATCTCCGCAAGGATCCTTGAGAACTCCTCGCGCTTGCTGGGCGGGCGACCCGCATTCGCAAGACCTGCGAGCAGACCGTAGTCGAACTGGTCGTTGGCCTTTAGCAGAATGGAGCCGAAACGCTCGGCATGGAGACGTGCGTCTGTCCCGCCTGAACAGTGCACGATCGCAATCTTGGCAATCAGGAGTACCTGCCGGCGGTGGAACAGCACTCTTCGTGGATTTGCACTCCAGTGGCCGACGATGAAACGGATGTGAAGCTCGGGATCGAAGTAAAGGGACAGAAGGCTTCTATAGACGTCAGCGGGCTGAGAATCAACCCTATTCCAAAGTTGCATGCCGGTGACGATCACTGCGCACACCCAGAGCACCGATTGTTGCGTGAATGGGCGAATCTCAGCGATGAGCTCGTCCATCGAGCTCTTCCTGCCATAAACGGCTTCGAAGGTCTCGTAGACGGCGAGTTGTGAAGGGCTCGGCATCGATCATCCCCAAAGTCATCATTTCACGCCAGTAGAGATGACCGCACGTTTCGTTGTGGAGACGCGCATAAATAAGGAGACAACCCTGAAGATGGGAAGGCGAGGGGCAATCTGTTTACGAGTGCTGCGTCTGGGACTCTGGTCGGGCGTGTGCCAGCATTCGCCAGGAATGAGCCACCTCGACCGTCGCCGATGAAGGCGGCCCGGATTAAGCAGCTAGGCCGCGCAGTCGAGGACGGAAGCTCTGGTTCGGGGCGAGGACTCTGTTGTTACGGGATCCATGAGCCTACGGTTTGGGGAGTGAGCGCGAAGGTGTTGGCGGCTTTTGCGTTGATGTGGCTTCCCTCACCGCCCCCGAATGCGATGTAGGCGCGGAAGACCAGCTTCTCCTGGACGGCGATCGAGATGCCGACGCCTACGTCGGTGCGTAGACTTTGGTCGCCGAGCTGGCCTGGTGTGAGGGCGACGTTGCCGGCGTCGAAGAAGGCGTAGAGGCCATATTGGCCAATAGGGTGCCCCTTAACCCCGAGGTTGGCGACGGCTTTGTCAAAGTCGATCTGAGTGAGGAGGCGGTTGGGGGCACGGAGCCGGTAGTCGATGAGGCCGCGGAGGGTGTCGACGCCTTGGAAGTCGGCACCTCCAAGGGTTGGCTGGAGGTAGAACGGGACAGAGCTGCCAGCGGAAGTGTAGGAGGTAGTGAGCAGGGTGGTGGACGTTATGGACCCCAGATCGCATCCCTTGTGCGAGTTTTCCATGCAAAGGGCGTTACTCCACCAGGACCGTCCGGGTTGGTCGAGCAGCGACTGGCCTGGCGGAGGCTTGGGCAGGGATTTGGAGAGGTCGAAGGAGAGACTGGTGAAGACCTCGAGGCGGTTGAAGGAGAACTGGCTGGAGCCTAGTTCGGAATAGTGCGTGTAGGTCGCCTGGGCTTCGTGATGCTCCCAGATGCGAGGCTTGGAAGTCGGAGTACGCACGTCAATGCCGGCGCCGACGGCGATGAAATCCGGGTTCACGGTGGATGATGGTGCTCCGGCTTCGCCGTAAAGGGCGCGGACAGATGGGAAGGAATCGCCGTTGACTCCTCCTGTAGCGGGATGAAGATACTTGAGCTGGCCAGAGACGCCGAAGATACCGAAGTAATTGCCGAGGGAAGTGAGGGGCGAGTATCCCTGGACGCCGAACCAGGTCTCGTGCTGGCGGTAGACGGCGTGGCCGGCGAGAGTGCTGTTGGGGCCGAGACCGTAGAAATCCTGGGCGTGGAGATCGAAGTGTACGGCGGTGATGAAGAGGTTCCCCTTGGTGATGTCGGTCTGGCCGCCGTGGCCGTCTGGTCTTCTGCCGGTCACGATGGGATGAGGAGGCCGGAAGTTGAATTGATACTGGCCACCAAAGAGGAACGACGAGTTGACTGTATATAGGGCTTTGACGGTGAAGCCATTGTTGGCGGTGGGCTGTTTGACGAAATGAAATCCGCCTCCGAACGAGCTGCCGGTTGTGATGCTTCCGATTGCGGGGCCAACGGGATCAAGAGTAAAGAAGTCGACAGCGCACTCTTCGGCGTTGTGCAACTGAAAGCCCTGAAAGAAACGAGCGTCCTGGCAGGCTTGCTTGGTGGTTTTCCAGACCTCGGCGTGGGCGCCGGAGGTCACGAGCAGGATGATGGGAAGCCAGCGGAGGCGGTTCATGACTTGACCTGCTGGTGGGCTGCTATTGCTGCGTTTCCGACTGCCTGAACGAATGCGCCTGCGAGGGCGGCCTGGTCGAGCCCCAGAGGGACTTGCACCTGGAAGTCATCGGGGAGCGAAGCATTGATGCTGCGGGCCTGGGCGAGCCCTTCCGCCTGGAGGTCGGAGAGCGGCGCGGCTGCGGCTGCTGCGGCCTGAATCTGCTGCGCAATGCCGCTGTAGACGGGGGCTGCAAAGTTTGGCCACGCGTCGTTGGGCGCCATGTTGAGATCGAGGACAGTGTCGAACGTGTTGGCAGCTTCGGCGCGGGAGAAAAGGTTATCTGACGGCCAGGTTGCAGGGGTAAACATTTTGAGCGCAGTGGCGATGGCGGAGGTGTGATCGAAGACGGTGGAGCAGATAGTTCCATGTGCGATGTAAGGCGAGACGACGACGGCTGGAACGCGGACGCCACTGAGCTTGAAGTCGAATGGCGGAGCGATCGAAGAGATGTTGTCGGGCGAGGGCAAGGGGACAGGCGGGACGTGATCGAAGATGCCGCCGTGCTCGTCGTAGATGATAAGGAGGACGCTGGAGTGCCACAGCTCGTCGTTCTGGCGGATGGCGTTGTACACATTCTGGATGAGGGTTTCGCCGTCGCGCATGTCGTTGTCAGGGTGCTGGTCGGTGGCGGGTAGGGTGCCACCGGCGGGGTTGTTGGCGGGGTTGTACTGCGGCTCGATGAAGCAGTAGGTTGGGACGTCGTCGGGGTTGCCATTGCATACGGCGGCGAAGTTGGCGTATGCGTCGTAGAAGAGGTTTTGGTGTGCCATGAGGCCGCTGAAGGTGAGGGTTCCGGACCAGTCAGACCAATAGATGCAGGAAGAGACGCCTTGCTTGGCAAGTTCCTCGTAGACGGTATAGAAGCCGCTATAGAATTCGGGCGCCATGTCGAGGCGGCCACGTGAGGTGCCACAGTGGACATAAAGGCGGTTGGGGAGCGTAGGCCCAGGAATAGAGGAGAACCAGTGATCGCAGATGGCGTACTGCCGCGCAAGGGTAGTGAGGATGGGCAAGCCAGCAGGGTCAAAACATTTCATGATGTTCGCGCCGATGGCAGGACTTCCGCTCTTGGCTTCATAGTTGCGAACGAAGCCGGACATGTCGGGCACCTGGCCGGGTGCGGGGTTCGGGATACCGTAGAGTTGCTCGGTGACGTCGGCGAAGTGATGGTTGGGATCGGCAGCCAAATCACCCGTGGGCCGGGCATTGGAAGAAGCGTAGATTCTGTTCTCGAGCGAATCCTCATTAAAGGGAAGTGCGGCCGGATCTAATCCTTCGATGTCGTAGTCGGGGGCTTTCATAAAACCGAAGAGATGATCAAAGCTTCGGTTTTCCATCATCAAAACGAAGATGTGCTTGATTTGAGCAGGCATTGCGAGTCTCCGGTGATACTCAATTCGGAACGGATAGCTATGTGCGTCGCAACGTGACGATCAAGATCGGGTGAAAGGGGACCGACAGATTATGTACCACGCGCATGGGGGAGTCAAGGTACTACATTGAAACGACACCGACGATCATGGTCATCATCCTGATCGTCAAGGGGTCAGGGGAATGACTTGACCAATGGTGCGTACGATCAACCGCGCTTCCTGATCACGATCATTCGCATCGGTGATCTCCATGTGGTCGAGAACCATTTCGACCCATTTGGAGTCTTCATGCGAGAAGTTTGTTTTGAGCGAGTTGATCGTGGCTCCGACAGCGGGTTCGACAGCGAACTGTGCCAATCTCTGCTTGATTACAGACGGTTCTTCTGAGTATCGGCAGTAGTAGTAGATATCGTACGAGTCTTTCGGCTTCTCCCGAAACTTGCAAACAGCTGTCTTGAGCATGAGAAAGCCCACACAATCCGGTACCGTTAGTTCAAACGTTTCAACTTCCTCGCCTTCGCGGCAGGAGATGTATATTGTCTCAACGTGGTCCTTCAAATCCTCCGCCCCATCCACCAGGCACAGCTCAAGTGACGTCTCCGAGCCATAGAACTTCAGGACGGACTCATCCTCCCTCAGCCTCGGAAGGTCAGCAAGCAGATCGAGTTGGACAAGATTTCCATCAACGGTTTTTTCGTACGTGAACGATGCAGTTTTGCTGAGCTTGAAATCTAGCGGTGTCGAGATGAGGTACTTAATCCGGTCAATTGACTCCCTCTCCCGAGCTTTCGCTCTGAGTAGGACGTCTATGTCAAAGCTCATCATATGAGTGCTGCGAGAGTCGCGGGCAAGTTCTTTCAAGAAGGGAACCCATCCTCCGCAAATGACAGCATCGATTCCCTCGGCCTTTAGCACACGAATGACCTTGAGCATCTCCAATAGAACCGCTCGTTCGCGGCTTTCCGGAAAGTCTTTCGTTATGTCAATTGCTTGTAGTGTCATTCACGAATCCTAGTGAGTGCTCGAGAAGGAACTCGGCCTGTTCCTCACCTCTTCCACCCTGTAAGGCGAAGTCTATATAAAGTTGAACGGGATTTACCCCGAGCAACCCGTTGGATAGTGTGCGTGGCTGGTAGAAGACGCCGCCGTCAGATATATTGTCATTTTCGGGGGGCGTCATAACAAGTACGTTCGCTCCTCGCCCCACCGTCTCAAGTCGAAGCTCGTTTTTCAGCTCTGACCCTGGACAATCCACATAAACGGCGGTCAAGTCCTGTCTCACGTTGCGTTCGTGTGGCTCTAGTCCGCTTGACAGGGTGAAGGCAAATTGAATCTCGCGCCGATTGCACAACTCTGTGATTGAAGAAGTAAGCACCTGGGGTGGTAGTTCTGAGAACGCATGAATGACACTCCTCTTCGTGGCGTAATCGGACCTGAGCTCTTGTGCGAATTGTCTCAGCAGCTTTCGGGGACGGTCGATACGTCGCCCTTCAGAAGTTCGCTCTAGGTAGCCTTGCTCTTGAAGTCGCTTGGTGACCTGGAAGACCTGTCCCACGCTGACAGATGCTTTCGACGCAAGATCTTCTAGCCTAAATGGGACGTATGGATTAGCGAGAAGGACTCGCAATACACGACGTGATCTTCCTGCGAAGATGTTCCCGATTCCTTGTGGGTTTTTGAACTCAATCGCTGGACGAACGACGTCTATATACACATCCTTATGAATTATCGAGAACGTCCCATTCAAGTCGATGTAGCCGACTCCAACCTCCTGGCATCTGCGCCGAACCGATTCTGAAATGTAGGGAGCAGCCAGCATTGGGTAGACGTCATCGAATTCGCTACTTTTCCGAAGCTGATTTCGGTAGCCAATAACCTGATGAATTGCGCCTTCTAGGGCCATGGGCGTCAATCGGGACTTTAGCTCAATTACTGCCTTGATCACCCTGTTGGGGATGCGCTCAAAGGAGAATTCAGCAAGTGCGTCCACTCTGACGTTGGAGTCGTCGAAGAGGGGATGCATGCGGATATTTAGCGCTCGCACCCCCGGTGGTGTGAGCTTTCCGGAATCCAATCGCTCCCTGAACTCTCTTTCAAATTCGCTCTCGATCATATAATTAGCCATCTCATTAAAAAAATGCTGCTAAAATCCACATTTATAGTAGCTCATAGAATTTCCTAGAAAGCAAGACCTCTAGGAGACATGACGTAATATAAATTGGCATAAAACTAAAAAAATTCATTCTAAAGCGAAATTTTATTGCGTCATACTGGACACTTAGTAGTCTCCAAGTGAGAGCCGATGCCAATAAGACTCTATCTCTTTATGTATCTTTCGTTTACAGGGACAAAAGCGGCTTCGCACTCAGGCTGCTCCGATGCCGATCAACGCGACCCGTGGAGTAAAGACGAAAACCATCTCCGTCCGAGCTTGTCTCTAAGCGTATTTAGTTTCCGATTATGACATCGTCCCAGACGCATGCCGGTACCGCACGGGCATGGCTGTGCCTCGCCAAAATTCAATCCGAGCGTGAAAGTGAATGACTCGAATGTCTTAACGGTTAAGAACTCTGTGGGAATCCGCAAACTCATGTTGGGCCGGAAGGCAAAGAAGACACAGGATGATCGAGTTTTTTGGCGAGGCACAAGGCCAACCTCATCGTCAGTATCCCGGGCACTGTCTGAAGATTTCGGAGTTCTCAAAAGTGTCTGGGTCCCCAGAGCCACCGTGATGATGTCCTCGAAGGCAAACGTCAGCTCCAATCTTGTCCATCACCGAGTGCTCCGACTCTAGGCCTCCCGGCGCGCCCACTTTGTGTCTGAAGTGCGCGGGGAGCCGTTCGGCCCGACTCGACAACTGCTCGCGCGACCATTCGAACCAATGATCCCGGTGCCGCACTTGCAAAACCTTCGGTGCTCAAAGATACACATAACGTCGAGATTGTAGTGGCCGCCGCGGGTTGGTTGCTTGTCAATGTCCTCGATCTACCAGTTGATGCGGGCGGAGACCTGCACATCGCGCGGCTGGTTGGCGAGGCTCGTAATCTCGCCGAAGCCGGAACCGCTGTTGACCGAGCCACTCGGCGAACTCCAGACGACGTGGTTGGTTGCATTGAGGAAGTCGGCCTCAAACTGGAAGTTCACCTGTTCCCAGATGGGGAAGGTGCGCTTGAGTCCGAGGTCGATGTTGTAGGTGCCCATGCCCCATACGTTGAGCGCGCCCACACGCGGGGCATTGCCTGGAACATAAAGCGCGGGGCCGTTCCCGATATAGGTGACCTGGGATGAGTTCGTGTTCACTGACGTGCCGTACTGAGCGGCCGTTCCGGGCGCGTTCACTGTGAACGCGGCGGGGTTGACGTATTGCACCGTGCTGAACGTAGTTGCCGTGCTGGCGCCCGCGGCCCTGGCGTACTGGCCGTTGATGCGGCCCGCCTGCCCGGAGAGGACATTGGGCATGCACTGGTTCAGGACGCTGGAGCCGCCGCAACCCGTGCCGGTGAACGCCAAAGGATAGCCGGAGTGATAGGTGAAGATGCTGGAGAAGCTCCAGCCGCCGGCGAAGGAGCGGATCCAGAAGTTATCCGCGCCTATGCGGTTATGCCCAAACGGCGACTGGTATACCACCGTGGCGGCCAGGTTCTCCGGCTGGTCCGTGGTGGAGAGGGAACGGTCGAGGCGCGGGTGGTCGTTTACACGGAAGGTGCCTACATCATCGATGGACTTCGAGTAGGTGTAGTTCACCATCAGGTCCAGGCCGTAGGTGTGGCGCTGCACGAGCGAGATCTCCAGCGCGTTCCAGCTGGTGTTGCCCACGAAGCTGGTCGTGTCGCTGACCCCGCTGTACTGCGGGAAACCTACGTAATACTGGTACACGCTGTTGCTGGCGTAGTAGGCGGCATTCGCCGGATTGTAGGGGTTAGGGGGCGTAAAGCCCACCGACTGTGCGAGTGCCAGGTTGGTGGCAGTGGCCTTCTGCGTGAGTAGCGGAAAGGGGCACCCGTTGCCGGAGCAGGGCGAGGCAGTCGTCCCGGTCGAGCTGGCAAGGGTGAAGCCTGCGAGCGCAGCCATCGACTCCGGAAGTTTGTTGTCGCGTGTGTACCAAGGCTGGCTGACCGAGATGAAGTGGCCCTCGCTGCCCACATAGCTGACGGAGAGGGACATGTTTCGGAGGAGCTCGCGCTGCATGCCGAAGGTCCAGTTGATGAATTCGGGCGCGCGGGCGCCGTCATGTTGGTCCCAGTACGTGATGCTCGATGTGGCGGTGGAGTTGCCGAGCGCGGCGGTTTCGCCGGTGTCATACTCGGCGAGGCTGGTTCCGCCGGCGGGAATGTTGTTTGCCGGATTCACAATCGACCCTGTCCAACCGCACGGGACCGAGTCACTCGAGTTCTGAGCGCAGGCTGTATTGTCCCAGTAGAAAGCGGGGGCGCTGCTGATGCCCGCGGGAGCAGCAGCGGCTGGAGTGAAGCCGAGGGTGGAGGGCGAGCCGGACTGGCTGCCGCTGTTCCAGTTGCCGCGAGCGTAGTTCACGGAGTAGCTGGCGCGGAAGACAGTCTTGGGATCCACGGAAAAGGCGACGCCGAGACGGGGTTCGACCATGCCGTAGTAGGTGGGAGACGGGTTCCGGCAATTGCAGTACAGCCCTGGGGTGGATCCGCTGCCGGCAAACTCGAGTGTGCCGCGATTGCCGGTGATGGAGTTCTGACCATTGGGGTTGAGGAAGCTGAAGATGTTGTGGTTCACGTAGATGGGCGGGAAGATGTCCCAGCGGAGGCCGAGGTTCAGGGTCAGCTTTGAGGTGGCCTTGTAATCGTCTTCAACCCAGAAC
>Ga0102924_1002285_pt1 | contig 21057 bp, 18 predicted proteins | sample PaiPotPPM11metaG_FD_80116 | JGI IMG/M metagenome (GOLD analysis project Ga0102924, IMG submission 80116) | Iron sulfur acid spring bacterial and archeal communities from Banff, Canada, to study Microbial Dark Matter (Phase II) - Paint Pots PPM... ...
ACAGTGACCATTATCGCCTACGGTGCGGGAGTCACGCTCACGACAGAGGCCGCCACGCCTGCGGCGGCGGCCGTTTTGAGCACGAATAGAGGCCGTTCCCATGAAAGGGTCACTGTAAAACTATGCGGGCCGCGACGCCGCGCCGACCAGCGGCTCCGGCGCCGGAATGCCAAGCTCCTCGGCCAGATCCATCAGCGTTTTCACGACGGATTCGTGCAGCGGAATGCCGCTTTTCGTGCGCTCGACGCGGGCTTCGAACTCGCGCTGGCCGGGCAGCAACACGCGCTCGGCGCCCGGCGCCGGCTCGGCCGTGCGAAACGTGCGCTGCATCTCGTCGATCATCGCCTTGAACTCGGCCGCGTCGCGGAAGGCGTCCACGCGCCAGGCGCCGAAGAAGTGGCCGGCAGCCGAGGTTCCGCGCTCCAGGATCATGCTGAAGCCGGCGCCGGAGAGCACGCCGCAGAACAGATCGACCACCTGGCCGAGCGCGTAGCCTTTGTATGAGCTGGTCATCGCGCTTGAGCCGAGGGGTGTCAACCCGCCGCCCCGTCGCACGCGCGAAATGTCGACGCTGCCCTGGGCGTTTTCATCCAACGCCCACCCTGGCGGAATCGGCTTGCCCTCGCGCTCGGCGATCTCCAGCTTGCCCATCGCCACGGCCGTGGTTGCCAGGTCGCAGAGAAACGGCTGCTCGCTGCCGGCCGGGGCGGCGACGGCGATCGGATTGGTGCCGATCATCTTGCGCTTCGCGTTCGTCGGCACCATCCAGGGCGCGGCGTTGGTCATCGCCATGCCGATCATGTCCTCGGTCGTGGCCATCAGCGCGTAGTAGCCGGCGGCGCCGAAGTGGCGGCTGTTGCGCACGGTGACCATGCCGCAGCCGGCGTTTCGTGCCTTGTCCATCGCCAGCCGCATCGCGAAGTGGCCCACGGTCAGGCCGAAGCCGCGGTCGCCGTCGAGCAGCGCGGTGGCAGTGGACTCGCGCAGGGCGCGGATCTGCGGCCGTGGGTTGACAATGCCGGTCTTGATCCCGGGCACGTAGCCGCGGTGCGCGTTCAGATGCGCGATGCCGTGCGAGTCGATGCCCATCAGGTCGGCGTCGACCAGGATCTCCGCGCCGCGCCGCGCGTCCTCCTCGCTCAGCCCCACGCGGGCGAGCGCCGTGGCTGTGAACTCGATCAAGCTCTCTGCGCTGAATCGGGATGTCGCGCTCATGGGTCCTGCTCCGCTTTGCTCGACGCGATTATGAGTTCAAACGCTACATCCGCCGCTGAAAGAGCGCGTCCAGCCTTTCGACGCTGAACTCCGTCGAGCGGCAGAGGTCGATGATCGGCCGCTCGAACGCCTCGATGCGGCGCACTGCTTCCGGGATCTCGGCGGCGATCTCGTGTGGGATCTGCATGACGCCGTGCTTGTCGCCGTGCAGGAGATCGCCGGGACTAACCGTCAGCCCGCCTATACTGACCGGCTGGCCGACGCTGGTGAGGTGCACGTTGGCGTGGGAGACGATCACTTCGCGTGCGAACATCTGCATCCCCATCGCTTCAAGCTCGTCAATGTCGCGGATGCCGCCGTCGGTGACCACGGCGACGGCGCCCAGCGCCTTGTGTACGCTGCCGTTGACCTCGCCCCAGAGCGAGCCGACGGCCGGGGATCATCTTCGTCCTGCACGACGATGATCCGCGGCGCGGGCATGGAGAGGATGTGCTGCCACATCTCGCCGCGGCCGGCGCGGCGCTCGCCCGGCGGGCTGGCCGCCTTGATCGTGGCCGTGCACGCATAGCCGACGACTGCCGGCAGCGCCGGGAAGATGCAGCGAATCGTCCCGCTGGCGAAGCCGGCCTCGCGCGGGCGCAGGTTGAACAGCTCGATCGCGTTGGCGATGGTCGGCGTAGTGATACCCTGCAGTTCGCGAATCAGCTCCGGCGGATGCTGGACAGCCATGCGCTGCTCCACGGGCGCGAATCTGCGCCGCAGTCGATGTAAGCTGCGCCGCGGTGCGAATGTCAAGCGAGGAGCCAACGGCCGCTCAGGCGGACTCCGCGGACCCGCGCTTCGTGCGCCCGAGATAGGTCGCCAGCCCATCGCGCAGCGGTGTCAGGCGCAGGTCCGGGAAGGCGGCGAGCAGCGGCGCCGTGTCGGCCGTCGCGTCCATCGTCGCGAACTCCAACCCCTGCGGTGTGAGCGGAATCGGCAGGGCGTGGATCAACGCTTTGGGCGCGAACAGCGCTTTCATCAGCCAGAGCGGCTGATGGACGAGCGGCTGCCGCTTGCCCAGCAGATCCTCGACCTGGCGGATGACCGCATCCATCGTCAGCACCTGCGGCCCGCCGATCTCAAACGTGCCTTCCGTCGCGCCCTTCCCTTCGAGGCTGTCGGCCACAACGCGGGCGACATCTTCCACGAAGACGGGCTGGAGGCGCTGCTTGCCGTTGCCGATCACCGGCACGACGGGCAACGGCGAGCGCACGAAGGCGACGTACTTGTTCAATGCATTGTCTTCCGGGCCGAACACCCACGAGGGCCGCACGATCAGCGCCCGCAGGCCGCTTGCGCGGATCGCCGTCTCCGCTCCCCATTTCGCCCGAAACCAAACCTTCTGCGCATCGGGCGCGGCGCCGGCGCCGCTGATGTAGACGTAGCGCGAAACGCCGGCGGCCTTCGCGGCGGCGACGAGCTGCTCGGTTCCGCGCCGATCGACGTTCTCGAAGGTCAGCCCCTTGTTGGGGTTCTGGTTAGGAAAGTCCTTGAACTGCACCGCGCCCACGACGGTCTCGACGCCGGCGAGCGCGCCTGGCAGGCTGGCGGCGTCGGTTACATCGCCGCGGCGCAGCTCGATGCGCTTGCCGTCGAGCGTCAACGTGGACGAGGCCGCGTGGCTGAGCACCGCGACCTCGCGGCCGCGTGCCACGAGCTGGCGGACGATCGCCTTGCCGATGAATCCGGTACCGCCCGCGACGAGGATCATGGCGCTGCCCTTTCGTGCTGGCCCGGCTTCGCTGCTGTGAGGCTACGCTAGCACTTTGCGCACTATTTCACAATCTGCGTCGCAAGCGAGCCAGCATTATGCCGAGCGGCTGAGCGCCTGCAGTCCAGCCGCCAGACCGGTTCGCTTTCCCCGAGCCCGAAAACCAATCCCTTCCGCCGCGCTTGACGGCGCTTCGTACGCACCCATACGATCGAGGCAAGTGTTGTTCCGCGGGCTGGCCTCGACGCCTGCGTCAGTTCGCTTCCGCCGCTCGGCGCGGAAGATCTCCGGCACACAGTTCAGGCAGCGGCGAACCCGCATTCGCCGTACGGGCCGGCCCCCCGATGCTTTCCGGGGGCAGACGAGCCGGGAAGAGGATGCCCATGAAACCGGACTTTTTGCAGACGCTCCAACAACGCATCCTCATCTTCGACGGCGCTATGGGCACCGCGATTCAGGCATACAACCTCGGCGACGATGACTTTTGGGGCAAAGAAGGCTGCAACGAGCTGATCACGCTCTCGCGTCCAGACCTGCTGCGCGAGATTCACGTGGGCTATCTGGCTGCCGGCGCCGACGTGATCGAGACCAACAGCTTCGGCGGCACGCCGATCGTGCTGGCCGAATATGACCTCGCCGACCGCGCCTATGAGCTGAACAAGGCCGCGGCCGAACTGGCGTGCAGCATCGCCGCCGAGTTCAGCACGCCCGAGCGGCCGCGCTGGGTCTCCGGCTCGATGGGCCCGGGCACCAAGCTGCCCACACTCGGCCACATAACCTACGACGCGGTGTTCGACGGTTACATGACGCAGGCGATGGGGCTGCTCGACGGCGGCGCCGACCTGCTGCAGATCGAAACCTGCTACGACCCGCTGCAGGCGAAAGCCGCGCTGGCCGGCGCCCTGCGCGCGATGGAGCGCTGCCGGCGGCGTGTGCCGCTGATCGTGCAGGTGACGATGGAGTTGACCGGCTCGATGCTGGTCGGCACCGAGATCGGCGCCGCGCTGGCCGCGCTCGATCCGTTCCCGCTCGACGTGATCGGCATCAACTGCGCCACCGGCCCCGCCGAGATGAGCGAGCACATCCGCTACTTGAGCCAGCACAGCCGCCGGCCGATCTCCGTGCTGCCCAACGCTGGTCTGCCCGTAGTTTCGAGTGATGGCGCCTTCTATCCGCTGACGCCGGAGGAGTTGGTCCGCTATCAACGCATCTTCGTCGCAGAGTTCGGCGTCGGCATCGTCGGTGGCTGCTGCGGCACGACGGCGGCGCACGTCAAGGCGCTGGCCGACGCGCTCTGGGGCCATGCGCCGGTGCCGCGCAGCCCGCAGTTCGAGCCGTCGGTCGCCAGCCTCTACACGCCGGTCGCGTTGCAGCAGGAGACCTCGTTCCTCGTCGTGGGCGAGCGGTTGAACGCCAACGGCTCGAAGCAGTATCGCCAACTGCTGCTGGCCGACGACTACGACGCGATGCAGGGGATGATCAAGCAACAGGTGCGCGAGGGCGCCCATTTGCTCGATGTTTGCGTCGATTACGTCGGCCGCGACGGCACGAAGGACATGGAGGCCGTCGCCTTCCGCTTCGGCACGCAGTCGACGCTGCCGCTGATGATCGACTCGACCGAGGCCGCCGTGATCGAGACGGCGCTGAAGCGGCTCGGCGGCCGCGCCGTGATCAACTCGATCAACCTCGAAGACGGCGAGGTGCGCATGAACCGCGTCATGCCGCTGGCGAAACAGTACGGCGCTGGCCTGGTCGCGCTCTGCATCGACGAGGAGGGCCAGGCACGCACCTGCGAATGGAAGCTGCGCGTGGCGCATCGCATCCATGATCTTGTGGTCGAGAAGTGGGGCATGCGGCCGCAGGATCTGATCTTCGACACGCTGACGATGCCGATCGCCACCGGCCAGGACGAGGTGCGGCGCGACGGCATCGAGTCGCTGGACGCGATCAGGCGCATTAAGACCGAATTGCCCGGCTGCTACACGATTCTCGGCATCTCCAACATCTCCTTCGGCCTCAAGCCGGCGGCGCGGCAGGTGCTGAACTCCGTCTTCCTGCATTATGCCGTCGAGGCCGGGCTCGACGCGGCGATCGTCAACCCGCAAAAGATCCTGCCGCTGCACAAGATCGACCCGGCGCAGCGCGAGGCGGCGCGGCAACTGGTGTTCGACGAGCGCAGCGAAGGCTTCGACCCGCTCACCGCCTTCATCGAGCTATTTACGGGCGAAGAGGAGCAGCGCGAAAAGGGGTCGCAGGCGGGCCTGCCTGTCGAGGAGCGGCTGAAGCGCCGCATCATCGACGGCGAACGCAAGGGTATCGAAAAAGACCTGGACGAAGGGCTCGCCACGCCGCGCCCGCAGCCTTCCAGCGAGAAGGCGGCGCCGGGCGGCCGCAAGCCTGCGCCGCGGCCCTATCAGCCCCTGGAAATCATCAACGAGATCCTGCTGGACGGAATGCGCGTGGTCGGCGAGCTGTTCGCCAGCGGCGAGATGCAGCTGCCGTTCGTACTGCAGTCGGCCGAGGCGATGAAGTCCGCCGTCGCCTATCTGGAGCCGCTGCTGGAGAAAGCGGGCGCCGGCGGCCGCGGCACGATCGTGCTGGGCACCGTGCGCGGCGACGTGCACGACATCGGCAAGAACCTGGTCGACATCATCCTCTCGAACAACGGCTACACCGTACACAATCTCGGCATCAAGCAGCCGCTGCAGGCGTTTATCGACAAGGCCGAAGAGGCACAGGCCGACGCGATCGGCATGTCGGGCCTGCTCGTGAAGTCGACCGTGATCATGAAGGAGAACCTGCTCGAGCTGAACGAGCGCGGGCTGTTCAAGTATCCGGTGCTGCTCGGCGGCGCGGCGCTGACGCGCGGCTATGTCGAGCATGACCTGCGCGGCATGTACAAGGGCCAGGTCTTCTACGGCCAGGACGCCTTCGAGGGGCTGCGCACGATGGACGCGATCGTGCGCGGCGAAGGCCACGTGCTGGCGCAGCGATCCGGCAAGAAGGAGCAAGCCGCCGAGGCGCAGCAGCTCGAGGACTATCAGAAGGTCGAAGACCAGAGCGACGAGCGCGAGCGGCGGCTGGCCGAGGCGAAGCGTTTTATTGCGCCGCGCACGGTCTGCGCGTCGAATCCGGTGCCGCGGGCGCCGTTCTTCGGAGCGCGCGTCGCGCGGGGCATCGGCCTGCACGAGGTCTACGCGCACATCAACGAGATCGCGCTCTTCCGCAGCCAGTGGCGCTACACCAACAGCCGCGGCCTGCCCAAAGCCGACTACGAGGCGTGGCTGGACGCCGAGGTGCGCCCAGTCTACCGCGAATGGCAAAACCGCTGCATCGAGGAGCAACTGCTGGCGCCGCAGGTGGTGTACGGCTACTGGCCCTGTCAGTCAGAGGGCAACGACCTGATCGTCTACGCCGAGGACGGCCGCACGGAGCTGGCACGCCTGACCTTCCCGCGCCAGGTCACCGGCAAGCAGCTCTGTCTGGCCGACTACTTCCGCCCCGTCGCCTCCGGCGAGCTGGACGTGGTCGCCTTCCACGCCGTGACGATCGGACCGCGGGCGACGGAGCGCGAACACGAGCTGTTCGCCGCGCGCGAGTACCGCGACTACCTGCATCTGCACGGCATCTCCGTGGAGGCGACCGAGGCGCTGGCCGAGCTGTGGCACAAACGCATCCGCCAGGAGTTGGGCATCGTCTGCAACGACGCGCCCGACGTGCGCGGCCTCTTCCGCAAGGAGTATCAGGGCGCCCGCTACTCGTTCGGCTACCCGGCCTGTCCGGAGCGCGAGCACGACGCCGTGCTGGCCCGCTTGCTGGGACCGGAGCGCATCGGCGTGGCGTTGACCGACGAGTTTATGTGGGAGCCGGAGCAGACGACTTCGGCCATCGTCGTCCACCACCCCGACGCGCACTACTTCAACGTGGTGTAGGCTCGCTGCGCTTCGCGTCGCGCCGCCCGATCACGCCGGCTCATCGCCCGTGTCGTTCAACGCGAGCAGGCGGGCGCAGGTCTGCTCGTCGAGCGGCACGGCGCGGCCGCTTTGCGTATCGAGCCAGACCCAATCGTGCTCGATGCGCGCGACAACTCGCTCCGAACGGGCCGAGCGCAGCGTGAAGCTCTGCGTGAAGCCCTCGGCGCCGGCCGCAAGCGTGCCCGCTTCCACCGCAACGCCGTCCTGCCAGGGCAGCGGGCGCAGGTACTCGGCTCTGGTACGCACTTCGACCGCGACGACATGCGCGGGCTTGGCGATGCCGGCGGCCTGCTCGCAGGCCGCGTAGGCCAGTTCGGTGAACGCGAGCAGCACGCCGGCATGTACGAAGCCGGTAGCGGCGTAGCAGTCGGTATGGCGCGTCTGATAGCTCACGCTGAACGGCATTCAATGCTCCGGTGCAGGCTGCCGCGGCGCCCGTCGTGGCCGGGTTACGCGCCCTGTGCGGCGAAGCGCTGGGAGAAGGCGTCGCGCTCGGCCTCGACGATCAGGTTCAGCGTGAACTCGTAGTACTGGATCGCCTCGACAAAGGCGACACTCTTGCGATCGAAGATGATCTTCGGCTCCGGCCCGTCCATGTCGAGCTTGGCGGCGAAGCGCGGCCACATGAACGGCGCCACCCGCACGACTTTGGCCTCGATGCCCGCCTTGATCTCCTCGTTGGCGAGCGCCCGTTGCAAGCCGCGCATCACCGCCGGGAACTGCTGCAACGCGCGCAGATACGCGTCGGCGCAACGCTCGACGCACTCGCGGTTGCGGCCGTCATCCAGCGCCGCGTTCGCCGCCTCAAGCAACGAACGCAGACCCGCATCTCCGATGTCCGCCGGATGCAGCGCCATCGCCGTCACCTCAGAGCCGCGGCAGCGACTCGTGCCGCCTTCCTCATCGCGCCACCTCCGCGGCCTCAAATCGACGATACGACCGGGTGGCGGAAACCCTCAAGCTTCCGCCGGCGCCAGGGCCGGTGCTGCGTCTCGTGCCGCTCCTTGAATTCGGGCAGCACCGTGCGGCCGAACAGCTCGATCGAGGCCATGATGTCCTCGTGGCGCCGGGTGCCCGACTGCGCCACGAAGAGCATCACGTCCTGGTGCGCCTGCTCGTACTTCGCCAGATAGTCGCGCAGCTGGTCGGGCGTGCCGATCGCCGAGCGGGTATTGGCCGCGCGCCAGAGGCCGCGCGCTGTCTCGTTCTCCGGCTCCGGCGCGGCCGTGGCCACGCCGGCGCCGGCGAGCTGTTCGAGCTGGTCCTGCTGGCCGCCGTGGATCGCGGCCCGGCGCGCCATGCGCCGCTGGAACATCAGCAGCCGCTCCTCTTCCGGCGTGTCGCGAAACTCGCGGTAGAGATGCGTGCGGCCGGGACGGTGATCGCGGCCGCCGGTGGTGTTGTAATAGTGGCCGGCGGAGAAGCCGAAGAAGGCGCCGCCGTCGCCGGCCCGCCGCACCGCCTCCTCGTCAGTCTCGGCGCAGGCGAACTGGCTGAGGATGCAGAGCGCCGGATTCACCGCCTTGCCGATCGGCCTGCACTCGCCGCGCATCAGCTCCCAGTAAGTCGAGACCCGCTCCTCGGCCTCTTCCGGTGTTTCGAACGAGAAGCCGAGCGAGCCCATGCCCAGCCGCGCCGCGGTCAGCACGGTCTCGCGCCGCCCGCCCGCCACCCAGAGCGGCGGGTGCGGCTTCTGCAGCGGCTTGGGCACCACGTTGCGCTCTGGAAAGCTGACGTGGTCGCCCTCGTAGCCGCCGAAGGGCTCTTCGGTCATCATGCGCAGGGCGACGCGCAGCCCCTCCTCCCACATCGCCTTCTTCTCGTCCCAGGGCACGCCGTAGGCGCCAAGCTCCAGCTCGGTGGACGATTCGCCGCTGCCGAACTCGACGCGGCCGTCGCTGACCAGATCCAGCGCCGAGATGCGCTCGGCGATGCGGCCAGGCGGGTTGTACGGCGGCGGCGTCAGCACAATGCCGTGGCCGAGGCGGATGCTTTTCGTGCGCTGGCTGGCGGCGGCGAGCACGATCTCCGGCGCGGAGGAGTGGGCGTACTCTTCGAGATGGTGGTGCTCCACCTCGAACACGTAGTCGTACCCGAGCCGGTCGGCCAGTTCGATCTGCTCCAGCGTTTCCTTGTAAATGCGGTGCTCGTCTTCCGGCCCCCATGTGTCGCTGTCGTAGGGCCTGGGCAGTTGCAGCTCAAAGAACAAACCGAACTTCACGCTGGTTCCTCCAAACGCAGCCGTGGCACGCCGCCACGGCGAAACTACGCCGTCTCTGCCGCTGCCGGCTCGGCCGGCAGCGGCCATTCCACGGTGCTGCCACTGACGCCGGCCTCAGCCAGCGCGGCATACGCCTCGGCGTCGAGGGCGAGCAGCCCGGCCAGCACGGCGGCGCTGTGCTCGCCCACGCGCGGCGGCGGCCGGCGCCAGACCAGGCCGCTGCGCGAGAAGCGCCAGGGATAGCCGTTGTACAGCCGCTCGCCCAGGTCCGGGTGCGCCAGCGGCCGGAACCAGCCGCGCGCCGCGAACTGCGGGTCGCCGGGCACTTCGTTCGTCGTGAGCACGACGCCGGCCGGCACGCCCGCCGCTTGCAGGCGCAGCATCAGATCGCGCGCCTCGTGCGTGCGCGTCCACCCGGTCAGCGCGGCTTCGATTTCCTGCGCATTGGCCCGACGCCCGGCGATCGTGGCGAAGCGGTCGTCGTGGAGTCGCGCCGCTCCGTCAGTGGTGGAGAGCAGCGCTCGCCAGTCAGTGTCGTCGCGCACACTGATCGCGATCCACTGGTCGTCGCCGGCGCAGGGAAAAACGCCCTGCGGCGCCATATTGCGGTCGCCGTCGCCAAGGCGAACTGGCGCGGCGCCGGTCAGGCCGGCGAGCAGCAGCTCTTCGCCGATGTAGCCGGCCGCCGCCTCGAACATCGAGCCGTCGATACGCTGGCCCCGGCCGCTGCAGGCGCGGTGTTCGAGTGCGACCAACGTGAGCGCCGCCATCTGCAAGCCGGAGAGCGGATCCGCCTCCATCTCGCCCAGCGACATCGCCGGCTCATCCGGGTAGCCGAACAGCACGGACCAGCCGGCGATCGTCTCGATCGTGGCGCCGTTCGCCTTGTAGTCGCGGTACGGACCGCTGGCGCCGTAGCCGGAGAACGAGGCAGCGATCAGGTCCGGGCGCACGCGGCGCAGCGCCTCGTCGCCGAGGCCGAAGTTCTCCATCACGCGCGGCGTGAAGTTCTCCATGACGATGTCGGCGCCCGCGACGAGCTTGAGCAAGATCTCGCGCCCTGCTCCGCTCGCCAGGTCGAGGGCGATGCCGCGCTTGTTGCGGTTGACCGCGTTGTAGTAGAAGCTCGTGTTCCACGGATGCGCCCGCGGGTTGGCGCCAGGCGGCAGCTCCGGCCGGCCGCTCGCCGCCGGCCGGAAGATGCGCCAGACGTCGGGCCGGCGCGGGGATTCGATCTTGATCACGTCCGCGCCGAGGTCGGCGAGCAGCATCGCCGCATAGGGGCCGATCCAGGCGCCGGTGAGGTCGAGAACACGCAGGCCGTGCAGCGGCGACGCACCGTGGGGCGCATCACGATGCGCACCTGCACCAACCCAGCCCTGCACAGGGTCCCGATCGCCGGGCGGTTCGGGCAGCATACTGCCACGCTCCGGCGCCGGCCGCGGCGGCAGCATCGGCGTCTCGCTGAGCTGGCCGGCCGGGCCGGGGAAGCGCAGGCGGCCGAGCCGCGGGTGCGCCAGATCGAAGAAGAAGCCGCGCGCGGCGAGGTGCTCGTCCCCGAGCAGGTCGGCGGGCGCCTCAAGCAGGCCGGCTACCACGTGCAGCGTGCCCAGCGTCTCGAACAGCGCCCGCGCGGCGTGCCGTTGGCTGTACGCTGCCAGAAACTCGCATACGGCGGACAACGCCGCGTAGCGATCCTGCACACCACGCAACGATTCCGGCACCGCCTCGGACGCGATCTCGAGCGCGGTCAGCAGCGCATTCCAGACGTTCTCCACCGCCGGGCTGCAGAGCACGTAGCCGTCGGCGCAGGGCAGCAGCACCGTGCCGACGCCGGAGCGGCGCGGAAACGGCTCGCCGAGATACTGCGCCCGCTGGAAGAGCACCAGCGAGGCGATCGCCTCCAGGCAGGCGACTTCGACACGCTGGCCAGCGCCGGAGGCGCGGCGCTCGTGCAGCGCCGCCAGCGCACCGACGAAAGCGCTGACGCCGCAGGCGTAGGGGAGGATGTTCGCCGGCAGCCGGAGCGGCGTCCGGCCGGGATAGCCGCTCAGCGAGAGCATGCCGGAGAGCGCCTGCAGCATCAGGTCCGAGGCGGCGAACTCGGCGTACGGCCCGTCCGCACCGAAGGGCGTAATCGAGACGATGATGAGACTCGGCGCCGCGCAGGCGAGCGATGCGTAGTCGAGGCCGGCCGCCAGCAGGCGCCGCGGGGACCAGTCCGTGATGAAGACGTCGGCGCGCACGATCGTGCCGGCCAGGCGGGCGCGGCCGGCATCGTCGGCGAGATCGCCGACCGCTGAGCGCTTGCCCGCGGCCACATACTCCCAGACGAGCGAAGCCTGGGCGCCGTCCCGGCCGGCCACGCACGGCTCTATTCGGCGCAGCGGCGAGCCTCCGGGTGGCTCGACCGCGACCACCTCGGCGCCCCAGGCGGCGAACTGGCGGCCGCAGTACGCGCCGGCGAGGCCGTCACACAGCTCGATCACGCGCAGATGGGAGAGGGCAACGCTCACGGCTGTTCCCCGGCGGCCGCGGGCGTCGCAGGTCTCGGCGCGTCGGATGCCGGGCCAGCGCCGGGCGCCGCGCCATTGCGCGCGGGAATGCCCTGCTTCAGCAGCTCCAGCGCGTAGCCGACTCCCGGCAGTTGGCGCTTCTGCCCCTCGCGCCGCCGCATGTCCGGCGCCGCCTCCGGAAAGCCGGTGAAGGCGTAGGTCTGGAAGCCCGCCTCGACGGAGGCCGAATAGCCCATCGTGTCCAGCGTGTTGTTGACCATGAACTTGGTCATGCACGGTCCTACCGGGCCGCGTGCCGCGACGCGCTCGGCGTAGGCCAGCGTCTCGCGCTCCAGCTCCTCCGGCGGGTAGATGCGGTTGACGAAGCCGAGATCCTGCGCCTCCCGCGCGGTGATGAAGCGGCCCTCGAACAGGATCTCCTTGGCCTTCTTCGGGCCGATGTCCCACGGCGCGGAGAAGTACTGCAGGTTCGAGGGCAAGAACAGCGCGTCGCTCGCCGCGAAGACGAGGTCCATCGAAGCGGCGAAGATCCAGCCGCCGAAAATGCAGTAGCCGTGCACCATGGCGATCGTCGGCCGCGGCACGTTGCGCCAGCGCAGCGACGCCTCGACGTAGAGCTGGCGCTGGCGCACGTAGCGGTCGAGACGGCTGGGCGAGGCCATCCAGCGCTCGCGGTCTTCCAGCTCCTCCGGCGTGCCGATGTCGTGGCCGGCCGAGAAGCTCTCCCCGGCGCCCGAAAGCACGATCACGCGCACGTCGGGGTCGGAGCCCGCTCGCCGAAACGCGTCGTCCAGCTCATTGATCAGCCGCGTGCTCTGCGCGTTGCGGTAGCGCGGCCGGTTGAGCACGATCCGCGTCACCGCGCCCGGCTGATAGATGATCTGCTTGTACTCCATCGTCTACACGTACCTTGTGAGAAATGTGAGAAATGCCCTCAGCGTAGCTACTACCTGCCGCGCAGGCTGGGGTCGAGCACGTCGCGCAGGCCGTCGCCGATCAGGCTCAGCGAGAGGATGAGCAGGGAGATCGCCACGCCGGGCACGATTGAGAGATACGCATACCCGTACAGGTACTGGAAGGCGTATTGCAGCAGCGAACCCCAGCTCGGCGTGGGCGGCGGCACGCCGAGGCCGAGGAAGCTGAGCCCGGATTCGGCCAGTACAGCAAACCCGACGCCGAGTGACAGCGAGACGATCACCGGCGCCGTACAGTTCGGCCAGACGTGCCGGAACAAGACCCGCATGGGGTGTGCGCCAATCGTGCGCGCCGCCAGCACGTAGTCGAACTCGCGCACGGACAGCACCTGCGACCGCACAAGGCGGGCGAGGAAGGCGATGCCGCCGATACCGATGGCGATAACGAGGGTATGCACGCTGCGGCCGAGAGCCGCGAGCAGGCCGAGCGCGAGCACCAATTGCGGAATCGAGAGCAGCGCCTCCACGCAGCGCATGATCACGTCGTCGACGATGCCTCGTACGAAGCCGGCGATCAGCCCGAGCAGCACGCCGACGCTGCCGCCGAGCGCCGTCGCGACGACGCCGACGCCGAGCGAGACGCGGGCGCCGTACAGCATCCGGCTCAGTTGATCGCGGCCCAGCACGTCGGTGCCGAGCAGGTGCGTCCAGGACGGTCCCTTCAGGAAAGCGCCAGGGTTGGTATTCGTCTGGTACGGGTCGTACGGCGCAAGCAGCGGCGCAAAGATCGCGCAGACGGCGAAGAACACGACGATGACGACACTGGCGGCGATGATCGGGTCGCTCAGCATACGCAGCCACGGCCGCAGCCGGGGCGAGAGCTGCCACCCGCCGGCAAGGACGGGCTGGACCGCCAGCGGCTCTGATGATGTGGACATGCGCGATCTCCGGTGAGGAGACTTTACGTTCAGCGGAAGCGAATGCGCGGATCCAGGACGGAGTAGATCAGGTCGGTGAGCAGGCTGGTCACCAGGATGCAGGTCGCCACCAGCAGCACGTACCCCTGGACGACGGGAAAGTCCTTGTCGGTAAAGCCCTGGATTACGTAGCGGCCGATGCCCGGTATCGCAAAGATCTGCTCGATGATCAACGCACCGGCCAGCAGGAAGCCGATCTGCAGGCCGATGATCGTCGACACCGGCAACATGGCGTTCTTCAGCGCATGCAGCCAGATCACCCGCGTCCCCGGCAGCCCCTTGGCTCGCGCCGTACGCACATAGTCAGCGCGCAGCACCTCGAGCAGCGATGAGCGCACGAACCGTGTGAGCCCGCCGATACTGCCCGAACTGAGCACGAACGCCGGCAGGATCAGCAGTTTGATCGCCTTCACGGGATTGGTCGTGACCTCGGTGAAGCCCGAGGCCGGCAGCCAGCGCAGCTTCACCGCGAACAGGATGATCAGCAGGATCGCCAGGAAGAAGCCGGGGATCGAGACCGCCGCGATCGAGAACACGGTGATGGCCCGGTCCAGCAGCGAGTTACGGAAGAGCGCGGCGGTGATCCCCAGCGGAAACGAGACGACGATGCCGATAATCAGCGCGGCGAGACCGAGCTGCAGGGTGACCGGAATGCGCGCCCGCAGCTCCTCCGTGACCGGCCGCTGGCTCTTGATCGACTTGCCGAAGTCGCCGTGCAACGCGTGCTGCAACCAGATCGCATACTGCACGGGGATCGGATCGTCGAGGTGGAACTCCTTGCGATATTGCCGGATGACGCTCGGAGCGAGTTCCTGGCCACCGCTCGACCCGATCAGCGCGTACACCGGGTCGCCCGGAATCAGTTGCTCCAAAAAGAAGACGAGGAACGTGATCAGCAGCAGGACCGGGATCGCCTGCAGCAACCGCCGAGCGATGTAGGTTTGCATGGACTCAGCTCTTGATCCACAGGAACTGGAGCCTGGCGACCCCGATGTCGGGCCAGGCTTCGGTACCGCCCACGTTCTTGCGGAACGCGGCGTACGGCGTCGACAGCACCATGGGCACAAAGAAGCACTGCTGGTTCAAGATCACATCGCTGATCTGTGAGTAGAGCTGCTTGCGCTGGTTCGTGTCGAAGGTCTGGCGCGCCTTCGCGATCAGGTCGTCCAGGCCGGGCTGGACCTCATGCTTCATCGGATTGTAGACCGAGTCCTTCTGGTAGATCAGCGTGGACTCGACGTTCGGCTCGTAGTCCGTGCCGCCCCAGGCGGTGGAGTACACCGCGAACTTGCCGTTCTGGAAGAAGTCGTTGGTCGCCGCGCCGACATCTTCGATCACGATGTTCGCGTTGATGCCGATCTGTTTCAAGTTCGACTGGTACAGCTCCGCCTGCTGGTTGATGGTTGGCGAGTTGAAGACGACCACGTCGACGTTGAAGCCGTTCGGCTGCCCGCCATCGGCCAGGAACTTCTTCGCCTGTGCTACATCGAAGGCCGGTCGGCCCGGCGTGTCCTGGTAGGCCCAGCCGCCCGGCGTAATCATGGCGTCTTTGGCGATCTGGTATTTGCCGAAGTAAACCGTGTTGTTTACCGCGCCCGCATCGCAGGCGAAGGTGAACGCCTTGCGCAGGTTCACGTTGTTGAGCGGCGCCTTGTCCGTATTGAACACCATCACGGACGCCACGGCGCTGCCCGGTATGCCCTGCACTACCTGCAGATTGGGGTCTTTTCCGGCCGGATCAAGCAGGTTCAGCGAGCCGATGCCGGTGTAGTCCACCGTCCCCGACTGAATGTTGGCGAACTGTGTGTTCGGATCCGGGATAACGGTAATCGTGACCTGGTCCAGGTACGGCAATTGCTTGCCCGCGCCGTCCTTCATCCAGTAGTTCGCGTTCTTCTTGACGGTGACGTGGCTGCCGGTCACCCACTCGCCGAAGCTGAACGGCCCCGTGCCGACCGGGTTCGACTTGAACTTGTCGCCGAACTTCTCCACCGCGGTTCGCGATACGGGCACCGCGGTGTAGGCCGCCAGTGAGTTGAAGATCGCGGCGTTCGGCTGCTTCAACACCATGTTGAGCGTCATCGGATCGGGCGTATCGATGTGGTCGATATCCGATAGCTGGCCGAGGGAGACGCCCTTGTTGGCCGGATCCTGCAGGCGCTTCATGTTCCACTGATAGTTGGCGGCGTCGAAGTCGGAGCCGTCGTGGAACTTGACGCCCGGGCGCAGGTGGAAGGTGAGGTGCGTCGGATCGACGAGTTCGAACTTCTGGGCCAGCGAGTGGTCGAGGTCGAGCGTGAAGTGACGAATGGCGACGAAGAAGTCATACATCGCTTCGCCGAACACGTAATCCCCGCCCGATATGGCGTTGAGCGGGTCCAGCGTGGTCGGCTCGAGGCCGGTGGCCAGGTTCAGCTTGCCGCCCGGCTGCCCGTTCGCCAGCGGGATGGCGGTCGTCGCCGGTACAGGGAGCGCGAGCGCGCCGCCCGTCTGTGCGGTGCCTTGCAGCGGCGCCAACCCGCCGGTCACGGTGGAGGTCCTGGCCGGTGCTGCGCCCGTGGCGGCGCCTCCTGCCGCGGGCGCCTTCGTGCCGGCATTCGGCGCCTTGTTGTTATTCGAGGAGCCGCAGGCGGCGTAGAAGGCGGCAAGCCCGCCCGCGACGCCAACCGCACTGCCGCGCAGCATCCGCCGGCGGCTCAGGCGCCGCTGCCAGTAGCCGTTCCAGTATTCGTGGCCGTCGCTCATAGCCTGCCTCCCTTACAGAACAGATGGTTTCAAAACCGGTGGCCGGCTCGCCGTCGCTACACCGACTCCGCACGAGCGGCCGGTCTTGAAACCGTGTCTGACGGACGTCTGCGTCCGATTCACCCCGCGGCAGCCTGCTGCGCTTGCAGGTCTTGACTTGTAAGTTTAATCTCATGACTTAGAACGTCAACTATAATGCTCCGGCGTCGAAGCTGTGGCAAGCGGGGGAACAATGGCGGTCGAAGTCCGCGCCCCGATGGTGGGCAAAGTCATCGAGGTGACCGTGGAGCCCGGCAGCCGCGTCGCGGCCGAGGACGACCTCGTGATCATCGAGTCGATGAAGATGGAGATCCCGATCGGCGCACCCACTGCCGGCGCAGTCCAGGCCGTGCACGTTGCGGCAGGCGACGCCGTGCAGGAGCACGATCTGCTGGTCACGCTCGAGGTCTGAGCCGGGGTGAGCGCGTGCCTGACTGCCACGCAGCGTTACAATCTGCTATCATGCGGCGCGGTTTGCCCGGTGTGGTGCGCGAGTGAGGCGAAGGTAACGGCCGATGAGCGGTTCGAGCGGCCTGCGCGGCCATCGCATTCAGAACGTCGAGAAGGCGGAAGGCCGCCGGCGCGAGATCCTGGTCGCCGCCGCCGCGGTCTTCGCCCGCGACGGCTTCGCCAGCGCCTCGCTCGATGATGTCGCCGCCAGAATCGGCGTCACCAAAGGCGTGATCTACTATTACTTCCGCAGCAAGGAAGAGATCTTCACCGAGATCCGCGCCACGGCGATCCGCGACGCGATCGAGCGGCTGGAAGCGATTCTTGCCGCCGGCGGTTCGCCGGAACAGCGGCTGCGCGCCGCGATCCGCGACCTCGTGGACCACATCTTCGACGACCTCGACCGTTATGCGAATGTGCTCAACGCCGAGCGGCTCAGCCCGGAGAGTCACGCTACCGTGCGCGAGTTGCAGCGCCGCTACGAGCGGCTCATCCGTGAGATCGTGGCCGAAGGCATCCGCACAGGGGTCTTCGCCGACCGTGACCCGAAGATCATGACCTTCACGATGCTGCGGGCCTGCCTGGCCATCGCCGGCTGGTATGCTGCGGATGGGCCGCTGCCGGCGGAACTCGTCGCCGAGCAGGTGACCGACCAGGTTGTGAACGGCGTGCTGAAGCGGGGATCGTAGCATGAGCCGCATGGCTGCCGGCGGGGCTCGCCAGGCGCTGCTGATGAACGCATCTGCCGGCACCGCCTCGTCGCGCCGCCTGCACCGGATCGGCGCCGCATGAACCCTCCGTCCGGCCCTCTGCGCGGTCTGCGCGTGCTGGACGCCTGCGATGCGCTCGCGGTCTACGCCACGAAGCTGCTGGTGAATCTCGGCGCCGAGGTGATCCGCCTGGAGCCGCCGGGCGGCGACCCGATGCGGCAGTATCCGCCCGTGATCGACGGCATCAGCACCTACTTCGAGCACTTCAACGCCGGCAAGCGCAGTGTCTCGCTGGACCTCTCGAACGAGGAAGGCGTCGGCTGGCTCGAACGCCTGGTGGCGAGTTGCAACGCCGTGGTCGAGTCCGGGCAGGCCGGCGAGCTGCTCAGCGCCCGCGTTGGCCGCCAGCGTTTGTGCGCCTCCCGTCCGGGCCTCGTGCTGATTTCCGTGACGCCGTTCGGCCTGCACGGGCCGCAGGCCGCCCAGCGCGGCGGCGACCTGATCGCGGCGGCCGAGAGCGGGTTGCTGGCGCTCAATGGCCGGCCCGACGCGCCGCCCTACCGTCCGGGCGGCGAGCAGGCCGCGCACATGGCGGGGCTGCTGGCGGCCAACGCGGCCCTGCTCGGCCTGTTCGAGCAGCAGCGCAGCGGGCGCGGTTGCCACGTCGAGGTGCCGGTCAACTTCGCCGCGGCGCTTTCGACGCTGCAAACCGCGAACGCCAACTTCTACACCTGGCACGGGCGCGTGCCGCAGCGACGCGGCATGGGGACTGCCGCGTATCGCTCGCTCTGCCGCGCGCGGGATGGCTGGGTCGTGCTCATCGCCCTGCCCGGCCAGTGGGAGAAGCTCGTGCGCCTCATGGCCGAGCATGGCGCCGCGGGCGATCTTGTAGACGAGGCGTATCAAGATGCTGAGCATCGCGTGGCGCAGGCCGATCGCATCAACGCGCTGATCGAGGCGTTCACCAGGCGCTTCCACAAACAGGAGCTGTCCGCGCTGGCGCAGGCCGCCGGCGTTGCCTGCACGCCGGTGAACGGCGTGGCAGACATTGCCGCGGACCCATATCTGACACAGCGCGGCTTCTTCCGCGACGTCGAGCATCCCGGCTGGGGCCGCGGAGTGTCCTACCCCGCGCCGCCCTGGCACTTTGCGGAGCGCGAGCTGGGCACGCGCGAGCCGGCAGCGTGTGCGGGCGCGGACAACCGCGCCGTCTGGATCGAGGAGTTGGGCATGGACGGGGCGACGCCGGCGGCGCATGGCGGCGAGGCCGCGCCATGAGCGAACGCGCGGATGCCTGGCTGCCGCTGCGCGGCGTGCGCGTGCTCGACTTCACCTGGATGATCGCAGGCCCGCTGGGCACGCGCCTGCTGGCGAACTTCGGCGCCGACGTGATCAAGGTCGAGTCGTACAACCGCGTGGACCGCATCCGCGAAACCGGGCCGCACCCGGACGGACCCTGGAGCTACAACGAAGACGGCTCGTTCAACGACGTCAACCTCTGCAAGCGCAGCCTGCTGCTGAATCTCAACTTCCCGCAGGGACAGGCGATCGCCCGGCAGCTCGCGGCGGTGTCCGATGTCGTGATGGCAAACTTCACGGGCGACCGGCTGGATCGCTGGGGACTGGGCTTCGCCGATCTTGCGCGGGTGCGGCCCGACATCATCGTGCTCAACATGCCCGTGTTCGAAAGCCAGGGAGAACGGCGGCGCTGGGGCGGCATCGGCACGCACATCAACGGGCTCGCCGGCATCAGCAGTATCTCCGGCTACGAGGGCGATCCGCCCTTCGGGCTCGGCCCGCTCTATCCCGACTTCAGCGGCAACCCCTTCCATGCCACGGCGGCGATCCTGGCGGCGCTGATCGAGCGCGACCGCGGCGCCGGCGCTCAGTTCATCGAGGTCAGCCAGTACGAGTCGACGGCCAGTCTGCTCGGGCCGGCGCTCCTGACCTACGCCGCGGGAGGCGGCGAGCCCGAGCGGCGAGGTAACCACTCCGCGCGCGCCTGCCCGCATAACGTCTACCCGGCCGCGGGCGAGGATCGCTGGATCGCCATCGCCGTCGAGACCGATGACGAGTGGACGGCGCTGTGCCGCGCCTTCGACCGGGAGGTCTGGCGCGACGATGCACGCTTCGCCCGCCTGCCGGAGCGACTGCGCCACGAAGCCGCGCTGGATGAGCTGATCGCCGCGGAGACGTGCCGCTGGACAGCGCCAGAGCTCGCTGCACGCTTGCAGGCCGCCGGCGTGCCCGCCGCGCCGGTGAACCAACTGGACGGCGTGCTGGCCGACCCGTGGTATCGCGGCGAATATTTTTACGAGCAGCAAGGCCCCGAGGGCTGCGTCTTCACCACGCACGGAGAGCCGATTCGCCCTGCCGGCGAACGGCAGCCGGTGCAACGCGCGCCCCTGCTCGGCGAGCATACCGACGCGATCGTGCGCCAACTGCTCGGCATCCCCGCATCCGAAACCGACGAGCTATACGCCGGCGGCGTGCTCGGCTGAGCGGCGCCGCCCGCGCCGTGAACCAGGAGCCTGCCCCCTCCTCGCTATGGACAGTTGTTGCCGGATTCCCTCCCCGCCCAGCTAGATTCGGGTAGCCGCGATGCGGGACACGGAGTCGGAGTGGCCGGGCTGACCGGCACGAAAGACTGTTGCGGCACCGACGCGGTGGCGTCGAAGCAACTCCGGCCTGACACCAACTCGATCGCGTACAGCGTTGACGGCGGCGCCGCGCCTGCTGGATGCGCTGCCATCAGCGTCAGCGTGCCCGCCGCCGTACCCTGCGCATCGGCCGTGCCGCTCGCCGCTTGCCGCGCCGTGGCGACGAACTGGTCGGTCTGACTGCTGGTCGTCGCGGGCGCCACGTAGAGCGCGAACGTCGCGCCGGGCGCCAACCCGAGCACCTGAAAGCGGAAGGTGTCGTTGATGAGCCCCGGCGGATTCTCAGACTGACTGAGAAACTGCAGGCCGATCTGGCCGCTCTGGCAACTGCTGAACGGCACGGCGGCGTTGGCTGGCTGCGCGGGCTGCGGCGTGGCCTGGGCTGGCTGCCCGCCGCCCCCGTGCTGCGAGGTGATCGTCAGGTTCAGCCGCACGGGACCGGGCGTGGCCGGTATCGTGCCGGTTTGGTCTGTCGGCGCGCCGCCGATCGAGAACTGCACCGTGGCGCCGGCAGAGGTGCAGGCGGGAGTGGCTTGAATATCGAGGCTGTAGCTGCCATCGCTGCCGATCGGTCCGGAGCCGCAGTTCACGCCGTTCACGCTGGCGACCACCGCTGAGCCGGACGCGGGCAGGCCGTTCACCGTCACGCTGCCGAAGAAACGCGTGGAGGGCTGCGGCTGCGGCGTGCCCGCGGCGGCAGGCAGCGGCGTGCCGTTCGCCAGCGCGGAGAGCGTGGCGAAGAAGACGCCCGGCAGCGGCTGGCCGAGGCCCGCGAACGGCAGGCCGGCTCGCATGAGCCCTCGCGCTTTGCCGAGGCCGGCGGGTGTGGTCTGCGCGTAGCTCCGTGCTGTCAGCGCCGACGCCGAGCGACCCACGGCAAGGG
>Ga0102924_1002286_pt1 | contig 21055 bp, 21 predicted proteins | sample PaiPotPPM11metaG_FD_80116 | JGI IMG/M metagenome (GOLD analysis project Ga0102924, IMG submission 80116) | Iron sulfur acid spring bacterial and archeal communities from Banff, Canada, to study Microbial Dark Matter (Phase II) - Paint Pots PPM... ...
AGTAAATATCCCCCGGCAAAGCCGGGGGCTTTAGATTCTGAGCCGCTCAAAGCGGCGGCTAGAGTTGCTTGAGTCTGCCTTTTCCCTCGCACTCGATTTCTGCGGAACGCCTCCAGCATATGTGTGAAGTTCCACATGATGTGTCCCTGTACCACTTGGAAATGCCGACTGCCTGATGGTTTGCGTTGCCGCCTTGTGTCGCTTACGCTTCGTATTCGTCCGTCGTGAAGCTCTCTTTCGTGCGCATGGCGGCTCACGATTTGGGAGTTTCAACGATGGACGACCGCCTTAAATGTCAAACTGCTACTGCCACCCCGGCAAAGCCGGGGGAACTCCCCATTTTGGTTTAGCGCGTAGCGCTTAATACGACCTTCGCTTGCTCAAATTGCCTGATTTCGCTAGGGCTTGGACAATTGGCGTGTGATATTCCCGTATCGTGAAAGGCATCGGCCATGACGAAAGCGTCCGTCGTTCGCTCTGACCCTGAGATTCTGGGGGGCACGCCGGTCTTTGTCGGCACGCGCGTTCCCGTGCAAGCCCTCATCGACTACATTGAAGCCGGTCATTCGCTGCAGGAATTTCTTGACGACTTTCCCAGCGTGACGCGCCAGCTTGCGGTTGCCGCTCTCGAGCAGGCAAAGGCCCACTTGATCGCCGATGCGCGTGCTGCTTGACGAGTGCGTTCCGCGCGCTCTCGGCGAGGAGCTTGTCGGCCACGACGTGAAGACCGTTGCCGAAGCCGGATGGGCGGGCGTGAAAAACGGCGAACTCCTGCAGTTGGCCGCTGGCCTATTTGACGTTCTTCTCACCGTTGATCGCAATCTCGAATATCAGCAGAATTTCGCCGGTGTTCGGCTCGCAGTATTCGTCCTACATGCGCCGAGCAATGACGTCACCGTGCTTCGCCCGCTCATGCCGGCAGTACTCGCCGCGATCCCCGAGGCCGAACCGGGAATGGTGACGCATGTCCAGCGATGACCTGGAATACATCGGCGGGTTACGCGTCTGATGGCAGCGAGTAGCCCGCATGAGCGGAGCGACATGCGGGACAGCGTAATTCCCGGAGGAGACAGAATCCCGGATATCGCTCCGCTCATCCGGGCTACGCTTGCTCGGTGACCAGCCCATTGCCGGCAAAAATCTGGCAGCATAGGATTAAACCGACGGCGCCTGCTGCACCAATTTCAACAGCCACCGGGACTATCCGTAAAAGCATGCGGGTGGCAAAAGCGATATCTGCCCCTCGTTGTCTTTTCGAACGCGGGGCCGCTTTCCGGGCAATAGATGATGGAGGCACGTTCATGTCGAAGAGCTTGGCTGGAGTTCACGCCATCGCGAAGCTTGCGCTGATCGCGAGCCTGCTCACCGCCGCAACGCAAATCCCCGCGCGGGCTACAGATATCAAGTTCTTTTGCGCCGGCGCGCTGCGCTCTACCGCGGGAACGCTGATCCCCCAGTTCGAAAGAGCCAGCGGGCGCAAGGTCGATGTCACATTTGCGCCGATCGGCGTCATCGCCACGCGCGTCGGCAACGGAGATGCCGCGGATCTGGTCATCCTGTCGCCTCGGCGCTGGGAAGCGCTTCGCAAGGAGGGCAAACTCGACCCGGCCGTTCGGGTCGTGGTCGCCAAGGTCGGCAAAGGCCTGTTCGTGAGGGCGGGAGCCGCGAAGCCGGATATCGGCTCCGTCGCGGCGCTCAAACGAGCGCTTCTGAGCGCCCGTTCGCTCGTAATCGGCAATCCCGCCGTTGAACCGCCGGCGGCTTATGCGGTTCGCCTCTTCGACCGGCTCGGCATCTCCGCCGAGCTGAAGCCGAAGATCAAGCCGGTAGTCGGTATTGGAAAATGGTTTGAATTGGTGGCCAAAGGCGACGCCGAAATCGGACTCGGCCAGACCAGCGATGCGCCACCCGGTGTGGAACTGGTCGGGCCGTTGCCCGCCGAGGTTCAGAACTACACGATTCTGACGGCTGCGATACCGGCAAATGCGCATGACCCGGCGGCAGCAAAAGCCCTGATCGATTTTCTCAGATCGCCAACCGCCGCTTCGCTTCTCAAATCGAAAGGCCTGGTGCCGGGCTGATCGACCGCAGGGGCCTCGGAGCCGTCGAGTTGGTGATCGGGCGGTGGTCAATGCTTGACCGGATGGCGGCAGCGGCACTGTTCAGTTGCGCAATGCTGTCGCTGGGCCGCGTTAACCTCGTCGCTGCCGTTTTACGCGCGCGAGGCGCCGACCCAGCGCGCTCGGTCCGCAGAGCGACCCGCTGGAGCCGTTCCCGCCGATCGCCCGAGCGCCCGATCCGCAATGCGTAAAATGGAATTGCGGTGACACCCATTACCCATTACCCATTCCCCAATTTCGATTTCCAGCTGTCCGCTACAGGCGACGCCCCCGCTTCGCGCTTGTAGTCGGCGTGCTTGCCGGGGATTTTGTCGAGATAGCGGTGCGGCCGGTACGAATTCATACCAACGGCGCGACGCCAAGATCGCGCGCCACGGCGTCGAGGCTGTCGCGCAGCGCCTTCGGCATCGGCACGCCGTGGGCGCGGCGGTCGAGAAATTTGGCGTGGCTTTGCTCGCCGGGCAGAAATATGCGCGCGACGCCCGGCAAGCGCCGCGAGTTGCGGATGTCGCGGATCACGCTATCGATCGCGCGCTTGAAATCCGCGGGCGGCATGAACGTGCCGATCGAAATCGCCGCGATCGCGTGTCCGGTATTGGTCGGCTTGCCGATCTCCTTGACGAAATCGACCACCTCGCGCCCGAGCGCCGCGCGGTTGAGCGCGCCCGCCAAAATGCCGATGATGAGGCTTAAGCCCGAGCCCTTGTAATCGCCGATCGGCAGGAGGTAGCCCTCGTCGGCGCGTTTCGGGTCGGTGAGCGGCTTGCCTTCGCGGTCGATCATCCAGCCGACCGGCATTGCTTCGCCGCGCTGCGCTTTCAGCCGCACCTTGCCGAAGGCGGCGACCGTTGGCGACATGTCGAGCACGATCGGCGGCTCGTCCTGCGCCGGCACGGCGACGCACATCGGATTGGTGCCGAGCAGGGTTTCGCTGCCGCCCCAGGGCGGCAGGTGGTTGCTGCTGCCGACCGCGAAATAGAGCCCGATCATGTCGTGATGCAGCGGCAGCGTGGCGTAGAGCGCCGCCGGGCCGGCGTGATTGCTCATGCGCGCGCCGACCCAGCCGATGCCGGTCGCTTTGGCCTTTTCGATGGCGAGATGCGCCGCGCGGCGCATGACCAAGTGCCCCATGCCGTTGTCGCCGTCGATCAAAGCCGCCGAGGGCCGGTCGCTGACCACGCGAATGTTCGGCTTGGCGTTGACGCCGCCTGAGCGGATGCGGCGCAGGTAGAGCGGCAGCCGGATCACGCCATGGGTATCGCTGCCGCGCAAATCGGCTTCCGCCATGAGGCCTGCGATTATTTCCGCATCCGCCGCCCGGCAGACCGGCCGCGACCAAGGCGCGAGTGATGAAGGCTGCGAGCCGCGCGACAGGTACCCGCGGGTCGGATTGGGTCGTGGCGGCTTGGGTCATAGAGGTCATGCTCTCCGTGAACGGCAAGGACTGGTTTAACCCCGCGCGAGATCATAAAATCAACCCGACCTCGGGAGGTAGACGCCATGAGCGCGATGACCGCCGAAAAAATCGAAACCATCAACGCCTGTTTCGGGACTTATCCGCAGACCCAGGCGCTCAAGAGCGGCCAGATCAAGTCCGACCGCGTGGAGCTTCGCCTTACCGAGGTGAATCCGGTCTACAAGGCGTTCCTGATGATGGCGCGCGAGCAGAAATTCGACATCAGCGAGATGGCGCTGGTCACCTATCTGCAGGCCAAGGCCTACGGCAAGCCGATCGTGCTAATGCCCGCCACGATGTTCGGACGCTTTCAGCACGGCACCATGCTGTACAATTCCGAGCGCGGCACGCTGACGCCGCAAAACCTGCGCGGCCGCCGTATCGGCGTGCGTTCGTTCGCACAGACGACCGGCTGCTGGATGCGCGGTATTCTGTGGAAGGATTACGACCTCGATCTCTCCAAGGTGAAATGGGTGACGTTCGAAGACGCGCACTTGGCCGAATTCCGCGATCCGCCCGGCGTCGAGCGCGCCGCCGACGGCAAGGACATGACCAAGATGGTGCTCGAAGGCGAACTCGACGCCGCGATTTTCGGCGGCAATGTGCCGACCGACCCGCAGCTGAAAAGCGTCATTCCCGATCCCGATGCGGCCGCCAAGGAATGGCACAAGAAATACGGCACCGTGCCGGTCAACCATATGGTCGTGGTGAAGACCTCGCTGTCGAAGTCCGATCCGGGCGCGGTGCGCGAAGTTTTTCGCATGCTGCACGAGAGCAAGAAGGCCGCCGGGCTGCCGAAGCCCGGCGCCGTCGACACGCTGCCGTTCGGCTTCGATGCGGTGAAGCCCGCGCTCGATCTGATGTCGAGCTACGCGCTGGAAATGAAGATCATCCCGCGGCGCTATTCGGTCGAGGAACTGTTCGACGACACCACGCGGGCGTTGCAGGGATAGCGTTTATCGTCAATTCGGGGGAATGGCCAGAAGCCCGGCGCCGGAGGCGGAACGCGTTCCGTCGCGCTGCTGCGAATGACGGCGCGTCCACGAAGTGACTGTGTCGGCGTGGCGAACTTTTGCCCTGAGCGTCGGTTTGTAGTGACGCAGCGATATGTCCGGAATCGGGGACAAGCCGAAGTGGCCGGAGCGTTCCCAAGCCAACGCGATCGTGAAGGGTTTCGGATGCCGGCCGCGATGGAGGTGGCGGCGTGCGTTGGCGGCCGGCGTCCGAAACCTGTCGCAGTTGCAGACATCGAGCGGATAAAAGCGGACATTGGAATGGTGCTGCCGGTCAGGATTGAACTGACGACCTCCCCCTTACCAAGGGGGTGCTCTACCACTGAGCTACGGCAGCGGCCGTTCGCCTAATGACATGCGGAAAAGCGCGGCGATCCTTGCCATAAGGGGGATTGAGGCGCAAGCGTGCCTGCCCTGTACGGCGGCTTATCAATTCCGCACGCATTGCGTCGCATAGGGTTGACCGTCATCCCGATGAGGTGGCCGCCAACGGGCCCGGCCCGAAGTGGCCGGCCCGATGACAAGCTCCGCGGCCCTCGAAGGATGCTGCCGAGGCGCCAATCGAAGTCGGGGGTCGCACCTCGGAGACTGGGGCTCAATCCTGGACTATGGCGCGTCTTGGACAAATGCCACAGCGTCCGAAATCTTGCCGAATACGAGGGACATTTTGATATTGACGAGCAATCGCTCAAGAATTGGCTGCGCGTGGCGGAGAGCGTCGGACAATCCGCCGAAAAGCTCGAGCCGATATCTGCGAAACGCGGATAGTCGGATGGCTGCCGCGACCGTAGCGATTCAACGCCCGCCGATTGCAATCACGAGATTTCCGAATGCATCGACTTCCAGCTTGTCGCCGGGCAAGAGCACAGTTGTCGACGCGTATTCTTCGATCAAAGCGGGACCGCCGACGCGGTTGCCGGCAAGGAGCGGCGCGCGCCAGAAGATCGGCGTCAAGCGAAAGCGTCCGTCGAAGTAAACCTTTCGCTTGCCGCCGACTGCCGCAGCCGGCGGCATCTTCTGGCCGCGGGCGATCTTGCGCTGCGGCGGCTTGCGCATCGGCCCGGTCACGGTCGAGCGCAGGCTGACGATCTCGGCGCGCTCGGCCGGCGCCGAGGTGCCGTAGCGCTGCGCGTGCATGGCGTCGAAGTGCCGCTTGATCGCTTTGCGGTCGCCGCGCTTGAACACCGCCATGGGCAGATCGACCGTCACCGCGTGCTCCTGTCCGACGTAGCGCATGTCGGCCGCGCGCTTCACAACGATCCGCTGCGGCTCAACCGACGCGCCGGCGATCGCGTCGCGCCCCTGCCGCTCCAGCGCGCGATAGACCCGCTCGATCTCGTCGAACGAAGCTTCTTCGAGCGGCGTGAACCAGGTGCGCACGAAGTCGTAGCGCAGGTCGGCGAACAGCATGCCGAAGGCGGAAAACACGCCCGGCGCGAACGGCACGATGACTTTACGCATCCCGATCTCGCGCGCCACCTCGACGGCGTGCAAGGGGCCGGCGCCGCCATAGGCGACCAGCACGAAATCGCCGGCATCGAAGCCGCGCTCGGTGGTGACGCCCTTGACCGCATACGACATCGCGGTTGCGGCGATGCGCAAAATGCCGTCGGCGGCCTCGACGGCGCTCAAACCGAGCGGATCGCCGATCCGTTCCTTGAGCGCGCGTTCGGCGGCGGCGACATCGAGCTTCATTTCGCCGCCGAGAAAGCGCTCGGCATCGAGCCGGCCGAGCACGAGATTGGCGTCGGTCACCGTCGGCTCGCTGCCGCCGAGCCCATAGCAGGCCGGGCCGGGTGCTGCGCCGGCGCTTTGCGGGCCGACCCGCAGCGCTGCGTCGACGACGCGCGCGATCGAGCCGCCGCCGGTGCCCACCTCGAAAATGTCCATCATGGCGATCTGTACCGGCAGCGCCCTCTCGTAACCGCCGATCAGCGCCGCGCCGGTGGTCAAGGCCTCGCCATGGTGGATGACGCCGGCTTTGGCGGTGGTGCCGCCCATGTCGAAGGCGATGGCGTTGTCGATACCGAGCATCCGGCAAAGCGCTTGCGTGCCGATCACGCCCGCCGCCGGCCCCGATTCGAGCATGCGCACGCATTGGCTCTGCGCCTGCTCGGCCTCGTAAAGTCCGCCGGTCGATTGCACGACCAGGAACGAGCCGGAAAAGCCGGCGGCGCGCATGTGCGCGTCGATCTCGCCGATGTAGCGGCGGACTTTTGGGCCCACATAGGCGTTCGCCGCGACCGTCGAGCAGCGCTCGAACTCGCGATACTCTTGCGACAATTCGTGCGAGGCGGACACGAACAGCTTCGGGTGATTTTTTTCCAGGATTGCCTTGGCGCGCCGCTCGTGATCGGCATTGGCGTAGCAATTGAGAAACAGAATAGCGGCGGCTTCGATGCCGAGCTTTTCGAGCTTTTGTCCGAGCGCCGCGATTTCGTCCTCGTCAAGCGGCGTATCGATCTCGCCGTCGGCCAGCATGCGCTCGTGGACCTCGAAGCGCAGCGCCCGCTCGATCAGCGGGACGTGCTTGCGGAAGAACAGATTGTAGGCGTCCGGCCGGTTGATGCGCCCGATCTCATAGATATCGCGAAAACCTTGGGTGATGAGCAGCGCCGTGCGCGCGCCGGTGCGTTCGAGCATCGTGTTGACGGCGATGGTCGAGCCGTGGAGAAACAGCGCGGCGGAGCGATAATCGCTGCCGGCCTTGGAAACGCCGGCGGATATGCCTTCCACGAGATGCGCCGGCGTCGACAGCGCCTTGCCGAAGGTAAGCCGTCCGTTTTTTTCGTCAAAAACCGCAATATCGGTGAAGGTTCCGCCGATGTCCGCGGCGAGCCGCAACCGTCCCTGCGCCGATCGTCGCTGCGCCATGCCGTTGCCCCTCGCCGCTTGTCGTCACGCTTCGAGCACGACGTAATCATCTTCGATGCGCACGGGGAAGGTCTCCGCCACGTAGGGGCCTTCGACCAGCGCTGCGCCGGGCGCAATCGAAACCGGAAATTGGCGCGCGCGCATCCGTTCGGGCTCGCACCGGGATTTCCCGGTGCGCAAGTCGAACTCCCAGCCATGCCAAGGGCAGCGGACGATCTCGCCGCGGCGTGAGTAGCGGTAGCATCCGGGCTCGCTCGCCTCGATGAGTCCGACCAGCCGGCCGTGAAACAGGCTGCCGCCTTGATGCGGGCAGCGGTTGGCGAGCGCAAAAAACTTGCCCTTGACGTTGAACACGACGATCGGCCGGCCTTTGATGTCGACGAGCTTGCGCGACCCGGCCGGAAATTCGCGCAGCGGAGCGATCACATGCTTCGCCATGCGCCTGCTCTAGGCTGCCGTTTCGGTGAGGCGGCGGTAAGTGGCCAGCGCATTATCGCGCCGAATCTTTTCGTGCAATTTTTTTGGAATTCCCGCCGGCATGATCTCATCGCCGTCGAATTGCCAGTGGGGAAAATCGGAAGAAAACAAAAGCATATCGTCCGATTGCAGATGATCGATCAGCCGCGCGACCGATTGCGGCTCGTTCGGTCCGTCGAACGGCTGGATTGTCAGCCGCACGTGATCGCGCACGATCTCGTAAGGCGCACGATCGACCCATGGCACCTCGGCGCGCACGCCGCGCCAGAATTTCGACAGCCGCCACAAGAATGCCGGCAGCCAAGTGACGCCGGATTCCAGCAGCACCACTTTCAGCTTGGGATATTTGGCAAACACGCCTTCGCAGACGAGACTCGCCAGCTGCGCCTGAAAACCCTGCGCCTGCGCGCAATAATCCTCGACGTACCACGACGGCCAGCCGAGCGAAGTCACCGGATGCCGGTAGCTTGACCCCGCATGAATGCCGATCGGCAGGCCGTGACGCTGCGCGGCCTCAAAGACCGGCCAATATTGCCGGCGTCCGAGCGGCGCCTCGCCCATGGCGAGAACGAGCACCTGCACGAAGCGCCGATCCGGAGCGCAGCGCTCGATCTCGGCGACCGCGTAATCCGTATTCTGCATCGGCACCACGATCGAGGCGCGCAGTCGCCGGTCGCGATCGAGCCATTCCTTGGCCACCCAATCGTTCACCGCCTTGGCGAACGCCGCCGCCATATCCTCGCTGAACAGAAGCTGGACGCCGTAGAGGCAATTGCAGATGGCGATGTCGATGTTCCAGCGGTCGAGCGCGTGTGTGCGCAGCATGTCGAGCGTGTCGGCCGGTTCGCCCGACTTGCCGCGCCAGTCGGCACGCGCGGTGAGCGGCGCGTTCGGCGGATAGTTGATCGATTCCAGGGAATTGAGGCCGCGGTCGATGACGCTGTCGCGCCATTGTTCGTCGAGATAGGGCAACAGCGCCTGCATGCCCGGCACATTGGCATGCACGTCGCAATCGATCGTCGACCGGGGTGCGGTCATGGTGTTTCAGGGCAAGCGCAGCGGCCCGGGCAGGGCGCGTTCCGCCTTGGCGGCAAGCTGCGCCTCGTGGCGGCCGACGAAAGCGGCGAGGACGAGAACAACGATGACGGCGGCAATGCCGAAAAGCACCCAGCCGCTGGGGCCGGAGAAGATCCACCACGACCTTGCCAGCCGTGCGAACTGTCGGCCGAACGTATAAGCGCCGATGCCGAACAGCGTCGCCCAAAGGCCTGCGCCGATGGCGCTGGCCAGCAGGAAGCGCCGCCAGGGCATGCGATTGGCTCCGGCAAGGATGCCGGCGATGGCGCGTAATACAGGTATGAACTGGGCAATAATAATGATGCTGCCGCCGTGCTTGAGGAACAGATATTGACCGAGCTTGATCCTCGCTTCGGTGATGCGCAGATAGAAACCGTAGCGAAGCAGCAGCCAATAACCGAACTGCGCGCCGATCGCGTAGCCGATCATACGGCCGACCAGTGAAGCTGCCGTCGCCGTCAAAATCACCGCGACGATGTTGAGTTCGTGCGTCCGCCCGGCAATGACCGAGCCGACGATCAGGGCCGTCTCGCCCGGCAGCGGAATACACATGCTTTCCAGCCCGATGAAGGCTGCGACGACGAGCAAACCATAAGCGTGGACGAGATGGGCGACGGAATGCATGGACTGGTACCCGGCGAGCGTTCACTTATACTTATTTTTGGCCAAAGAGAACTCCTTGACTTAGGCTTGACGTGGGCTTGACGTGGGCTTGACTTGGGCTTGTGGGACTCGTCGCCGGAGGGGCCGATCGCCGCTTGCCGGCGCCGATCGCGCAGCCTTCAATCGTCCCACCCCGGGGAGCCATTCGACGCGGCCCGGGCCGCCTGGTTTCCACGCCGTGTACAAAGACCTGCGCCAATTCATCGACCTCGTCGACCGGCTCGGGGCCCTGCGCCGGATCGAGGGCGCCGACCCGCGCTTCGAGATCGGCGGTATTACCGAGGTCGCGGCCGGCCTGCCCGATGGTCCGGCGCTTCTGTTCGATCGCATCAAGGGCCACGGAAACGGCTTTCGCATCTTCACCAACGCTACCACGAATGTGCAACGGGCCGCGCTGGCGCTCGGTCTGCCCACGACGCTGCGACCGCTCGACGCACTCAAAGCCTGGATGGAGAAGCGCAAGGCGTTGCGCCCGCTTGCGCCGGTCGCGGTCGGCAGTGCCGCATTCCTCGAAAACACGCTCGCCGGTTCCGATGTCGACGTCGCGCGCTTTCCGGCGCCGATCTGGCACCGGCAGGACGGCGGACCGTTCATCGGTTCGGGCTCGCTGGTGGTTATGCGCGATCCCGACGACGGCTGGATCAACGCCTCGATCTATCGCGTTCAGGTGCACGGAGCGAACAGAGTCACCGTGCAGTTCGATCACGGCGGCCGCCACGGCGCCATCATCGCCAGAAAATATTGGGATCGCGGCGAAAGCTGTCCCATCGCCGTGGTTCACGGCGAGGATCCGGCTTTGTTCATCGCCGGGTTCGAATATCTGCCCGACGGCAGCTCGGAATATGAGTTCGCCGGTTCCATCAAGGGCGAGCCGATCGAAGTGTGTGCCGGCCCGCGGACCGGGCTGCCGCTTCCCGCCCATGCGGAGATCGTGTTCGAAGGCCGGCTTCTGCCGCTGAGCGAGGCGACGCTGCCGGAGGGACCGTTCGGCGAGTTCACCGGCTATTACGCCGGTGCGGCCCGCCCCGGTCCGGTCATGGAGGTGACCGCCATCCACCATCGCAACGATCCGATTCTGCTCGGCTCGCCGCCGATGAAGCCGCCGCGCTTTCATTTCGGACTGCCGTTTCGCGCCGCGACGATCTGGAGCAACCTCGAAGCCGCCGGCGTCACCGACGTGGCCGGCGTCTGGCAGCATGTTTCGCAGCTCATGACGGTGGTGGCGCTGCGCCAGCTTTACGACGGCCACGCCAAGCGCGCCGGATTGGTTGCGGCGGCGCACAGCTACATGGCGCGCCTCGTCGTGGTGGTGGACGACGACATCGATCCCTCCGATCTCGCCGACGTGATGTGGGCGGTGACGACGCGCTGCGAGCCGGCGGAGGGTATCGACATCCTGCGCAACGGCTGGAGCTCGGCGCTCGACCCGCGCATTTCGCCGGCGGACAAAGAGCGCGGCGTCACTTCGCACTCCAAGGCGATCATCGACGCCTGCCGCCCGTTCGGGTGGCGCGACAAATTCCCGCCGACCTCGGCGCTGTCCGCGGAGGAGGCGCGGGAAATCGAGGCGAAGTGGGGAAGCGCGATCCGCCCGCGATAGCGCCGAGGCGCCGCCGGGTCATCGACCGCCAATTCCCTGCTAGCAGGGAATTCTGCAGGGAATTTCACCGATTCCGGCCGTTATTGGCGTTTTTCAGTCGAAATTCGTCAGCGATTCCAATGGCCTCCAACAAAATTCCCTACGCAGCGGAGCAGGGAATTTTCGCAAGCCTAGCAGGGAATTTTTCGTGCAGAGCAGGGAATTGCAGGGAATTTACGGGGAGTTTTGCTGAGCGAGGTTTGGCGAATAAAATCCTCAAGGATTTGGGACTGAAATAATGCTCGGCTATCGGATCAAGCTCGAACCGGACGACAACGGCACGCTCTTGGTCACTTGTCCGGCGCTTGCGGAAGTGACGACATTCGGCGATGACGAGCCTGACGCGATGCGGCACGCAGCGGGCGCCATCGAAGAGGCGGTCGCGGCGCGCATGGCGGACGGCGAGGATGTGCCCGAAGGGCACCGCCGAGGACCTCGTCTCGTCCGATTGCCTGCCCTAACGGTGCTGAAGGTCGCGCTTTACCGGCAGCTACGAGAAGCTGGCATCACACGCGCCGAACTCGCGCGGCGGCTTGGGTGGAAGCGCGAGTCGGTCGACCGGCTGTTCCGGCTCGATCATGCGTCGCGGCTGGAGCAGCTTGAGGCAGCGTTCGCCGCACTAGGCCGATCCGTTTCGGTTTCGGTCCACGCGGCGTAAGAGCACGTCACTCCACCGCGTTCGCCGAATTCAAACTGTCGATCAATGAGGAGCGGTACAAAAACTTCTTGTGCAGCGTAATATCCTCGGAGGTGCGGCGCAACTCGTCTAAATGCGCGCGGCGGATCGCCGGGTCGCGTTCTTCCAGCTTCCGTTTGTTTTCGATGGTCTGCGCCTGCACGTAGTCGACTTGCGCCGCGCGGCGTTGCCGCGTGTAGCGGTCGAGCAGGCTCGTGTCGGCGCGGCCGAACCATACGTCGGCGAGCTTTTCGGCAAGGTTGACGGCATCGTGGATGCCGCCGTTCATGCCCATGCCGCCGATCGGGTTGTTGACGTGGGCGCAGTCGCCGGCAAGGAGCACGCGGCCCTTGTTGAACGTCGCCGCCACGCGCTGATGCACGGCGTAGAGCGCGTAATACGGAATCTCATAATCGCCGCTCTTCCGATGGATGCGTTGCAGGCGCCGCTGGATATTTTCCATGCTCAGCGCTTGCTCGTCGGTTTCCGACTCCGGAATGGGAAGAACGCCGCGCCAGATTCCGGGCGGCCCGTAGCCCTTGACTTTGAACAGGTTGAGCCACTCATCGGGATCGAAGAAATAATTGCGCGTGCAAAATCCTTTGCCGGTCGTGCCGAAATCGAAACTGGTGCCGATCTTGATGAAGCGCTCGGGCCAGGTGAAACCCTCGAAAACGATTTCGGCGAGGCGCCGCACCGCGCTTGAGCCGCCGTCGGCGCCGATGAGATATTTGCCGCGGAGTTTTTCAGTCTCGCCGGCGCCGTTGGCGACCGTCGCCTCGACGTAGTCCTCGGTCTGCGTCAACCCGACCAGTTTCGTGGAGAAGCGAACCTCGCCGAGCCCGCTCGCCTTGATGTGCGGCAGCGCCGCATGCACCAGCTTGTACTGCTCCCATTGCACGACATACGGATAGGGGACTTCGCCCTTGAGCAGGCCGATGTCGAACGCCGCGATCAGCTCGCCGGTCGCCCGGTCGCGGAAGTGAAACAGCGGCGCTTGCATGCCGCCCGACGGAGCATCCGAAAACATCTCCTTATCCAGTCCGAGATCGACCAGCATCTCGACTGTGGGGGTGTGAATCGTGGCGGCGCGCTGATCTTCGGCGGCGTCGGGCAATTGCTCGATGAGCGTGACCGGAATGCCCTTTTTGACGAGCGCCAGCGTCATCACGGCGCCGACCGGCCCGCAACCGGAAACGATCACGCGATTGTCATTCAGCATTGTTGCTACTCGATTCCTAGGGAGGCAGATGATCGCTCGCGATCGTCATTGCGAGCGTAGCGAAGCAATCCAGCACTTCCCGCAAGCCGCCCTGGATTGCTTCGTCGCTTCACTCCTCGCAATGACGAACTCATCGGGCTCATACTTTCGAAATGTCGAACGTCGCAGGGTGAAACAGCTCCTCGACCTTCGGTTTGCGCTCGATCAGGCCCTGCTCGAACGCATATTGCGTCAGCGCGTCGATCTCCGCCATGTTCTCCGCGACGCCGTATTTCCAGAAATCCTCGCCCATGATCGCGGCCGTCTCGTTGGTCTCCGCCAGAAGCCAGGGCAGCGTCACCATCAGCGCGTTCACGTCGCGCAAATCGGTCATCGCCAGCGCCTTGGCTTCGCAGAACGCCTTATAGACGCCGGTCGCGAGCCACGGATATTTTTCGCATAGCGTGCGGCGGATGCCGACGAGGTGCATGATCGGGAACAACCGGGTCTTCTTGTAGTAGGCCTGCTCCGCCGCGCGGGTGTCGGGAAAAAGCCGCCCGATGTGCGGCTCGCCGTTGAGGAACGAAGACGGCGCGCGCGCGGTGAACAGCGCGTCGAGCTCGCCGTCCCGCAGCATGCCGACCAGCGTCCGATTCTCGCCGATCGGCTTGAGATCGAGGCCCGGGATCGGTTGCAGCGGCGTGCGCTCGTGCCGGCCGGCCTGTTCCTGGCCGCCGCTGCTCCAGGCAATCTCCGCAGGCTTCACCCCGTACTCGTGCTGCATCAGGCCGCGCATCCACACCACCGCGGTGATCTGGTATTCCGGCACGCCGATGCGCTTGCCGCGCAAATCCTCCGGCTTTTCGATGCCCGCGCCGTTGCGGATGTAGATGCCGGAATGGCGGAAAATCCGCGATACGAAGGCGGGGATGCCGACATAGGCGGCGTTGCCGGCCGCCACCGTGCGCAGATAGCTGGAGAACGACAGTTCCGAAACGTCGAATTCCTGGAATTTGAAGGCGCGGTGAAAAATCTCTTCCGGATAGAGCGGCAGATAAGTGACCGTGCAACCTTCGACATTTACCCTTCCGTCCCTGATCGCGCGGGTGCGGTCGTAATTGCCGCAGGCAATCGTTATCGGCACATCGACCATCGGTTCTCCTCGTCAACTCGACACCGCTCGTCCCCGCGCAAGCGCATAGGCGCCAAATCAAGCTCCGTTTCCCGGATGCGGCGCAGCACGGAGTGTTGCGCCGCTGTTCCGGGATCGTCCCAAGCTCCGAGTTCGTAACGATCCCTGGTCTGCAGCGCATCACTCCGCTCGCTTCGTGCTGCGCTGCGCCCGGGAAACGCAGGTATTTTAACGCCTGTGCATGGAAGCAGGGACTTAAGCCTTCTGCGGCAGTGATTGCTCGTCTGGATTGCCGCTTTCGCGGCAATGAGCGGGACGTGAGACAAGCCTACTTGCTCCATTGTCCTATGTGAAGCGAAAGCGCGCGCATAGCAGCCGCGACGCCAGGCTTATGCTTGTTGTCTTTCCCCGCACGCGATAGTTTTGCGGTCAAGGAGAACGACCATGATGTCGACCGTGATCGGCGGCGCCATGCTGCCGCATGCGCCCCAGTTCTTCACCATGCCCGATACCGAGGACAAGGCGCTGGTCGCCCACGTGCGCGAAGTGGCCGCCGATATCGGCAAGCGCCTGCGCGCGCTTAAGCCGGACCTTTGGATCATCTTCTCCAACGATCACGCCGAGCAGTTCTTTCACACCACGGCGCCGCCTTTCACCGTCCATGTCGGCGGCGAGGCGACCGGCGAATTCGCCGGACGGAAATTTCACTGGAAGATCCCGAGCGAGATTGGCTTCGAGCTGGTGCGCCAGCTTTACCGGCAAAACTTCGATCCGGCCTTCACCTCGACGGCGAAGATCGACTACGCCATCGGCATCCCGCTCACCCATCTCGGCCATAGCGGACCGGTGCTGCCGATCTACGTCAACGCCTATCTGCCGCCGCAGCCGACCATGGAGCGCTGCTACGCCTTCGGCCAGGCGGTGGCGCGCACCGTCACCGCGCTGGGCCTAAAAACGGCGATCCTGTCGAGCGGCGGCATGTCGCACTTTCCCGGCACCGATCGCTATTCCAATCCGGAACTGGCCTGGGATAAGCGCGTCTTGGAAAAGCTCGCGGCCGGCAACCTGAAATCGCTGATCGGCTTCGACGAGACCGAGCTCGACGACACCGGCAATATCGAGCTGCGCTGCTGGGCCTGCGCCGCCGGCGCGCTCGGCGAGCGCAAGCCCGACGTGGTCTCGATGGACCCGAGCTGGCATCACAATTACGCCTCGCTCGCCTGGATCGGCGGCGAGGCGGAGGGCCACCACGCTGCGCATTATCCCTCGATCAAGCCGGAACTGGTGGAGCTCACGTCGGCGCTGCACGGCCTCGCCCACGACGCCGACATGCGCGCACAATACATGAAAGACGCCGCTTCATTCGCCGACCGTTTCGCGCTGCCGCCCGAGCAGCGCGAGGCGCTGATCAAGCTCGACATGCCTTCGATCGTGAAAATGGGCGCGCATCCGCTTGTGCCGTTTCTCGCGCAGTTGCAGATTGCCCGCCTGCGGCCGCGCCAGTGAATGCATGCGCCCCGCTCAGAGCCCATACGAGCGGTGGGCCGGTTGTTGATTCGGCCCGTGGGCAAGACTAAGGTCCGCCCACCGATTTGCCGCAAATTCATGCCGTCCGGAGAGAACACAATGAAAAAACTCGTTCTGGAGACCACGGCGCCATTCCAGGGGCTGCCGGAGCTCGTTGCTTACGATGAGGGGTTGTTCGCCAAGGAGGGTCTCGACATCGAATGGGCCGACCGCGAAGCCGGCGTCGAGAAGAAGGTCGAGGTCAACGTCACGTCGCCCAAGGGCGTGAACCCCTTCGCCAGCCACGGCAAGCTCTTGGAGCAGGGCAAGGCTGACATGTACAACGCCTGCGAATGGGGCAATTATTGCCGCGTCCAGGATACCGACCGGAACAGCCGCCAGCTTGGCCGCCGCGCCATCGTCGCCTACTCGGCCATCGTGGTGCGGCCGGATTCGCCGGTCTACACGCCGCAACAGCTTGCCAACCGATTGATCGGCGTGCCGTTCTATTTCGGCACTCACTACATCGCGCTGCACATGCTGGAAGGTTTCGTGCCGCGCGAGACGATCAAGCTGTGCCGGGCGCCGAACGGCTCGCGCTATCGTCTCGACGCGATGCTGAAGGGCGAGATCGAAGCCACCACGCTCACCGAGCCGCACATCACGCTCGCCGAGAAGAAGGGTTGCCGCACCGTCTGCTCGGCGTTCTTCCACGGCACCGAGGTCGCCTCCAATCGCGTCGACGCCGATACCTATGCGGCGTTCAATCGCGCCGTGCGCGAGGCGGTGCGCCGCATCAACGCCAACAAGAAGGCGTACATGCACTACTTCATCGACTATTACGCCAAGAAGGATCCCGAGATCGCGGCGCTCAAGGTCGAGGATTTGCGCGAGAGCCGGCTCGTGGTCTGCGATCCGGCGCCGATCCCGCTCGACGAACTGCAGCGCACGTATGACTGGCTCAAGAGCTGGGGCATGCTGGAAGAGACCGCCTCGCCGCTGCAGCTCATTAACGCGCAGGTGCAGAACTACGCACATCGGGCAGCGGAGTGACAGTGCACTGCGCGCATCGTTCCGGGTACTTGCGGTGATGGCGCTTGCCGCGATTCCGGTCTAAAAGCGTGGGCGGGGCGCGGATGCCAAGCGCGGGGATCGAATGCACGGCGATGGCGCACGATGGCGGCGTGCCGGTCTTCTCTTGGTCGCGACTTTTTTTCTCAGCGCCTGCGCCGGACACCACTTTGGCTTCGGCGGCCACAATGGCGACGATGGCGGGATTAATGCCTATCCGGACAACTACAAATCCGGGATTCTCGCCGCCATGCACGCCTACTTGAACGACCCGACCGGGATTCGCGACGCGGCGATTTCGGAACCGATGCTTAAATCGGTCGCGAACGGCACCCGCTATGTCGTCTGCCTGCGCTTCAACGGCAAGCAAGACAACGGCACGTATGCCGGCGACAAGCAGATCGCGGCTGAGTTCCTGGCCGGCAGGTTCGACGATTTCCTCGACGTGGCGGCGGCACGCGAGCCGTGCGCCGGCGCCGCCTATGTGCCGTTTCCCGAGCTTGAACAGCTTAAGCCCTGACGATCAAAATCTTGCCGCGAACCGGGTTGAAATTCCCGCCGTTCTTCGCTTTGGTCAAAGGGGATGTGTCACCCGCCCGGCTTCCAGCGCAGGTTGATGACCTGGTTGCCAAGTTCGCGATTTACGTCGATGGCGTGCTGCCGCATGGCGAGCGCCGCCGCTTCGCCATTGCTGCGCGGGCATTGCACGTCGTCAAAGCGCACGCCCGACACGCTAAGCCTGCGGGCGAATTGCGACTCGGCGTCGTCCATCGGCATGGTCGCCGGAAATGGCGGCGACATATAGATTTTGCGTGCGGCATGCGACGGCGCCAGGCAATAGCGCCAATCGGCGGCATGCGCCATTTGCGGAATCAAGATCGTCAGTGCGAGTGCGAGAAGCGCGCGCATGGGATGATCATTCGTGCCGAGGCCGGTTCACGCCGAATCGCTCCGATAAGTTAGCACGCAGGGCGCATCCGCAAAGCCTAATCCCCCATTTTCATCGGCGCCGTACCACGGTAAAAACCCTGCCCATCGGATGGAGGGTCATATGTTGTTCGGCGGCTGCAACTGTGTTCCCGGATCGTCATTGTTGTCGGCCTACGGCTCACTGTGCGCCGGCGGCGCCGGCTATGTGTCGGCGATGATCGGCGCGATGGTGGCCAATGCGCGGACCGAAAGCGCGCCCAAGCTCGGGCGCGATGTGCCGAAGGTGGATCGGCTCGCGGTGCGCATGGTGACCGACAACATCGTGATCCAGTTCGTGCCGCCGGAAACGCGCCACGGCGTTACCATCGAGCGGCGCAGCCGCGCCAATCTGACCGAGGAGGCCCCGCCGCGCACCGCGCTAAACGGCGAATGGGGGTTGTCGATGCACGCGCAATCGCATCGCGGGGCTGAGGAGCGCAACGTGCTGGTCGATTTCGGTTACACGCCGGAAGTTCTACTCAACAACATGTCGATCCTGAACATCGATCCGGCGGCGTTCGACGCTTTGGTCTTGAGCCACGGCCATTACGACCATTTCGGCGGCATGGTCGGCTTCCTGAAGTCCAACAAGGGAATGTTGAAGAAAGACATTCCATTCTATGTCGGCGGCGAAGACGCCTTCTGCATCCGCCGCAATCCCAGCGGACAATTTGGTGCGCTCGATCGTAACGCGATCCTTGATTCCGATCTCGTGCTGATGATGTCGGAAGTCCCCGCCATCGTCGCCGATCACGCCTTCACCACCGGCCGCATCGGGCAGCGGACGTTCGAGAAGCCGCTGCAGCCGTCGAGCGAGATCGTCGGCATTTTCGACGGCTTCGGCTGCTTCCCGGATAAGATGCCGGCGGCGAAGAACACCGGCACGTACATTCCGGACGATTTCGACCACGAGATCGGCACCGCCTATATGGTCAAAGGCAAAGGCCTCGTCGTGCTCACCTCGTGCAGCCATCGCGGCGTCATCAATACCGTCAAGCAGGCGCAAGAGGCCTCCGGCGTCGACAAGGTGCACGCCGTCATCGGCGGCTTCCACATCGTGCCGCCGCTTAACGACGATTACATCCGGCAGACCATCGACGCCTTCAAGGAGATCGATCCCGATATTCTGATCCCGGCGCATTGCACCGGCGACCGATTTTACGATCTCGCCCGCGACGCCATGGGCGACAAGGTTGTCCACTCGGCGGTGGGCACGCGGTTCGTGTTCGCGGCTTGACAGCTGGCGTGAAGCATAGCCAGGCTCGTCGGCCACCCCGGCAACGACTAAGGAGACAACGCGTAATGTCGAGTGAATCCTCGAAATTCATAGGGACGATGCCGGAGTACTATGATCGCGATCTGGGCCCAGTCATTTTTGAATACTATGCCAGCGACATGGCGCGCCGCGTCGCTGCATCCGGTGCGACGCGCGTGCTCGAACTCGCCGCAGGCACCGGCATCGTCACGCGTCGATTGCGCGATCAGTTGCCGGCGTCGGCGCATCTGACGGCAACCGACCTCAATCCGCCGATGCTCGAAGTGGCGCGCGCCAAGTTCCGGTCCGGCGAGCAGATTGCGTTTCAGCCGGCCGACGCCACCGCACTGCCGTTTCCCGATGCGGCTTTCGATGCTGTCGTATGCCAGTTCGGCGTCATGTTCTTTCCCGACAAGGAAAAATCCTATCGCGAAGCGCACCGCGTCCTCGCGCCGCGAGGCCGTTATTTCTTCAGCGTCTGGGATTCACACCGACACAATCCGTTTGGCCGCATCACACATGAAATTCTCAGTGGCTTCTTTCCCGACGATCCGCCGCAATTTTTTGCGGTGCCGTTCGGCTACCACTTGATCGACCCGATCAAGGAATCCCTTACGGATGCGAAGTTCACCGACATTGTCGTTTCCGTGCTCAGTGCCGAACAAGCGATCCCCGATGTTGCTGCCTTTGCGCGCGGGTTGATCTACGGCAACCCGGTGATCGACCAGATCGGAATGCGGGGCGGCATCTCCCCCGATCGTCTTGTTGAGACGCTGGCCGATGCGTTCACCCGCGAATTCGGCACGCCGGCCCGAATGCCGATCCAGACAATCACATTCGAGGCACGCAAGCGCTAGGCCTGCTTCCGGTCAACTCAATTTTCTCGACAATTGGATCGCTGCGCCGTTGGCGGCTAGAAGCCCGCGACCGCTTCCAGCGTGTTGCCCGCCTGCGCGCGGCGGACGGCGTCGAGCGGCTCCGGCGACTGGCGAAGTTGCCCCACTTCCTTGGCGAACTCCGGCATGGCGCGCAGTTTCTCGGCCCAGGCGTGGACGTGAGGGTGGAGCCGCGCGAACGGATAGAGGGCGAGCGAGAGCCGGTGCTCGTAAACGAACCAGGCGATATCGAGCACGCTTAAGTCGTCACCCATCAGATAGGGCCGCTTCGTCAGCGTCCTGTCGAGCGCGTCGAACTCAGCGCGGAATTTCAGCGCCGACGCCCGCGCCCGCTCATCCGTGAAACCCTCCTTGGCGGCGCGCTGCCAGAACTCGATCTGGACGTGCTTCTCGGGGTCTTTCGCGCCCTGCACGGTGCCGGCGCCGTTCTTGATGTAGCTTTCGAGCGCCGCCGCGGGCTTCGGCGGCCCGGGCGGCGCGAACACGAAGCGAAAGCTCAGCGTGCGCAGGTCGAGATGCAGATCGTCTTCGTGTTTTAGCAGCGCCGCCACCTCGTTCTCGTGGCCGGCCGGGATGAGCCTCGGAGTCGGAAATTTCTTCTCCAGATACTGGATGATGTCGTTGCTCTCGATGTGCACCGCGCCGTTATCGACCAGCACCGGGACCAGCCCGCGCGGATTGATGCCGAGAAACCACCGCTGCATGTTCTCGTTGCTCGGCAGATCGATCGGATGCGACTGCCATGGAATTTTTTTCAGGTTGAGGAAGATGCGCAGCTTCTGCGAGCACGATGAACCCATGAAATGAAGCACGTGCACGCCTTTCCAGCCGAGCACCTCGCGGGTTCTGATGTCGCTATCCACAAGCTGAACCATGAAATGCCTCCCCAAAATTCTGGTAGCCCGGATTGAATCGCGGTAGGGACGCTCATTGCTGAGCGCCCCCCGCACAGAACCGTACGTGCCCGATTAAGGCATACGGCTCCCACCTTGGGTGTTTGACGGCGAAGCGGCGGTCGGGCCATGGATGA
>Ga0102924_1002287_pt1 | contig 21055 bp, 16 predicted proteins | sample PaiPotPPM11metaG_FD_80116 | JGI IMG/M metagenome (GOLD analysis project Ga0102924, IMG submission 80116) | Iron sulfur acid spring bacterial and archeal communities from Banff, Canada, to study Microbial Dark Matter (Phase II) - Paint Pots PPM... ...
GCTCGCCGAGGTGGCCCCGAAGATGAAGGGCCTGGCGGGTGAAGCCCTCGTCAACGAGGTCAAGAGCGCGCTGGACCGCATCCTCCAGCGAGAGGATGTGCGCGTCTCGCCGCTCGAGCGGCGCAAGTTCGTCCAAGAGATGATCTCGGACACCCTGGGTTACGGACCCCTCGACCCGCTGCTCCAAGACGTTGCCATCACGGAGATCATGTGCAACTCCCACGATGAGATCTGGGTGGAGCGCGCCGGGAGGATCGAGCCGACGAACCTGGCGTTCACCGACGACATCCAGTACCGACAGGTGATCGAGAAGATCGTCTCCGCGGTCGGACGGCGGATCGATGAGAGCTCTCCGATGGTCGACGCCCGGCTCCCCGACGGGTCCCGTGTCAACGCCATCATCCCACCCCTGGCCGTGCACGGTTCGGTCCTCACGATCCGGAAGTTCGCGGCGGACCCCTATCAGGTCAAGGACCTCATCAACTTCGGCACCTATACCCTCGACCTGGCGATGGTCATGGAGGCCTGCGTGCGGGGGAAGCTGAACGTATTGGTGTCCGGTGGTACCGGTACCGGCAAGACGACCAACCTGAACGTGTTGAGCTCGTTCATCCCGGCGGGTGAGCGGATCATCACCATCGAGGACTCCGCCGAGCTCCAGCTCCAGCAGCCCCATGTCATCAACCTGGAAGCGCGCCCGCCGAACGCCGAAGGCCAGGGCGAGGTCCGTATCAGGGATCTGGTCAAGAACTCCCTCCGAATGCGTCCCGACCGCATCATCGTCGGTGAGGTCCGCGGCGCCGAGGCCCTTGACATGCTCCAGGCTATGAACACGGGCCATGAGGGCTCGATGACGACCGTGCACTCCAACGGACCTCGCGACGCCTTGGCCCGCCTCGAGACAATGGTGCTGATGGCAGGCTTCGACCTTCCCATCCGAGCGATCCGAGAGCAGATCGCCTCTGCGATCAACATCATCATGCACGTGGATCGGATGCCCGACGGCCGCCGCGTGGTCACGTCGGTGAGCGAGATCCAGGGGATGGAGGGCGACATCATCTTGATCCAGGAGATCTTCGGCTACCGCAACCTCCCCGCGCTCAACGGCAAGCCTGCCGGCGAGCTGGTCGCCACCGGGCTCCGGCCCAAGTTCCTCGACAAGCTGATCGAGATGAACATCGAGGTGCCGGCACGGGTCTTTCAGTCCCGGCCATCGTCCTCGCCGGGGAACAGGCCCGCTCGAGGCGCCCGGGTCCCGACGCCGGCCGAGCTGGCCACCGCCGAGCGAGCGCGATGACTGCTGCCCTCGTTTCGGTGCTCGTCGCTGCGGGCGTCGCGCTGGTCATCCTCGGCATCATGCTGAGAGCAAGAGAACGGGAGCGCCAACTCGCCGACATCCTCGATCTGCCGTTCGGCGAGCGGGACGTGCCGCCCGAGGCGATCGAGCAGCGCGCCGCGCTGGTCGAGGGCACGGTCGGCTTCGCCAACCGCATGGTGGAGCAGTTTGACGCCAAAGGAGCGTTGGCCCAGGCTCTGGAGCGGGCGCGCATCCCGATCCGGCCCGGCGAGTTCGTGGTGATCGTGTCGGGCATCGCGTTCGTCGGCGCCGTGGCCTTGAGACTCGTAACCGGACAGTGGTGGTACTTCGCCGCCTGCGCGGTCGGGGCCCCGTTCATCGCCGCATCGTTTCTGCGCTGGAAGGTCAAGAAGCGACGCAAGGCGTTCGAGGACCAGCTCCCCGAAGCCATGACCCTCATCGCGGGGTCGCTATCTGCCGGGCACACGTTCCTGCGCGCGGTCCAAATGATGACAGAGGAGGCGGAGCCGCCGATGTCGGAGGAGTTCGCCCGTGTCATCTACGAGACTCGCCTCGGCGATCCCCTAGTGGATTCGCTGGAGCGGATGGCTCGGCGCCTCGAGATCCGCGATCTGGAGTGGGTGGTGCAGGCCATCCGGGTACAGCAGACCGTGGGAGGCAAGCTGGCCGATCTGCTGCATACCCTGGCGGACTTCATCCGTGCTCGGGAGGATGTGCGCCGCGAGGTGGACGTACTGACAGCCGAAGGGCGTATTTCGGCCTGGGTCCTCGGGGCGCTCCCGGTGTTCTTGCTGATCGCGATCTCATCGCTCGATGCGAGCTACATGCAGCCGATGTACCAGGGCTGGGGCTACATCTGGCTCGGGATCACGGGCCTGTCCATCCTCGTGGGGATCACCGTCATCCGACGCATGGTCAACATCGACGTCTGATGCAGGCACTCGCTGTTGCCCTCCTCATGGCTGCCGGCCTGGCGCTGCTTGCCGTCGGCGTGCTGCGGCGGCGCGTGGTCGCGACTGATCCCACGGCCTATCTCCAATCCCTCGATGAGGACGACCACGACGAGTTCGAGGACCGCCTCGCTGAGCCTTTCCTGACCCGGGTGCTGCGGCCGACGGGGGATCGGGTTTTCGGCCTGATCACCCGACTTACCCCAGCCGGGCAGCGTGACCAGATCCGGGAACGCCTGGTGCAGGCCGGCATCGCGGGCAAGATTCGAGCGGAAGATTTCCTCGCCATCCAGCTCGTATCGGCGATGGGCGGGGTCCTCCTCGGTCTCCTGTACCTAGGGCTCGGAGGCGGCGCAGTCAAGACGCGCCTGCTCGTCACCATCCTCCTCGTCGCCGCAGGGATCCTCGCCCCGAAATCGTGGCTCTCCCGGAAGGTCGCCGAGCGGAAGCAGGCCATCTTTCTGGACATGCCCGACGTCTTGGACCTGCTTGCGATCTCGGTCGAGGCGGGTGTCGGGTTCGAGGGCGCCCTCGACATCGTCTGCCAGCATTTCGACTCCCCCCTGGCACTGGAGTTCTCCCGTACGCTCAAGGAGATGGAGCTTGGCCTTCCTCGCCGGGAGGCCCTGCAGAACCTCAAGCGACGAACCGAGGTGCCCGAGCTATCGAACTTCGTACTGGCCCTGACCCAAGCCGACGCGCTCGGGATGCCGATCGGCCGGGTACTCCACACCCAGGCAGCCGAGATGCGCCAGAAGCGCCGTCAGTGGGCTCGGGAAAAGGCAGGAAAGCTGCCGGTCAAGATCCTGTTCCCGCTAGTCCTGTTCATCTTCCCCGCGGTCCTGATCGTGGTGTTGGGACCAGCCGCGGCGACGATCGGCAAGGCCTTCCACTAAGCGCATCGTCTCGCGGTCCGGCCGCCGCACCGGCGCGGCTCGCCGCCGCCCTCCGCACCGACCGCCTTGCGCCCTACCGCCCGCTGATCGGACTCCTGCGCTGGGGCGCAGTCCTCATCGGCGTCGTGCTCACCGCGTCCGATCGCACCCGATCGTCGGCGGAGGTCATCGCCGCGGTAGTGCTGGTCGTGTATGCCGCCCTTCGGACCCTCGTCCCGGTCAAGTGGCCGACGTCGTTCACCGGCGTCGCGTCCGTGCTCGCGGAAGCACTGTTGTGCCTGGTCTGCGTCGATGCGACCGGGTACTGGAATTCACCGTTCGTGTTCACCATGGTCACCGCCCCTGTCGCGGCTGGCTTTGCGTCGGGATTCGGCTTCGCGCTTGCTGTCGCGATCGGCTGCAGCGTGAGTGCCACTGCGCCGTCCTTCAGCACCCAGTCCGCAGCATTGCAGACCACTACCGAGGGCACTGCCGAGGTCGTCCTCGGCGCGCTGATTGCCGGCTATGGCCGCCGCATCTTCGGTGAGGCCGAGCAACGCACCAAAACCGCCCTCACCCGGCTCAGTGACCTCACGGAAGCTAATGACCTCCTCCAAGGCCTCAACGCGCTGGCCCAGCGCCTCCCTGCGTCGCTCGACCTCCGGGAGACGGTGCAAGAGACCGTCGATCAGGTCCGAGCCCTCATGCGGCCCGACGCGATCGCGCTTTTCCTATGGGACGCATCGCTGAACCAGTGGACGGTCGCACGGGCTGAGGGTGTCCGCCTCCCGCCATCGATACGGGATGAGGCCGTCCCGGTCCCGGTGCGGGTGGCAGGTACGACGACCGCGCCCGACCGGTTGGCGCGGCTGGTCGATCTGACCGTGGACGGCCCAGGGATGACGCCGGCGGGTGCCGTGGGCATCTATGCGTCGCTCATCGCTCGACAATCGCTCGTCGGGGTACTGGCCATGGAATCGCGCAGCCGCAGCGGGCTCGGACCACGAGATCTGGCCCTGACCGCCGGGATCGCTGAGCAGGCGGCGCTGGCCATCGACAACGCCCAGTGGTTCAGCCGCCTGCGCACCGTCGGTGCCGAGGAGGAGCGAAGCCGGATCGCCCGAGACCTCCACGATCGAGTGGCTCAAACCCTGGCCTACCTCGCTTTCGAACTCGACCGGATCGTCGATCTCTCGGCCCGCCAAACGGTCACGGTCGAGCTCGAGGGCCTCCGCCACGACGTGCGACGAGTGGTGGGTGAGATACGAGACACGCTCTATGACCTCCGGACCGACGTCACCGAGTCAAAGAGCCTGGTGGAGACCGTCGAAGCATTCCTGGACCGAGTCGGTTCGCGCAGTGGTCTCGATGTGACCTTCCATCATTCGGAGAGCCGGCGCCTGGCGTTGCCGCTCGAGCGGGAGTTGTGGCGCATCGCTCAAGAAGCGGTCACCAACGTCGAACACCACGCCCGAGCCCACACGCTCGGCGTAACCTGGCGCGTCAGTCCAAGATGGGCCACCCTCGAAATTGCGGATGACGGGGTGGGTTTCCCGGGTGGCGCGGCGGGACGAATGGACTCCTACGGTCTATTGGGAATGCGCGAACGCGCCGATGCCATCGGGGCAACATTGGAGATCGACACAGCCCCCGGAAATGGGACGACAATTCGCTGTCGAGTGGAGGTTCAATGAACGACGCAACGCCGACCGAGATCCGACTGCTGCTCGTCGACGACCACACCATGCTGCGAGAGGCGCTTCGACGGGCGATGGAGTCAGCAGGCATCCGGGTGGTCGGCGAGGCCGCCGACGGCGAAGAGGCAATCCGGGCGGTGGCCGAGCAGGAGCCCGATGTCGTGCTGATGGACGTCAGCATGCCGGTGCTTGATGGCGTCGAGGCGACTCGGATCATTCACCGAGACCATCCACAGGTGCGCGTGGTCATGCTCACCATGCACGCGGATGCTGAAGTAGTTACCCAGGCCATCTCCGCCGGTGCGGTCGGCTACCTGGTCAAGGACTCCTCGACCCAGGAAGTCGTCTCCGCAGTCCGGATGGCCGCCCACGGCGAGACGCTGTTGTCGGTCGACCTGGCGGCGTCGATGCTGAACGAGGTGCACCGCCTGGGGGCTCCTACGACCACCCCGGCGGCCGCGGAACAGGTCATCACCAAGCGCGAGGAGGAGGTCCTACAGCGTATCGCCGAGGGACTGTCCACCCCTGAGGTCGCGGCTGCGTTGTACATCAGCGTCAAGACCGTAAAGAACCATCTTGCCTCTATTTACGCGAAGCTGGACAGCCGCGATCGAACCCAGGCCGTGGTCCGAGCCGTCAAGATGGGGATCATCAACCTCGGCTGACGCCTGATCCGCTCGAAACACAGGCACAGGGCAACAGCGCCGAAATGAGCCCCCGGACCTATGCAGACCCGGCACGAGATGGCCGATCATATGTTGTCAACGCGAGGCCCACACCGACCGGGCCACATACACAAGGAGCACACTGTGGATCTCGTCACTTACTGGCAGCGGTTCTGCGCACCCTTCATCAAGGCCCGTTTCGGCAAGGATGACCGGGGCGCCACGCTCGTCGAGTACGTCCTTCTCGTCGCCCTGATTGCCGTCGTATGCATCGTGGCAATCAGCTTCCTCGGCCATGCTGCGTCGACGAAGTTCTCGAGCGTCGGCAACAACCTGTCGTAGTCGTTGCCCCGGGTTCGGGGCTCCAGGAATCCAAAACGAAGCGGGCCCCGGAGGCCCGCTTCGTCGCGTCCGTAGGCGATCAATTTCGCGTGAGCACCGCCCACCTCACGTCCTGGTAGGACACCCGCCAGCCCCCCGCGCCGGTGAGCACCTCCACAAGAGGCAGACGTCTGTCCCACAACACGACATCTACGCCGTACCGGCGCAGAATGTCCGCCGAGTTGGCCGCGCCGTGGAGCAACGCGTCGTAGTCCCTCGACACGGACACTGGGTACATGTCGACACGATCATCTACGAACACACGTCCGACCCTCCCCCGGATCAAGATCAGGTAACAGCCCACGATGTCCTGAGCCGCGACTCGGTGCTGGGTGGGATCGAGCAACCCCCGAGAACCCATCCAGTCGGCGGCTTGTACGGGGTAGGTCGACAGATCGAGTCCGCTGGTCCGAACGGACAGCACGCCGAGCAGCAAGGCAATCACAGCAAGAACTGCGGTCACCGCCCGATTCAGTCGGTCGCGAAGTGGGTCGGGCATACCCGCGGAGGCCGACACGATTCCGGGGCGAAGTGCCCGTCCCAGCACCGGAGCAAGGACCACCGCGGCCGGGGCGACGTTGCGCAGGGAAAGCAGCGCGAGTGCCACGAAACCGACAACGGACAACGTGTCGGCCCACACCAGCCGGGCTCGGCAGATGACGAGGAGGGCGAGTGCGAGCAGGACGAGTGCGGCGATCCCGTCCGTCGTCTGGAAGTTCGGTGAATGCCACTCCACGACGTTTTTGAAGACGCTCGCCTTGCTCTGGACCGCAAGAGGGAATGTCAGCAGACGCGGCCCTACAGGGTTGACCGAACCCAGGACACAGCCGCCGGCGAACCAGATCAGATAGCGGATCGAGGCGCCATCCGGGCGCCGGAAATCAACGGTTCGGCCCACCACCACCGCGAGCAGCCATGCGATTCCCAAGGGAAAGGACCCATGGGTGTTGACCCACACCCAGGCGATCGGGACCAACCACAAAGGGCTTGCCTCCGCTTCCACCGTGGTGATCAGGAGCGCCAAGCTCAGCAAGCCAAAGATCAACGGGCGCGGTGACCAGTAGATCGCACCCAGGAGGGTCGCGATGCCCGCCGTTGCCATGGTCCGTACCGCAATGCCCGTCCGGGCCAGTCGAGCCACCACCGCACCAAGGGCGGCCATCAAGAGCCCCTCAAACACCACCAGGGTGTGCATGCGAGCCCCGGCCCCGAACAGGGCGCCGCCGACCCGGTAGGCCACGCCATAAAGGACCGATGCGAACCAACTCTGGACCACCCAAGGGTGCCCAAACGCGGTGAATGAGTACGGGTCGGCCGTCGGGACGCGCCAGTTGCGGGTGATCTCGATACCGGTTCGAATGTGGACGAACGCCGAGTTGTCCGAGATCGGACGCAGCCCGATCCGAAGGCCGAGCAATCCGAAAACGGCGACGACCAAAAGCTCCAACCGGTCGGCGTGCCTCGGACTGAACCCCCTGTCAGAGCCGACTGCGGCCCTGACCGCCACCTATTTGAAGGCCTTCGTCACACTGATGGCGGCTGGGCCGAGGATCACGACGAAGATCGCTGGGAAGATGCAGAACACCATCGGTATCAGCATCTTCACCGGCGCCTTCTGCGCCCGCTCCTGTGCCAGCTGGCGGCGCTTGATCCGCATCTCGTCGGCCTGTGCCCGCAGGATTCGTCCGATCGAGACACCAAACGTGTCCGCCTGCAGAATGGCGAGAACGAAGGATCGGACCTCGGCCACGTCCGTTCTCTCGTCGATAGCCCGCATCGCTTCGGCCCGGCTCGCCCCCGCTCGAGTCTCGTTGAGCATCCGGACGAACTCGTCGGAGAGAGGTCCCGGCACTGACTTCACCGTACGATCAAGGGCCTGCTCGAAACCCAACCCTGCCTCGACCGAGATGGTCAGAAGGTCCAAGATGTCGGGAAGCGCCCTGCGTATGATGTTCTGGCGCTCCTGCATCTTGCGGTTCAGGGAAGCGTCGGGCCCGAGGATCAGTCCGAAGACCACCAGGGCGAGAGTGATCAGCCGGTTCTTGCCGGTGAGGGGGATCACTGTGTACCAGAGCACGATTACCGGCACGATGGCGGCGATCGTGACTACACGAATCGCGAGGAACCGGTCGAGGTCCTCGGGCTTGGGTTTCCCGGTGATGAGCAGTTTCTTTCGGACGTTTTCGGTGTAGCCGATAGGGGTGAACCGCCGACCCACCCCGGTCAAACCATGAAGGACCGGCAGGAACATCCGCTCGCTGATGGGAGCGAGCAGCTCCTTGTCCCGTACGTCTTCGACCTTGTAATCCTCGAGTTGCCGTAGGGAGGCCCTGACGGTCGATCGTTCCTCGGCCTGCGCCCCGAACGCGTAGATCAACAGAGCGATACCGACGAAGATGCACGCACCGATCAACGTCACTGTCATCTCACACCTCGATGCTGATGATCTTGTTCATCCAGATGAACCCTATGCCCATCGCCACCGCCGCTACTGCAATGGCGATCTGGCCAACGGTCTGGTTGAAAAGCGGCCTCATGTAACCCGGATTGCTGATGTAGAAGAAAACCCCGAGAGCCGGAGGGAGCACGCAGAGGATGTACGCGCTGATCCGGCCTTCAGCCGTGAGTGACTTGACGTCTCGCCGGAGCCGCTCTCGCTCGACCATCGTCTCGGCGACGGTCTGAAGCAGCTCGGCCAGGTTTCCACCGACCTCACGCTGGATCTTGACCGCCATCACGGCCCAATCGAAGTCGGGCGAGCCCATTCGGGATGCACAATCGTCGAGCGCATCTTCCACCGGCTTGCCAAGCCGGGCCTCGACAATCACCCGGCGGAGCTCGCTACCCATCGGATCATCCACTTCGGCCGCGACAGCCTCGACTCCCTGCATGAACGAGAATCCGGCCCGCAGCGAGCTGGAGAGCAACTGGAGGGTGTCGGGCAGCTGGCTCGTGAACTTGCGCAGCCGCAGCTTCGCCATCACGTTCAAGCCGACGGGCGGCACGAGGCCGACGATGACCGCTATGACGAGGCCGAGGATCGGACCTTTGACGATGAACGCGATGATCGCCAGTACCAAGACGCCCACCCCGTAGAGCAGGATCGCCTCGGCCGGACGCAGAGCGAGGTCGGCTTGCTCGAGTTTGAACTCGACCTTGGCCAGCAGTCCTTGCTCATCCGCGATGCGCTCCGTCGCGTCGACCGCCCGTTGGAGGATGGCGGAGGACACGAGGCTTCCCTCGGCCGGCTCGGCATCGGGACTGTGAGCTTCCTGGTAAGGGCGCAACGCGGTCGAGAGGTTGCTGTCCTCTCTGCCGATGAGCGCAGCGATCGCATATGCGAAGAGGCCGGCACCGGCCAGGACCAGCAACGCGATGAGAAGGAGGCCGATCTTGCCTCGGAGCGGTCCCGGAGCCTGGGGGACTGACACGGGCGCCGGACTCGTCGCCGCGCCAATTGCAATGCCGCCGGGCACCATTTGCGCAGTCGTGCTCGACCCGCCGGCGCTGATGACGAGCTCGGAGGCACCTTTCTTCAACGTCGACGTGAACGTCAGCTCCACCTGGGTGGACAAATCGGCCCGAACCGCGTCGAAGGCCGAGGCTACGCCGGCGGCGTCGATCGCCTCGAAGTAGCGACCTCGACCGACGGATGCCAAGGTCGCGAGTTCGGAAGTATCTGCGGTCGGGCCCAACTTCAGTCCGACCGCGAGGGTTCTGGCCTGGGACGCCTCGACGTCCGCGGCGGCATTCGACGCCGTGGGCTTGGTCCCCGTGTTCCCGCTGTCACCGACGATGATCAGGTTGCCGAGGAGATCGGGACGGTTGGTGAGAAGGGCGCTCGCCATGCGCGCACCGGCAAACAGCGACGGCGTACCCCCGATGGCGAGTCGGTCGATGCTTGCTGACAGGGCGGCTGCATCCGTGGTCAGGTCCTGCACCACGCGCGACTCGCCCCCATAGGCCACCACTGCCATCAGCTCCGTGGGTGATTTCGCCTGGATGATTGACTTCGCTGCGGCCCGCTCCAGCGCCATCTTGTTGTTCTCGTTCATCGACGCGGAGGTGGAGAGCAGCAACACGGTGCCGACGGGGGTCTTTGCATCGCGAAGCGAGGCACCGGTCAGCCCGACGGCACGCTTCCCATTCTCGGTCAGGCCGAACCCAGCAGGAGCAAGCGCCGCGCCTCCCGTCGCCACGTCGACCTTGACGAGCGGCATAGAAGTACTGTCGACCCGTCTCACCGTCAGCGTTGGGCGGGGCGCCGCAGCCGGACCGGCGGAGGCAGGGGCCACTGCGAGGATCACAACAGCCAGTCCACTCAAACCGACGGCCCGAGCCACGCGGCGCACCAGCGTCATCGTGCGCCCGCCCGACGAGCGAATCCCTCCGCCGCGAAGATGTCGGCAGTGATCCTGATGCCAGCATCAACCAGCTTCTCGGCAAACCTCGGCCTGATGCCAGTCGCCTTGAGATGGCCCTTGTAGCGACCGTCCTCGTCCACGCCCATCCCATAGTCGAACAAAAAGATGTCCTGAAGCGTGATGACGTCGCCTTCCATGCCTTGGACCTCTGACACATGGCTGATCCGACGAGTTCCGTCCCGCAGCCGAGTGATATGGACGATGAGGTCGAGCGCGGAGGCCATCTGCTCCCGGATGGCCCGCACAGGGAGATCGAACCCGGACATCAGGGTCAGCGTCTCAAGACGGGCAAGGGTGTCGCGGGGACTGTTGGAGTGCACGGTCGTGATCGAACCGTCATGGCCGGTGTTCATTGCCTGCAGCATGTCGAGTGCTTCTCCACCGCGGCACTCCCCCACCACGATTCGGTCAGGCCGCATCCGGAGACAGTTGCGGACGAGGTCACGAATCGTGACCTCGCCTCGGCCCTCGATGTTGGGCGGGCGCGCCTCGAGCGCGAGCACGTGATCCTGCTTGAGCTGAAGCTCCTTGGCGTCCTCCACCGTCACGATCCGCTCATCGGTCGGGATGAACGAGGACAAGACGTTGAGCATCGTCGTCTTACCGGTACCGGTACCCCCAGAGACGATGATGTTGAGCCGACCCATCACACAGGCTTGGAGGAACTTGGCGACCGCAGGGCTCATGCTGCCGAAGCCGATGAGGTCGTCGACGGTGAACGGGTCGGCGGAGAACTTTCGGATTGTGAGGAACGGCCCACCGATGGCGAGCGGATGGATGACCGCATTGACCCGGGATCCGTCGAGGAGCCGGGCGTCCACCATCGGCGTTGATTCGTCGATGCGCCGGCCGACCAGTCCGACGATCTTGTCGATGATGCGCCGGAGATGGGTGTCATCGACGAACGTAATGCCGGACAGGGTCAGGCGCCCCCGCTGCTCCAAATACACCCTATCGGGGCCGTTGACCATGATCTCGGTCACGTCGGGGTCCTTGAGGAACCTGTCGATCGGTCCGTACCCGAGGATGTCGTCGGACACATCCTGGATGAGCTGAGCCTTGTCCGCTGCTGACAGCGGCGCCCGTTCCTTGGCGAGGGCTGATTGGAGCTGGTCTTGGACCCGGCGGCGCAGGTCGTCCTCCGACAGGCGTTTGTCGTAGAGGACAGGGCCGAGCTCCTCGATCAGATGGTGGTGGATCTTCTGGCGGAGCTCGTCGAGCACCGGATCGCGGCGAGGCGCCGGCGCCGCGGCCGGACCCGGGCCTTGGACCTCTTGCAGGCGTTTGTAGAGCGACATCGTTCCTCCGACTACTGCGACTGACGCCTAGCGCCGGGCCTGAGCGGCCGCCGAGGCTTTGACGAACATGTCAGTGAGGGCCTCCATGCCGCGAGCCACACCGGACCGCGGGGCGTCGATCACGACCGGGACGCCCTTGTTGATGGATTGGGGCACCGCGATATCACTCGGCATCAGGGAATCAGCCTTGAGCCCTAGCGCCCGTTCCACCTCGGCCACGTCGATCTTGACTTTGGAGTTCGCGCGGTTGATGACGAGTTTCACCTTCGACTCCGAGAGGTTCAACAGCCGCAGAGTGTTGAGGCCAAGCTTCACGTTCTTGATGTTGGGGACATCCATGCCGGCCACGAGCACGATGTCGTCCGCCTCCTCGAGCATGCGGATCACCACCTCGGTGAAATACGTCGGCGTGTCGACGATCACGTGTGAACAGAACATCGACAAAATGCCCAAGATGTTCACCACGTCCTCGGCCTTGATCTGGTCGGCGAACGCCGGCTCGGTCGGCGCAGGAAGCACCAGCAGGCCGCTCGGGTCGTGCCGCACCAGAAGACTGCGAAGAAGGGGCACGTCGAGACGCTCGATGGCGGCGACCGCGTCAGCGATCGTGTGCTTCGGGACGAGCTTCAACATGACGGCTGCGTCACCGAACTGCAGGTCGCAGTCGATGAGGCAGACGGGTCGATCGGAGCGACGCGCGAGCGACACGGCGAGGTTCGTGGCCACGAACGACTTCCCCGCGCCCCCCTTCGTGCTGAACACCGTGATGATCTGGCCCCGAGGGGGGCCAGCGTCGGCGGCGGGGGGGGGCATGTACGCCGGCCCGACGTTGAGGGTCTCCGCGGCGCGTTCCACGGCCTCGGTCAATTGGCCTGCCTCTTGTGGCACCGTGATCACGTCGGACACTCCGGCCCGCATGGCCTGCTGGAGCAGCTGGGTGGTCAGCTCCTCGACCACGAGGACCACGCTCACCGATCCCTGCTCCCGGATGAAGTCCCCGATGGCAGCGAGGCCGCCTCCGTCGGAGAACGAGGGCCCGAAGAGCACGACCATCGGCCCGGCGGCGACTTTCTCGAGCATCGCACCGACCGAGGCGAACGACGCGGCGTGGCTGACCTCGCCCAGCTGCATGGCCAAGCGGGTACGGACACGCGGATCATCGTCGATGACCACGACGGAGAACGGGAGGGAGTCGGAAGCTACGCCGCGAAGGTTACTCACTCGGCCATCCTCGGCGGTCAGGGGACGTAGAGACATGTCGTGCCTCGACGAGGTCACTGACCGTACGGCGTCAAACCGGGCGGCGGAGCGGCGGCCCCGGGGTTGTCAATCGCCGTAGCCGACACGGCCGGGATGGTGACCGGCTGGTTGTCCGGCGGGACAAGAGCAAGGGTCAAACCCCCAGCATTCGCGGCCAAAAGGACGCGCTCCGCAGCCTCGGGAGGCAAAGCAAAGGTGAACGTACCGGCGGTGTTGACCGCCGCGGGCGCCGTGGTGTCGCCCTGCTTCGGCGCCGCGATCGTGCCGATCGCAATCACGTTGACGTTCTGGTACATCACGTGCGCGTACGACCCGGTCTCACCTGCCTTGGCGGTGGCCGCGCCCCCGAAGTAGACCAAATCGACCTTATCTCCGGGGACGATGAGTCCGGAGACAGCCTTGGTCGAATCGACCGCGATCGAGATGGCCACCTGCCCAGCGGGAATGTTGGTCGTGCTGAAGCTCTGGTTGGCCACGTTCGGCTCCACGAACTGCCGCTCTACCAGGATCTGGCCTGCCGGCAAGAGGTTGGGCGTGACCCGGCCCTTGATCTCGTTGACATTGGTTACAGCGGTGGCCGGATAGAACTGCTTCGGGATCGAGCTCTTCTTAATCAGGCCGGCCGCGATGGCGGTGTCCCCGGTGGTGTTCTTCGGGACATCCTTCGTGATCACGTACACGGCGACCAGCTTGGCGTTGTGGTTCGCCCTGCTCTGCACGCTGTTGACGTACAGGACCGTCGAGATGGCAGCGACCGCCCCCACCGCAATCGCGATGATGATGATCAGCGTGCGCCGTGCGTTCACCTGAACCCCTTTCTGATGCGGATTACGTACGCCGTAAGCGCCGCTTCGATCGCTGTACCTATCGGCAGCCATCAGACCGGGCCGAAGGCCGTTTAGCCCCCCGCTCTGAAAAACCGCCCGTCACGACTTGAGTTCGCGCGCTCGAAGACCGAAGACGCTCTGACGCCCGATGGTATCGGCCACGGACTCAGAGGTACGTGATGCTGCCTGGTAGGGGTCGCCGGATGGGAGTAGCAATGAGTGCTTGCAATGCTGCGTCGATGGCTCCACACTTGCCGAATGATTGACAGACCGGGGTCCAACGTGGGGCGGACGGCAACTTGGGCTGATTCCGCTCCAGCAGGACCACAGTTAAACGCGCTCCGGCGGACCGGTCACGTATTCGGTGACGGTGGTAAGCCTTCGCTCGTGCTTTCGCCGGATGAACGCGGCGTCGCGCTCATCGAGCTAGCCCTGGTTTCGACCGTACTCTTCTCGTTGTTGGTTGGGATGTTCACCGGGGGCGCCGCATACAACAAGAAGCTGAGCGTAACGCATGCCATGCGAGAGGGCGCTCGCTACGGCGCAGCATTGCCGCTATATCAGACCTTCTCCGGTACTGCGACCTGGGCCTCAACTGTACAGGCGGTAGCAGTTGCACGTTCTGGAAACACACTGACTTCAGCGGATGTCTGCGTCGCGCTCGTCTCCGGCATAAGCCCGCCGGTGGTGGTAACACCGACTGTGACTGGGTTCAGCCAGTCAGATTTCGCCCAAAATGGTGCCACGGCTAGCACATCTCCATGCTTCGATGATGGCACGTCCGATCCCAAGCCTCGGGTACAAGTGTCAGGTTCGACGACTGCGCCTCTTCAATATGTGTTCGCAAGCCAAACGGTCACCCTTAGTTCGAGAGGAGTTGCGAAGTTTGAAGCCTGTCCATCGGGCTTGACCGCAACGTGCCCATGATGAGGTCCTATCGATTGTCAGCCACGGAGCGTGGCCAAGTGCTACCTCTCGTGGCACTTCTTCTCGTGGCAATCCTCACCATGGTGGCAATCGTGGTTGATCTGGGTCATTTGAGGGAAACCCACAGATCCAACAGCCGGATCGCAGACCTTGCCGCGCTGGCGGCGGGCCCCGAGCTCGCAAAGGACAATGCTGTCGGCGCATGCTCGACGGCCTTCAACTACATAGCAAAAAACACGCCCGACCTCCCCAGCGCCGCAGCCGCGGACTGCGCAGGGCTTCCATCGGCATGCACAGCGTCCACCTCCCCAACAAATGCCGCTATTACCAATGCCAGTCCGTACACGATCGTGATCCGCTATCCCGTCTCCAGGTCCGATATTGCCGATGCCAATCTTCCCGGCGGTATAGGCGAACAAGATGGAACGCAGTGTCAGCGGCTTTTGGTTACAATGACCCGAACAAATAGCGCGTTCTTCGGAGCGGTTGTCGGCAGCCGCACCCTCTCGACCCACGCGACCGCTGTTGTTCGCGCGGTGCTCGGTCGGCCCACTGTTACGCCAACGTTGTGGCTTCTCGATCCGTTCGGCTGTGGCAACGGCGGAGCCGGCGCACTAGCAGTAGTAGGAGGCTCCGCCGTTAGCGTCGGTCAGCGGGCGCCTCCGATTGCTGGAAACATCACGTTAGACTCCGACGGTACTCAATGCTCGGGCGGCCAGACGACAATTTCAAACAGTCCAGGGGCGTCCATCTCCGCGATACCGTCAGGTTCAGGCACCATTCGCCTATTCGCCATGCCCACGGGCGCTACGGCCTGTGCGCCCAACGCGGCTCATGACTGCCCATCGAGCTCGACAGGGATGTCGCCCTACCCGCCCATACCATCTCAAGGCCGGGCAACCCGGGCCCCCATTGACTGGAAATACAACTGCAAGATTGGTTATCCAGCCTTTGTGGGCGCCGTCGCCGTTGACGATTGTCCGAGCGCCGGAACTGTACCTCCGTATATTGATGGGCTGGTCGGGGCGGTCGGGTCGACCGGCGCTCCGCCTGGATACGGAGACTATGTCGCTACTTTCGGGCCAAGAGCGTGCAGTCCAAGTGGCACCGTCACCATCCCGCTCGGGAACTGGTGGGTTTCTTGCCCAAACTTTAAGGTAAGCGGCGGTGCGGTCGTCGCCTTCGCCGGTGGGAACGTGGTTTTCGACGGAAACATCGATGTCCCCTCGGGTTCTTTGGCATTCAACTCCCTTGCGAACACTGGCACGCTTAGTTCTGGCTGCGCGCAAGCAACCTGGGATCCATCTAGCTGCATTTCAAGTTCCAGTAGCAGCGCCGCCTTTGTTTTCATGAGGTCGGGCAACATCAGCGTTTCCGGAACTGGCGTCAGCTTTAATAACACCTTCGTGTACCAAGCTCCTGGCTCAACCGTGTCCGTTACCGGTGGCGCGTCGCCGAATTGGTCGGCTCCCACGGCGGGACCATTCGCGAACTTGTCGTTGTGGTCCGAAGGCGACACGACGACGACTGCCACGACAAACCCGGCGACTACCAACAAGCTTTCCGGAAGCGGTGGTTGGAACATACCGGACGGGATCTTCTTCGCGCCATTGTCAAGGTTCGACCTGAGCGGTACTAGCGGTTTGAGACAAACCGGCGCGCAATTCATTGCATACGATATGTCGATCGGCGGCGGTGCGACGTTCAACCTCACGCCCCCGACCGCGGCTCTCGCAGCCGAGTTCCAGCCCCGCTACCAACTCATCCGCTAGGTAGCCGAACGATGCGGGCTGTCTTGACGGCCCGGTAGAATGACCATCCTAATTCTATGACGCACGATGAACCCCTTTGGGGGCCTCGGGAAGGCCGGCTCATCGAGTCGGCGCGCCTTCGGGCCCTGGTTAATCGACGTCAACTTGCAGCGCGGCTCGGGGTTGCTGAGGAGTCAGTGCGTAGATGGGAGCGCGGCGGTAGCCGTCCTTCAGCCGATCACTTAGCGCGCCTGATTTCAATCTTGGCGATCGATATTGGCTTCTCAGGCACGGCCGTAGCCGGACCCGCAGACCTTCCGGCTCTCGCCGGTCAACTGTTGCGCGAGCGCAAAGAACGCGGCATCAGCCAGTTGGCGGCTGCGGAGACCATTGGCATAGCGCAGGCCACGTACGCCGGTTGGGAGATCGGCAGGTCGACGCCGAGCGGGGCCACGCTTTGCGGCGTCGCGGCATTTCTAGGTATCCCGACCGCGGAGGTCGAGGAACTGGCTACCGTCCCCTTCACGGTCAACACTTCCCAATGGCCAGCGGTGGGAAGGCTGATCGGCGGCCGCCGAGCCGCGCTGCGGATGACCAGAGCCGAGCTTGCTCGATCGCTGAGTGTGTCCGCTGCAACGGTGACGGCGTGGGAACTCGGGCATCGCACTCCCCGTGCCCAACAAGTCGGATCTCTCGCAGCAACCCTAGATGTCCCGGTCGCTGACCTGGTTGACGCGCTCCCACTACACGACCAACTCTCCGCGCTAGGGAGACTCATCCGATCGCGTCAGCAGCAACTCGGCCTCAGACTGAGCGAAATCGCCTCACGCGCCGAGGTGAACGAATCCACCCTCAGCCGCTGGCTTCATGGGCACCGGACACCGGCCGTGTCAAGCCTCTCGCGGCTTGCGGTCGCGCTCGAGCTTCCCTTCCCAGTCGTCAGGGAAGCAGCGAACCTATCCTTCTGACGACTCGGCGGGTGCCGCCTCCGCGGTCTCCGGCTCGGCTGCCTGGGGAGAACTCGTGTCACCGCCGGTGTACTCGGCTGCGAGGTCGGCCCAGGCGGCCTGGCTCTCGTTGTCAGGATCGAACGAGGTGTAGTCGATGTTGCCGACGTAGTTGCCCTGGTCGTCGTAGGCGTGCTCGCCGAACGCCTCCCGGTACTCGGCGGCCACCTCCCCGCCCTCTTCGGCCTGCTTGATCGACAGACTGATCCGGCGGCGCTGCAGGTCGACGTCGATGATCTTCACCCACAGCTCGTCGCCCGGGCTGACCACCTGTTCGGGCAGGTCGACGTGGTGCGTCGCCATCTCCGAGATGTGGACCAATCCCTCGATGCCGTCGCCCACCTGGACGAACGCCCCGAACGGCACCAGCTTGGTGACCCGCCCGTAGACGAGCTCTCCGACCTGGTGGGTCGACGCGAACTCGTTCCACGGGTCCTGGAGCGTCTGCTTGAGCGACAGGCTGATCCGCTCCCGGTCCAGGTCGACCTCGAGCACCTTGACCTCGATCTCATCGCCCACCGCCACGACGGCAGAGGGATGCTCGACGTGCTTCCACGACAGCTCGGAGACGTGGACGAGGCCGTCCATGCCACCGAGGTCGACGAAGGCACCGAAGTTGACGATCGACGACACCGTGCCCTTGCGGACCTCGCCCGGCTTCAGGTTGGCCAAGAAGTCCTCGCGCTGTTCCTTCTGGGTCTCCTCCAGCCACGCCCGGCGGGACAGGACCACGTTGTTTCGGTTCTTGTCCAACTCGATGATCTTGGCCTCGAGCTCCTTGCCGACGTATGGCAACAGGTCTCGCACCCGACGCAGCTCCACGAGCGAGGCGGGGAGGAAGCCTCGCAGGCCGATGTCGAGGATCAAGCCGCCCTTGACCACCTCGATGACCGGGCCGCGGACGACGCCGTCGTCCTCCTTGATCTTCTCGATCTTGCCCCAGGCCCGCTCGTACTGGGCCCTCTTCTTGGACAGGACAAGGCGGCCTTCCTTGTCCTCCTTCTGGAGGACGAGGGCCTCGAGCTCCTCACCGAGCGACACGATCTCCGACGGGTTGACGTCGTGGCGGATCGACAGCTCCTTGGCCGGTATCACGCCTTCGCTCTTGAACCCGATGTCGAGCAGGACCTCGTCCTTGTCGACCTTGACCACGGTCCCTTTGACGATGTCGCCGTCTTCGAACTCGACGATCGTGCCGGAGATGGCGTCTTCGAGGCTCATCCCGCCCAGGTCGTTGTCGGTGATCTGGCGGAACTGGTACTCGTCGGTGGTGCTGCCGTCGGCCTCGGGCGCTTCGGTCAGGGTGGACCCTTCGGAAGCGGCGGGCACGGCGGGGTCGAGGTCGGACATGGGGAGGGGTTCGCTTTCGGTGGACTCGGTCAGGGCGTCTCCAGCAGCACTCAGCCACTTCGAGAATGGCGACGCCACTCGGATAGGACCCGACAACTCTACCATCGGACCCCTGCGGACCCCAGCAGCCGCCTACACAGGCGGGCGGCGGAGCACGGCGAGCCACTCCGGGTGCTCCAGATCGGGGGGCCGCCGGGCGTACTCACCCGGTGCGACCGACCAGACCGCCTCCACGCTCGCCCCGGCATTCGCAGCCAGCAGCCGAAGCTCCCGGGGGGTGAACACGGTCGTCCACAGGTCGTGGGTCTCGTCCTGGCCCGCCTCGCTCCTGATCAACGTGAGCTCGTGGTTGACTCCGGCGTCGGCATCGAACTCGTCGGCCTCCCCCAACCATCGGACCTGGAAGTAGGCGCTGAACGCGCTCACGGCCGCCCGCCCGCCGGGCTTCAGGGCCCGCACCAGGCGGCGCAGCACCTCCCCGTCCTCCCCTGGGACCAGGCCGAAAGCACCCTGGCACAGCGAGATCGCCGCGTCGAACTCGGCGTCGTAGTCCATCGTCCGGGCGTCGGCCCGGACGAAGGATGCGCCTGGCGGCGCGTCCTCCGCCGCGATCTCGATGAACCGCTCACTGATGTCGAGGCCGACGACCTCGATCCCGCGGCCGGCCAGAGACCGCGCGTGGCGACCGGGGCCGCACCCGAGGTCGAGGACGCGCATGCCTGCTCGAAGGTCGAGGGCCTCGACGAGGAACGCCACCTCCTGCTCGGTCCCCTTGGTGAACGAATAGCGAAGGTAGGCCCGGCCGAGGTGGTCGGCGATCGGTTCGAAGAAGTGCCGGTCGGCCACCCGCTAGGCCTTGGCGTCGGCCCACGTGGCACCCCAGGTGACGTTCACTTCCAGCGGGACCCGCAGGTCGGCCGCCCCGTGCATGGCCGCGAGCGTCGCCTCAGCCGCCGCGTCCTCTTCCTCGGGTGGGACCTCGAGGATCACCTCGTCGTGGACCTGGAGGACGAGGCGGGAGCGCATGCCGGCGTTCTCGAGCGCCTCGTCGAGCCGGACCAACGCGACCTTGAAGATGTCGGCCGCGAGGCCCTGGATCCCGGCGTTCATGGCCTGGCGCTCCCCCGCCAGGCGGATCGAGTACACGCCTGACGCCAACTCGGGGATCTGGCGGCGGCGGCCGAACAGGGTCTCGGTGTAGCCCTTGCGCCGGGCCTCGGCGACCGCCCCATCCATGTAGGCCTTCACGTTGGGGAACGCCTCGAAGTAGGCATCGAGGATCTGTTGGGCCTCGGCCCGCTCAATGTTGAGCCGGCTGGCCAGTCCGAAGGCCTCCATCCCGTAGGCGAGGCCGTAGGAGACCATCTTGGCCTTGGAGCGCATGGCCAGCGTGACACCGTCACGTTCGACGCCGTAGATGCGGGCCGCGGTCGTGGTGTGGATGTCGGCACCCGTGTTGAACGCTTCGAGCAGCCCGGGGTCCTCGGCCAGGTGGGCGATGACCCGCAGCTCGATCTGGTTGTAGTCGGCGATCAGCAGCCGGCAGCCCTCCGACGGGATGAACGCCCGGCGGAAGCGCCGGCCGTCGGCGGAGCGCACCGGGATGTTGTGGAGGTTCGGGGCGTCGGAGGAGAGGCGCCCGGTGCGGGCCACGGTCTGGTTGAACGTGGCGTGGATGCGGTCGTCGGGCCCGACCTCGTTGAGCAAACCCTCGCCGTAGGTGGAGCGGAGCTTCTCCACCTCGCGGTAGCGCAGGAGCGCCTCGATGATGGGGTGCTGGCCGAGGAGCTTCTCCAGCGAGGCGGCATCGGTCGAGAACCCGGTCTTGGTCTTCTTCTGCGGGGCGAGGCCCAGCGTGTCGAACAGGACGTGGCGCAACTGGGGCGTCGAGTTGACCTTGAAGTCCTCGCCCGCCAGGTCCTGGATCGTGCGCTCGAGCTGGCGCACCTCGGCGGTCAGCTCGGTGTTGAGGTCCTCGAGCACCTTGCGGTCGACCCGCACGCCGAGGCTCTCCATGCGGGCCAGCACCCGCACCAGCGGCCGCTCGATCCCGTCGTAGAGCGCTCGCAGCCCGCGGGCGTCGAGCGCGGCACTGAGCGCGGGGGCCAGCCGGGCGATCGCGACGGCCCGCCGGCCGGCGGCGTCGGCCTCGTCCGAGGCTCCGTCGGTGAGGTCGAGCTGGCCGCTCGGCGGCGCATCCGGGGAACGTAGCTCGGTGTTGAGATAGCGCAACGTGAGCTCATCGAGGAGGTACTGGGAGTCGGCGGGGTCGATGAGGTAGGCGGCGATCGCGGTGTCGACGTCGAGGCTCTGCACGTCGACCCC
>Ga0102924_1002288_pt1 | contig 21051 bp, 22 predicted proteins | sample PaiPotPPM11metaG_FD_80116 | JGI IMG/M metagenome (GOLD analysis project Ga0102924, IMG submission 80116) | Iron sulfur acid spring bacterial and archeal communities from Banff, Canada, to study Microbial Dark Matter (Phase II) - Paint Pots PPM... ...
CAAAAGAGAAATTTCGGAATACGAATGGTTTGTCTCCGATCATGAGATGAAACTAATTAATAAAGAGTTGGAGCAGCCGATAGGAGTTACAGAATTAAGCGAGATAGCAAAAGACTTACTTCATCATCCGAGTAAATATGCAGATATGATAAGAAGTATGCGTCAGCCTTCTGAGTTACAGTCCACGTCATCAAAAGTTTGAATGAATCTGTCGCCGGTCCCTGGTGAAACAGCACGAGTTAATTAACTGACAATCATGGATATCAGTTTACTCCCTTTGTTGCAATCTCTGGAGAAATAACATTTCTATTGATTAAACATCGAATTGGGTGATAGTGTGATCTCATTAGAGCTGACAATGTAAAGAACTTCTTGGCAGTATAGATTAAATCCTACAGAATACCCCATCATATATCCTCAGGAAAGAGACCTTGTAAATGACTAAACTTGAGCTTAGGAATGTTACCAAAGGGTTCGAGGGAAACAATGGAGCGAGTTCTGTGACCGCACTAGAAAATATAAATCTAAATATTGAAGAGGGACAGTTCGTATGTTTTGTCGGCCCATCAGGATGCGGCAAGACCACGTTGCTGAACATTTTAGCAGGACTCGACAAGCCAACTTCTGGCGAAGTAATTTTGAACGGTCAACCGGTTCGAGAAACGGGACCAGATAGAATTATGGTATTCCAAGAGAATGCGTTATTCCCATGGCTCAAAGTGATAGACAACGTGGAATTTGGTTTGAAAATGGCTGGCATTGAAAAGGAAAAAAGACACGAAATAGCGATGCATTTTCTTGACATGATGCAGTTGAAAAAATTTGCTGAAGCATTCACCTACCAATTATCAGGCGGTATGAAGCAACGTGTTGCAATCGCTCGAGCACTCGTCACGGACCCAGAAGTGTTACTAATGGATGAGCCCTTTGCAGCACTTGATTCACAAACTAGAGACCTGCTTATGGTAGAATTACAACTGATCTGGGCGCGAACAAGGAAAACGATTGTTTTTGTTACACACAACATAGCCGAGTCAGTTTGCCTTGGAGACAAAGTCGTGATATTTACTAGTAGGCCGGGAAAAGTCAAAAAGGAAATAGCTGTTGAATACAGGCGGCCGAGGTTAAGCGAAGATAACAATTTGTACAATTATCGAAGGAAGATTCTTGATGAACTTGCTACAGAAATAATTACAGCTCGTAAAACTGACGATGCAATCTGATTAAGTCAGGCTTATTTGCGTAATCTTTCAAGTAGTTCTACACCTGACATAAAACTATTGGGTGAAGTAAGTAGAACTTCATTTGCGAGATCTCCGGCCTCCTTTATAAAATCAACTGCATTATTTTGATACTCTTTCCAATCCAACCCGATCGTTTCTGCAGACTTCTGATTATTATTAGACGGCACCATGATACACGCCACTACCGGGATGTTGTGAGATCTTGCAACATCGACAACATCACCTAGCTCAGCAAGAGATGCGATCGATTGAGTTACGAACGCACTTGGTTTAGCATTAATTTTTTTTTGAATAGATGCTGAACTCTTAATTTTAGCAGGTACCGTCAAATAAAAATCGATCACTGAGTTATATTTTTCATAATTTAGCATATTCAACACACTACTCGGCTTTAAGCCCAAGTCTGTAGATCCGCCTACAGGATCGTCTCCCTTCAGAACCAAGACTCCCTTGACTCCTATCAGGATTGCATCAGATACAAATTGACAGATTGAGGTGTAATTCCTATCTCGGGCTCTAACGCTACAACTAAGATTTAGCGGGTTGCCAGTTGTTTTTATCAAATTGGCCGCAGTAACACTAGATATGCGAGGAATCCCGAGGACAGAGTCAGTCAAGTGAATTCCATTTACCAGATCAACCAACTCAGATGCACGTTTAGTAAATTTATGTATCTCTTGGTTGAGTAGGACCAAGTCGAAACGTTGATCCTTTAATATTTTTGGCGGGTTTAATTCGAAAGTAATCTTCATTATATCTGCTAATCTTCGTAAACGGTGACCTACTATTAAACTCGGCCGCAATTCTACAATTTCGACATTCGTCGCGTTGCAGGCTACTACTGTTGACCAACTGTCGTCAGCTCCGCATCTCTCTTAACGGATGGGCTTTTCTTCAGATATAACGTTTAATTTTGATATCTCTGCTACAGGGTAATGTTGAACAAAGAGGATCTCAATTTCTGTCTCCGACAGATCTTATCGCAATGGCCCTCGCAGTTGACTTCGTCTCCGCCCCTTCGAATGGCTGCTGTTCTTGTAATAATCCATTACGCCCAATCGTCACCGCGAATTCTGTTGACGAAGAGAAACTCGACACTCAAGACCCACAAAGGAGAAATTGCATTTCCAGGAGGTGCATTTTCGAAACAAGATAAGTCATTATGCGATACAGCTACAAGAGAGACCAGGGAAGAGATCGGTCTGATCATAGAACAGAAAGATATTTTGGGAAGTTTGCAATCGGTTCGAACATTGACTTCAAATTTTGTTATCATTCCTTTTGTTACCGTACAGGAGAGGATTCTAGAACCTCAAATTCTAATCAGCGAAGTGCAGGAGGTTATTGATGCTCCTCTTTTTGATCTACTGGATACGCAAAAAATTGATCTGGAGCATCAAGCTATGTCTACAAAAAGCCTTTATGAATTCACGTACGGAAACGAGGTAATCTGGGGAGCTACTGCCAGAATCTTAAAAGAGCTCCATGATTGCCTCTATGCAAAGCGTGAGTAGTATTGAAAATCAGTTTGTTTTCTCAGGCTAACGGTGCCCTGCAAAATTTTTCGATGGTGTGTTATGTTGCCTTTCTTGCAGGTGTCCTTTTTTTACTGAGAGTTAGTTGGCATTTCCGGTCGACTCTCCCGAGGCGAAAGAATCAGAAAAATCGAGCCGTCTCTATGCATTTTGCAGTGCCGACGTTAAATATACAGGTTTGACCAAATCCGCTACGTCAACCCAACATTTTGCAATCTTATCCATGGAATGGATAGAATTCAGAACTGCAATAGTTGATTCGGAATTGGTCAATTCTATTTTTGCGAGCAACTCCTTTATCGAGTCCATGATAAGTCTAAATTCATTGTACATTTTGATCATCCCAACGGATTCTGATCTATTCTTTTTGGTGAAAGCAGCCACCGATTTTTCCTGCATTTTCTCTATATAACTACCTGCTTCGCTAATCTCATCGACAATTTTAGTCCGAGAAATAGATGGGACCGTCGATGCAAATTCCCCAATATAGTCACCGGCACTTTCGAGATGATTGGCTGCTATTCTATAATCCAAGATGTCGATATTGCTCAAGTTAAGCTTTCGTGCCAATTTCTGGTCCACCATTGCGCTGCGAATTAGCCTGACAAGCAGAAAGTATTGCCTGTCAACTTCATCGTCCCGACTAAAAATCAAATTCTTAATACCCTCTGATTTCAGCCTTAGGCCGTCCAAGGCATCTCGGTACATCCCTCCGACAATTGAGTTCATTCTCCGGAGGATTTTCTCTGCATCTAGAGTATTAGCATCAAGTAAAAACTGTATAGCAATGTTTGAATTATCCTCGTCCACTATCTCCAAACCCACGAGTTTTCTCATCGTTAGCTTTATGTGCTCTCGATGTTCGAAAAGGATCTGGCGTTTGCCTTTGATCCGTATGTCACTGTAGCCCAGAAGGTAGGCACCATATATTTGATTGATCAGGCTGTCAACGGAGGATTCGCTGTACAAGATAGTAACATCTTTTATTTGGCTGTCACTTGCTTCCGACGGAAATAACGAGATTGAGTTGTCTTCATTAGTTTCAATGAACACTGTATTTCCTTTATTCAGACGGTTAGTTCTAACCCAGTCACTGGGCAAAGAAATAAGCATACTACTACCTATTTTCTGTAATCTCCTTGCGTACTTCAAATCAGTATTTTATACTAATTTATACTAATTAAACATTATTTTTATATTTTATGTACCCTATAAACTAAATGTGTCAACAGTCGTTACACAACCTGTTGCTATAGCCAAGGCCTTTAGCCCGGGTCATATTACCGGTATCGTAAAGAGAGCTTCCGTTCCATGTCGGCACTTTCTGTATCAGGGATCTGAGGGTGCTGGGTTTTCGATCGATCGAGGAGTTACAACGACAGTTAGCCTGTTCGACGATCGCAATTCCCGTTATCAAATTTCAATCAACGGGAGACCTGTCGAGGATGCAGACGTATCACAATTAGTTTTGCAACAATATCTGAAATTTATTGAACGACCATATTATATTAAAATTGAACATGATATCGAGATTCCAATTGGCTTTGGACTAGGTTCCAGTGGGGCAGCAGCTCTCAGTCTTTCATATGCTCTTAACCAGTCTTTGAAGGTAGGGCTAAGTGCAGAACAAGCAGCGCAAATTGCACACTGCGCTGAGATTGTATGCAAAACAGGATTAGGGACTGTGATAGCAGAATATACGGGAGGTTTTGAGACGCGGACGAGTGCTGGAGCACCAGGGATTGGCATTATCAGGAAAATTGAACTCAAAGGCCATAGGGCAATCATATTCTGTATGGCTCCAATTTCTACTAAATCGATCCTATACGACAATTTTGATTTTGGATCTGGTTGGCACGACAACACATGGTTAAACAATCTAAAGGCTGCGGTGGACATCAGAGAATTTGTAAACATGGCCTATGAGTTTGTGACAAATATGGGTTTGACATCGGGTCGATGCAAGGAACCAATTAGCAGCTTGAGATCACATGGTTTTGACTCTAGTGTGGCGTTGTTCGGTGACACAATTTTCACAATAGCTCCCGAAGATCGGGTCAGGGAGGCGGAACAGTGCCTCGTTGGCTTTAACGGTCAATTGTTCACGTGTGGCGTAGACAATATCGGCGCAAGAGTCCTGTAGAGTAGTAATGAGAGGCAAAATTCCCTCGAGCCATCCCAGATTGAAATCACTTGTGGTTCGAGAGAGGCTTGTGAATGGTTTCCTGCGGGGATTGGTCGCGGCAGAGGGTTTGATAGCTCATGGGAGGGGAGAGGCTTTCGATTACTTACTAGGCGAGCGGACTACTGAATCTGCCCATGTTGCTATAAGCACTGCATCTACCGCGCTACTACTCGCAAGGCATCCGGTGATTTCTGTTAATGGGAACGTTGCCGCAATTTGTGCAAAAGAAATTGTCGAGCTAAGCAAAGTTACTAATGCACTGTTAGAGGTAAATCTTTTCTACAGAGACGAACGGCGAGAGCGATCTATCGAAAAAGAACTAGTAAAAAACGGCGCAAGAAAGGTCTACGGGGTCGGTTCACGCTCTTCAGCAAGAATATCTGAACTGCAAAGTGAGCGGCGAAGAGTAGACCCCCATGGTATTTACGTGGCTGACGTTGTTCTTGTCCCTCTTGAAGATGGAGACAGAGCGGAGGCCCTTGTCAAGATGGGCAAAGAGATTATCGCGATAGATCTGAACCCGCTCTCTAGAACCGCGAGAGTGGCTCAAATTACAATAGTAGATAATATTACCCGAGCATTACCAACAATGGTTTCCATCGTAAGACAACTCAAATGTCCCAAAGACGATGCGATATTCACCAAAATTATCAAGGGATTTAATAATAAAGAGAACCTTGCACGTTCATTAAAAATTATTCGAGGGGGTACAAATGCAGCGGCATTATCAAAAAAATTCTAATCACACCAACCCACTTGTCAGAAGAAACAACGTCAATGATATTCTTACGCTAAAGAAAAAAGGAGAGAAAATCGCCGCGCTGACTTCATATGATTACTCTACCTCGTTGATCTGTGACAAGGCAGGTGTCGATATTATTCTTGTAGGTGATAGTGCAGGTATGGTTATGTTGGGGTATAAAAGTACAATGCCCATTGGAATAAAGGAGATGCTTGTCTTTTGCAAGGGAGTAGCCATGGGAACAAAACGGGCAATGGTGGTGGCCGACCTGCCTTTCGGTTCTTATCAGCCTAGCGTGGGTGCCGCTATAAAGAATGCTATAAGATTTATAAAAGTTGGCTGCGATGCGGTAAAACTTGAGGGGGGAACCGAAGTAGTGGATACGATAAAGGCATTAGTTTCTATGGGCATTCCTGTTATGGGGCATATCGGACTAAAGCCTCAGACGTCTTCTTTGTGGGAGGGTTACAAAGTGCAAGGTAAAACAAAAAATTCGTCACAAAAACTAATTACGGAGGCCAGAGCCCTAGAACAAGCAGGTGTATTCAGCATAGTTCTCGAAATGGTAACAAGCGAAGTTGCTAAGATCATCTCACAAAACCTTTCTGTGCCAGTAATTGGAATAGGTTCTGGTTCTGGTTGCGACGGTCAAGTCCTAGTATTACACGACATGCTCGGCATCTATGAAGATATAAAGCCAAAATTCGTCAAACGATATGCCGACTTATCTAATTCCATTTTTCAAGCCGTCTCTCTGTTTAGGTCTGATGTCAAAAGTGCGAAATTTCCCGAAGAAGAGAACGTTTTTCATATGAATTCTAATGAATACAGAGAATTGCAAAAAAATACTACAAAAAAATAGAAGAGGTACTGAATGCATTTAGCGAATAAAAGGGGAACACATCCATCTAAGGACATAGTAGCTACGCAAGGAAAAGAAATTTTAGGAAAAAAAATAGTACTTTGTATCACAGGCAGTGTCGCGGCGTACAAGGCGATCGACTTAGCACGTCTACTGATGCGACACGGAGCAGATGTCTATGCTGTAATGTCCGAATCATCTACTTCGACGCTGATTAAAGCCGATATCATGAAATGGGCTACAGGTAATGAAGTTGTGACAAAATTAACTGGAAAATTAGAGCACATAGCGTTAGCTGATGCTGGTATGTCAGATCTCATTCTTGTTTACCCATGCACTGCTAATACAATAGGTAAGATCGCAAATGGGATAGACGACACAAGTGTTGCTTCTGTTTTGACTGTTGCTCTTGGTTCGAGAATCCCCATCATTGTTGCACCCGCTATGCATGAGTCAATGTTTACAAACAGCATAATCAGACAAAATGTCGATCTGTTAAAGGATATAGGCGTGAAATTTTTAGAACCTTCTGTTGAAGAGGGCAAAGCCAAGATAATGGAACCGGAATTGGTTTTGCAATCGGTTATGAGAGAACTTGACGAGATGCATACATCGTTCTCGTTGGAAGGGAAGAACATCCTAGTGACGGCCGGCAGCACAGTTGAGCACATTGACCCTATTCGGGTTATCACGAATCTAAGCTCAGGTAAAATGGGAATTGCGATTGCAGAGGGAGCAGTGCTTGCAGGTGCAAAAGTTACGCTGGTATATGGTCATGGATCGGACGGCACACGCGTCCCAATAAAAATAAGAAATGTAATCAAAGTAAACACAAGCAGAGAAATGGAGATGACTATCTCGTCGGAATTATCTTCAAAGAGATATGATATTGTTATTTTCTGTGCTGCAATAACGGACTTTGCTCCTCAACAGACGTCGCCTAAAAAAATAGCGACTAAAAAAGGCAAATTCGTATTACCACTGTTACCTACGACAAAAATAGTAGATCGAGTTAAGCCTATCAGCAGAAATAATAAACTATTTTTAGTCGCGTTCAAAGCGGAACACGATGTCTCAGATTCGTACTTAATTAATAAGGCATTTCAGAAATTGCACGAGTGCGATGGAGACTTGGTAATCGCGAATGATTTAGGTAGGAAAGGTTGTGGAATCGGTTCTGACGAGAACGAGGTTTTCATAATAAATAGACAGAAGAAAGTTATTCATCTGCCGTTGCAAGATAAAAATCAGGTAGCCCGAAAAATACTTGATACAATTGCAAATCTATGCCAAGTACAAAAAGATTCCAACAAATAATAATCTCTGCTTCATAATACAAGATGAAATTCGCGGCATCTTCGAGCCTACTACTACAGATCAATTCTCCTAACTGAATTTCTCTTACCCAAGAAAAACACTGTCTCATGTACTTCTGATTTATTTCTGTTCAAACCCTGTGCCCGTCTGAAGGGTTGATATTCGATCCGAATGTCTATCGAATATCAAGTTCATTATTTTCATCGTGATATGGCCTGTGGGAGTATGTGTACTTTTTGACCCTCAAAGGAATTTAATATCGCATCCATATTGTAAGTAGAAATGGTACAGTTTTTCCTTAGACTACCACATGCCTCATTCAGGCCCATGTAGCATTCAGGCTCCATTTATATCCAGATTGGATCTGACGACGTGCTAGAAGCGTCAGCTAAATATAACAAAAGGCAGACGTAAATCGTCTGCTTCAGCCGAGTATGAGAAGATCCTTCGTGAAAGCGTTTAAGTTCTTCGCTTGCCCATTATCTACAATGACGCTGTCCTCGATCCTTACGCCAAACTTACCATTTAGATATATCCCGGGTTCAATAGTGATGGCCATGTTTCTCTTTAAAACCTGTTGGTTTGGAGTCCTCAACCAAGGAGGCTCATGGACATCAAGACCTATCCCGTGTCCCGTTGAGTGAATAAACTGATCTCCGTATCCCCCATAATTGATCAATGCTCTACACTCTTTATCTACTCGTTCGCAAACGACGCCTTCCTCGGCGCAGTTAATCCCTAGTTGTTGAGACTGTTTGACTAGTTCATATGCTTCTTTCGTTTCAGATGCGGCTGTACCTAATGCAAAAGTTCTAGTCGCGTCTGCAATATACGAGGCATATCGAAGAGTCAAGTCTACTACGACCATGTCGCCATCGACGAATTTACGATCGGAAACCTGTGCATGGGGCAGTGCTCCATTTGGACCGCTCGCGATTATCAAAGGATTCAACGTTGATTTCAGACATGCAGAATTGGCGCCCATCTGCATGGCTTCAAATATTATCTTAGCCTGCAAAGCACGCTCTGATAGCCCAATTTTGATTTCGTGTGTGCATATTTCATATAAATCATCGAGGACTTTTGCCGCCTTAGATATTGCATAAATTTCGTTCTCCTCCTTGATCATTCGTCCTTCAATTAATGTATCTGCATTAACAATAAAGTGTTTTTTAGAGGTCTTCGTTCTGATTGCTTCAACGGTAGGGTAGTCCGCAAAGTCTGCACATACCACTTTGTCTTTAACCGCATTGATAAACGTGTCAATTAATTGAAATCCTCTGTCCGAGATAATCACTTCGCAGTCTTTGGAATCCTGTTGTGCTCTTGAAGCCTCCAATTTAGGAACTACCAACGAAGTTCTATCATTGCTGCAAATAGCAATCGCCTCGCCCCAAAAATTGGTAAGATAGAACACATTTTCGGGCTGAAATGCAGCTACCGCGTTGAACCCCTTTGCTGATGCAATTTGCATGATTCTCGAACGACGATTTTTCATTATCACATATTACGATCGGACAGGCTTATGATCGTATTGTGCTCCTAAGAGGAGATCGACATAATATCTGCTACGAGTCAATATTCAAATGGACCAAACATTATGGCCAATCATGTTGCGTAACGTCGATAGCTTTAGCACAAAGACAGTCGATGTAATTATAAATATCGGAAGGTAATTCGGTCATTTATCCAACATGGAATACCTAGTTATGCTTCCTGGTCCTACCAACGTACCGGATCGAGTGATGAACGCTATGCTAACACATATTATCAATCATAGGAGTGATGATTTTCGTCGTCTTTACAAGACCATTGTTGAAAAGACGCAAAGGGTATTCCAAACACAGAATGATATCGTTTTGTTGACCACATCAGGGACAGGCGCAGTAGAAGCATCTGTTATCAATATGATCCGAAAAAACGACAAAGCGATCATCCCTGTTAACGGCGAATTCGGAACTCGTCTAGCAGACCTGATAGACAGCTGGGGAGGTCATGCGATAAGAGTCACCGCTCCATTCGGTCAGAATCCCCAGTATTCAGAAATCGAAGATGCTTTTGACCGCAACAAGGATATCAAAGCCATATATGCAGTTTACAACGAGACGTCTACCGGAACAACCTTGCGATATATGGACAAGCTAAGTCAATTGTGTTCCGAAAGGGGTGCCTTTTTCATTGCAGACGCGGTTTCAATTCTCGGTGGCGACGAGTTACCAGTTGACAAATGGAATGTCGATATTTGTGTAACAGCTTCCCAGAAGGCATTGGCAGCGCCACCAGGAGTATCTCCAATGTCGATTAGCGCGAGGGCGAAAAAACACATGCAAGCGAACCCTCCTCCAACACAATACCTTAACTTAAAAAGATACTTTAGGTATTACGAAGAAAATTTTGAAACCCCATTCACTCCTGCGTTACCACTGTTCAATGCCTTCAGTGAAGCACTCGACATGGTTCTTGAGGAAGGATTGGACAAAAGAATTGCACGTCACAAAGCCTGCGCAGATGCGTTTTACGCAGGTCTGGATGCGATGGGCCTATCACCTTTTGCTAGGCAAGATGCTAGGAGCAATGTAGTAATTGCTATCAACTATATACCGGGAATGGATGACAAGAAATTTAGAGGATTACTTTCACAACAATTTAGGATTCTTGTTGCTGGCGGCTTTGGCGACCTCAAGGGTAAAGTGTTCCGAATCGGATCAATGGGTGAGGTTAGTAAGTATCATGTGATGAGAACCTTGTCCTCTATCGCATCAGTCATGAACATTTTGGGATTAAAGGTGAGTCCAGATGCAAGTTCTATTGCCCTAAAAAAACTCGAAAGTGTGATCTAACCTTTTTGGTACCTCGTTTCCATGAAGCTTAATATAAGGTAAATCGGATGTCAAATTTCATGACTTTAGAGAAGGGCTCCCTTATATTGATAGATTATACAGCTAACATTAAAGATACTAGCAAAATTTTTGAAACCACCATTGAGGAAGACGCCAAAAATTCAGACCTGTACGACCCGACGCGCAAATATGGACCAAGACTTGTCTCTGTCGGCGAAGGTTGGGTTTTAAAGGGTCTAGACGAGGCTTTGGCAGAGGCAAACAGTGGCGATAAACTCGACGTAGATGTCTCTCCAGACAAAGGGTTTGGAGAAAGGATTCCGAACAAGGTGAGAATGGTCGCTCAGAGGAAACTGGGAGACAAAGCCGACGAAGTCAAAATAGGTGATGAGGTAGAAATTGATGAACGCACAGGAATTGTCAGATTCGTAGGATCAGGAAGAGTTCAGGTCGATTTCAATCACAGATTAGCAGGTCGGACCTTAACATATAAGGTGAGCATAATAAAGAAACTGGAAAGTGATAACGACAAGGTGCTCTCATTGATGAAAAGAAGACTGCCGCTTGACGATGAAAAAATAAAATTTATTCTTGAAGGATCAAATTTAACAATCCAGTTCCCAGAAGAAACTTTTCTGACCGAAGGATTACAAGTTATCAAGCGTGCGATAGCCAGTGACATCTTCAAATATGTTGGTAGCATCACAAACGTTAAATTCGTAGAAACTTACAAAGCGACCAATTCGACGGAATCTAAAGCGGAGTCAGAAGACGACGTTCGCTCTAACAAAGAAGTTGGGGCAATGGAAGTGTCTAGAAGCGAGTAAGAAAAGTGAAGGAGGGTGTGCAAAAGGGCTTTTGCCACATCTTAAATAACCTTGACCGACCTAGCAAGTTCAAATGCCGAACTTTTGTTTAAATTGGCTTTACTGAGAATTGTATACCTGTCAGGTCTTAACGATTGAGCCGCTAGCAAGGACCGAACTAGTTGCTCTTCATTTAATCCTATCTGTTTTGCTTTTGTCGGAGCACCGACTAGTTCTAATGTTTCTACAATAATCTCCCAATCAACGTTATGAAGTTTGGCCATCATGATAGTACCCAAGCCGACTCGTTCACCGTGAAGCCCATAATTCTGACCAACGATGTATTCTACGGCATGACTGAAAAGGTGTTCCGCACCTGAGCAAGGCCTACTGCTTCCTGCTATACAAGCTGCCACCCCAGCGCTGATGAGAGCCTCCACAACAATACGAATACCGAATCTGCCTCTGACCTGCAACCTTTTCGATTCATTCAATATAATTTTTGCACTCATATATGCAAGGTTAGCAGCGTAGCTTCCAAAGTATTCATTGTTCTCATCTCGGGCAAGTTCCCAATCCTTGATCGCCGTGATCTTCGCGACAAGGTCCCCACACCCGCTTGCCATTAAACGGGTTGGTGCTTCGGCAAGCAATGTAGTGTCGGCTAAAACTCCAAGTGGAGTGTTTGCTTTTACTGAATACGGTTTTTTGGAGCCCCTTATCGAAACAAATGGGCTAGAAATGCCATCATGTGAAGCTGACGTAGGTACACTGATGAATGGTTTGTTTAGCTGAAACGCGGTCATTTTAGCTACGTCAACGGACCGTCCTCCTCCGAATCCTATAATGATATCTGGGATGTCCCTTGCAAGTGACTCTTTTAACTTATTAACAGAAGCGAAGGACGAGTCAACTACAACATACCAGGTGTCATCTATCGACATTGATCGAAACGACGATTTACAGTCTGCACTTGCTCTCCTTTTTACGGTGTTCCCTGTTACAAAGGCGACTTTTGATGTCGAATAGCCGATATCTCTAATGAACGCACCAAGACTAGAAATGACACCATCGCCTATCAATATTTTTCTGGGTAGTTCCATTAAGTGAGTAGGCGCTGACGCCATGGCAACCACTTTAGGAACGAGATATATTTAATCTTGTTTGCATGAATAAGACGTTTCCTCTACGGATGTGAAGTATCGTCACTAAACACATAATTGTACAGCCCAAAAGTACGGCCTCAAGAAACTATAAGTTATTCAAGATTTTGCTTTACAAAGATTAAGTGTAACTCAGATCAGGACGTGATTCTGAATTGCTCAAGTTATCAGTTTCTGCGACATTTCAACACCTCTAAAGCTTTTCTTCGGCATCTTCCTCAGGTGTGGTTACATCCTTATTTTCTTCTTGGTCTTCTGTTGTGGACGAAGATCCAGAAGCAGTATCCTCAACAGAAGGCTCGCTTGCTATCTGCGATGTTGTATCTGAAGTTGCGGCAATCTCTGCTGTCGCATATCCTCTGCCAACTTTTGTTATCCTTATCTTTGCAGTGTCGCCTACGTTTGTGCCTGCAACAAAGATAACCAGCCCTTCCACTTTCGCCACACCTGCGTCGCCTCTTTTACTCATCGATTCAATCTTCACTTCAAACTCTTCACCAACTTTTACTGGGGCTGGTCTGAATGGTCTGGTCCCTCCAAACCCTCCGCCACCTCTTCCCCCGTAGCCGCCGCCATATCCTCTTTCGCCCCTGTAACCTCCACCACTGCTACCGTAGCTACCTCGTTGTTCACTAGTATGTGAGTCTCTGTCTTCCAAGCTATCTCAGTGACGTATTATAAATGCACTTAGTATTTCAACTTTAGTGTTAAAATTGGTAGTTGAGCAATTTTATTTCTCTCATGCAGCGCGTTACGCATTATCTGCCGAAACACTCTTTAATTGGGATTGTTGGATGATGGAGTGTAATAGTACTGCATTAGTTTCGATTAATGTTTTCGAAAAAATATAAAGATAGTGACTAAAATCAAATGCAACGTAAACAGCCCGACCAAGAATTCGCAGGTCATAATATTATGGCTGCTATACTCCAAAACCTGCCAAGCGAGGCTGAACTCACAAAAATAGAGTACGAGGGCCCACGTATAGCTCTATATTCTAAGAATCCAGGCTATTTGTTGAAAAATGCTCAAGTAGTTTCTAATATGGTCAACACCATAAAAAAAAGAATAGTTATTCGTATAGATGAATCCTTACGAATACCTGAGCACGAGGCATTTGAGCTAATAAAGAAGACACTCCCGACTGAGATTGGTGTAGCCAATATCTTCTTTGACCCAGCTCTGGGCGAGGCCGTGATGTTTGCAAAGAGACCTTCGTTAATATCCAAAGCTAATGATGATCTTGTCAATTTTGAGCTAGCAGAAAAAACAGGTTGGAAGGTAGAAATCAGAAAGGCGCCGCATACGATCTCAACTATAGAGGAAATTAATACGATACTGCGAGACACCGTTAGCCAACGGGTTCACTTCTACAAAGAAGTAGGCGAGAAAATTTTTAGGGTTAGGCTAGATGAAATAGTAGAAGCAAGTTTAATCACTTTAGGAGGATTTGCCGAGGTCGGGAGGTCTGCAATCATTCTGTCGACTCATGAAAGCAAGATTTTACTTGATTGCGGCATAAATATTTCCAGCAAGGAGTCAATCAGAAGTTTTCCTAGATTTGACATAACAGGCTTTGATTTGAACGAACTTGATGCTATTGTACTAAGTCATGCACACCTTGATCATACAGGCTTCTTGCCTTCATTATTTAAATTCGGATTCGCTGGACCGGTGTATTGCTCGGAACCTACCTTGCCTCTAATGTATTTGCTGCAGTGGGAATACTTGAAGAATGTGGGTTCGGCCGCCCTGTATTCGGTAAGAGACATCGAGCAAGTGGTTGTGCATACCATTCCTCTTTCCTTCGGAATCGTTACAGATATTTCCCCTGATGTAAAGCTCATGTTGAGCAACGCCGGTCACATCATAGGTTCCGCGTTGATTCATCTACACATCGGAAATGGAGATCACAACCTTCTGTATACTGGCGATCTAAAGTTTGGTAAGACATACTCGCTAGATAATGCTATATGGAATTTTCCGAGGGTTGAAACAATAGTTATCGAGAGCACTTACGGCGATAAACAAGACATATTCCCTCAGCGTGAAGAGTCAAATAAATGTCTTATAGATAACATCAACGATACCATTTCAGGAGGTGGCAAGATCTTGCTTCCCGTGCCCTCTGTGGGCTTAGCGCAAGAACTTATGTTGGTTATTTATATGCACATGAAGGCAGGTAAAATCGACAAAACAAAGATGCTAATAGAAAAGATCATTTCAGAGGCCAGCTCTATACACGAAGTTTTTCCAGAATATCTTTCCAGAGAAATGAACCATAGAGTATTAGATACCGAAGAAGTACCTTTTCATGAAGAGGAATTTAATTTTGTCGAGTCTGCAAGGCTTGATAACGGACCGGCTATAATCCTTTCACCTTCTTCAATGCTAATTGGTGGACCGTCGGTAGGATATCTCAGACAAATCTCGGAGGATCCACGGAATAAATTAATTTTGACATCGTATCAAGCTGCGGGTACACCAGGCCGGTATATACAAGAAGGGGGACGAGAAATTTTCGTATGTGGCCAGACCATCACAATCAATTGCCAGGTGCAGAAAGTTGAAGGATTTAGCAGTCATAGCGATTATAATCAATCGGTTGCTTACATTAATAGACTTAAACCCAAGCTCCGGAGGATTCTGGTCAATCATGGTGAACGAGCAAGTGTACAGAATCTAGCAAGCTCCTTGAACAAAATGTTCAAGATACCTACTCAACACCCAGTGGTCCAAGAAGCAATTAAGTTGATGTGAAGTCCAGATAATGAATAGATATTTGAGATAGAGGAAATTTAATTCGAGAGGTACATGATTATCTCAATTATAATCTAATTGGTACGAGGTTCGACGTGCGATTACTTCAAATCGTAAGTACCACGCCATATTCTGACGCTGGGAGGGGTTATAACTACACGCTCTTCTCCCAATCTAGCAATATCTCCGCCAACTGACTGGACATATTTATAAAGATCCTCGATTGCCTTGCGCAGTTCGACGACGTCTTTCTGCGCCAAAGGGGTAACTCGCAAAATGAGAATCATGTGCTTTTTTGCATCATCTTTTATAGCTGGAATATCGCTCATATCTCGAAGGGTTATTGCTTTTAAATAGATGGGCGTGTTGTGAGTCTGCATTAATCTATCTACTCTTGTTTTCAGAAGACAACTCGACGCAATCTGCAAATAGTCATGGTGGTCAAAAGTGATTTACTGAGTGGTCGATTTAGATTCGTAAACTTACTAGCTCTCCGTTACCGATTGGAAATGCCGAAATAACATTGACTTGGCCGTGGTACTTGACTCTTACTTTTGACTCTTGTCCACGTGGAGAATCGGAATAACGCAAAACTATTTGTGAAGATTTTTCCACCAACGAGTCCTCGTAATTCTTGCTTCGCAGAATACAAGTTGGTCCAGGAAAGTCCTCTGCCTCGATTACAATGTCGTCGTTAATCACCAAAGAACTCATTATGTAGTTCTCGTTCTGATCCCGACCAACGATCAGCTTTGCCACATTTGATAATCTGAAGTGTCTGCCAACCTTTAGTAGTTCTACATCGTTGATGCTTGGAACCTTTTCTGGATCATCTAAATGTCGCATTAAATCTCTAATTCTCGTAGAAAACTGAGGATCTGTTAACAGACATCCACCTGCTGCATTTGGAGGGTCGTCTATGCCAAATTTCCTTGCCAGGGCTAGTTGACCTTTACGGGACCTCCCTACGATGTTACAAAGGTTTTCTCGTTTGACTGAGCCGTCCTTTTCTATATCTGTCATGGGTAATGCTTTCGCCGAGAGTGGTCTTAACACTATGCCTTGAGTACCTGTCTCTTTTTCAATTATATCCAAAGCCCTATTGTTCTGGCTCATAGGTCTCTGGTAAAGCACTTCCCCTGTAACAATGAAATCTGCATCAATTTTCTTCATGTGTTCCTTGGCGGCATTGTACATCATGCTTCTACAATCAATGCAAGGGTTCATTCCAGAGCCAAATCCGAACTTGGGCCGCTTAAGCATTCTCAGATACTCTTCACCAAGATAAATCGTCTTTAGAGGAATTTCGAGATCACTAGCAACTTCCTTTACCCTATGCCCACATCCTTTACCGCAATCAAAATCACAAAATGGAGTTTTAATCGCTACAGCTTCGACTTCAACCCCTTGTTCCAACATTATTCTGACTGCCAAGCTGCTATCCAAACCTCCAGATAAAAGAGCCACTGCTTTCACTTTTTTTCTCGATTCAGCATTATTGTTCTGCTCGGGCGAAGTTTGATCCACATTATTGTCCGACATTGGTTGTCACTCAGGGAGAGGCAGTCTGGCCGATATATAACCTTAGTAGCAGCAACTCAAAGTTGGTAATAAGGACGATGCTCTTACTTGCGATTTAGATTTTGTGGCGTGGTAGAAACTGCCCATATTATTTTCTTGTCTTGCGGAGATCAATGTGGTGTACTCCTGTGTTGGAGGCAGCGCCATGGCCTGCCATTTCATAAAATCCTGTACTCTTTCGACATCATCGCGATTGCTAGGTCTGATATTTCTAATAATGTACACTTTTTTTAATCTCAACAATAGGCTTTTGTTCTGGGACACGCGATGAATTTTATTGCGTAAGTGTTTGTTCAGATGAATAGGCAGATCTGAAATGCGAAATGCGAAATTGTTTTATCGGTCAAGGTATCGCTGACTATATCAATGTTTTCTTGCTCATCTGGTGATCGAATTAAGACACACGCTCTGTTTCAGCAACGTTGCAATACAGCGTCACGGATCAGAACTAGCCAATATATAACATTGAATAAAGACATTAGAGATAATGGATCCATTAGATAAAGCAATTCTCGGGTCATTCTACTTAAGCAACTTGGACCCGAGTGTTGCTTCTCTAGACCGGCTCAGATCTCGTTTGCCTTTGCCCAAAGAGATCTATAATGAAAAAATCCAAAAACTTGTAGACCTGGGGTTTGTCGAAAAAAATGACAAGGCCAAGTTAACTTTCCTAGGCAGAGATGCATTTAAGGTAGTCTTGGTTGGCGGGGTTTTTGACTTAATACACCCTGGGCACATCCATACGCTGAAAGCAGCAAAAGCGCAAGGTGATGTTCTCATCGTTGTCATTGCAAGAATCTCCACCGCGGCAATGATAAAGAAAGACCGGAGAATCTACCATGATGAGAAGCTACGCGCGGAACTTGTATCGTCGTTACGGCTTGTGGACTTGGCTATTTTAGGGCGGGAGGGCACGCTGTATGAGACCGTCGAACACATCAAGCCAGACGTCATTGCTCTAGGTTACGACCAAGCTCATAGCGAAAAGGATATCGCAGATAATTGTCAGAAAAGAAACTTGACCGTAAGGGTTGTAAGGCTTAATACTCCAGTACCGGGCACAAAGAGCTCCGAGATAAAAGATTATCTTGGTGAATCTTTCTATAGGATTTAAGAATACCTCAGTGCAATTTTCTAATCGAATTGCTCGCTCAGAAGGCTAGACTAACATTTTTATCTTGATTTTGTCTCCATTATGGATCCCAACCGTATCCTTTATCGAAACAGGTGCTATTATTTCGAGCATACCTTCATCATAGTGGGTGCGTTCCAATACTAAAACGGCTGCATTCCTAATTGGTCCGTCATTGATATGAGCAAGGTAGCATTTTGCCCATCCATACGTTCTTTTAGTGTCACTGAACCCATCAATAAAAATCGAAGGATACTTGCCGATTTCACGTCGGGCGTCTCTGAAGATTTTGTCAACGAGTTTCACGTTTAATGTGCCAGGATATGGTTCGTACCCTAGTTTCTCATAGAATTGTTTACGATATCCTGCCAAGGACATATAATACGCACCTTCTCCCATACCTGAAACGACTCTTCCTTCAAAGCTAATCGTAGTAGGAGGGGTCGATTCCATTGCAGTCTTCAGAGTTGAAAACAATTTTTCGATCGCTGAATATCCTTTATCCGTCAATTTTACTCTGAATTTCTGACCCCTTCTGACTCTGTCTATATATCCTGAAGCATCTAACTCCTGCAGGTGCTTAGAAGCTGCTTGTTGTGACTTCATTATATTCTTACCTAAATCAGCCGTAGTCAATTCGACAAAGCTGTACTTGGCGCCCAACAGGAGGAGCTCGGTCATAGTTAGGATGTGTTGTAACTTAATTTGTGACATCCTATCTAGTTATTGATTCCCATGTCGCCAAAAGTTCTGACGCGAACGTCCGTAGATTTTTTCAAATCGGCAGTTCTATGGCCGACGATATATTCTATTCCGACTTTATCAGCAGCATCCACCAAGCGCTGTGTGACAATGCCGTCTAATACCAGCAGCTTTGCCCCTTCCGTCCTATCTAACTTTTTGACCACATCGGAAACAGGAACTTTAAGTAGTATTTTCATCGAACCATCCAAAACTACGGCTTCTAGGGTTTCGTTAATTTGTGGATAGACCTCCTTGACGGCCGAAAGAATATCGGCATTATCTTCAGAGACGGTTACGCTTGAACCGCCTGAATTAACTTGTATTTCTCGTTCTTCTCCCATGCCTTGTTCTTGTCTATCTCTTTTAGTGTTTTGTCTCCTTTCAGGCTGTTGCTGCTGAGGTATGATTACATGCCCTTCTTGCCCATTCGCACCTGCAAATAGCATTCCTTCTTTCAATATCTCTGCGATTTCCAGAGGCGTGCATTCCTCAACTTCTCTGCCCGTGGGGGCCCTCAGCACTTTATCGATATTTACCACGCCATGTAATTCCTTAAGAATTAAGTCCCCTGCTCGATCGCCGTCGAGGAAGGCGATTACTTTCTTGCCATAAGTGAGCTTGATGATGGTTTCATCGATTTTTGCTCCCTCGATGGCAATCGCGTTGTCAAAGCCGGCACGCAACAAATTTATCACATCTGCCCGCCCTTCTACAAGAATAATCCAGTCGGAATCAAATACCCCTGTTCCGCAAGCGAGCTGAGCCTTTCCAAAGGCAGTAAGCTTACCGGGTTTGCTGGCGTCGTAAACGTCTTTAAGCATTTCCTCTCCTTCGCTGATAGTCTTTGTAGCCCACTCTTGGACGATCTTCTTGGCCCTGTCGACAATAACTTTTTTCTTAATCGCACGGATATCATCGATGCCACTCAATCCGAATTTCGCTTGGAACGGCCCAACCTTGTCAATGCTTTCGATAGCAGCTGCTATTAGTGCGGCTGTTGAAATATCGGTGCTCATGGGAATTACAGCATCACCCTTCGCCATATTTGACTTCGTGTCCACATTGACTTCGATCCTTCCAACCTTTGAGACCTTCTGCAATTCGTTCAAATTCATTTCTGGTCCAAGAAGACCTTCAGTCTGTCCAAAGATCGCTCCAATTATATCCGCTTTCTCAACAAGTCCATCAACCTCGAACTTTAATTTAACGTGATACTTCACAATACCCGTGCTAGGCAATTTCATAACCTCATATTTACTATTAAGTAAATTTATGGGGGAGTGGGCTTGAATATAAGTGCTTTGACCACGTGACGGAGATAGTTGTCTAATCCTATATGCCTTTGATGCGTTCACATATAGAAGTACAGATCTTTTCGATTGCCAGTAATTCCAGAAAAATACGGCCCGTATGCCACAAGATCCTCTACATGTCTAATCTTTCCATTACATATTCGAGCTAGCGCACTTTTGTAGAACAAGCTCACGTTATTTCCGTTGAGCTGCAAACGCTTCAGGAGTTTGCTTGTTACATGCTTTCCTGTTCTGTCCATATCAAGAAGCAAAATTATCTTTTTTCCAAACGTACAATGATTATCCACAAAGTCTGCTACGCCTTTAAAACGACTAAATACTGTCAAGTTTCCATTAAATCCAACACTAGCCAAAGCTCTCGCATCTCTCTTTCCTTCTACCACTATGACCGATCCGTTTTCAGATTCTTCGTTAAGCATATTAATAAAGCCGCGAAGACGGTAAACAATATTATCGTCTATAACCTTGTACCGCATAAGCTAAATGTTATTAACACTAAAAACATTTAACAATTTTCCCGGTGCCTTAGAGAAGTCGTCTTGACTCTGGTTTAACCTGGTAATACCGAATATGGGACGAGCTTGTCAACATTGAGATACACGCCCTCACATATGGCCCTCTTCGGATATCTATTCGAATTATCTAGATATCAAAGACCCGATCTTGGTGGCGCAGAGGCCACTTCTTTTTAAGATAATCAATAATCACAATCGAGTCAATAGATTTTCTTCATATCTTTGAACCCACAAGCATAGGACGAGTATAGAAAGACAGACTTTTGGATTTCAGTATCGTTAATGAGATGGTTGAAGGAATCTTTTTTCAGG
>Ga0102924_1002289_pt1 | contig 21049 bp, 15 predicted proteins | sample PaiPotPPM11metaG_FD_80116 | JGI IMG/M metagenome (GOLD analysis project Ga0102924, IMG submission 80116) | Iron sulfur acid spring bacterial and archeal communities from Banff, Canada, to study Microbial Dark Matter (Phase II) - Paint Pots PPM... ...
CCGACGGCGACCGTGTGCACACCCCCCGCCGAGACGCCCACGGCCCCGGTCAGCCCGCTGACGGCCACGGGACTATCGCTGAAGCCGCCGCTGGCGCCGTCTCCGAGGATCCCATCTTCGTTTGCTCCCCAATCCATGGCCGTGCCGCCGGCCAGCAGCGCCACGCCGTGCTGTTCTCCAGCCGAGATGGCGGTCACTTCGCGCAAGCCGCTCACGGCTACGGGTTCTTCGAACCTGCTCGCGGTAGCGCCGTTGCCTAGCTGCCCGCGTGCGTCCGCGCCCCAGGCCATGACCGTGGCGCCTTTGAGCAGCGCCAGGCTGAACGAGCCACCGGCCGAGATCGCGCTGACCCCGCTCAGACCGTGCACGGCGACCGGGACGTCGCTGAACTGCGGTTCGCCTTCTTCGGCGACTTCCTCGCCCAGCTGACCGGCTTCGTCATCGCCCCACGCCATCACCGTGCCCGTCTTGAGCAGCGCCACGCTGTGGTCGCCGCCCGCCGAGATCGCCGCCACCCCGCTCAAGGCCTTGACCGCCACCGGCGCGTCGGTCGTTTTGACGGCGCCGTCGCCCAGCTGGCCGACTTCGTTTTCGCCCCATGCCATCACCGTGCCAGTTTTGAGCAGCGCCAGGCTGTAGTCGCTCCCCGCCGAGATCGCCACCACTCCGCTGAGGCCCTTGACCGCCACCGGCACGTCGCTTTGGTTGAAGTTGCCCGTGCCCAGTTGCCCGGATTCGTTGTCGCCCCACGCCATCACCGTGCCGTTGCTCAACAGCGCCAGGCTGTGTTCGCCGCCGGCCGCGATCGCGGTCACACCGCTCAGGCCGCTCACGGCCACCGGCACCGAGCTCACTGTTTCGTTCCTACCGTTGCCCAACTGCCCGGATTCGTTATCACCCCACGCCATCACGGTGCCGCCGCCAAGCAGCGCGAGGCTGTGCAATCCGCCGGCCGAGACCGCCGTCACACCACTCAGGCCGCTCACCGCAACAGGCGTGTCGCTGAAGGCTTCGCTGGAGCCGTCTCCCAGCTGGCGCTCGAGGTTCGCGCCCCAGCTGATGGCGCCGTTGGTTGCAGCCGACGCCCACGCAGCGGACACAGCCAACACGAGGACGCCGACAAGCAGCAGCGCGACCGCGCATGTCCATCCCCTCCGCTCCACGCAGATAGTTTACACGTGTCAACTGCCGCCGCGCGGGTCTCGCCACATCGCCCACATCGTGGGCCCGCGCAGCAGCCGCAGCTCCCCAGTCACGCGAAAGCCGTGGCGGGCGTAGAAGTCGATGTTGCGCTCCTTGGAGGACTCCAGATAGGCGCCCACCCCGTCCTGGTCGCACTGCTCCAGGACCGGCCCGAGCACCGCCGAGCCGAGGCCCCGTCCCTGGCAGTCGGGCTCCGTGCCGAGCACGGCCAGATACCAGTGGTCGGGCCGCGGCGGGTGCTTGCGCTCGAGGTCATGCCAACCGGCCGCTACCAGCGGCATCCGCGCGAACAGGCGCGGATGCATGAACGCGGGCCCCAGCGCGGCCACTTCGCGCAGGCTGCTGCGCCAACGCCGCGGCGGCGCCCACAGCGCAGCAGCGCTCAGGTCTGACGTCGTCCAGACCTCCTCGTCGACGAGCAGTTGGCGCAGGCGGGTTGCCTGAAAGCGCCGCAGCGCGGTCAGGCGCAGCCGCTCCGGTCGCCAGGCCCAGCTGGCCACCGGGTCGTCGAGAAAGGCACGCGCGAGCGCACGAGCCAAGGCGCCGACGTCGCTCGTCGTCGCGCGGCGCACCGAAGGCATCTGACCGGGCTGCGAGCTCAAGCCCGCAGGCGCTCTGGCGGCATCAGCAGCACCGAGCAGTGCGCCTCGTGCAGCATGTGTCTGCTCACGCTGCCGATCACCTTCAGGCCGGTCAGCCCACGGCTGCCCATCACGATCAGCGATGCGGCTGTGTCCTGAGCCGCCTGCAGGATCGCGCTGGGCGCATCGCCCGCCTCGACCCGCACGTCGCTGGTTCCCTGCAAGGTCGCGTCGAGCGAACGCGCCTGCTCGGAGATGCGGTGCGGCCGCGCGCGCGACTCCACGCCGACCGCGTGCAGCAGGGTCACGGCGGCAGCGTGCTCGCGGGCCAGGCGCCCGACGAGCGCCACCAGCTCATCCGAGCCGTCCAGGCCGTCGCTGGCGACGACGATCCGCGCCGCGAAGCGATCCGCCCCCTTGGGCAGCTCGCGCGCGGCCAGCAGGGGCACCGGCGAGGAGCTCAGCGCGCTGTGTGTCACACCGTCGATCAGCATCCCGCCCAGCACCGAGCCCGTGGGCGCGCCCAGCGCCAGCAGGTCATGCTGGACGGCCTGCTGGAGGATGACCTGCGGAGGCGGGCTGCCCGGGTCGATGGTGCTCGTGCACGGCACATGGGCCTGCTCGGCGATCCTCGCAGCATGCTCGAGCACGCGCTCGGCGCGCTCCGGGCTGATGGCAGCGTGCCTGTACTGGCCTTCGCCGCCGACGGCGGTCACGGCCAGCAGGGAGAGGCGACCGTGCGGCCCGGCGAGAGCTGCGGCCTGCTCGACAGCCTCATAGCTGCGGTGGGTGCCGTCCACCGCACAGAGGATGTCCGCGAACACGCGACCTGACTGCGCGACTGGCGAAGCTTGTTGGCTTTGAGTTGCTCCTGTGTCGGTCATGGCCACAACCTATTGCCTGGAGCGCCGCGGGGCATCCGCTGATTGCCGTCCGCCTATATCCGGGAAATCCCGCAGGCCGCCCACGGCGGTAGGCTGCGCCACGGCCATGAGCGATCCAACCAGCCCATCCGAGCCCGCCTACCACCTGTTCCTCGATCCAGGCGAGGTGCCCGTCGCCGCGAGCGCGCTGCGCCTGTTGATCTCCGACGAGGCGCACGAGCCCGTGATCCGCGGGCTGGCGCGGGAGGTCCTGGCGGCGCTCGAGGGTCAGCCTGACGCGCGCGGCACACTCACCGTCGCGCTGGCGCCGGCGCAGATGAAGATCACCCACAGCGCCGTGCGGCTGCTGCTCAACGACTCCCAGCGCGAGCAGGCCGACGAGCGCGAGGTCCTGCGCGCGATCCTCGCCAAGCTGCCCGACGAGCACGTCATGCGCGCGATCGAGATCGAGTAGGCCCAGCGGGCGCGATCGAGCGGCTGCGCCCGCCATGCCGGCGGGGCCGGGGCGCCTTACGTCGGCTCGGGCTCCATCCTGATCGCCCCGCACGGGCACTCCTGTACGCAGATGCCACAGCCCTTGCAGTAGTCGTAGTCGAACTTGTAACGTTCGGTCAGCTTGACCACGGCGTTGTCGGGACAGACGCCGTAGCAGTTGTCGCATTCAAAGCAGTTGCCACATGACAGACAGCGACGCGCCTCGAACAGGGCGTTTGACTCGTCCAGGCCGAGCTGCACCTCCTCGAAGGTCGACTGGCGACGAACGGCGTCCAGCCGCGGCGCCTCGGTGGCGGGCGCGTCGGAGTAGTACCAGGTGTTCAGCCGGTCAAAGCCCGCCGGTTCGTGCTTGGCGGGCGCGCCCAGCTCGGCGCCACGCAGCCACGCGTCGATGTTGCGGGCGGCCTTCTTGCCGTGGCCCACGCCGACCGTGACCGAGCGCTCGGCAGGCACCATGTCGCCGCCCGCGAAGATGCCCGGGCAGCCGGTCATCATGTTCTGCGCGACCTTCACCACGCCGTCCTCGATCTCCAGGCCGGGAACGCCATCCAGCAGTGACAGGTCGGCTTCCTGGCCGAGCGCGAGCACAACCGAGTCCGCGTCGAGCTCCTCCAGCTCGCCGGTGGGCTGGGGGAAACCTTTGTCGTCGAGCTGCATCCGCTCGAGCACCACGCTGCCCTCACGGGCGTTTCTGATCGTGGACAGCCACTTCATGACCACGCCCTCATCCAGCGCTTCCTGCACCTCGAAGTCGTGCGCGGGCATGCGCTCGCGCGTGCGCCTGTAGACGACGATCGCGTCGCTGGCCCCCAGCCGCTTGGCGGTGCGCGCGGCGTCCATGGCGGTGTTGCCGCCGCCGTAGACGACGACACGGCGTCCCAGCAGCGGCCGTTCGCCGCCCTCCAGGCCGCGCAGCAGTGAGATAGCGTCGAGCATGTGCGCGGCCTCACCCGCGGGGATGTACGCGCGCTTGCTGATGTGCGCGCCGACGGCCAGGAACGCGGCGTCGAAGTCTCCGTCGCGCATCGCAGCACGGATGTCTGTGACCTTGCTGTCGCAATGCAGGCTCACGCCGAGATCGAAGATGCGCGCGATCTCGGCCGCCAGCACCTCACGCGGCAGGCGATAGGCGGGGATGCCGAAGCGCATCATGCCGCCGGGCAGTGGGCCGGCATCATGGACGGCCACCTCGTGGCCGAGGCGCGCGAGGTGGTAGGCGGCGGACAGACCCGAAGGCCCGGCGCCGACGACGAGCACGCGCTTGCCCGATGGCGGCGCGCAGGGATCGGGCTTCCATCCGTGCTCGATCGCCTGGTCGCCGAGGAAGCGCTCGACCGAGTTGATGCCCACCGCCTCGTCCAGCTCGGCGCGGTTGCAGACGGTCGTGCACGGGTGGTAGCAGGTGCGGCCCATGACCGCGGGCAGCGGGTTGTCCTGCATGATCTGGCGCCACGCCGCCTCGTAGTCGCCCTCCTCGGCGTGATAGAGCCATTGCTGGATGTTCTCGCCCGCCGGACAGCCGGCGTTGCACGGCGGCAGGCGGTCGACGTACACAGGGCGCTCGTCGCGCCAGGCGCCCGTCTTGTTGGCCAGGCTGGAGCCGACCTCCAGCGTGATCGCGAACGGCTTGTCCATCACGGCGTCTCCACCGGCCGTCACGGCGTCTCCACCGGCCGCTGATCGTCCGCGGGCCGCGGCTCGCCAGCCGGCTGCTCGTCGAGCAGCCCGTAGCGCTTGATGTTGCGGTCGGCGATCGCCTGGATGCGCGCGAGCACGTCCTCGCGGCACTGGGGCTCGAACAGGTGGCGGTAGCGGCCCTGCAGCTGCAGGTACTCCTCGACGGGCCGGCGACTGCGGATCTTCGAGACGGCGGTCACGTCGCCGTGCTCGGCCTCGAACACGGGGAACAGGCCTGTCTCCTTGGCCAGGCGCGCCACGCGGATGCTGTCGGCGGCCTGACAGCTCCAGCCGAGCGGGCAGGTGACGAGGATGTGCAGGTAGCGCGCGCCGCGCATGCTCATCGCGCGCTGGACCTTGGCCTCGATGTCGCGCAGCTCGGACACCGTGGCGGTGGCCACGTAGGGAATTTCGTGAGCCATGGCGATGCGCGCCATGTCCTTGCCCTGGCCGAACACGTTGCCGGGCTCCTCGCCAACGGCCTGTGTGGTCATTGTGCGCGCGGCGGGCGGCGTGGAGCCCGAGCGCTGCACGCCGGTGTTCATGTAGGCCTCGTTGTCGTAGCAGACGAACAGCACGTCGTCGTTGCGCTCGAACATGCCAGACAGGCACGCCATGCCGATGTCGACCGTGCCGCCGTCGCCGCCCTGGGCGACCACGCGCACGTCGCTCTTGCCTTTGACCTTCAGCGCGGCGGCGATGCCGGTGGCGACCGAGGGGGCATTGGCGAACAGCGAATGCAGCCAGGGCATCTGCCACGAGGACTCGGGGTAGGGCGTCGAGAAGACCTCCAGGCAGCCGGTCGCGTTGGCGGCGATCAGTCGGCCGTCCGTCGCGCGCATGGCGGCGTCGAGCGCGTAGCGGGCACCGAGCGCCTCGCCGCAGCCCTGGCAGGCGCGGTGTCCCTTGGTGATCGCGTTGCTGCGGTTGGGGTCGGCCTGCACCGATTGCAGATCGGTGTCCAGCAGCCGGTTGCCGGCCGCGTGCGAGCCCACTTGGTAGAACTTGATCGGACGCGTGGCCATCGCGCTCACACCGGCCCCGCGGCGACGACGCCGATGTCGCGCAGCATGTTCTCCGCGTGCGGTCCCGAGCGGCGTGTGGCGCGTGTGCGTGCAAGCTCGCGCTCGACCAGCTCGTGGTTGAGGTCGAGGAACGTCAACGGCTCGAGCTTGTCCGAGTCGGCGTCGCGCAGCAGCGTGCGCAGTGACGCGGCCGTGATCGGACGCCCGCCCAGCCCGGCGATCACCGTGTACACGTGCGCGGGCGCACCAGCGAGGGCGATGCGCACGTCCTGGGAGACGATCCCGCCGATGCCCAGGGCGAGCGCCTTCTCGACGACAACCACGCGTGCGGCGTGGCCGAGCGCGGCGCGCACCTCGGCCACGGGGAACGGCCGGAACGCCTTGATCCCCACGGCGCCCACCTTCATGCCGGTCTCGCGCAGCTCGTCGATGGCATCCTCGATCGTGCCGAGCACCGAGCCGAGCGCGACGACGACCGTCTCGGCGTCCTCGCAGCGGTATTCACGCAGCAGGCCGTCCTGCGCGCGCCCGAGCGCGTTCTGGAGCTCGCCCGCCAGCTGCCCGATCAGGTCGAGCGCCTGCATCTGCTTGACGTGCGCCAGGTACTTGACCTCGGTGAATGCCTCGGGGCCGACCATCGCGCCGATCGTGACCGGCTCGTCGGGATCGAGCACCTGGCGCGGCTCATACGCCGGCAGGTAGCAGTCCACCTGCTCCTGTGAAGGAAGGTCAACCTGCTCGTAGGCGTGGGTAAGGATGAAGCCATCCATGCACACCATCACCGGCAGCGACAGCTGCTCGGCCAGACGAAAGGCGAGCAGGTGCGTGTCGACGGCCTCCTGGTTTGACTCGACGTACAGCTGGATCCAGCCGGAGTCGCGCTGGGACATCGAGTCGGAGTGGTCGTTCCAGATGTTGATCGGCGCGCCGATCGCGCGGTTGGCGACGGTCATCACCACCGGCAGGCCCAGGCCGGAGGCGTTGTACAGCGCCTCGGCCATGTACAGCAGGCCTTGGCTAGCCGTGGCGGTGTACGTGCGCGCTCCCGTGGCGCTGGCGCCGATCGCGACCGACATGGCGGCGTACTCGGACTCCACGTTGACGAACTCGCAGGGAGTCAGCGAGCCGTCCTTGACCATCGCCGACAGCGCCTCCACGATGTGCGTTTGGGGGGAGATGGGGTAAGCGGGGATGACCTCCGGGCGACACAGCGCGACCGTGCGGGCGACCGCACGCGACCCCTCCAGTTGCTCAAGCATCGGGACATGCCTCCTGCGCGGACGCACGGTGGAGCTCAGGCATGCGCCGACACCTCCCCTTGCATGTGCGCGAGCACGTGCTCGTGGCAGGCCCTGGCGGCCGCTGCGTTCCCGTCGGCCAACTTTTTTGATGAGAAGCGATCTCCGATCGCGTGCAGGACCGCGTCGAGCGAGACGACGCCCGTGAGGGCAGCCAAGCCACCGAGCAGGGCGGCGTTGGGACGCATCTGGCCGATGTGCTCGCGGGAGATCTCCGCGGCGGGCACGGTCAGCAGGCGCTCGTGGCGAAAGCCGTGCGTCCACTCGGCCAGGCCGAGCTCGTCGAAGCTGCGCGGGGAGTTGATCAGCACGTAGCCATCTGGGCGCAGCCCGCCAAACACGTCGACCTGGTGCAGCAGCGTGGCGTCCTGCACGATCAGCGCGTCAGGCTCGGAGACGGGCTCGCGCGTGCGGATCTCGCGCTCGTCAATGCGACAGAAGGACACGACGGGCGCGCCGGTGCGCTCCGAGCCGAAGCTGGGGAACGCCTGCGCGTGGCGGCCCTCGTGGAAGGCGGCCAGCGACAGCAGCTCGGCTGCCGTCACGACGCCCTGGCCACCGCGCCCGTGGATGCGCACCTGGAACATGCAGTTGACTTCACCACCGCCCGCGAGGCCGAGCATCCGTGAAACGCCGCAGCGGCGCTCGGTCGTTGGCCGCGCGATCCGGGCCTGAGAACCTCTTTCAGGAGGTTCTCAGTGCGGCGTGGTGGGCGAACTGCTAAACCAAGCCTCCCCGAGCGAGCAGGAGGTCGATGAGCGTGTGCCTGGCCATCCCGGGTCGAGTGGTGGAAGTCCTCGACCATGCGAACGGCCTCGCGCTGATCGACGTGGGCGGCGTCAGGCGCACCGTCAACGTGGGGCTGCTCGACGCAGGGACGGACGAGCTGGCCGGACAGTGGGTGCTGATCCACGTGGGCTTCGCGCTGTCGCGGATCGACGAGCGAGAGGCGATGGCCACGCTGCAGTTGCTACAGGAGATGGGCGCGGACTACGAGCAGGAGCTGGCGCAGCTGAGAGCGAGCGCGATCGAATGAGGTTCGCCGACGAGTTCCGCGACGCGGCGCTGGGACGCGCGCTGTGCAGCGAGATCCGCGCGCTGGTGGAGCCCGGGCGCACGTACAAGCTGATGGAGGTGTGCGGCGGACACACCCACTCGATCTACCGCTACGGGATCGACGGCCTGCTGGGAGATGCGGTTGAGCTCGTGCATGGGCCCGGCTGTCCGGTGTGCGTGTTGCCGATGGGACGCGTGGACGACGGGATTGCCCTGGCCGGCCGACCGGAGGTAATTTTTAGTTGTTTCGGCGATGTCCTGCGGGTGCCCGGTTCGCACGGCAGCCTGCTGGATGCCAGGGCGCGGGGGGCGGACGTGCGGGTCGTCTACTCGCCCTTGGACGCCCTCGCGATCGCCAGGCAGAACCCCGAGCGCGAGGTGGTCTTCTTCGCGATCGGCTTCGAGACGACCGCGCCGTCGACCGCGCTGACGCTCAAACGGGCTAAGGCAGAGGGCATCGCGAATTTCTCCTGCCTGTGCAACCACGTGACGATCGTGCCGCCGCTGCGCGCGCTGCTGGACTCGCCCGACCTGCGCCTGGACGGCTTCATCGGTCCCGGTCACGTGTCGACGGTGGTGGGCGCGCGACCGTTCCAGTTCATCCCCGCCGAGTACGGGCGGCCGCTGGTGATCTCCGGCTTCGAGCCGCTGGACGTGCTGCAGTCGATCCACATGCTGCTCGCCCAGTTGGCAGACGGGCGCTGCGAGGTCGAGAACCAGTACAGCCGGGTGGTCGCCTGGGATGGCAACCCACGCGCGCTGGAAGCGATGGCGGAGGTGTTCGAGCTGCGCGAGCACTTCGAGTGGCGGGGCCTGGGCTTCATCTCCCAGAGCGCACTAAAGCTGTCGGGCGCCTACGCCGAGCTCGACGCCGAGCGCCGCTATGAGATCCCCGGCGTGAGCGTCGCCGACCCCAAGGCGTGCCAGTGCGGCGAGGTGCTCAAGGGCGTGATCAAGCCGTGGGAGTGCAAGGTGTTCGGCACCGCCTGCACGCCCGAGCGCCCGATCGGCACGTGCATGGTCTCGCCCGAGGGCGCGTGCGCGGCCTACTACAGCTACGGGCGCTACGCGCGCGCGGGCGCCCACGAGCCAGAGGTGGCGGTGTGAGCGACAGCGCGACCATGGACGATGCGAGCAAGGCGAAGGGCGGTGCGGGTGTTGCGCGCAGCCGCGAGCGGACACTGGAGATCGTGCAGGGCGCTCGCGCCAAGCGGGCGCGCTTTCGCGACGAGCAGATCACGATGGCGCACGGCGCCGGGGGCAAGGCGTCGCAGTCGTTGATCGAGGGGCTGCTGGTGCCGGCGTTTGCATCGTCCCCGGAGGGGGAGAACGACACGCTGGCCCAGCTGGGCGACGCGGGTGTGCTGACGCTCGACGACGCCGCGGGGGCGCTGGCAGCGGGGCGGGCAGCACTGGCGCTCACCACCGACAGCTTCGTGGTCTCCCCCCTCAGCTTCCCCGGCGGCTCGATCGGCGAGCTGGCGGTCAACGGGACCGTCAACGACCTGGCCGTGTCGGGCGCGCGGCCGCTGGCGCTGACGCTGTCGCTGATCTTGGAGGAGGGCTTGGACGCGGCGCAACTGCGGGCGGAGGTCGAGGCGATCGCCAGGGCAGCACGAACCGCGGGCGTGCAGGTGATCGCAGGCGACACCAAGGTGGTGCAACGCGGCCACGCCGACCTGATGTACATGTGCACGACGGGCGTGGGGGTGCTCGACCCGCGCGCGCACATGTCCACCGCGGCGCTCCAGGCGGGCGATCGCATCCTGCTGTCGGGTCCGATCGGAGCGCACGGCATGGCGATCATGCTCGCGCGCGGCGAGTTCGCGCTGGAGGCGGACATCCGCTCGGACACAAGGTCGCTGTGGCCGGCCGCGGACGCGCTGCTCGATGCGGCGGGCCTGGGGTTGCACTGCATGCGCGACGCGACCCGCGGTGGCGTGGCGTCGGCGCTGAACGAGCTCGCGCGCGCGTCTGGTGTCGCGGCGCTTGTGCGCGAGCGCGACGTGCCGGTCGCACCGGCGGTAGCCGCGGCATGTGAGCTGCTGGGGATCGATCCGATGTACGTGGCCAACGAGGGCAGGCTGCTGGCGTTCGTCGCGCCCGGGTCAGCCGCGGCGGCGCTTGACGCGCTGCGGGCTGTGCCCGGCTGCGAGCAGGCCGCGGAGATCGGCGAGATCGTGGACGACCCGCCCGGCATGGTGCTGGTGGAGACGACGTTCGGCGGGCGCCGGGTGATGGACCTGCTGGCGGGCGACCCGCTGCCGCGGATCTGCTGATGGGCGGGGTCTGCTGATGCGATGGAGGTGCTGATGCACGAGCTCTCGCTCAGCCGCTCGATCCTCGACACCGCGCTCGCCCACGCGGACGGGCGGCGGGTGCTGGCGGTGCAGCTGACGGTCGGAGCGCTGCGCCAGGTGGTGCCCGACTCGCTCGAGTTCTACTTCGAGATCGTCGCCCGCGGCACGGCCTGCGAGGGCGCACGGCTGGTCACGAGTTCGGTGCCCGCACGGCTGCGCTGCGACTGCGGGCAGCAGTGGGAGCTTCAGGAGCCGGCGTTTCGCTGCCCGCGCTGCGGCGGCTCGCAGGTGACTGTGATGAGCGGCGACGAGCTCACCGTAGCGTCGATCGAGGTCGAGGAGGATGAGGCATGCACCGCAGCAAGGTGAGGGTGGCAGCGGACGTGCTCGACGCCAACGACACGATCGCGCGGGCCAACCGCGAGGACTTCGACCGCGCGGGCGTGCGCGTGGTCAACCTGATGAGCGCGCCAGGCGCAGGCAAGACGGCGCTGCTGGAGCGCGTGCTGATGGACGGCCTGGGCGATGTGCGGGTGGGCGTGCTGGAGGGCGACGTGCAGGGCTCGCTCGACGCCGAGCGCCTGTCGGCGCTGCACGTGCCGGTCACCCAGCTGAACACCGCACCGGGCTTCGGCGGCGAGTGCCACCTGGACGCCAACATGGTCCGCTCGGCACTCGGCGCGATGGACCTGGATGAGATTGACCTGCTGGTGATCGAGAACGTGGGCAACCTCGTCTGCCCGGCCGAGTTTCGCGTGGGCGAGGACCGCCGCGCGATGATTTCCTCGGTCACCGAGGGCGAGGACAAGCCGCTGAAGTACCCGTTGATGTTCCGCGCATGCGAGCTGGTGGTCATCAACAAGATCGACCTGCTGCCCCACCTCGACTTCTCCCTGGAGCGCTTCCTGGCCAACCTCGACCAGGTCAACCCGGGCGTGGCGCACATGCTCGTCAGCGCACGCACGGGCGAGGGCACAGACGCGTTCGCGCGCTGGCTGGCAGACGCGGCGTGAGCGGCGTGGCGCAGCGCGCAGGGTCGGGCGAGACTCGCACGTCGCATGCCGGATCGGGCGAGGCTCTTGCACAAAAACGCCTGCGCGAGCTGCTGGCGCTGCGCACGGACGCCAACGAGCGCTTCTTTGCGACGGCAGCCGAGCCGCTTGCGCGGCTTTGCCGGCTGGTGGCCGAGCGCTTCACCACGGGGGGTCGGCTGCTCGCGATCGGACAATCGCCCCAGGCGCGCTCGGACGCCCGCCACGTGGCGGTCGAGTTCGTCCACCCCGTGATCGTCGGCAAGCGGGCACTGCCCGCGCTGGCGCTCACAGGCGAGGGCGCGACGCTGGCCAATCAGGTGCAGCTGATGGCGCAACCGCAGGATGTCGCGATGGCCTTCGGCGCGGACGCCGAGACGGTGCGAGCGCTCGGCGTCGCCGCAGGGCGCGGCTGCCTGACGATCGCCTTCGAGCACACCGGCGCCGAGTGGGAGCTCGAGCCCGCTGCGGCCGACTCGTTCGTGCGCCAGGAGCTGACCGAGACGGCCTACCACGTGCTGTGGGAGCTGGTGCATGTGTTCCTGGAGCACCGCGGAGGCCCTGCCGCAAGCACGTCGCGACGCGCGGGCGAGCCGGCGGCTGCACGCGAGCCCGGGGAAACTGCCACGCACGAGCTTGGCGCGACGGCCTTCCTGTACCCGTTCCTCGCCAAGGACGGCGGAGAGAGCAAGCGCGACAGCAAGGACGGCAGCGAGCGCCTGATCGCGGATGTGCGCGGCTCGATCGAGCTGAAGGCGCGGGAGATCTCGCAACTACGCGAGCAGACGCTCGGCGAGGGCGCGCAGGCGCTGATCCGGGCTGCGGCCGCGCTGCGCGAGCGCCTGGACGCGGGCGCGACGGTGCTGGCGCTCGGCAACGGCGGCTCGGCAACGGACGCGATGGACGCAGTTGCCGACCTGCGCACCCCACCGCGCGGGTGGCCGGCGCGCCGCGCGATCGACCTGAGCGAGGACGCGGCGATCGTGACCGCGATCGCCAACGACATCGGCGTTGACGCGGTCTTCCGCCGCCAGGTGATCGCGCACGGCCGCGCGGGCGACATCCTGCTGGCGTTCTCTACGAGCGGAGGGTCCGCCAACGTGATCGAGGCGCTCGCCCAGGCGCACGGCATGGGCATGACCACCGCTGCGATGGTCGGCTACGACGGCGGGGAGATCGCGGCGCGGGGCCTGGCCGATCACGTGGTGGTGACGCGCTCCCAGCACATCCCCCGCATCCAGGAGGCGCAGGCGGCCGCGTGGCATGTGCTGCGCGAGCTGATCGAGTTGTGAGCGCGCGCGCTCGCGTACGCGCCCACGTGGAGGGGGTGGTGCAGGGCGTGGGCTTCCGTCCGTTCGTCCACCGGCTTGCTCGTGAGCACACCCTGTCGGGGTGGGTGCGCAACGACGAGCGCGGGGTGCTGCTGGAGGTGGAGGGCGAGGCGGATGCGGTCGAGCGCTTCATGGAGCGCCTGCGCGGAGAGGCCCCGCCTCTGGCGGCGGTCGAGCGGGTGGACGCACAGCAGCTGCGCCCGAGCGGCGATGACCGGTTCGAGATCCTGCCGAGCGCCGCGGGCCACGAGCCGGCGGCGCTGATCCCCGCGGACGTGGCTCCATGCGCTGCCTGCCTGCGCGAGCTGCTCGACCCGGGCGACCGACGCCACCGCTACCCGTTCATCAACTGCACCGACTGCGGCCCGCGCTTTACGATCGTGTGCGGCGTGCCGTATGACCGGGCGCTGACCACGATGGCGGGTTTTGAGATGTGCGCGGACTGCCGCGCCGAGTACGAGGACCCGTCCAGCCGACGCTTCCACGCACAGCCCAACGCGTGCGCGACGTGCGGGCCGACGCTGCGCCTGATCGAGTGCTCAGGGCGCACGGGATCCGAGCAGGAGATGCCCGACGCGTCGGGGGCACTCGCCGGCGCAGATACGCCGACCGGCGAGGATGCTCTGGCGGGCGCGGTCGCGGCGTTGGTTGCCGGCCGGATCGTGGCGGTCAAGGGCCTCGGCGGCTACCACCTAGCGTGCCGTGCGGACGACGAGCGCGCGGTGGCGGAGCTGCGCCGGCGCAAGCATCGTGAGGAGAAGCCATTTGCGCTGATGTCTGGCGATCTCTCGGCCTTGGAGGCGCTCGTCGAACTGTCCCCGGCCGAGCGTGAGCTGTGCAGCGGACACGCGCGGCCGATCGTGATCGCGCGGCGGCGGGCTGGGGCGCCGGTGGCGGCGGCCGTCGCTCCGGGCCTGGCGGATCTCGGCGTGATGCTCCCCTCGACGCCCCTGCACCACCTGCTGCTGACGGACACGGGCACGACGCTGGTGATGACCAGCGGTAACCTCGCCGACGAGCCGATCGCCCATCGCGACGATGACGCGCTCGCGCGGCTGAGCGCGATCGCCGACGCGGTGCTCGCCCACGACCGGCCGATCCAGGTGCACGCGGACGACTCCGTGGTGCGCTCCCTGCGCAGCACTGGGATGGCCTTTGCCGCCGCGGGAGTGGCCTCTGCCGCCACGGGCGCGACCTCTGCCGCCGCGGACTCGGCCACATCCAGGTCGCCCGTGCCGCTGATGATCAGGCGCGCCCGCGGCTACGTGCCCGGACACCTGCCGCTGGCGCTTGGCGCGACGCCGCTGCTGGCGTGCGGGGCGGAGCTCAAGAGCACCTTCTGCTTGGCCACGGGGCCGCGCGCCTGGGTCGGTCAACACATCGGCGACCTGCGCGACTGGCAGGCGCTGCGCTCCTTCGAAAAGGGGATCGCTCACTTCGAAGCGCTGTTCGCAGTGCGCCCGGAGGTTGTCGCACACGACCTGCATCCGGACTATTTGTCAACTGCCTACGCGCAGGCACGCGACGACGTGAAGCTCGTGGCGGTGCAGCATCATCACGCGCACATGGCGGCCGTTCTGGCCGAGCACGGCGAGTGCGGCCCTGCGATTGGCGCGATCTACGACGGTGCAGGCCTGGGCGCCGATGGAACGATCTGGGGGGGCGAGCTGCTGCTGGGCGATCTGGAGTCCGCGCGGCGTGTCGGCCATCTGCATGAGGTACGGCTTCCCGGCGGGGATGCCGCGGTGCGCGAGCCGTGGCGGATGGCGTGCGCGTGGCTGCAGGCCGCTGGGGTGAACCGCGAGGACGGCGCGGCGCCTCGCCAGCACGTGGCCGGGAGAATCGACTGGGAGCTGGTCGATCCCGGCCGCTGGGAGCAGGTGAGCGAGCTGGTTCGCACCGGTACTGCGTCGCCGATCACCACGAGCGTGGGGCGCCTGTGCGACGCGGTGGCTGCGCTGTGCGGGATCCGCATGTCTGTGCGTGAGGAGGGCCGCGCGGCGATGGAGCTCGAAGCCGCCGCCGCGCCCGCTGTGGATGGGACAGCGCGAGGCGCTCAAGACGCCTATCCCCTACCCGTCGTCAACGCCGGTGTACTGAAGCTGGATGCGCGCGCGACCGTGCTCGCGATCGTTGACGACCTCGCCGCGGGCACGTCCGCGGCGCTGGTCGGCGCGCGCTTTCACAACGGTCTGGCAGATGCGACTGTGCGGGCGCTCGAGACTGTGGCGACACGCGAGGGCGTCAACACGACGGTGCTGTCGGGCGGTGTGTTCCAAAACCGATTGCTGCTGGGGCGCTGCATCACCCGACTGGCCGAGACGGGGCTACGGGTGCTGATCCCTCGCCGATTGCCGCCTAACGATGGAGCCATCTCCTACGGCCAGGCGGCGGTGGCAGCGGCGACGCTTCACACCTGACCGCACGCGGGAACGATGAGTCGAATCCGCCTATGGCCACCTCGATATCGAGATACCGGCGTACGCTCTCGTGGGTCTGCCGATCTCAGAATGAGAGACACTGCTAGGGACCTGTCGGACTCCAAGTGCCATTGGTTACCGGGGTGACGCTCGACGCCTTGTAGCAGTCGACCGCTAGGACTACGGTTGTTGCGTGCCGCTGGGATTACAGAGGGGGTCTGGGTACCGTAGTCGGAGCCGACGTTCGGGTCTTGCGATGCTCGACGAGCCGGCGTCCAGCGGGTATTACGCCGGTTGGTCGGGTTCGCGGTCTGCCGATGTTCGCGGATCCTCCGCGCTTCGCGGGAGGACCTTCCGCACCGAAGCAATCGTGCTGTGGCGCGCTGTGGCGGGAGGCCTGCTACTGCTGGTGCTCGTGGGGCTGGCGCTCTGGCATGGCATGGCGGGCAAGCCTCCCGTCGCCTCGCAGGCCGCCCGTCCCGGGGCGGCGTCGCATCGAAGCCTTTCCGCCCTGCCCCTGATCGCACAGGGGGAGATCTCGGCCATGCTCGGAGGCGATCAGCGGGCCTATCGTGTCAGCAGGCTGGGGCCTGGGTATCAGGCGGTCAACCCGGCGCAACATCTGCGCGCTCGTTTCGACCGCTCGGGCATGCTCGTGCTGGGTGGCGGGGTGCGGCTGGGACTGCACCTGACAGCAGCTGGCTATGGCGCCGCGCTGACAGCGCTCGGGCCGGCCGCCCCCCGCGCGCGAGCCAACCGTGTGACGTATTCCCGGTCGGGATTGAGCGAGTGGTACGCCAACGGACCGCTCGGGCTCGAGCAGGGTTTCACCCTCTCCCGCGCTCCCTTGGGAGACTCCAGACAGCCGCTGACTCTGTCGCTCGCGCTCTCTGGCAACACGAGCGCCGCGATGGTCCCGAACGGACGAGGCCTCAGGTTCACGGATCCGGCAGGCAAGTTCCTGCGCTATGACGATCTGCTGGCAACCGACGCGCGAGGTCGACCATTGCACAGCTGGGTGACGTTGCAACCCGGGCTCGTGCTGCTCCACGTCGACACCGACGGTGCGCGCTATCCGCTGCGGATAGACCCGCTGATCCAGCAGGGCTCCAAGCTCACGGGCGGAACCGAAGAGACGGGCACTGGGGAATTCGGCTACAGCGTCGCCGTGTCTGCCGACGGGGACACCGCCGCGGTCGGCGGCGAGGCTGACAACAGTTACACCGGTGCCGCGTGGGTGTTCACGCGCTCGGAAGGAAAATGGACACAGCAAGGCTCCAAGCTCAAAGGCGCAGAAGAGACAGGCGAAGGGGAGTTCGGCTACAGCGTAGCGCTCTCCTCCGAAGGGAACACACTACTGGTCGGAGGCTTAAACGACAACAAAGGTCATGGTGCCGCGTGGGTGTTCACACGCTCGGAAGGAAAATGGACAGCGCAGGGGGGCAAGTTGACAGGTGGTGCAGAAGAGACGTCGGCAGGGAACTTCGGCGTCAGCGTGGCACTTTCGTCCAACGGCAACACCGCGGCGATCGGAGTGTACACCTTGGGGGCGGGTGCAGTGTGGGTGTTCACGCGCTCGGAAGGGAAATGGACGCAGCAAGGCAAAAAGCTCACCAGCGAAGAAGCGACTGGCGAAGCGACGTTCGGACACAGCGTAGCTCTCTCGTCCGATGGGAACACAATGGTGATCGGCGGCTACAACGAAAACGTCAGCAACGGTGCTGCGTGGGTGTTCACGCGTTCGGAAGGGAAATGGACGCAGCAAGGCAAAAAGCTCACGGGGGGCTCGGGAGGGGCGTTCGGTATGAGCGTCGCGCTCTCCGCTGACGGGAACACGGCGTTGATCGGCGCTCCGTACGAATCGAAATTCGCGGGTGCCGCATGGGTGTTCACGCGTTCGGAAGAAAAATGGACCGAGCAGGCCAAGCTGACAAGCGAAGAAGGAGAGCTTGGCTGGGACGTGGCGCTTGCCGCGGGCGGGGGGAACACCGCCCTGCTCGGCACCGCGGGCGCCGGCGTCGTGGTGTTCACGCGCTCGGCAGGGACCTGGACGCAGCAAGGCTCGAGGGTTACAGGCGAAGGTCACTTCGGCTTAAGCGTGGCGCTTTCGTCGAATGGCAGCACTGCGCTGGTCGGCAGGCCTGCAGACAGCAGCAACGCGGGTGCCGTCTCGGTCTTCGTGGATTACACGCCCGCGCCCGAAGAAGGCTATGGGTCTGAAAATCCCGCTTCGCCAAAAGACACCAAATGCGAATGCGGTGACCCGGTCGACAACGCCAACGGGAACCTGACCGAGTCGCAGACGGACCTGTCGATCGGAGGACGTGGTCCGGGTCTGGTGTTGACGCGGTCCTACAACGCACAGCTCGCCGCCACCGCGTCGAGCGCGGGTGCGTTCGGGTATGGCTGGAGCGGTCCTTACAGCGCACACCTGACGGTCGAAGAAGCCACAGGAACCGCCACGGTCTACCAGGACAATGGATCGACGGTCCTGTTCTACAGCTCGGGAGGCGCATACGTCGCTGGAGCGTGGGTGGAGGCGACGCTCGTCAAAGAAGGGACGAGCTACATCTACACGCTTCCAAACCAGACGAAACTCGTCTTCAACAGCTCCGGACAGCTGACAAAGGAAGAAGATCGCAACGGCAACGCGATAACGCTTGCGTACAACGCCGAAAAACGCCTCGAAACGGCGACAGACGGAGACGGTCGTGCACTCACCTTCAAATATAACGGCGGCGGCCAGGTTGAAAGCGTGAAAGACCCGATGGGACATGTCGTGGAATACGGCTATGAATCCGGCAACCTGGTGAGCGTGAAGATCGAAGCCAAAGTCCGCTGGAAATTTGAATACAACTCCTCCCACGAGCTCACGAAGCTCACCGACGGTCGCAGCGACGCGACGACCACCGAATACGATACCTCTCACCGTGCGATCAAGCAGGTGTCGGGGGGTCACGAACGAAAATGGAAATACGGCACGAGCGAAACGACCCTCACGGAACCCAACGGCTCGGAAACGGTCGAGCATTTTAACGAAGTCGGAGAGCCTACGGAAGTCACGCGGGCGAAGGGCACCGGCGTCGAAACGACGACGAAATACGAATACAACACCGCCGACCAGTTGACCAAGCTCACCGATGGCAACAAACACGTCAGCGAATTCGGGTATGACACGGAAGACAACCGAACAAGCGAAAAGGACCCCAGCGGCGACGAACGCAAATGGACGTACGACAAAACACATGACGTTGAAGCGGAAACGACGCCCGAAGGCGAGACCACCACGATCAAACGCAACGGCAAAGGCGACCCCGAAGTCGTCGAACGACCGGTCGGATCGGAAACCCAGAAGACGGAATACAAATACGACGAAAAAGGCGACGTCACCGAAGTCATCGACCCGCTGAAACACACGATCAAATACACGCATGACGCCGCGGGCGACAAGGAAGTGGAAACGGACCCCGAAGGTGACGAACGCAAGTGGAAATACAACGAAGACTCACAAGAGACCGAAGAAATCGATCCACGTAAATTCACGACGAAAACCGAACGTGACGAACAGGGTCGTCCGCTCAAGATCACGGATCCGCTGGGACACACAACAGAATACAAATACGACGGGGACGGCAACATCGAAAGCGAAACAGACGGCGACAAACACACCACGAAGTACACGTACAACGAAGAAAACCTACGCACAAAGGTCGAAGAACCTAACAAAACGGTCGTCGAAACCGGCTATGACAGCGGCGGCAAGATGGTCAGTCACACCGACGGGAACGGCCATGAGTGGGAATACAAGCGGAATCAACTCGAGCAAATTACCGAAGAAATCGACCCGCTGAAACACACGACAAAGAAGGAATACAACGCAGCAGGGAACCTGAAGAAGACAGAAGATCCTGAAAAACACACGATCGAATACACCTACGACGAATCGAATCGTCGTAAAGCGATTAAATACTCGACGGGTAAACCAGCGGAAGTGACCTACGAATACAACAAAGACTCCAAGGTCACGAAGATGACGGATGGAACCGGCACGACCGAAAACACGTACGACAAACTCGGGCGACTCACGCAGTATAAGAACGGAGCGGGGAAGGTCGTCAAATACGAATACAACTTGGTGAACGAGCCCACCAAGATCACGTATCCGAACGAAAAAGCCGTGACGCGCGCCTACGACAAAGACAACCGACTGGAAAAGATCACTGACTGGTTCTCGCGGTCAGACACGTTCGGATACAACCCCGACTCGCAGTTGACGTCGATCACGTACCCCGCGGAAGTGAAATACGAAGACAAGTACGTGTACAACGAAGCTGGCGAAATGACCGAACTAAAACTGATCAAATCCGGCGAAACGATCGGGTACCAGGCCTATACGCGTGACAACGACGGCCGACTTACGAAGACCATCAACCACGCGTTCCCGGGCGTAGTGACGTGGGAATACAAATATGACGAAAACGGCCGCCTCACCGAAGGGGGTGGTCTAGGCTACGAATACGACAAAGCGAACAACCCGACGAAGATCGAAGGCAAAGGACCCTACGCCTACAACGCTGCCGACGAGCTGGAAAAAGGCCCTGAAGCAACGTACACCTACAACGAAGACGGCAGGCGCACGGAAACAAAACCCACCACGGGTCCCGCGACCACCTACGGCTATGACCAGGTCGGCAACCTCACGAGCGTGAAACGGGCAGAAGAAGGCGAAATCAAAAAGATCGAAGACAGCTACACGTACGACGGCGAGAACCTCCGCGAGTCGCAAACGATCAACGGCACCACCAGCGACCTCACGTGGGACACCGCCGAAGAAGTGCCGCGGATCCTCTCAGACGAATCGAACTACTACGTCTACGGCCCGGACAACCTCGCGATCGAGCAGATCACCGGCGGCGCCACCCACTGGTTGCACTATGACCAGCAGGGCTCCATGCGCGCGATCATAAACGGGAAAGGCGAAATCGAAGCCGCGTACACATTCAATCCGTTCGGCAGCCTCAATTCGACGAGTCACGCAAATAACAGCTTCCTTCGATACGACGGCGAATACATGAGCACCGACAACGGGCTTTTGTACCTGCGCGCACGCACGTACGACCCGAGCACAGGGCAGTTTCTGTCGGTCGATCCGGCGCTCCAGAGCACGGGTGAACCATACGCGTACACGCGCGATGACCCGCTCGACATGATAGACCCGACAGGAGAGCAACCACCATTCGTGTGGCCACCCGGGGTCGTGGCGCCATGGAGTATCAGCATAGGGTCGCTCCACGCCTCGGGCTACACGATGGTTCCCTACTACCCGTACAACCCATTCGGCTTCGGCTTCTACCCGTACAACCCCTACGCCTTCGGCTACTACCCCTACAACCCCTATGCGTTCGGTAATCCCTATGGCTTCGGCTATCCGTCGGTGAACATTTACGGCTTCGGAAACACGGTCAACTTTGTTAATTATTCGGGCTATCCGTCCGTGAACATCTACGGCTTTGGTAATACCGTGAACTTCATCAACCAGCCGTTAAGCCCGTCGGCTCCGGTCCTCGATCTTGCCGGTGTCGACCTGGATCAATTAGGCTGCTGAGCGGCTGCCGAGAGCACCTTACGCGCATCGCCGACGCTATGTAGGTCATCCGGGATTGGCGATCGCTGCACCCGTGATCGACCGTACCTCCTGCGACACCGCCTCGCTGAGCGCGCCCATGGCATCTCTCACCTCCTTCGAGA
>Ga0102924_1002290_pt1 | contig 21046 bp, 17 predicted proteins | sample PaiPotPPM11metaG_FD_80116 | JGI IMG/M metagenome (GOLD analysis project Ga0102924, IMG submission 80116) | Iron sulfur acid spring bacterial and archeal communities from Banff, Canada, to study Microbial Dark Matter (Phase II) - Paint Pots PPM... ...
CAGACGATCAGCTTCACCGCGCCGGCCACCGGGGCGGTGGGCGGTTCGGCGACGCTGACCGCGACCGGTGGCGGGTCGGGGAACCCGGTGGTGTTCTCGGTGGACTCGTCGTCGGATACCGGGGCGTGCAGCGTGTCCGGCACCAACGGGGCCACGGTGAGTTACGCCGCGGCGGGCAGCTGCGTAATTGACGCTAACCAGGCGGGCAACGCCAGCTACAACGCCGCGCCGCAGGTCACCCAGACGATAACGGTAGGCCCGGCATCGCAGACGATTAGCTTCACCGCGCCGGCGACCGGGGCGGTGGGCGGTTCGGCGACGCTGACCGCGACCGGTGGCGGGTCGGGGAACCCGGTGGTGTTCTCGGTGGACTCAACCTCTGGGACCGGTGTATGCAGCGTGTCCGGCACCAACGGGGCAACGGTGAGTTACGCGGCCGCGGGCAGTTGCGTAATTGACGCTAACCAGGCGGGCAACGCCAGCTTCACCGCCGCGCCGGAGGTCACCCAGACCATCACAGTCACCGGCGCACCCGTCTTCGTGACCGACAGCCCACCGCTGACCGCGACGGCCGGGCAGGCCTACGAATACACCTTCGCCGCGTCTGGCACCCCGGCACCCACTTACGCGCTAGCCTCCGGCCCCCCGTCATGGCTGTCGGTCGACGCCAGCACCGGCGAGGTGACCGGCACCCCGCCGTCCGGCACGACCTCGTTCAGTTACGCGGTCACCGCGACTAACTCGGCCGGCACAGCCACCGCCGGGCCGTTCACCGTCACCGTGACCACAGCATCATCCTCCAAGGCCGACATCTCCGCCGTATTGTCCTGCCCGACCAACATGACCGTCGGCGCCACCGGCACCTGCACGCTTAAGGTGGCCAACGCCGGGCCCGCCACCGCCAGCATGGTCGTGGCCGGCGTGCGGCTGTCGCCCGCGCTGTCGGAGATGTCGTGTTCCTCGGACTGCGCCCGGCACGCCAACGTGTTCACCTGGAGTCTGGCCGCGCTGGCCAGCGGTGCCTCGGCGGAGTTCACCATCACCGCCAAGGCCGACGCGGCGGGCAGGGTGCTGGTGCTGGCCGCGGCGGTCGCGCAGAATTGTGACCCCCACCCGCGGAACAACATCTCCATCCAGCGGATCACCATCGGGCCACGACACGGCGGGCACGTGCCGCCGTCCGGCGGCCGCCCCGGTCGCGGTGACCGGGGCGGGCCCACCAGGCGCCATGCATGACAACTAGAAGCCCGCGGGAGCAAACCGCACCGTCAGGAGGTACGATCCCCGAGAAGTATCAGACGGCATTCGCCGGTCCGGGAATGAATCGGGCGCCGGATCGGCTGTAACCAGCGGCTGTAGTTGTCTTGTGTGTTCGTAGGTGTTGCGCGCTCGCGGAGAACGATGTTGCGGGCGCTCTTCATAACCTGAAGGAGTCGCGTCGCGAACCGGCCCGGGCACCGCACAGTGTGGGGTCCGCATCCAGTTCCTCAAGGAGCGACATGTCACAGGGAACCGTCAAGTGGTTCAACGCGGAGAAGGGCTACGGCTTCATCGCCCGCGCCGACGGCCCGGATGTCTTCGTGCACTATTCCGAGATCGAGGGTTACGGCTTCCGCAGCCTCGAGGAGGACCAGCAGGTGGAGTTCGAGGTGACCCAGGGCCCCAAGGGCCCGCAGGCCACCCACGTCCGCGCCGCCTGAGCCGGGCAGGTAAGCCTGCTCAATCAGCAAGGATCAACCGTGGGCCAGCCCGCCTAGTGGCGCTGGCCCGCGTCATGTCCGTCGCGGCGGCAATTCGCCGCGACGGTGGCCGAGCTCGATGTCAGCACTGTCGCCGCGACATGGCAAGTGGCAAGAAAGTCACCGCCGCGCTGGATGAGCCCCCCGGCCGGGCCACGCTGCCGTAACGTGGCCGAGGGCGCAAACCAGTACGGGAGTGATAGGTGCTTTTTACGCAAGGTGGTTGTTCATGACCGAGGATAACGGCGGGGGTGCGAGCGGCTTCGCCAGCCTGACGCTGGTGCCGGAACTGTGCCGCGCACTCTCTGGCCTCGGCTACGAGGAGCCGACACCGATTCAGCAGGCCGCCATCCCGCCCCTCCTCGAGGGCCGTGACCTGGTCGGACAGGCCGCGACCGGGACGGGGAAGACCGCCGCCTTCGCGCTGCCCGTACTCCAGCGCGTCCTCGCCGGCGACAGGCAGGCAGAGCCGCTCGCCCTGGTGCTCGTTCCCACGCGCGAGCTTGCGATGCAGGTCTCCGAGGCGATGCTCAGCTACGGCCACGACGCTGGCGTGCGAGTGCTGCCGGTCTACGGCGGCGAGCCCATCGGTCGGCAGTTGGGGGCGCTCAGGCGCGGCGTCGACGTCGTGGTGGCGACGCCAGGGCGCGCGCTCGACCACATCAACCGGGGGACGCTGAAGCTCGCCGGCCTTGAGGTGGTCGTCCTCGACGAGGCGGACGAGATGCTCGACATGGGCTTTGCCGAGGACATCGAGGAGATCCTCGGCCACACCCCGGAGGACCGGCAGACCGCGCTGTTCTCGGCGACCATTCCACCGCGGATCGCCGGCATGGTGCGCCGCTACATGAACCGCCCGGTGCGGGTCGAACTCGGCCGCGAGGCGTCGGCGTCACCCGACGGGCTGCTGGTACGGCAGACGGCCTACGTCGTCCCACGCGGGCACAAGCCCGCCGCCCTCGGGCGCGTGCTCGAGCTAGAGGCACCAACGGCCACGGTTGTCTTCTGCCGGACCAGGGACGAGGTGGACCGGCTCACCGAGACCCTGAACGGCCGGGGCTACCGTGCCGAGGCGCTGCACGGCGGAATGGACCAGCAACAGCGCGACCGGGTCATGGGCCGGCTCCGCGGCGGCCGCCTTGACCTCCTCGTGGCCACCGATGTCGCCGCTCGTGGCCTTGACATCGATCAGCTCACGCACGTGGTGAACTACGACGTGCCGAGCGCACCGGAGACCTACGTGCACCGCATCGGCCGCGTCGGCCGGGCGGGCCGCGAGGGCACCGCCATCACCCTGGTCGAGCCGCGCGAGCACAAGATGCTCAAGGCCATCGAGCGGGCGACGGGGCGGCCGATCGCGCTTGAGAAGCTGCCGAGCGTCGCTGATCTGCAGGCCCGGCGCCTGGAGCTAACGCGCGACGCTCTGCGGGAAATCCTGCTCAAAGACGACCTTGACGCTTTCCACGCTGCCGTGGAGCCGCTGGCCGAGGAGTTCGACCCGGTCAAGGTGGCACTCGCCGCGGTCAAGCTGGCGCACGAGGCAAGCGGAGCCACGCGCGACGATGAAGATCTCCCGGAGATCGAACTGGCCCCGGCGGAAGAACGCCGCAAGGCGGTCGGACGTGACCAGCGGCGCGCTCGCCGGGGTACAGAGGGCACGACGCGCCTGTTCGTGGGGACCGGTCGCTCTTCCGGAGTCCGGCCGAAGGATCTCGTCGGCGTTATCGCCGGCAAGTCGTACCTGTCCGGCCGGGACATCGGCGCGATCGAGATCGCCGATCGCTTCTCTCTCGTCGAGGTCCCCGAGCCGGCCGCCGATGACGTGGTCGCGGCGCTCCAGCAGGTCAGCATCAAGGGCCGGAAGACAACCGTTCGCCGCGAACGCTACCGTGAGCGGTAGCCTTCCGCCACGAGACCGCGCGATGTGCGTTAGCCTTGATACAGCGTTATCACGGTGTGAGATCAAGGCGGAGAACGCGGTATCGTGCGGGCTCACCCGGAATCCAGGGCCAACGGCTTGGCCGAGCGTATCTCTCCCCGCCTGCTGGTAGTCAGCACGGGGCAGAGCCGCATCATTCGTTAGGCGGTTGCGGGTGCAGCCGCGACTGAGTTACCCCTGCTGGCATGGGATCGCGGAAAGGCGTACACAAGTCGTGGCGAACAGCGGCAGCACCGGGAATAGGCGGTACTTGCCTTCCAGCCCCTTCAAGCCTCCGCCGGAGGCTCCCCCCATCGAACGGTACGAACTGAACGATCTGGTGACCCACGACAAGTACGGCCTTGGCCGGGTCATCTTGGTCGAGGGCGATGACGCCGTTGTCGTGGACTTCGCCCCCAGGAAAGTGCGGATCGCGACGCCGTTCGCCCGGATGAGCAAGCTCTAACGGACGGCGGCCGGCTTCTCGCCCGCGGTCAAGGCAGCAGGAGGAGTTTGCCCCGGGCACGGCCGCCGAGGCTGATCTCCATCGCGGTGCGCCAGTCGTCGAGCGGGAAGGTGCCCGCGACCGGCACCGTGAACTTGCCGTCTGCGGCGAGCCCCGCGAACTCCGCGAACACGGCGGCGCGGTCGAATGGCCGGTGCACCTCGTGGAAGCTGTCGCGGACGCCGAGTGCCGCGGCGGCGGCGGGGTCGGTGATCGTGAGGACGCGCTTCGGGTCGCCGTCGGCGATCCGGACGAGGTCGGGCAGCACCCCGCCTGCCGGCGCGATGTCGAGCACCAGGTCGACCGGGCCGTGGCTGATCGCGCCGGCCCGTTCGACCATGCCGTCACCGTAGCCGGTCACCGCAGCGCCGAGGTTACGCAGCCGATCGGCGTAGGTCGGCCCGGCGGTGGCGATCACCCGTGCCCGGTGAATGAGCGCGATCTGCACGGCCGCGAACCCGATCGTGGTTCCCGCCCCGTTGATCAGGATCGTGTGTTCCGCGGAGAGTTCCAGTTGCGCGAGGTGACGGTAGGCGGTCTCCAGCGCCATCGGCAGCGCGGCCGCCTGCGTGCGGTCGAGACCCGCGGGCACGGGCGTCCAGTGGTCCATGATGGCCTGGTCCGACGCGCCGGCGACCGGGGCGCCCCGCCAGTCGGCGGTGCCGAAGACGAGGTCACCGGCCGCGACGTCGGTGACGCCGTCGCCGACGGCGTCGACGGTGCCCGACACGTCGATGCCGATGCCGCGGGGGAGGTCGCCGGCGAACAGGCCACGGCACAGCGCCCAGTCGGCCGGAGCAAGTCCGCAGGCGTGGACAAGGACGCGGATGCGGCCGGGACCGGGAGCGGGCACGGCGGTCGTCTCTAGGTGCAGTACGTCGGCCGGCTCGCCGTATTCGTGGAAGCGCACGGTGCGGATGGAGCGGGCCGCGGTGGCGTCTTCTGGCATCGGTGTCTCTCCTTGCTGGCCGGGAAGAGCTAAACGGAATATGCTCCGTTTAGCTGAGACACCACGTTAGCATAAGTGGAGCGTGATCCGTTTTGACTGATGATGACGCCCGGGCGCCTCGTGCGGACGCGGCCCGCAACCGCGACATGCTGCTCGCGGCGGCGACCCGCGCCTTCGCGGCTTCCGCGGCCGAGCCGTCGATGCGCGCCATCGCCCGCGAGGCCGGCGTCGGCATCGCCACGCTCTACCGCCACTTCCCCACCAGGGAGTCACTCGTCGACGCCGTCTACCACGACCAGATGCAGCGGCTGACTCTCGGGGCCCGCGAGCTGCTCGAACAGCTGCCGCCAGGCAAGGCGATGCGCCGGTGGATGGACCTGTTCGCCGACTGGCTCGCGACCAAGCGCGGCATGCTCGACACGCTGCGAGCCATGCTCGAGTCTGGCGAGATCGCCGATGGCCGCACCGAACTGCTCGACGCCATCACGATAATCCTGGACGCCGGCGCCGCGGACGGCGAGCTTCGCGCCGACGTCAGCGCCGAGGACGTAGCCGCCAGCCTGCTCGGACTCTTGGCGGTCGCGGGCCGATCGGGGAACCAGGCGCAGGCCGGCCGTCTCCTCGACCTCCTGATGGACGGCCTCAGGCCCCGGCCAGCGGGCCGGTTACCCCAGCCGCACGGCTGGCAGCCGCCGCCCCGGAGCGCGCGTGCGTCCGGAGGCTGCGGCTGCCAGGTGTGGCGATGGGCCGCCGGCTAGCTGGCGTCCTCAGGGGTGCTTGAGCCGCTGGAATTGCTAGAACCGCCGCTGAACAGGTCGTGCATTACCTTGCGGGCGCCCTCCTCGGCCTTCTTGACCGGCTCGCGCTGGCGCAGGTCGGAGATGGCGCTCTCCGCCTTCTTGCCGGCCTCGCTGGCGCGCAGGTCGTTGAACGCCGCCTCGGCGCGCTTGGCGGGCTCGCTCGTGCGCAGGTCGCTCAGCTTGCTCGCGGCGCGCTTGGCCTGCTCGCTCTCGCGGAAGTCCTGCACCCGGCTTGCCGCCCGGTGCGCGCTTTCCTTGGCGCCGTGGCGCACGCCGCCAGCCCTCGAGTTCCACCACTGCGACAGCCGCGCGGTGAACTCCTTGATCCGACTCTCGATCCGGCTCATGATTACCTCCCGATAATCTCCACCCATCGATAACAAGATATGTCGTGTTCTTAGTCCTCGTCCAACCGGCCCGGCGGGCGTTCGGCGAGGTCCGAGTACTCTAATTTTGTGTTCTGTCTGAGAAATTTCTGAGGATCGGGGCAAAATTAGAGTACTCGTCGGGGGCTGTGTGACGAGCCGAACATTGCGCGCGGGCATGCCCTCGGTGATCGTCAGAGTTGAACTACCTGGTTTCCACACCCCATCCGCTTCGTACCTGATTGCAGCCATGCCCGCAGAACGCGCGTCCGTCACCGATTCACCTGCCATCCCTACCCACAACGAGCCAAATATTCACCAAGAAGGAAGATCGGGCCTACGACTCGCGCTGATCCTGGTGGCGTCGTTTATGGTGGTGCTCGATTTCACTATTGTTAATATCGCGTTGCCGTCAATGGAACGCGATTTCGGTGTGGCGACCTCGGTCGTGCAATGGGTGGTCACCGGGTACGCGATCGCTTTCAGCGGGCTGCTGATCCTCGGCGGCCGGGCCGCCGACATGCTCGGGCGCCGCCGCATCTTCATCGTTGGCCTGGTCGTCTTCTCGCTGGCCTCGCTGGCCGGCGGGCTCGCGGGTGACCCGGTGCTGCTCGTCGCGGCGAGGATCGTCCAGGGGGCGGGCGCGGCGCTCGTGGCACCGGCCGCGCTGTCGCTGATCACGACCAGCTTCCCGGCCGGTTCGCAGCGGACCAGGGCCATCGGGCTGTACGGGTCGATGGCGTCGGTCGGCTTCGTGGCCGGCCAGGTCCTCGGCGGCGTTCTCGTGGAGTGGACGAGCTGGCGTGCGGTGTTCCTCGTCAACGTCCCCGTCGGCCTCGCCGCCGCGTTTCTCGCGCCCCGGCTGATCACCGTGAAGGACGGAGAACGGGCCACCGGCACTAACCAGCGGGGCAGGCGGCTCGACGTGCGCGGCGCGGTGCTGATCACCGCGGCCGTCGCGCTCGCGGTGTTCGGCATCTCCCAGGGCGACGTGCTCGGCTGGACGTCGCCGCTCGTGCTCGGCGCCGCGGTGGTCGCGGTGGGCGCGGCGGCCTGTTTCGTGATCGCGGAGACGCATCATCCCTCGCCGCTCGTCCGCCCGCACGTGCTGCTCCGCCCCGGCCTGCGCAACGGCGCGGCGCTCGCCTTCCTGCTCGGCGTGTGGAACGGCGGCGAACTGCTCGTGCTCTCGCTCTACATGCAGCAGGACCTGCACTTCTCACCGCTGGCCACCGGGCTGATCATCGCGCCGCAGGGCATAGCGGGCTTCACGATGGGCATGCTCGGCCCCCGGCTCGCGGGCCGGTTCGGCGTCCGCCGCGTCGCGATGGCCGCGGGCGTGTCCGCGACCATCGGCTTCGCCGCACTCACCCAGCTGCCCGCCGTCGGGTACAGCCCGCTGCTGTTCGTCGTGATCCTCGTCGGCTTCGGCGGCGCGGGCACGGCGTTCGGCTCGATCGTGCTCGCCAGCCGCGAGCTGTCCGACCGCGACCAGGGCCTCGCGGGCGGCGTGGTCAACACCAGCCGCCAGATGGGCGCCGCCGTGGGCGCCGCCCTGCTGCCCGCCGTCGCCAGCTCGATCAGCGGCGTCTCCGGGGACCGGGCCGCGATGCTCGCGGCGACGCTCGCCGCCCTGGCCGCCACGGCGGTCGCCTGGCACGCGTCCCGCCAGGCGGCCGCCGCCGCCGCGCGCAGCGCTTAACCCGTGGCTAGGGCGTCGGCCTAGCCACGGGGGAGGGGCAGGCCTGGCTTACCACGGCGGGTCTGTTCGTGACGGGGGTCGCCGGGTGGCTGGCCAAGCCTCCCGAGGCGGCGAACGCCGCGGCGAACGCGGCCGCCGCGGCGATCCCACCGCAGACGAGGACCCACAGGTCGCCGTGACGCCCGCCGATGGGGGGTTCGCCCAGCCAGGCGCCGGTGGTCCCCGGGTCGCCGCCCCAGGGGCCTGCGCCACCTCCATGGTGACCCGGTCCCTGAGCCACCGTGCACAACGGCTCCACGCGGGGCGGCGGCCCACCGTGCGCGTACCTGATCCGGTCCGATCTGGACCCGTGGGATCCGGCCGCGGGCCCGCGCTTCGCCGGCCGCCACCGAGCCAGGCCGGGCCGCTGCCCAGAGAACTCTTCCGCATCACGCATGACCGGCTCCTCGTCCGACGTACCCAAACATCCGTATCGTGATCAATCGACCACGGAACGTCTCAATAGGGGATCACGTACGGTACCTGGATTCGGCTCAACGGCGACGCGAGGTAATTCGGACTACGCCACGCTGGCGCAGGATCCCCGGGCGAGGCGGGCCCGGCATGCACTGCGCTGCCCGTCGGTTTTCGCGCCACCGGCGGGTTTTGCGTAGCGAGCCGGCTCAATAAGCAACAGACTCGAGCCCTGCTACACAGTAAGGTGAACGGAAGGTTAATTAAACATGAACACAATTACCACTTAAGAGTGAATTTGTGCTTAAATCACTGCAGGAGTGAGACATCGCCAGGAAAGGAGTTGCGATGACCCCTGGCCTGGCAGGCTATATTGCCGGCAGTAACGATTCGCAAACATGGGATAACACCGTGTCGGCGGTGGTCGAGGCGCTCGCGGCCGAGTTCGAGGTGCAGCCCGAGCACGGCGCGCGGCGCGCCGTCAGGCGGACGATCTGGCTGGACACCTTCGACTGGCGGCTGTACAAGGCCGGCCTGACGCTGGAGTACGTCCCTGGCCGCGGCAGCGAGCTGAGGCTCCACGACGCGGGTAACGTCACCACGCAACTGGTCACCGGTTGGCAGGCGTCCAGGCCGCACCTGCTCGCCGCGGTGGCGGACGGCCAGGTCGGCGCCCGCATCGGCGGCCTGGTCGCGCCGCGCGCGCTGCTCCCGGTCGCCGCGATAAGCACGGCGACCGAGTCCTACCGGCTGCTTAACGAAGACCGCAAGACCGTGGCCAGGCTGCTCGTCGAGCGGTCGAGCCTGCCCGGCCAAGGCCCGCACAGCCCGCTGCCGCTGCCGCCCCGGCTGACCGTCACCGAGGTCCGCGGCTACCAGGGCCAGGCGCGTCGCGCCGAGCGACTGATCGCCGCCGTCGACGGCGTCACGGCGGCCGACACGGGGCCGGCCGACACGGGGCCGGCCGACACGGGGCCGGCCACCACGGGGCCGTTCGCCGACGCGCTGCTGGCCGCCGGGCGCCGCCCAGGCGACTATTCCAACAAGGTCGACGCCGACATCACGGCCGAAACGCCCGCCACCGCGGCCGCGGCGACCATCTTGCTTCGCCTGCTCGACACGATCGAGGCGAACGTGGACGGCACGCTGAGGGACATCGACACTGAGTTCCTGCACGACCTGCGGGTCAGCGTGCGGCGGACGCGCAGCGCGCTGAAGCTGTTCGGCGACGCGCTCGGGCTCGACCCGGAGCGGCTGGCGTTCTTCTCCGCCGAGTTCAAGTGGGTCGGCGACCTGACGACGCCGACCAGGGACCTGGACGTGCACCTGCTCGGCTTCGAGGACACGGCGCGCGGTCTGGCCGCGGCGAAGCCCGACGACCTCGAGCCGTTCCGCACCTACCTGGAGCAGCGGCGGCGCAAGGAGTTCCGCACTCTCACCAGGGGCCTGCGCTCGGCCCGGTTCACGGGGCTCATGAGTGACTGGCGCGAGCGGCTCACCAGCATTCTGCAGGACAGCACGGCGTCCAGAGGGACCAGAAGTCGTTCGGGAAAATTCCTCAAAGGAGCCGGGGGGACGGCCGGACTGCTTGCCGCCGAGCGCACCAGGGTCGCGTTCGCCAAGGTCGCAAGGCGGGGTGCGGCCATCACCCCGGACACGCCCGCCGAGGCCCTGCACGACCTGCGTAAGCGGTCCAAGGAACTGCGCTACGCGCTGGAGTTCTTCGCGCCGTTGCACGACCCCGCCGGCTATGCGAAGGTGCTGGGGGACCTTAAGCGCCTGCAGGACTGCCTGGGAGAATTCCAGGACACGGAAGTACAGATCGGGGAGATCAGGACGCTCGCGGCGGCCATGCTCGCGGCGCGCGAGGCGCCGGCGGTGACCCTGCTCGCGATGGGCGAGGTCACGGCGGGCCTCGCGGCGCGGCAGCGGGCGGCGCGGGCCGACTTCGAGCGGCGGTTCGCCGCTTTTGCCGACGTGGCCGGCCAGCGGCGGATGTCCGCCCTGCTCCGGGGGAGGTACCGCATAAATGCGGATTTATGCCACATATAACATCAAGGGCGGCGTCGGGAAGACCACGACGGCGATCAACCTGGCCTACCTGGCCGCCGAGTCCGGGCTGCGTACCGTCCTGTGGGACCTGGACCCGCAGGGCGCGGCGAGCTTCATGTTCCGGGTCAAGCCGAAGGTCAAGGGCGGCGGCAAGGCGCTGATCAGCGGCAAGCGCGCGCTAGACGACGCTATCAAGGGAACGGATTTCGACAACCTCGACCTGATTCCCGCGGACTTCACCTACCGGAACATGGACCTGCTGCTTGACGCGGGCGGTAGTGGAAACGGCGAGGCGAAGCCGGCCGACACCCCTGGCGGCAAGCCCGCCCGGCGGCTGTCCAAGCTGCTCGCGCCGCTCGCCGAGGACTACGACGCGGTCTTCCTCGACTGCCCGCCATCCGTCTCGCTCGTCTCCGAGAACGTGCTGCACGCGGCCGACGTCATCGTGGTTCCGCTGATCCCGACGACGCTCTCAGTGCGCACGCTCGAGCAGCTTTCCGACTTCGTCGGCGAGTTCAGGGGCCACCGCCCGGAGCTCCTGGCCTTCTTCTCGATGGTCGACCGGCGCAAGAAGCTGCACCGGGAGATCACGGAGACGCTCGGCACCGAGCAATACGAGGTGGCGAAGACCGTGATCCCGGCGCTCTCCGTCATCGAGACGATGTCGGTGGAGCGCGCCCCCGTCACGGTCTTCGCACCGTCGAGCGCGGCGGCCAAGGCCTATCGCGGTCTGTGGGCCGAGCTCCGCGAGCGCGAGGCCCTGCGCAGCGAAGACCTGCGCAGGGAGGCGCCGCGGAGCGAGGCGCCGCGCAGCAGCTGACCGCGCGGGCGTAGCCGGGGGCGCAGCCGCGAGCGGCGCACCACGGGGCTGGAGCCGATGTTCGACCGACCCCTTGACCTCGATCGGGACTGTCGCCCGCGGGCCGTGGCCGCGCGGGTCTCGCGGTGCATGGCATCGACGTCGAGGCCGGTCCGCAACCGGTCGACGTGCGCGAGTATCTCGCCGCGCAGCGGCCACTCGCTCGCCACGTCCGGCCGCGCCTTCGGCTTGAGCAGGTCGGCGAGCTCGTCCTGGAGCCGGTGCGCCTCGCCGAGTTCAGCCGCGAGCTCGGACTCGAGCGATTCGCTGCTGAGCGGCGTCAGCTGGACAAGCCTGCCGTAGGTGCGGATCGCCTCGCCGAGCTTGGCGAGCACGCTTGCCAGCTGGACCCGGGTCTCCCGGTCCTTGATGGGGCTCGCCTCGCTGTCGATCCCCGCGCTGTCGAGCACCGAGCGGGCAAGACCGCGCAGCGTCAGCGCCGCGTGCTCGAGTGCCTCGAGGCCGCCGCGCAGCGCCACGGTCGTCTCGGTGACCGGCGTTTCGCCGGACGGCGTGACCAGCGCGCGCGGGTTGAGCCGGGCGCTTTCCGCGGCCTCGCGCAGCTTGTCGTCGGCCCGCTCGATCTCGTCCCGCAGCGCCCTGGCCTCGACGAGCCACTGGCCGGCCTCGGTGGTCAGGTCGTGTTCCTGGTCGTCCTGCCCGGGGTGGTCAGGCTCGTGGCCCGTCAGGTCGGAGGCCATGCGGTCGAGCAAGCCCGCGACCTGACCCGCCAGCCGGCCGACCGCCGACCTGGCGGGCTGCACCCGCGGCCTGCCCGCGAAGATCAGCCCGCCGGCGAGTCCCGCGGCGGCGCCCACGAGCGTGTCCACGACCCGGCCGGTCGCGGCGGCGTGCGTGCCGACCGACGAGAAGATCAGCATCGCGCTGATCGGCACCTCGAGGAGGTCATCACCGAGCCGCAGCGCCCGGCCGATGGTCAGCGCTCCGCCGATGACCAGGGCGAGCTGCCACCAGGAGAAGCCGATGAACTCGGCGACGCCGACCGCCACGAGCACGCCGACCGTCACGCTGAGCACCTTGCGGATGGCGCTGCGGATGGTCTGGTAAAGGCTGGCCTGCAGCACGAGCAGCGCCGTGAGCGGCGCGAGCACGGGGCGGGACGTTCCCGCCGGGATGACGAGCGCAAGCAGGTACGCGAACGTCGCCGTCGTGGTCAGCCTGGAGACGGACAGCAGGCTGGGCCGGGCGGACCTGACGCGATTGCGGGCAGAGAGCAGGGCAGCAGAGAGCATGGTGAAGCGCGCTGAATTCAATGAGATACCGGGGGTGGTGAGCGACGACGGTGCAGGAGGTGGCCCGTCAGTAAAGGACAACGTGGCCCATCGCCAGGTATTCCAGCGCGACAGTGTGACGCGGCTGACGCGCGTGGGGCGGATTTTGATCACAGCATGCCGGCTTTTCGCAACCCTCTGACATCACCTCAGGGCCGTATTAATGTCTGGACCTTGGGGAGAAGGGTCGAACAACTTTGATAACGCACGGGGGAAGGCTGCCCGCGGAGACCTCACGGTTCTTCGGGCGGCCACATGAGGCTGCCGCCATCAAAGCCGCGCTGGCCAGGTCAAGGCTGGTTACGGTGACCGGACCCGGCGGCATAGGAAAGACACGACTGGCGGTCAAGGTAGCGGGAGAACAGGCGGGGACATTCCCCGACGGGGTATTTCTCGCCGACCTGTCCGCCGCGCGGGACGCGGCCGCCGTCGCCCGCGCGGTGACGGCCGCACTGGGAACGGTCGGCGAAGAGAGCCACCCGGGCCAGGTGACCGGCCGGCGCCTGCTGCTGATCCTGGACACCTGCGACCGCGTGGTCGGCGCCTGCGCGCAGCTCGCGGAGGCGATCCTGGGCGGCGGGGACGGTCCGGCGCTGCTCGTGACCAGCCGCCAGCCGCTCGACCTGCCGGGTGAGGTGGTCTTCAGGCTGCTGCCGCTCGCGGCCGACGACGCGGTCAGCCTGTTCGCCGACCGCGCCGCGGCGGCGGAACCGGGATTCGAGGTGACCGGCGACGCGCTGCCCAAGGTCACGCGGCTCTGCCGCGTGCTCGACGACTCGCCGCTCGCGCTCGAGCTCGCGGCGCTCCGGCTGCGCGCCGTCGGCCTGGACGAGCTGCTGGCCAGGCTCCCCGGGCACCTGCGGCTGCTCGGCTCCGGGCGCACCGCGGGCGGCGAGCGCCAGCGGTCGCTGCAGGCGTCGATCAACTGGAGCTACGACCTCTGTACCCCCGCCGAACGGCTGCTGTGGACCAGGCTGTCGGTGCTCGCCGACGGCTTCGACCTCAGAGCGGCGGAGGCCGCCGGCGCGGCCGCCGCCCCGGGCACCGGCGCCACCGCCACCGCCACCGCAGGCGACGAGCTGCCCGCGGACCAGGTGCTCGACACCCTGATCGGCCTCGTGGAAAAGTCGATCGTCCTCCGCTCGCCGGAGGCCGAGGCCGGCGCCGGCGGCGCGGCCAGGTACCGGCTGCCCGCCATCGTCAGGGAGCACGGCGCGGCGCTGCGGGCCGGCAGCCCGGCGGCCGACCAGGAGGACGCGGACTACGAGGGCCGCTGGCGGCTGCTGACGCCACGCGAGCGCGAGGTCGCGGGCCTTGTCGCCAAGGGGCTGACGAACCGGGAGATCGCTTCCTGCCTCGTGGTGTCCAAGCGGACCGTCGACGCGCACCTCGAGCACATACTCGGCAAGCTCGGCTACACCTCCCGGGTGCAGGTGGCCGCGCTCGCGCAGCACGAGCAGGCGTTCCGCGCGGACACCCGCTCCGTCCCCGCCCAGCGCACGGCCGCCGGCCAGCGAACGGGAGCGGCAGGCCCCCGCACGGGAGCCGGCCGCCCGAGGTTAAACAATTACCGGTCGTTGCCCGGCGTGAACGACACGCCGCGGACGACCTGGTCGTAACGTGGAGCGACGACGCTGAAGAACCGCTCGCCCGACGGCAGCGCGGTCGCGCCGAGGCGGTCGGTGACGGACACGAGCTGGTTCGGGTCGGCGCCCTGGTCGCCGCCGCCGCTGACGGTGGAGGTGACGGCCCAGATCGTGACGGTGCCGTTCCGGTTGACCTTGCCGGTGATGTTCCGCAGGCCGTCGGTGGACGGCGCCCACGGCAGGTTCGTCACCGAGTTGATGCCGGTCGGGTAGCCCCTCACGGTGTACGGAGTGCCGAGGTTGAGGCCGTTCTGCAGGGTGTAGGCGGGCTGCCACTCGCCCGCGGTCGCGTTGTAGACCCACTTCTGCAGGCCGGCCGTGGTGGACGCGGCGGCCGCGGTGTAGGAGCCGTTCGCGTAGGCGCTGTCACCCGCGCCCTCGTCGGCCACGTAGAGCGTGGTCGGATTCGCGAACCAGAGGCCGAACGGGTAGTCGGAAGCGTCCGTCGCCGTGGAGGCCAGGGCGGTCGGGAAGCCCTTGAGGATGCACATGTTGCTGGCCAGGCCGGCCGTGGTCAGCGTGGACGCGATGCTGCTGGTCGGCAGCGGCGCGTTCGCGGCCGGGACGCCCACGCCGTTCGGGCAGGCCTTCCCGGTGGTGTCGAGGAAGTAAATGGTGTCGACGCCGTTGCCGCCGCTGCCCTTGGTGTAGTACAGCACGTTGTTGTACAGCGCGAGGCCGCGGAAGTTGTCGTCCTTGCCGACCTTGTCGGCCTTGTCGCCGAGCTCGGTCACGCTGAACGAGCCGACCGGGGTGGGCTGGCCCGGCGTCTGCGCCGACTCGGGCAGGTCGGACGGGCTGATGATCTGCGTGCCCGCGCCGAGCACGACGCCGGACGGCTGCGGGTTGGAGCCGTTGCCCGCGTTGCCCGCGGTGTAGTAGTAGTACTTGCCGTCTACCCTGGCCATGACCGCCGCGCGGCCGTTGTTGCCGCTGTAGGCGTTGGTCTCGGTGAAGGTCCACTTGCCGTTGGCCGACAGCGAGGCCACGGCCCGGTAGTAGGCGCCGGGTACCGGGTTGGTCGGGTCGACGACGCCCGGGGTGTTGGCGTTGGAGACGTCGACGGTGTCCGGCGCGGCCACGTAGTCCATGAACGTGACGTACTTGCCGTCGGAGGACAGGTTGAGCGCGCCCTCGGACTTGGAGGAGAAGCTGGTGTTCAGCTCGCTGCTCGGCACGGGGATGACGTCCTGCAGGCGGCCGGACGGGGTGATCTCGTTCAGGTACAGCGGTGACGTGACGCCGAAGCTCCCGTCCACGGTGTCGTTGTTGAACACGTACGGGTAGTTGCCGTTGGCCACGGCGACCTTGCCCGCGGAGCCCGACCCGGGCGGCAGGATGGTCTGGCCCGCCACGATGTTGGGGTCGTTGATGTAGTCGCTGGTGCTGACGAGCAGGTCACCGGGAATCAGGTGCGGTCCCCGGTCGTCCGCGGTGCTTGCCTGTGCCCCGGGACCCGTGGTGGCGGCGAGCGCGCCCGCCACGCCGACAACTGTCACGAACGCGGCGATGCCGGTTCTTGGACGCATAAGTCCTCCCTTGTCGGGGGACGCCGCTATATCGGCCTATTGCCCGCCTAGGACGCCCCCGTCGCCATCGAACCGGCGGTGGCCGTCCATGACCCGTCGTCCAGGTGAACAATAGGTGCCATTAGCATGATTTGTTGACCGTTGTTAGGTATTGTCACGCGCACCCGTTAGATCGGGAAACAGCCGGTCGTTAGACGCGCCACAATAACGTCCCGTTACGCCCGGCTTTGCGAGTTACCGCTGGGTAGCTGGCCGCATACTCCCGTGCGTCGCGGGTAGACCACCTAACCCGACAGAGGAGGCGATCGCATCTCGTACAACTTCCACCGCGGTGCAACCAAACGGATCAGGATTTCGTTATATGAGCATGACAGTCTGGGAATGGTTTGAGCAGCGCTCGTATCACCACAGGGACTTTGAAAGTCTCGGGCGCTCTGGCGGTAACGGGGCGGAGCGACCCTCCACGACCCTGATCTTCCCGGCCCGCAATGTCGCAGGCACCATCGGTACCATCCTCACCGTCGTCAACGACCTTAGGGACCGCACCGGGCTTCCGGACCAGGTCATCGTCATCGACGCGGACTCACCCGACGGCACGGCCGATGTCGCCCGTGCCCATGGCGCCGAGGTCTACTCGGAGAACGAGCTCATGCGGGCCTACGGCCCCGCGCAGGGCAAGGGCGACGCGATGTGGCGCGCACTTTCGGTAGCACGCGGCGACATCGTCATGTTCGCCGACGCCGATACCGCCGACTTCGAGGAGCACTTCGTCTACGGCACGCTTGGCCCGCTGCTCGCGGATCCCCAGCTGCAGTTCGTCAAGGCCGCCTTCAGACGGCCGTTTAAACAAGGGGAGGAAAAGATTCCCGACGGGGGCGGACGGGTCACCGAGCTGATGGCCAAGCCGCTGATCAACCTCTTCTACCCGGAACTGGCCGGCTTCGTGCAGCCGCTCGCCGGCGAGTTCGCCGCGCGGCGCGACGTGCTCAGCAACGTGCCGTTCTTCACGGGCTACGGCGTGGAGATCGGCATGCTGATCGACGTGCTCGACCAGGTGGGCCTCGCCTCTATGGCGCAGGTCGACCTCGGCACCAGGCAGAACAATCATCAGTCGCTCGCCAGTCTCAGCCGGATGTCCTCGGTCGTGCTGCGTACCGTGGCCGCCCGTGAGGGCCTCAGCCAGCGCCTCGGCAGTGCGCTGGACAACGGGGCACTCGACAACGGCGTCCAAGGCGTGTGGGAGCAGGCCGACACGTACCGGCACGCCGTCGCAACCGAGGACGGGCTGCGCATGGACGAGCACCTGAACGAGCTGGTCGAGCGCCCGCCGCTCGCCAGCTTCACCGACGACAGCGCCCTCACGACAACCGCGTAAGTACCCGAAGCGCCAACCGCGTGCCCGCCGTCTTCACAAAGACGGCGGGCACGCCCATGATGTGCGCATGGGCAGCGGAACCGAAGAGTTCGACCACATCGTTGTCGGCGCAGGCTCCGCCGGCTGCGTGATCGCCCGTCGCCTCGTGGACGCGGGGCGCAAGGTCGCCCTCGTCGAGGCGGGCGGCCCCGACTACAACCCGGCGATCCACCAGCCCAACCGCTCATGGGAGCTGTGGAACTCGCCGGAAGACTGGGCGTACCACACCGAGCCGCAGGAGCACTCGCTCAAGACACCGCTCTTCTGGCCGCGCGGCAAGGTGCTCGGCGGGTCGAGCGCGCTCAACGGCATGATCTACGTCCGCGGCGCCAAGTCGGACTTCGACGCCTGGGCCTACAACGGCGCGCCCGGCTGGTCCTACCGTGACGTGCTCCCGTACTTCAAAAAGTCGGAGGACTACGAGGACGGTCCCGGCGAGTACCACGGCGCGGGCGGCCCGCTCCCCGTCACCCACATCAAGGAGCCGAACCCGGCGACTCTCGCGATGATCGAGGCCGCCGCCGAGACCGGCGTGCCGAGGAACGACGACCCGAACGCCGGCGACATCCTCGGCGTCGGCCTCACGCACATGACGGTCAGGGACGGCCGCCGGATGTCGGCCTGGACCGCGTTCGTCGAGCCGGTCGTAGACCGGCCGCTGCTCACCGTCATCACCAGCGCCCAAGTCCAAAGCCTGGTATTCGACGGCTCGGGTCGCGCGGCCGGTGTCCGCCTGTCCTGCCCCGGCCTCGTGTACTCATCCAGAACGAACCCTGCGCCTTTGCGCCGGGGGGGTCTGGGGGGGTCGTCCCCCCGAGGGAGTTTGGCTGACTCGGTCCCGCGCCCTGTTCTTCCGGCCTGGCCGGCCACCGAACTGCGCTGCTCAGGCGACGTCATCGTCTGCGCCGGGGTGATCGGCTCGGCCCAGCTCCTGCTGCTTTCCGGCCTCGGCCCGGCCGGCGACCTGCGCCCGCTCGGGATCGACGTGCGCGCCGACCTGCCCGGCGTGGGCGCCAACCTGCACGACCACGCGCTCGCCACGCTCCTGTACGAATCCGCGCGGAAGATCCCAGAAGGCAAGGCCAACAACCTGGAGGCGCACTTCTTCGCCCGCAGCGACCCCGGCATGACCGCGCCCGACCTGCAGCCGCTCATGTCGCACTTCCCGATGCCGGTCGAGGGCTACCCGCAGCCGGAGTACGGCGACGGCTACGCGATCGTGGCGGGCATCATCCGCCCGCAGAGCCGCGGCAGGCTCTGGCTCCGCTCGGCGGACCCAGCCGAGCACCCGGTGATCGACCCGCACTACCTGGAGGAAAAGGCGGACGTGCGCGCGCTGCTCGCCTCGCTGAAGCTGTCCCGCGCGGTGGGCGACGCCCGGGCGCTGGCCGAGTTCCGCGCCCGCGAGATCGCCCCCGGCCCGGACGTCCGCACCGACGGCGAGCTGATCGAGTACGGCATGCGGAACCTGATCACCTACCACCACCAGGTTGGCACCTGCAAGATGGGCATCGACAACATGGCCGTGACCAGCCCGGCCGACCTCACCGTCTACGGAGTCGCGGGCCTGCGCGTGGCCGACGCCTCGGTCATGCCCGCGGTCACCTCGGGCAATACGAACGCCCCCACGATCATGATCGCCGAACGCTGCGCTGACTTCCTCCGGTAACCAATCCGGCACCACCCCTTTCTCCGTATGCATTCGTGGGCGGCACGACGATCAGGATGTACGGGGGTCTCCAATGGTGCGAGCGCTGCGAGTCGGAGTGCCTGCCGGCATGGCCGCCGGCGTGGTCATGGCGCTGTTCTCGATGGCGGCCATGTGGGTGACCGGTTCGGGGTTCTGGACGCCGCTGAACCTGATCGCGCACACGTTCTACCGGTCGGCGCCGCTCAACGGCACCTTCAGCGCCCCCGCGCTGGTGATCGGGCTTGCCGTGCACATGACCGTGGCCAGCGCCTTCGGCACGGCGATCGTGGTGCTCGCGCGCCGGCTGCCCCGGACACGCTCGCTGGTGATCGCAGGCGGGATCCTGTTCGTCGCGGTGGTGTGGCCGCTGATGCAGTGGGGCGTCTGGTACAAGCTCGACGAGTCGGCCGCCGAGGGTTTCAACGAATGGATATTCGCGATCGCGCACCTGGTGTTCGGCGCGTCCGTCGCGGCGATGGCCTCCATTGGCATCGCCGACGAGGAATACGCCAGGCGCGGACGACACGCCGCCGGCCACGGTGTGCCACGGCCGGACCCGCCCCCCGGCAGCCTCTTCCAGCCCAACCACCGACGGTTAGGGACGGAAGGTGCCTGCCTTCGGCGCAGGCAGGTCCGGCGGGGTCAGGAACGCCGGCGGCGCGGTGAGGTCGAGCGCGCCAAGCGGGGACACGGCGGCGGCGTCCCTGCGGGTCAGCGGCGGCAGGTTCCACTTCTCCTCGACCAGCTTGAGCACGGAGGCGTGATCGAGGACATCGTGCAGCACGAAGTCCGGCCGCGCGTACGGGGAGACGATCACCGCGGGGACGCGGAAGCCGTAGCGGTCGTAGGCGGCCGGGCCGTCGTCGGCGTTCGCGAGCCTGGCGAGCACCTTCGGCGCGAGCACCCGCAGCAGCGTGCGCGTCCACGGCGTGGCCAGCTGCCAGTTCCGCGCCGGCACGTCGTCGGGCTCGACCGCGGCCGGGGGCGGCACGTGGTCGTAGTAGCCGCCGTGCTCGTCGTAGACCCAGAGGAGCAGCGTCGAGTCCCACGCGGGACCGCGCACGACCGCGTTGACCACCGCGGCGGCGAACGCCTCGCCCGCGGCGATGTCCTGCGGGTTCTCTTCGGAGTACGCGCCGAAGTCCGGGTCGACGATCGAGAACGCCGGCAGGGTCCCCGCGGCCGCGTCGGCGAAGAACCGCTCAGTGGTCCGCAGGTGCCTGATGGCGCCCGCGAGCCCGAGCGGGTACAGGTCCGCCGTGTACGACTTGTTGCCGCGCACCGCGTCCGTCACCCCGGGAATCCACCGGCCGAGCGCCGCGAGCCGTCGCAGAATCACCAGGCCGCCCCCGCCGAGCAGGCGCTTGAGCACGACGAACAGCGGGCGCACGTTGTGGTAGTTCACCCAGTAGACGTCGTGCCGGGTGAGCGTGTCGAAGATCGTTCCCGCTTCCGGGTAGTCGACCAGGTCCCACGGCAGGTCGTCGATGAGCCCGTGCGCGGTGCCGCTGATGAGGAACCGCCGGTTCGGGAACGTCGGCCCGAGGCAGGAGCAGAACCAGCGGTCGGCCACCGGGAAGGTCCGCGCGAGCCCGTGGTAGAACGGCAGGTCCTCGGCGGTCCAGTAGCCCATGGGGACCGCCGGGTCCGCGCCGGGCACGGTCTGCCATACCGACGTCCCGAACCCGCCGCACGTGCCGCCGTCGCCGGAGATGTGGCTGGCGCGCCACGTCTGGGTCGGGTTGCCCTTCACCTGGGCGGTGGTCGGCAGGTGCCACGCGCCGATGCGCTGCCCGTTGGGCAGCACGTTCACCGTCGTGGGCGTCCCCGCGGCGTCGACGGGCAGTCCGTCGCCCCGTCCGTCGAGCGTGCCGAGGTAGTTGTCGTAGGAGTGGTTCTCCATCATCAGCACCACGATGTGCCTGATCTGGGGGAGGAGGTCGGTGCCCGCGGGCTGCTCCGGCCGCGGCCGGTCCCCGGGGCCCGGGACGAGCCCGCGCCGCTCGATGCCCCGCTTCTCCACGCGTTCCCACATGGGCACAACCTCCCCGTATTGGTCCCGTCGGGCGAATCATGTCATCCCGAAGCGTCCTACTACCCCAGGCGCGCGAAATCGCCCCGGCCGGGGAGCCG
>Ga0102924_1002291_pt1 | contig 21043 bp, 16 predicted proteins | sample PaiPotPPM11metaG_FD_80116 | JGI IMG/M metagenome (GOLD analysis project Ga0102924, IMG submission 80116) | Iron sulfur acid spring bacterial and archeal communities from Banff, Canada, to study Microbial Dark Matter (Phase II) - Paint Pots PPM... ...
GACGCGCGGATCGCCGAGGTCATCGACGCGTGCTACGAGCTGTTTATCGACCTGGACGCCAGCGAGCAGCAGATCGAGTTCCCGATCGTGTACGCGTCGGCGCGGGCGGGCCGGGCCAGCCTCGACCGCCCGGTGGACGGCGGCATGCCGGACAGCGACAATCTCGAGCCGCTCTTCGACGTCATCCGCGAGACCATTCCCGCGCCCGTCTACGACCCCACCGCGCCGCTCCAGGCGCACGTCACCAACCTCGACGCGTCCTCCTACCTCGGCCGGATCGCGCTGTGCCGGATCCACAACGGCACGATCAAGCGCGGCCAGCAGGTCGCCTGGTGCAGGCATGACGGCTCGATCGAGAAGGTGAAGGTCAGCGAGCTCTTCCTCACCGAGGCGCTCGACCGGGTGCAGGCCGACGAGGCGGGCCCCGGCGACATCGCCGCGATCGCGGGCATCCCCGAGATCATGATCGGCGACACCCTCGCCGACCCGAACGACCCGCGCCCGCTGCCGCTGATCACCGTGGACGAGCCGGCGATCTCGATGACGCTCGGCACCAACACCTCGCCGCTCGCCGGCCGCGACAAGGGCACCAAGGTAACGGCGCGGCTGGTCAAGGACCGCCTCGACCGCGAGCTCGTCGGTAACGTGAGCCTCCAGGTGGTGCCCACGGAGCGCCCGGACACATGGGAGGTGCGCGGCCGCGGCGAGCTCGCGCTGGCGATCCTGGTCGAGACCATGCGCAGGGAAGGCTACGAGCTGACCGTCGGCCGTCCCTCCGCCGTCACCAGGGAGATCAACGGCAAGGTGCACGAGCCGGTCGAGCGCCTGTCGGTCGACGTACCCGAGGAGTACCTCGGCGCGGTCACCCAGATGATCGCGGTGCGCCGCGGCCGGATGGAGACGATGACCAACCACGGCACCGGCTGGGTGCGGCTGGCGTTCCTCGTCCCGTCGCGCGGCCTCATCGGCTTCCGTACCCAGTTCCTCACCGAGACCAGGGGCACCGGCATCGCGCACCACGTCTTCGAAGGCTACGAGCCGTGGGCGGGCGTCATCAGGGGCCGCGCGACCGGCTCGCTGGTCGCGGACCGCACCGGCGCGGCCTCGAGCTACGCGATGTTCAACCTCCAGGAACGCGGTTCGCTGTTCGTCGCGCCGACCACCGAGGTCTACGAGGGCATGATCGTCGGCGAGAACTCGCGCAGCGACGACATGGACGTGAACATCACCAAGGAAAAGAAAGTCACCAACATCCGCCAGTCCAACCAGGAGGAGCTCGAGCGGCTCGTGCCGCCCCGGATCCTCAGCCTTGAGCAGGCACTCGAGTTCTGTGCCGAGGACGAGTGCGTCGAGGTGACCCCGACCTCGGTGCGGATGCGCAAGACCATTCTCGACGCGAAAGAGCGCGGCCGCGTCCGGGGCCGCGTCGCCCGCGAGCAGGCCTAAGGCAAGGAAGCCGCCAACGGCGGTCGCGTCGGCGCCGTATGCCGACATATCCGCGATCGGATATCGGTATACCCATTTCTCCGATATCGGTATGGCCGCACTCGTGCCGCCGCCCATAGGCTGTGCCTGCGTGCGTCGAGGTTCGCAAGGGGGGGCGTCCTCGGCGCGCGACGCAATTGCGCGACGCAGCTCGGGGGCGTGCGTCGGCAGGAGGGTGCTGACCGCCCGCGGCGCAGCGGGCGGAAAGCAACGGACGGGTAAGTAATTCGGGCCGCGGGGCATTTCTTCCCGGCTTACCCGGAAAGCAACAATGCCGCTTGGCCCCGTTTCATACCTGATGGTGATAATTCGTCAGGCTCCGGCGCGTAAACGAAATGAAAAAGCTTCGCCTTTTTGGCGTGTCACGCGTTATCAAGCCTGTGAATAAGGGGATCTGGGTAGGGTACGCAGGACTTTGAATACGGCGATCGTCGCCGGGGGCATTAATTCAGTAGTGCGGCGAAGCTGCCGAGGGGGGAAGTCATGAACCAGCCACTGGCTTCATTTTCCGTAAGTACCAGCTTCCAGAATCTGCTCGACACGGTCTTCCATGCCATACCGAAGATCCTCGTCTTCCTGCTAATCCTAGTAATCGGGTGGTTCGTCGCGAAGGCCCTGGGGCGGCTCGTCGACATGGTGCTCCGCAGGATCAAGTTCGACCGCTTCGTCGAGCGCGGCGTCGTCGGCCAGGCGCTCGCCAGGTCCAACACCGACTCGACGACCCTGATCTCCAAGATCGTCTACTACGCGATCCTCCTGGTCACCCTGCAGATGGCGTTCGGCGTCTGGGGCCCGAACCCGATCTCGACGATGCTGGACGCCGTCGTCGGCTGGCTCCCCAAGGCCATCGTCGCGATCATCATCATCGTGATCGCCTCGGCGATCGCGAAGGTGGTCAAGGACCTGATCAGCGGCGCGATCGGCGGCCTGTCCTACGGCCCGTTCCTGGCTAGCACGGCGTCGATCATCATCATCGCGCTCGGCGTCATCGCGGCGCTCAACCAGGTCGGCATCGCCGCCGCGATCACCCAGCCGATCCTCTACACGGTGCTGATCACCGCGGGCGCGATCGTCGCGATCGGCGTGGGCGGCGGCCTGGTCAGGCCCATGCAGGACCGCTGGGAGCGGATGCTCACCGCCGCCGAACGGGAGACCAACACCCAGATCACCGCCTACCAGCAGGGCCGCACCGACGCGATGCGCGCACCCCAGCAGCCCCGCCAGCCCCAGACCGCCCAGCAGCCCACCTACTCAGGCGGCCAGGCCCCGGCCTCAGGCGGCCAGGCCCCGGCCCAGGACCAGCCGGGCCAGGGCTACGGCCAGGGCTCGCCGGGCTCAACTCAGTCGCCCCAGGGTCCCCAGGGTCCCCAGGGCACGCAGGACCCGCGGGGCTCGGGCAATCCTCGCGGCACCGACCCGGGCGACTGGCACGACCCAGGCACCAACTACCGCTAACAACAACCCTCTAACCACCAAAAACAACAACCCTCTCATCCAGAACGGGTGCGGCTGACTCCCATGAGCCAGCCGCACCCGTCCGTTCCCTCCAGTCCCACCAGAGGCATCTGCAACAAGCCCCGCTAGCGCCCGAGGCCCACCGGCCTAGGGCATCCGTGCTAATCAGCGGCGCTAACATGGAAACTATGCACTACGTGGAAACAAAGCATGCACAGGGCATGCGAAATTGACATCTAGTGCAAAGTTTCCGCCTAAGCGCCGCAGAGCCAACCAGACATCTCCGGCAAACCGCGGCATTGGCGGTCGCTGTCCGGCGCTGGACGGGTGTTTGCCTCCCCGCGTTGCGCCCTGGCGCCACTGACCATCCACGATCATCGGAGGTCGCCGACGGGGGAGGCCAGGCAGAGCCGTCAGGCGGTGATGCCGAGTCCCTGGGCCTCGATGAACATGCGGCAGACGGCGGCAAGGCGCAGGGACTCCCAGTCGAGCAGCGGCTCGTCGTCCCACGGGTCGCGCTCCTGGCGGTGCGGCGGCCACCAGCCGCGAGCGATCGCGGCCTCCATGAACCCCTGGGCGTAAGAGAGCAGCGCGGCGGGGGTGATCTTCCGCCCGGCGCTGGTCAGCGCGTCGCGGATCTCCGAAGCATGCTGGTCGATCGACGCGCGGGCGCCCACCTCGTCGGCGGAGCGGGCGAGGCTCACCTGGCCGGCCTCACCGGCCAGCCGCAGGATCATTCCCGACAAATCCGCATTTATCGGGTCAATCGGATCAGAGGGGGGCATATCGTCAAGTTACCTCACCGAGGCGGTGCCCGGGTCCGAATCGCGGAACCGCCCAACCAGCGTATCTGTCCCGGCGGCCCCCTAAGGCTCGTTCGCGAAGACTGCGAGTAGCGACGCGATTACGGTTCCCGGTGTGCGCAGTGCCGTGAAGTTCACCGGTCTGGCGTACCGTCGGCGTTGCTGCTTGAGCCGCGGTGCAGCATTGATTACTTTCCGTTTGTGAGAATGTTGCACAGAGTGACCATGTCGCGCGTGGCCATGATCAGCGGCGTGGCGGTGGCAGTGTCGCTCGCCGCGGTACCCGGCGCCCGCGCGGCGGTCGCGCGGCAGGCCGACGCGCCGGTGCGAGGGATGGACATCTCGGCCTTCCAGCACGCCGGGACGCCGATCGACTGGGCGCTGCTTGCCGCCCAGGGCATCCGCTTTGTCGCGATCAAGGCCTCGGAAGGCACCTACTACCTCAACCCGTACTACGCCTCGGATGCCCGGGCAGCCGAAGCCGCGGGGCTGCGCGTGATGCCGTACGCGTTCGCCAACCCGGGCAGCAGCGCGACGGCGACGGCGACCTTCGCGGCCGACGCCGCGCGGACACCGCGCGGAGCGGCCAGGCTGCCGCTCGTGATCGACCTCGAGAACGACCCGTATAAGACGGCCACCGACTGCTACGGGCTCGGCATCCCCACGATGATCGCCTGGATCGCCGGCTTCACCGCGCGTGCCCGGGCGCTGACGAGGGAGTGGCCGATCATCTACACGACGAGGGACTGGTGGCAGGAGTGCACGGGCTCCACCGGCCGGTTCCCGCACGACCCGCTCTGGCTTGCCGCCTTCGGCGGGACGGCGCCCACCGTGCCGGCCCCGTGGCCGAACTGGACCTTCTGGCAGTACAACAACGCCGGGTTGCTGCCGGGGATCGGCCATACGGACCTGGATTACTACCAGCCGACCGACGGCCTTCCCGCGCTCCGCGCCCCCGCTAAGCCAAGGCCGGCTAAGCCAAGGCCCGCCAAGCGGAACAAGTCAGCCAAGAAACACCCGGCCAAGTCCGAGCACCGCCCGCGGCCCAATAGCCGCCAGGACAAGCACGCCGACCACGGCACGCACGAGCCGAAGCGGAACCGCCACAAAGACGACGACGTGTCTTCGAAGTACCGCGGAAAGACCTGACCGCGAAGGATAGCGGACCATCCGGCCGCCGCCCCGAACGCGCGAAAGCGCCCGTGCCCGGAAATCCCGGACACGGGCGCTTTCGCGGTAAAACCCGATAACCCAAAGCGCGATTACCGCTTGCCGGGCACCACCGGGGTGCCCTCCGGCTCCGGCCGCCGGGAGATCTTCGACCCGAGCCAGACCAGCGGGTCGAACCGCCGCCCGGCGACGCGCTCCTTCATCGGGATGATCGCGTTGTCGGTGATCTTGATGTGCTCCGGGCAGACCTCGGTGCAGCACTTGGTGATGTTGCAGTAGCCGAGGCCGAAGTCGTCCTGGGCGATGTTCCGCCGGTCGGCCTCATCCGCCGGGTGCATCTCGAGCTCCGCGACCCGCATGAGGAACCGCGGGCCGGAGAACGCGTGCTCGTTGTCCGAGTGGTCCCGGATCACGTGGCAGGTGTTCTGGCACAGGTAGCACTCAATGCACTTGCGGAACTCCTGTGAGCGGTCCACGTCCTCCTGCTGCATCCGGAACTCGCCCGGCTTGATCGACGGGTCAGGCGTGAAGGACGGGATCGCGCGGGCCTTCGTGTAGTTGAACGACACATCGGTGACGAGGTCGCGGATGACGGGGAAGGTCCGCATCGGCGTGATCGTCAGCGTCTCTTCCTCCGAGAACGTCGACATCCGCGTCATGCAGCCGAGCCGGGGCATGCCGTTGATCTCCATGGAACAGGAGCCGCACTTGCCGGCCTTGCAGTTCCACCGGATGGCCAGGTCGGACGCCTGCGTGGCCTGCAGCCGGTGCAGCACGTCGAGGACGACCTCGCCCTCGTTGACCTCGACCTTGTAGTCCTGCAGCGCGCCCGACCCGGCGTCGCCGCGCCAGACCAGGAGGTTAGCCAGGTACCCCATGTCAGTGACCCCCTTCCGACGATTCCGGCAGCCCGGTCAGTTCTTCCTCGGTCATGTACTTCTTGAGCTCGGACTTGTCGAACAGCGCGAGCAGGTCGGGCCGCATGACGGGCAGCGGCTGGTGCACCATGTCGATCTTGTCGCCGTCGAGCGTGAGGATCAGGTTGACCTTCCGCCACTCGGGGGACATGGCCGGGTAGTCGTCCCGCGTGTGCCCGCCGCGCGACTCCTGCCGCTCGAGCGCGGCCATCGCCACGCACTCCGCGACGAGCAGCATGTTCCGCAGGTCGATCGAGTAGTGCCAGCCGGGATTGTAGGCCCGCTCACCCGGCACCGCGACCGACGCCGCCCGCTCCTTGAACTTCTCCAGGTCGGCCAGCGCCGTCTTGACCTCGTCCTCGCGGCGGATCAGGCCGACCAGGTCGTTCATCATCTGCTGGAGCTCGGCGTGCACCGCGTACGGTGACTCGCCCTCGGTCCGCTCAAGCGGCGCGAGCGCCTCGGCGACGGCCGCGTCCAGGTCCGCCTGGGCTACGGCCGGCTTGGCCTCACCCAGGGACTCCAGGTAGTCCGCCGCGCCAGCGCCGGCCCGCTTGCCGAAGACCAGCAGGTCGGACAGTGAGTTGCCGCCGAGCCGGTTGGACCCGTGCATGCCGCCGGACACCTCGCCCGCCGCGAACAGCCCGGGCACCGAGGAAGCGGCGGTGTCCGGGTCCACTTCCACCCCGCCCATGACGTAGTGGCAGGTCGGCCCGATCTCCATCGGCTCCTTGGTGATGTCCACGTCCGCCAGCTCCTTGAACTGGTGGTACATGGACGGCAGCCGCTTCAGGATGTACTCGGCCGGCCGGCGGGAAGCGATGTCAAGGAACACGCCGCCGTGGGGTGACCCGCGCCCCGCCTTGAGCTCGGAGTTGATCGACCGCGCGACCTCGTCGCGGGGGAGCAGCTCCGGCGGACGCCGGTTGTGGTCCGGGTCGGTATACCAGCGGTCGGCCTCTTCCTCGGTCTCCGCGTACTGGGCGCGGAACACGTCGGGCACGTAGTTGAACATGAACCGCTTGCCCTCGGAGTTGCGCAGCACGCCGCCGTCACCGCGGACCGACTCGGTGACGAGGATGCCCCGCACTGACGGCGGCCAGACCATGCCGGTCGGGTGGAACTGCACGAACTCCATGTTCATCAGCGCGGCGCCCGCGAGCAGGGCGAGCGCGTGCCCGTCGCCGCTGTACTCCCAGGAGTTGGACGTGACCTTGAAGGTCCGCCCGATGCCGCCGGTGGCCAGGATCACGGTCGGCGCCTCGAACAGGACGAACCGCCCGGTGTCCCTGATGTACCCGAAGGCGCCCGCGATCCGGCCTGATTCGTCCTTTAGCAGCCGCGTGATCGTCGTCTCGGCGAACACGCGGACCTTCGCCTCGGGGTCGTCGAACTCATAGGAGTCCGCCTGCTGCAGCGCCACCGCGCGCTGCTGCAGGGTCCGGATCATCTCCAGGCCGGTCCGGTCGCCCACGTGCGCGAGCCGCGGGTACTCGTGCCCGCCGAAGTTCCGCTGGGAGATCTTGCCGTCGGGCGTCCGGTCGAAGATCGCGCCGTACGCCTCAAGCTCCCAGACCCGGTCCGGTGCCTCCTTGGCGTGCAGCTCCGCCATCCGCGGGTTGTTCATGAACTTCCCGCCGCGCATGGTGTCGCGGAAGTGGACCTGCCAGTTGTCGTTGGGGTTCACGTTTCCCATGGCGGCGGCCGCGCCGCCTTCCGCCATGACGGTGTGCGCCTTACCGAACAGGGACTTGGAGATGATTGCCGTCTTGAGGCCCCGCGCCCGCGCCTCGATCGCCGCCCGCAGCCCGGAGCCGCCCGCGCCGATCACCACGACGTCGTAGGAGAAACGCTCGATTTCGGTGTCGTTGGTAGCCATAGCTAATTCGCCCGTTCTTAGGCCTAGTTGAAGATCCGCGGGTCGCTGAAAGCGCCGCTCGCGACCAGCATGATGTAGAGGTCGGTGAGCGCCAGCGTGGTCAGCGAGATCCACGCGAAGGCCATGTGATGCCGGTTCAGCTTCGAGACCTGCGTCCAGGCCCAGTAGCGCACCGGGTGCTTGGAGAAGTTCTTTAGCCGCCCGCCCGTGATGTGCCGGCAGGAGTGGCACGAGAGCGAGTACGCCCAGATCGCGACCACGTTGATGAGCATGATGATCGAACCGAGCCCGATACCGAAGTCGCCGTCCGGCCCCCGGAACGCCTGCACCACGTCGTAGGTGAGCAGGATCGCGATCACGTTCGCCATGTAGAAGAAGTAACGGTGCAGGTTCTGCCCGATCAGCGGGAACCTGGTCTCACCGGAGTACTTCGCGTGCGGCTCGCGGACGGCGCACGCCGAGGGCGAGCGCCAGAACGCCCGGTAGTAGGCGCCCCGGTAGTAGTAGCAGGTCAGCCGGAAGCCCAGCACGAACACCAGCGAGACGAAGGCGTAGGGGATGATCGGCGGGATGGCCGGGATCCAGTGGCCGAGGGCCGCCGACCCGGGCACGCACTCGCCGCTGACGCACGGCGAGTAGAACGGCGTCAGGTAGTGGTACTGGGGCACGTAGTACCAGTGCCCGGTGAAAACGCGGACGGTCGCGTAGGCCACCCAGATGGTCAGCAGGGTCGCGACGACGCGCCCCCGGTTCCACCAGGGGTCCGTGCGGAGCGTCCGCTCCTTTATCTGCGCCCGCGTCCTATCTGGCGCTTCAGAAACTTGTGTCATCCAGCGTCCTCGCTGCCTCGTGCGTGATCGTGACCGCGACGCGCGGCCAGGTGGCCCTTGATGCGGGCAGTGGCGGGGGCGCGCATGCGATGACCACGAACTTATTCCAGTTATTCTCAGGATGCCGCATTGGGGCGCGCTTCCAGCATGTGAGACTGGCTACACTCCCAGCTCTCAACTGCCTATCCGCGCATTTTGGTGAGCAGGCTCACATCCCAGACCTCGACGGCGAATCCGTCAAATCGATAGACGTGCACGAGGTAGCCAGCTACCCGGCCGCCGCGGAAATGCCGAGCGCCTGCTTCAGGAACGCGACCTGGAGCAGCAGCAGGTTCTCCGCGACCGTCTCCTGCGACGTCATGTGCGTGATCCCGGACAGCGGCAGCACCGAGTGCGGGTACCCGGCCGCGAGCAGGGCCGACGACAGCCGCAGCGAATGCGCGACGAACACGTTGTCGTCGGCCAGCCCGTGAATGATGAGCAGCGGGCGGATGACCGACTTTACGGCTCGTTGCGGGTCGTCGAGGAGGGAGCTCACCGCATAGGCGCCCGGGTTACTGACGGGGTCGCCCAGGTACCGCTCCGTGTAGTGCGTGTCGTAGAGCCGCCAGTCGGTGGGCGGCGCGCCCGCGATCCCTGCGCGGAACACGTCGGGCCTGCGCAGCACCGCGAGCGCCGACAGGTAGCCGCCGAACGACCAGCCCCTGATGCCGACCAGGTTCTTGTCGAGGTCGGTGAACTCCTCCGCCGCCGCGTCCAGGGCCGTGACCTGGTCCTCGAGCACGCCGGTCGCGAAGTCGCCCGCGATCGTCTTGTCCCAGGCGGGACCGCGGCCGGGCGTGCCGCGGCCGTCGGCGACCACGACGGCGAACCCCTGTTCCGCGAACCACTGCGAGGTGAGGTACATGCTCGCCGACTTCACCACGCGCCGCATGCCCGGCCCGCCGTAAGGGTCCATCAGCACGGGCAGCTTCGTGCCCGGCTGGTGCCAGGACGGGAAGAGCACGGCGGTGCGGATGCCCGTCGGTCCCGCCTCGATGAGCCGCGGCGCGGGGTGGGGCAGGTTCGGCCGCTGCGCGAGCGAGGCGATGTCCCCGGTCCCCGTGTTTCCGCTCCCCGTGCCTTCGCGGGAGATCCGTACGGTTAGGTCGCTGCTGGTCAGGGACCTGCTCGCGAGCACGGTCGTCCCGCCGCCGACCGCGGCGGCGTGCACTCCCGGTTCGGTCGCGACGGGGTCGAGCCCGGCGGGGCCGTACCGCCAGACGCCGACCTCGGTGGACTCCGTCGACCCGGTGAACAGGACGTCGTCGCCGTCGGGGCCGATGACGGCCAGGACCTGGAGGCCGGCCGGGGTGACCGGCGCGGCCAGGCCGAGTTTGGCCGGGGGCGCGATGACCAGGCCGCGGGTGTCGCCGCTGATCGCGGTCCACACGATGTCGCCGTTTTCCAGTTGCGCGGGCACGCCCTCGACAACGTCGGTCCAGTACGGGTCGGTGTCCTCGCGTACCACCGCGCCCGTGACCGCGTTGACGATCCGCATCGTCTTCTGGTCCCTGGTCTGCACGACGAGCAGCAGCAGGTCGTCGCGGCCCCAGGCGGCGTTGACCAGGTAGGGGAAGGCGCCGCGGTCCCAGCCGGCCACTTCGCCCAGCTTTACACCCGCCGGAGGGATGACCGCGACCGGCGTCCGCGCGATGTGCACGGTATCGTCCGGGGTCGCGCCGTCGAAGGTAGCGACCAGCAGCGACACGTCCGCGTTCGCGGTGCCCGCGGCCGGGTAGCCGACTTCCGTCGGCGCCTTGTCCGGATTGGCTGGGTCGGCGATGTACCAGCGGGCCACGGGGGACTCGTCGACCCGCTCGACTAGGAGCTTGCCGCCGTCCGGCGACCACCAGTAGCCGCGCGAGCGGCCCATCTCCTCGGCGGCGACGAACTCCGCGAGGCCGAAAGTCACGCCTTCCGCCTGCGCGGCCACGATGTCGTCGCCCGTCCGCAGGTCGATGACGCGCAGGGCGCCGTCGTGCACGTAGGCGACCTTCGTCCCCGTCGGGTCCGGCCGCGGGTCGAGCGCGGGCGTCTTGGCGGGGACCAGTCGCGGCGCCGCGACCACCCGGGTGGTGGCATCAGCGCCCAGGGGAACCGCGTAGACCTGCCCGGACAGCGCGAAGACCGCGACCGTGGCGGCGCGGTCGGTGGCGTAGGCCACGATCCCCGCGGCGGTCTCCCTGACCCGCTCGCGCCGCGCGCGTTCTTCCGGCGGCAGGTTCTCCTCATCGGCGCCGAGCGTTCGCGGGTCCGCGACGAGCCGCTCTTCGCCGGTGGCCGCGTCGGCTTCCCACAGGCAGGTGACGGGGTCATCGCCCGCCTTGGACCGCAGGAACGTGATCCGCCCGCCGTCCGGCGACACATGAAACGCTCGGGGCACCCCGAGCCTGAACCCGCGCGTCCGCGCCTGCTGCCTGGGAAAGCTCTGCGTCATCAGTACCTCCCGGGGGAGCGACCCCCCGTACCCCCCGGCTGTTCGCCCGGCCGGGCCTGATCGCGAAAAGCGCGATCGTATCAGGCCCGCCCAGGCGAACGGTACCGTCGTTATCGTGTAAGTTTCTGCGCGCTATGCACGCGAAAAAGTTACATGATCGGGGCCTACGGAGGGACACAGGGTGGTACGCAGTCTGCTGCTCGTGCACGCGCACCCGGACGACGAGTCGATCGGCACCGGCGCGACGATGGCCAAGTACGCCGCGGAGGGCGCGCGCGTCACCCTGGTCACCTGCACGCTCGGCGAACTCGGCGAGATCATCCCGCCCGACCTGCACCACCTGTTCCCGGATGAGCTCGGCCAGCACCGGATCGTGGAGCTGGAGCGCGCCTGCGCCGCCCTCGGCGTCACCGACCACCGCTTCCTCGGGGGCGAGGGCAGGTACCGCGACTCGGGGATGATGGGGCTGCCGGACAACGACGATCCGCGCTCGTTCTGGCAGGCCAGCGTCGAGGAGGCGGCGGACGCGCTCGCGAAGGTGATCGAGGAGGTCGCGGCCGACGTGATCGTGACCTACGACGCGAACGGTTTCTACGGGCACCCCGATCACATCCAGGCGCACCGGGTCACCCGGCGGGCGCACGAGCTGACCGGCCAGGCGGCGAAGCTGTACGCGACCGCGATCCCGCGGTCGGTACTCGCGAAGGCCCACGAGCTTCCGGCAGAGTCCTGGTTCATGAAAAATACCGATTTGTCGGCCGGCACGCCCGACGACCAGGTCACCACCGAGATCGACGCGACCGCCTACCTGGACGCCAAGCGGCAGGCGATGCGCGCCCACGAGACGCAGATCACCGTGGACGGCGACTACTACGCGCTCTCCAACGAGCTCGGCGCGCGGATACTGGGGACCGAGTTCTACACGCAGCTCGCCGGCCCGCGCCCAGTACGGGCCAGGGATCAGAGCGATCAGAGCGACCGGCGCGACCAGGAACAGCGCTACGAGCGTGACCTGTTCGCAGTCTTAAATCGGTAGCCTGCTTGACCATGGGGACATCGCAAGGCCCGCTGCCGGCCGACGGGAAGGCCGGCGGGCAACGGACGGTCGCGGCACTCGGTTACGTCATGCTGTTCGTGCTCGGCGCCTTCCAGGGCATGATCGGCAGCTTCCAGTACAGCCAGTCGCCATCCCCGCTGATCGCGATACTCCTCGCGGTGATCATCTTCGCTACCTGCGCCGGCTGCGGCTGGGGCCTCGGCTCGTTCGGCGGCGCGCTGCTGCCGGCCGCCGGCTGGATACTCGCGACGTTCATCCTGGCGATGTCGCGGCCGAACGGCAGCGTGATCATCACGGCCAGCACCGCGGGCGAGTGGTACCTGTACGGCGGCGCGGCCGCCTGCGCGATCGGCTGCGTGGCCGGGTTCATCGCCAGGGTCAGGCGCCCGCTACCGCCGCGCTGAAGCGCTCAAGCCCCCAGGACAGCTCGTCGGGGGTGATGACCAGCGGGGGAGCGAGCCTGATGGTCGACCCGTGCGTCTCCTTGGCGAGCACGCCGAGCGTGGCGAGCCGCTCGCACACGGCGCGCCCGTCCAGGCTGGCGAACGTCACGCCGGCCCAGAGGCCGCGCCCGCTGACGCCCGACACGACCGACGAAGGCAGCGCACCGAGCCCGGCGTGCAGCGCGGCGCCGAGCGAGGCGGAACGCTCCTGGTACTCCCCGGTCCGCAGCATCGCGATGACCTCGCGCCCCACCGCGCAGGCGAGCGGGTTCCCGCCGAAGGTCGACCCGTGCTGCCCGGGCTTGAGCACGCCGAGCACCGACCGCGACGACACCATCGCGGACACGGGGACTATCCCGCCGCCGAGCGCCTTGCCGAGCAGGTAGGCGTCCGGCCCGACGCCTTCCGCCTCGCAGGCGAACGTCGTGCCCACCCGGCCGAGCCCGGCCTGGATCTCGTCGGCGATGAGCAGCGCACCCCGGGACGTGCACAGCGAGCGCACCCCGGCGAGGAAGCCGGGCGGCGGCACGACCACGCCCGCCTCGCCCTGGATGGGCTCGATGAGCACCGCGACGATGCGATCGCCATATTCCTCGAAAATTCCCGACAAGGCCGACATATCGCCATAAGGCGCGGAGACGAACCCCGGCGTGTACGGCCCGAAGTCGGCGCGCGCGTCCGGGTCCGAGGAGAACGACACGATCGTGGTCGTCCGCCCGTGGAAGTTACCGTCGAACACGACGATGACCGCCTCGTCGTGCGGCACTCTCCGGGTGACGTACCCCCATTTGCGCGCCACCTTGACCGCCGTCTCGACCGCCTCGGCCCCCGTGTTCATCGGGAGCACCATCTCCATCGAGCACAGCTCGGCGAGCTCCGCGCAGAACGGCCCGAACTGGTCGTGGTCGAACGCCCGCGACACCAGCGTGACCCGCCCAAGCTGGCGCGTCGCCGCGGCCACGAGCCGCGGGTGCAGGTGGCCGAAGTTCAGCGCCGAGTACCCGGCGAGCATGTCCAGGTACCGCCGCCCGTCGACGCCGGTCACCCAGGAGCCGGACGCCGACGCCACGACGACGGGCAGCGGGTGGTAGTTGTGCGCGCTGTACTCGCTCGTCAGCGCGGACAGGTCCGCCTGAGAATCCAGCTCGTGCACTGTATCGGTCATGACCGCTCCCTCAATTCAAGCGTGCAGCACTTCGCGCCGCCGCCGGCCTTTAGCAGTTCCGACATGTTCACGGGTACCGGCTCGAAACCGCGGGCGGAAAGCGAGCGGGCCAGCTCCCCGGCCTGCGCGGCCAGCACCACGTGCCGCCCGTCGGATACCGCGTTGAGGCCAAGCACCTCCGCGTCTTCGTCCTTCGCCTCGATCAGCTCGTCGAACAGTGAGGCGAGCGCCGCCCGCCCCGCGTCGTCGAACGCCGCCGGGTAGTACATCGCCGTCGACGCGTCGAGCACGCAGAGCGCGGTGTCGAGGTGGTAATAGCGCGGGTCGACGAGCCGCAGCGACACGACCCGCCGCCCGAACAGCGACGCCAGCTCGCCCGCGGCCGCCTCGTCGGAACGGAACCCGTACCCGGCGAGCACGGTATTTCCAACCACGGGATCCCCAGCGACCAGGATGTCGCCCTCGCCCTCGTTCACGAAGACGGGCTCGTGCACCGCCGGGTACCCCTGCGACCTGAACCACGACTGGTACGCCGCGGCCTCTCCGGCCCGCTCGGGGTGCCTGAACCGCACGCCGAGCACGGCGCCGTCGATCACCGTCGCGCCGTTGGCCGCGAACACCATGTCCGGCAGCCCCGGCACCGGCTCGATCACGGAAACCAAATGCCCCAGTGACTCATAGGTCGCCCGCAGCGCGGCCCACTGCCGCATCGCGAGCCCGGGGTCGACGGGGGAGTCGGGCCGCATCCACGGGTTGATCGCGTAGGTCACGGCGAAGTATTCCGGCGGGCACATCAGGTAAGACCGGGGCGTAGCCACCCGGTGCGTCGCGTCGCTCTGCATAAGGTGAGCGTACGGACGGGCCTCATGTGCCTAACAGAGCGTAATGATGCGCGCTCCCGGCAATCCGTTGCGTTTTGCACCCCGGCACAGTCAATTCATTGCGCCGCCACCGCTCCCCGCCCCCCACGGCACCGCGCCGCCCCCGCAGAGGATTATCCCGAACGTAGGCATGCCCCACGCCAGGCACCACTAAATGAGCAATCCCAAGGGTTGCGAGCGGCGCCGATACCTCATGCATCCCGGCTGTAACGGCAACCAATCCATCCCAGCTGTAACGGCAACCACGGCGGGCACCGCCGCGCCGCCGCACCGAGGTCGCGAACCCCAGCCACGACCCTCAGCCAACCGCGAACCGCAACCGCCTCTTCGAGCTTTTTCTACTACGGTCACCACTGACTAGGGGCGCGTCCGCTCCTGCCACTACCCGCACCCTGGCCGAGGACGGGCGGAGGCTCCGCCCGCCACACGCGGCCTGCCGGGCCCAGGCTTGCGGAAAAAGATCGAGGGTCATGCGGGGCGGATATCGCCCCCTCCGTCACGCAATCGTGTTACCGGCCGGTAGAATCAGCCGACAAATAGCGCTAAAACGGGGCAAGTCGGCAGACTGTGCGGCCGTTTCCCTCAGATGACCCGCAATCACGCCACCCGGCAGCCCCCGGCGACCGCATAAGGGGCGGGCACGGCGGCCGTCCCGCCCCTAATCAATCCTCTAGATCAGCGGGCCGCGAATAGATCAGCGGGCCGCGAAGGCGTGGAGCCGGTCGCCCGCGGCCGCGACCCGCTCGTCCGTCGCGGACAGCGCGACCCGGATGAAGCCGTTGCCCTCGGACCCGTACATCGAACCGGGCCCGACGAGCAGCCCGCACTCGGTGGCGAGCAGCTCGCAGGCGGCCCAGCAGTCAAGACCGGGACGGGTGGCCCACAGGTAAAGCCCCGCCTCCGAGTGCTCGATCCGGAAGCCCGCCGCGGTGAGCCCCTCCGCGAGAATCGCGCGCCGCGCCGCGTACCTGGCCTTCTGCTCGACCGCGTGCGCGTCGTCGTTCAGCGCGGCGATCATGGCCGCCTGCACCGGTCCCGGCACGATCATGCCCGCCTGCCTGCCCACCAGCAGCAGGTCTTTCATCAGCGCCGGGTCGCCGGTCACGAAGCCCGCGCGGTAGCCGGCGAGGTTGGACCGCTTGGACAGCGAGAACACCGCGAGCACCCCGTCGAGCGAGTCGCCGCGCACCGACTCGTGCAGCACCGACACGGGTGAGCTGTCCCAGCCGAGCGTGATGTAGCACTCGTCGGACGCGAGGACCGCGCCGCGCGCCCGCGCCCAGCCCACGGCGTCGCGCAGCGAGGCGGCGGGCAGCACGCGCCCCGTCGGGTTGGACGGCGAGTTCACCCACAGCAGCCGCGCCGTGATCGGCGCGTCGGCGAGGGCCCTGTGGTCAAGAATACCGTCGGCCACGTCACTGACCGTGGCCGAGGCGGCGCCGCAGAGCCTCGCGCCGATGTCGTACGTGGGGTACGCCAGCGACGGGTAAAGCACCGTGTCCGCGGGCCCGAGCCCGAGCATGGTCGGCAGCCAGGCGATGAACTCCTTGGTGCCGATCACCGGCAGCACGGTCACCGGGTCCACGTGCACGTCCAGCGAACGCGCGAGCCACCCGGCGGCCGCCGAACGCAGCTCGGGCGTCCCCGCGGTCAGCGGGTAGCCGGGCGCGTTGGCGGCCGCGACGAGCGCGTCCTGGATGACCGCGGGCACCGGATCGACCGGGGTGCCGATGGACAGGTCAACCGCGCCCCCTGGGAACGCATGCGCCTTCTTCGCGATGGGCGCGAGTTCGTCCCAGGGGTATTCGGGTAGCCGTGAGGCGAGGGTCACTCGTGCTCGGCCTGCGGCGGCAGCGCCGCGACGATCGGGTGGTCCTTGCCGACCTTGCCGACCTTGGAGGCACCGCCCGGCGAGCCGAGCTCCTCGAAGAAGTCCGCGTTGATCTTCTGGTACTCCCGCCACTGCTCCGGCGTGTCGTCCTCGTAGTAGATCGCCTCAACCGGGCAGACCGGCTCGCAAGCGCCGCAGTCCACGCACTCGTCCGGGTGGATGTACAGCATGCGCTCGCCCTCGTAGATGCAGTCCACCGGGCACTCTTCGATGCATGCCTTGTCGAGCACATCGACGCATGTCTGCGCGATGACGTAGGTCACGTGAGCTCCTCTTTAACGTCTTAACCCACTTCAGCTACCACACAGTATGGTGGTTCGCCCCGCTAGCTGGCGACAATACCCTGCGCCGTCGCGGTCGAGTTCGCCTGCCAGGTTGTTTCGTTCAGCCCGGCCGTCCACTGGTACCCGGAGTAGCTGATCTGCGTGATCCCGTACGAGCTCGCGTTCGCGACCAGCCAGTTGGCCACCGGCCAGCCTGCCCCGTGGGCGGTGGTGATCAAATCCGCCGATCCAGAACGGATGCGGCTGACCCCGGAAAGTGCACTGCCTTGCCCCGGCGTGCCGAACACGTGGTCGAGTTCCTCCGCCGCCCCGTGCAGGTTGAGGTGGCTGGAGACGCCCTGGCTCGACGCCTGCTGTACCGGGTTGTACCAGCAGGTGACCGCGTGCGGCGCGCTGGTGTAGTCGGCGGCGAGCTGCGCCCCCGGCTGCGCGTACTGCTCGTAGGCGGAGCCGTCGGCGCTCTTCTGCACGGCCTGCGCGGCCTCGTAGACCGGGATCGTCGCGTAGTTGGGCACCTTGACGAGCGCACCGAAGAACGCCTGCGACGCGTACGCCGGATCCTCAAGCTGCGCGGTGGTGCCCCAGCCTTCCGACGGCCGCTGCTGGAAGATGCCGACGGAGTCCCGGTCGCCGTAGGTCAGGTTCTCCAGCTTGGATTCCTGGAACGCGGTCGCGTAAGCGATGGTCAGCGCCTCGCTCGGCAGGTGGTCGCGGACGGAGACCCCGGCGACGGTAGCCGCGTCGGCCGCCTGGCCGAAGTCGAGCGGTATGGCGTTGTTGCCGGTGCCCGCCTGGCAGCCGGGAACCGCCAGTTGAACAACGAACCGCTGGTAGAGCGTGTAGCCGCCGTAGGCAAGCAGGGCGAGCAGCACAGCGATCACGGCAAGCACGATCAGTGGACGTCGCCACGACGGACGCCGGTACCGGTAGTCGCCGGGCTGCCATTGACCAGCCGGCTGCCACTCCGGCTGCCATTGAGGAGACGTCCGCACACCCACGAAGGTACCTTTGTCCTGCGCATCCCGCTGGCAACCGGCGCGACCCGGCGCCATCTTCCATGAATCTGGGAGAGGTGGTCGCTGTTGGCCGGGCGTCCGTAAACCGGACGCCCTTTAGCGATAAACTCGCTGGCCATGAGTGAGCTGAAGTCACCGCTGCCCGCGGCCATCGACGAGCTGTGGGAGCGTCGCGCCGAACTGAGCCCAGAAGATTCCGCCGCCCGCGCCGAGGTCGTGGCGGCCGTGGACCAGATCGACGCCGGCGAGGCCAGGGTCGCGTTCGTGGACGCGGAGACCGACGAGGTCCTGGTCGACGAGCGCGCGAAGCGGGCGATCCTGCTCGCCTTCAAGGTCCTCCCGATGGCTCAGTCGCAGGTGGGTGACTTCCGCTACCACGACCGCGTGCCGCTGAAGACCCGCCTCGACGGCGTGCGCGTGGTCCCGGGCGCGATCGCCCGCTGGGGCGCGTACATCGCGCCCGGCACGGTCCTGATGCCCTCGTTCACCAACGTCGGCGCCTACGTCGACGCGGGGACGATGGTCGATACCTGGGCGACGGTCGGCTCGTGCGCCCAGATCGGCAAGAACGTGCACCTGTCGGGCGGCGTGGGCATCGGCGGCGTGCTCGAACCGCCGAACGCCGTCCCGGTCATCGTCGAGGACGAGTGCATGATCGGCTCCCGTTCGATGGTGACCGAGGGCGCCAGGATCCGGGCCGGCTCGGTCCTTGCCCCCGGCACGAACATCTCGGCCTCGACGCACGTGATCGACGTCGAAACCGGCGCGGAACTGCCGCGCGGCGAGGTGCCGGCCTGGTCGGTGGCCATCAACGGCACCCGGTTCCGCGAGTTCCCCGGCGGCACGTTCGGCATGCCGGCCGTCCTCATACTGAAGCGCCTGCCGGAGGGCGAGCGGCACAGCAAGGCCGAACTGAACCAGATCCTCCGCGACCACGGCGTAGACGGCTGACGATCGATGCGGGCTGGTTGACGGGACCCTGGGTCGCCGCCTGGACGGCTGCGCCGCAGCGGGCAGCGCTCGCCGACCTGCCACCCCCGCTCTTCACGAGAGAAGGCCGCGTGCTGCCGGACAGCACGCTGCGGCAGACGATCCGGGTCTCGCTGAGTGCACGATGGATTCGGCTGCGGATCAGCAACGCGTTCGGAGGCTCGGAGCTTGGCGTCGCGCGGGTCTGCGTGGCGCAGCCCGCCGGCGGACGGACCGGAGTGAGCGCCATCGAAGCCGGCACGTCCCGCGCGGTCACGTTCGCGGGGCGGCCGGGCGTGGCCGTAGCGCCGGGCGCGGACGCGGTTTCCGACCCCGTTGACTTCCCCGTGCGGGCCGCGGACAGCGTCGCGGTAACGATGTACCTGGCCGCCGGGCAGCCGGCGGCCGAAGGCGTGACCGCGCATCCCGGATCGCGGACGACGTCGTACCTGACCGCCGGCGACCACGTCGCCGACCCGTTGCTTCCCCGTGCGGTCCCCGTTGACCACTGGTACCTCCTCGGCGCCCTCGAGGCCTGCGCGCCCGTCGGTCAGCGAGTTGCGGCGGCCGTCATCCTCGGCGATTCGCTGACCGACGGGCGCGGGTCGACCACCAACGGGAACGATCGCTGGCCCGACCAACTGCTCGACCTGATGCGGTCTCGCGGTGACGACGCCCGTATCTCCCTGCTAAACCAGGGCATCGGCGGCAACCGGGTGCTCGGCGACGGCCTCGGTCCCGCCGTCCTGGCCCGCCTGAACCGCGACGCGCTCGCGGTCGCCGGCGTCAGGTGGCTGGTGGTCTTCGCCGGGGTGAACGACATCGGCGCGGTCGACCCGACGAACGCCGCGCAGCGGCAGGTCGCCGCGGACCTGTGCGCCGCGTACGAGCGGATCGCCGGCGAGGCACGCGCGGCGGGCATCGGGGTCTACGGCGCGACGCTGACCCCCTTCGGCGGCAACGAGCCGTACGACGACCCCGCCGGGCACCGCGAGGCCGCCCGCCAGTCCGTCAACGCCTGGATCCGCGCAGGCCACGGGTTCGACGCCGTCCTCGACTTCGACCAGGCGGTGCGCGACCCACTGCAGGAGTGCAGAGTTAAGCCGGCGTTCGACAGCGGAGATCACCTGCACCTCAATCCGGCGGGCTACCGCGCGCTCGCGGGCGCCGTGCCCATCGGCTGGCCGGAACGCCTTCAGTAGATCCGCCGGCCCCGTTCGTCGGGGATGCCCGACTTCCGCGCGAAGTAGGTGTTGACCACGTCGCGCCACTCTGCCGCGTTGGCGACCTGCAGTTCGAGCCGGTGGCGCACGTTCTCGAAGCGCGCCTGGTCGACCTGTCCCGCCAGGGACAGCCACGTCTCGCGCAGTCGCCGCGCGCCCGCCGCCCCGTCGAAGTGCGAGTCGTAGATGTGCTGGATGACGGTCTTCCCCGACTTCAGCCGGTGTGTGTACGGCACGTGGTGGAAGAAGAGCAGCAGTTCGTCCGGGCAACTGGCGATGTCCTCGTAACGCGCGGCCAGGGTCGCCTCGTACTGCGCGGTGTAGCCGGTCCCCGTCGCCGCCGTGCGGTCCACGCCGATGCCCTCGCGGTCCGCGAAGTGGTACGTCCCCCAGCGCGAGTACTCGTAGCCGTCGATGCTCGGGCCGTAGTGCGTGTGCGGGGTGACCATCCAGCCCACGCCGAGCGGTGCCGTGTAGCTCTCGTAGACGGGCCACGAATCGAGCAGCATGCCCGTGACCGCGGAGAACGCCGGCTCGGCGGGGCCGAACGTCTGGGTGACCCATTCGGCGGCCACGGCCCGCGGCTCGATCGCCGGATCCCACGCCAGCCGGCCGAAGGCGTAGAGGTTCGCCTGGGCAAGGACGTGCCCCGTCCAGGAAGGGTCGTCACCGACGTTGGCGACGCCGACAACCCCGCCGTGGGGCCGGCCGGTCGGGTGCCCGCTGACGATGCCGGCCAGCGTCGCGCCAGTGCCCGCCCCGTCCGCCCCGTCCGTCGGCAGGTTCATGACCTCGTGCCACTGCGGTTGCAGGAAGCACAGGTCCTTCTGCTGGCCGGTGTACTCCTGGGTGATCTGCACCTCGATGGCCTGGCTCGTCTGGCGGAGCGCGGTCAGCAGCGGCGACGTCGGCTCCCTGACCTGGAAGTCCATCGGGCCGAACTTGATTGCCACGATCACGTTGTCGGCAAAGGCGCCGTCGAGCGGCATGAACGTGTCGTAGGCGGCGCGCGCCCGGTCGGTCGAGCGGTCCCGCCAGTCCTGGAAGCAGTCGTACACGAAGGCCCGCCACACCACGATCGCGCCGTACGGCGCGA
>Ga0102924_1002293_pt1 | contig 21042 bp, 13 predicted proteins | sample PaiPotPPM11metaG_FD_80116 | JGI IMG/M metagenome (GOLD analysis project Ga0102924, IMG submission 80116) | Iron sulfur acid spring bacterial and archeal communities from Banff, Canada, to study Microbial Dark Matter (Phase II) - Paint Pots PPM... ...
CTCGAATACTCCGCAGGGCGGCAATAGCGGGATGCCAGGTTCCCAGCCGCAGGGCGGATTCCCCCGACAGCCAAATCCTGCGCACTCTAACGGACGTCATCAGCACGGCAGGCGTCGTAATCGCGGTCGTGGACAGCGACGCGAGCAGCAGCCGCAGCATCCGCAGCAGGCGTCAGGACCACCGGTGCCGGTCGTCGCGGACAGCGACACGGCTGGATGGTTCGATCCAGCGCGCGACGGCGGCTTCATACGCCGAGCTGGCGCCAGCTATCTGGTCGATGCCGGCGACGCGTACGTTCCGCCGCAACTGGTTCGGCAACAGGCTTTGCGCCGCGGTGACTCCATCGTGGCGACCACGGGTCGAGACCACCGGGGTCGCATCACGGTTGTAGACATCACGCAAATCAACGAGGGCGATCCCGCGCTCGCCGCCCGACGCCCGGATTTCAGCTCGCTCACCGCGTCGTATCCAGAACGCAAGCTCACGCTCGAAACCGGGCGGCCGGCGAAGGTCGGTCCAGAGCTCACTCGTCGCGCAATCGATCTGATCGCCCCCATCGGCTACGGCCAGCGTGCCCTCATCGTCGCGCCGGCCCGTGCGGGCAAGACGATGCTGCTCCAAGCAATAACGGAAGGCGTTGCAGTCAACCACCCGAATGCCACGTTATTCGTCCTTCTCGTGGACGAGCGTCCAGAGGAAGTGAGCGAGATGATTACGTGGGGATACGGTGAGGTTGTCGCGTCGAGCTTCGACATGCCCGCCGAGCGACACACGGACGTCGCCGAGATGGTACTCGAGCGCTCGCGCCGACTCGTCGAAATAGGGAAGGACGTAGTCATCGTGCTCGACTCGATCACACGTCTGGCGCGAGCACACAACACGGTCGAGCGCGGCACGGGGCGCACGCTGTCGGGCGGCCTGGATGCAACGGCGATGGCAAAGCCGAAGGCCTTTTTCGGATCCGCGCGTTCCGTGGCACCGAACGCCGGCGGCGGATCGCTGACGATCATCGCGACGGCGCTGGTGGAGACGGGTTCGCGGATGGACGACGTGATCTTCGAGGAGTTCAAGGGCACGGGCAACTGCGAGATCAAGCTTGATCGGGGCCTGGCCGAAAAGCGCGTTTACCCGGCCATCGACATCGCGACCAGCGGCACGCGGCGCGAGGACAAGCTCTTCCGGCCCGACCAGCTTGACAGCGTATTCACGCTGCGTCGCGGCCTGCAACAGATGCCGCCGCAATCGTCCATGGAGTGGCTCATCAAGCGGATCGCGGCCACCCCTAACAACGACGCGCTTCTCGCTGGACTTTAGGGCGCTCTGCGCGTAAGGCCCGGGGCTTGCTCTGGGGGTGCACGATGGCTCCCGCCCGACGTGCGCTCTTCCTCGTAGTCCTGGTTGCTCTGTGTGTGCCGCGGCTTGCGGCAGCACAGGTGCCGGACGACTCTACGCCTAAAGAACGGCGTATCGCCCGACCGACGATTACCGAGGTCACGTTCACCGGCCTGCACGCGTTCGAGAAGGGCACGCTGCTCGCCGGCATCGCGACAACGGCCTCGCACTGCAAGAGCGCCCTGCTCACGCCTTTCTGCTGGGTCACCAAGTCGCCTCTGTTCTACCAGAAGACTTATCTCGATCGGATCGAGCTCGCTCGTGATCTCCTGCGCATCAAGATTTTCTACTGGGAGCATGGCTACCACGAAACGGGGGTAGATTCCGCAGTCTCGCCAGAGGGCGCACCAGCAGTGCGCGTCACGTTCCGGGTGCGAGAGGGCCCGCCAATCATCATGACGGCCATCGCCTTCGAACCGGATTCGCTATTCTTGCCCCGGCAGCGAGCGCGCCTCTTGCGGGTCCACGTCGGAGCACCACTCGATCTGCTGGCCATAGACTCCTCGCGGACCCGGATACTCGACGCGTTGTGGCGTCGAGGTTACGCGGACGCAGTGGTGGACACCAGCACCGTGGTCGATCCCGTGGCCCGCACCGCCGCGGTGACATTTACGGCCGACCCCAAGAAGAAAGCGATCGTCGGGGGCATTCACGTGCGCGGCAATACGCACATCGACTCGACCACCATTCGCCACGGCCTCGAGCTGCAGCCCGGACATCCGCTGTTTCGAAACGATGTCACAGATGGCCAGCGTGCGCTGTACAAATCGAACCTGTTCACCCGGGCGTCGATCACGTTCGCTCCGGACAGCACTGGGTCGGACAGCGTGAAGCAGGTGCTGGTCGTGGTGCAGGAGGCGCCGCACCATTCATTTCAGGTCAGTGGAGGATTCAATCAGATCAACTTCGTGCAGCTTGGCGCGCGCTACCTCGATTACAACTGGCTGGGCGACGCGCGTCAGCTCGACATAAACGGGTCGCTGGGCAACATCCTCGCAAATCAGCTCGACAACGTTTTCCCGTTTTACGACGTAACTGCGCTCGCCCACAAGGGAGACTCGCTCAATACCGGGAAGTACCTGCAGCTGACGTGGGAGGCAAGCGTGAAGGTGACGCAGCCTTGGTTCGGCGACCCGCTCAACTCCGTGTCAGTGGGGGTGTTCGACCACAGGCGCAGCTTTCCCGGCATTTACGTGGATAATGGCTATGGCGCACAGGGTTCGTTCACCCGCGAGCTCGCCGAGCACCTCGTAGCAAGCCTGACATACCGCTATGAGCTCACACAGGTAAGCGCGAGCCAGGTGTACTTCTGCGTTAACTACGGCGCGTGCGACCTGCCAACAATTAGCTTGCTTCAGGAACGTCGCTCGCTCTCGCCACTTGCGCTGTCGGTTACGTGGGACCAATCGACCGGCGGCCTCTCTCCAGTCAATGGGTACGTCGTGCGCGCCGAGCTGCAACACGCTTCGCAGTTTACGCTGTCCGACTACCGGTACAACCGTGCCTACGGATGGGGGTCGTATTACTACCATCTTGGACACCGCTCGGTTCTCGCCTTTCACGCGGAAGCAGGCTGGGTCGGCGCCATTCGGAGCGGTATCGATACCGGTGCCCTGCACCCCCGGACGCGGTTCTACGCGGGCGGCGCCCAATCGGTGCGCGGGTTTGGCGAGAATCAGTTGGGCCCCGAGGTCCTAACTGTCGCGCCTTCGGCGCTGCAGGCGATCTGCGGCACCGCCATCAACCCCGCGACCTGTAACCCCAACACGTCCTTCTTCGACCCTTCGCAAAAAAAAGACATCATCATCCCAAACTCGGCATTCACGCCGCGCCCGCTCGGCGGAACCACCTTGCTGGAAGGCAGCGTCGAATACCGATATCCGATAGTAGGAAACCTCGGTGGCGCGGCGTTCGTTGACGCCGGCTTTCTGGGGCAGAATACGTTCAACTTCGCGACAAGTGGGGAGGCCGCGGCTACGCCGGGAATGGGGCTGCGCTACTACACGGTCGTCGGTCCAATCCGGCTCGACCTGGGGTTCAACCCATGGTCCAGCCGATCCCTTCCGGTCGTCACTCAGATCGGTACCGGCCGAACGGCCAGCATCGTGGAGCTCGCGAAGGTGCGTCCTTACACGCCCCCGGGCCTTCTGAGCGTTTTCGTGCTCCACCTCTCGATCGGGCAGGCGTTCTGATGTCGCGCGCACTGCGCCGGATATCGATGATCACCGCCGGGATACTGGCTGGCATCGTCGTAGTGGTGGCGCTGGCGGTCATTGTGCTCACCCAGACCAGCGTGGGCCGGGAGCAGGTCCGCAAGATTGCCCTTCGTGCCGCGCGCGGTCCGATCCACGGCGTGGTGCATCTGGGGCACATAGAGGGGAACCTGCTGGCCGGGATAACTGTCGATGGGCTTTCCATTACGGACAGCGCGGGATCGCCGTTTCTCTCCGCGCCGCGGGCAGAGATTCACTACGCACTGACCGACCTACTCCACAAACGACTTTTTTTCAATCACGTTCGGATCGACCATCCAGTGGTCGTGCTCGAGCAGACACCGGACGGGGTCTGGAACTACAAGCGGATATTTCGCAGCAGCTCGTCCGCCCCAGCGGACACAACGCCATCGTGGGGAAGTTGGATCACGTTACGTGACGTGCGCGTGACGGACGGTGACGTGACCATGCGCCAGCCGTGGCACCCCGACAGCACATTGACTGGTGCGGCCCGAGACAGCGCCATAAAAGCGGCGCTCGACACGAGCGCACGTCCGAACATCGTTGCCATTGGAGGGGACAACTACCAGAAGGTCACCGCGGCGCGGAGCCTCACTACCGTGCTTCCGCTCGTGCGGGTCGCGGATCCCCAGAATCCGACCAAGATGGTTCAGGTGGCATCCCTGGAAGCAGACCTAGCGCTGTTTCGACCCCCGGTCGCGAAGGTCAGGGACCTGACTGGGACGGTTTACATGAGCACCGATTCGTTGTGGTGGACGTCGGCGACGATCACGCTCCCGGCGTCGCGCGTGATGTCGCGCGGAGCGTTCAACCTCGCGACGGGTGATCTGGCGCTCGCCGCCCGAGCGCATCCAGTGGCGCTCTCGGATGTGCATTTTGCCAATACGCATCTGCCAACAGACGGTCAGCTTGCGGCGGACATCGGCGTTGTGTGGCACGGCAAGAAACAGCGCTACTCCGTGCGCGACCTCGTCTTCACGAGCGGGAGCGCGCGGGTCGCGGGTTACGCCGGAGCGGAGTTGGGCGACACGCTAAACATCCTCGGTACGGACTTGCGCTTCTCCGGCATCGACGCGCGTCTGGTCAAGCAGTTCTCTCCTGAGCTGCACGTGCCACCGCACGGCGTGCTCAGCGGCCATGCCGCAGTCGCTGGCGGCATGCACGATCTAACAGTGAACACCGATCTCACCGTTGATGACTCTACCAGCGGGCAGAGTCACGTGACCGTCGTTGGCGGGCTCGGGCTCAGCGAGGTCGGCGGCACGCGATCCGTTCGAGCGCGGTCGCTTACCGTGACGCTAGACCCACTGCAGCTCGCGCTCGCGAAGATCGCACGCCCCTCCCTTCCGGTTCGAGGCACGCTTACAGGCCGCGCGACGATGGATGGCTCCACGACGGATTCGCTGAGGGCGACGGCAGACCTCACGCATCGCGACCGCGACGCCTACACGCACATGATCGCGACCGGCGACGTCGCGTTCGCCCCGCCGGCCGAGACAGCGCCGCGACGAGACCCGCCCAAGCAGGCATCGCCTCTAACCCGCATCGCCACTCTCGACGCCGGTGTCATGTTCGATACGGTGGATCTCGCAACACTCGGCCGCTTCGCGCCGACCGCGAAGCTGCGAGGCAAGGCATCGGGTCCTATACACGTTAGCGGGACCATGCATGACCTCGCCGTTCACTCCGCGCTCCGGTTTGAAGACGGCGGCACGCTTAATCTCGACGGCACGTTTGACCTGACATCGCGGGAGATCGGGTACATGGTGACCGCCGCGGCGGAGCGGTTCAATGCCAATGCGGTAGTCGCCAGCGCGCCGCGTACCGCAGTCACAGCAACCGCGTCTGCCGCTGGCCGAGGGTTTTCACCGCGCAGCATGCAGAGCGAGGTTACCGCCGACGTGCGCGCATCGATGTACGACACTTTGGCTGTGGACACGGCGCATGTCCGCGCCAGCGTGGCTCACGGGCTATTGCAGATCGACAGCAGTCATTTCCGCGCGTTCGCGACATCCGTTGACTTGAACGGGCAGCTCGGCCTCGATAGTGCACACAGTGGGGAAATGACCTATCGCGTGGCAGCCGACTCTCTTTCCGCCTTCAAGGGATTTCTGCGCGCGTCCGATACGGGAGCAGTGCCGCCACGCCCCGCGGTATTGCAGGCGGCCCTGGAGCGCGCCCGAGCGGACTCAGCTCGGCTCGCCAAGGCGACCGAAGTTGAGCGTGCCGTGCATGGACAGGGCCCGCCCCGGCTTGCGGTTGACTCGCCACGCGTGTTTCGACGCGACTCGCTCGCCGGACGCCTGCTTCTGAGTGGCACGGTGGGCGGGTCTACCAAGCAATTTCACGTCGTTGGCGATCTCGACGCTTCGGGCATCGTGGCCCTGGGAAACAGCGTGCGGTCCGCCCGCGCACAATACCGGTGGCAGGGCGGACCGAGTCTTGCCGCGCCACTCGTGCTAGCCGTGCAACTGGACACGATCTCGGCTGGCGGCTTCGAGCTCGATACGGTCGACGTTCGCCTCCAGTATCGCAAGCCCGAGGGCAGCGTCGCTTTTGTCCTGCGGAACGGAAATGGACAGGAGTATTCGGTGGCTGCCGCGTTCGACTACTCGCCTGGTGCCAAGGAATTCCGGTATGACCAGCTCGGGCTCCGGCTCGATTCGACGACTTGGCGCGCGACCCGGCCCGGCGTCGTTCGGTGGGGATCGCGAGGTATCGAGCTCCAAGGGATCGAGCTGCTCAGCAATCGCGAATCGGGCCGGCTGTACGCCGACGGCACGCTGCCGCTCGGAGCGCCGAACGCAACGCCCGCGCACTTTCAGATCGCGATCGACAGTTTCCCGATCGGCGACGTGAGCTCACTCATGCAATCCGACCTGCCCGTAGCCGCGCTCGTCTCGCTGCGCGCCACGGTTGGAGGCACAGCAGCGGCGCCAGTGATGAGCGGATCCGCGGGACTCACGGCTGGCTGGTATCGCGACACGCCGATTCCGGATGTCCACCTGCGCTTCGCCTACGACACGGCGACGCTAGTCGCGAACGGACGCCTCGATCACACGCGACTGCTTGATTCCCTGCTGAGGCGGACCGATCCCACGATCGGCGCCCGGGTGGTAACGAGACCCATAGTCGACGTGAGCGCGACTGTGCCCGTGAACCTAGCCTTATCGGGCGCGCAGTCGCGGCTATTGGACCGCTCTCTTACCGCGGAGCTCAAGGCGGACAGCATCCCAATGGGGCTCATCCCGATCTTCGTGACGTCGGTGAGCACCGCGCGCGGCGAGGCCCACGCGCACGTCACGTTTCGAGGCACTGCGCACAAACCCCAACTGAACGGCGAAATCGTACTGGCGGACGGCCTGTTCCACATCGTGCCGATCGGCATCACTCTGACCAACGTCGCCACGAGCGTGCGCCTCCTGGGCGACACGATCGCCGTCGATTCGCTGGTGGCAAGGAGCGGGGGTCAAGTCCGCCTGCATGGCCTCTTCGACGTGTCGGACCCGTCGGTGCCGGTGCTCGACGTGACGACGTCAACGCACAATGCCCGGGTGCTCAAGACCAAAGAACGCGGAACGCTCGACATCGATGACAGCCTCACGATTGCGGGCCCGGTATTGGCGCCGTACGTCTCGGGATCGGTGCTCGTTCGCGACGGCGTTTTGTACATCCCGGACGTCGGAGGGAAATCCGTGATCGATGTGTCGACCGCTACCGTGCGCTACGTCGCCGATACGACTGATCCGGCGATACGCGCGGTTGTCCCGACAAAGACCACCTCGCTCACAAATCTCAGAATGGACGTGGATGTGAGCGTGAACCAGAACACTTGGGTTCGCAACAAGGACGCGAATGTCGAGGTGTTCACCGATGATCCCCTGACGGTTCGCATCAACCCCGACCAGCACGCGGTGGTGGTCGACGGAATCGTAACCACGGATCGCGGCCAGTACACGTTTTTGAGCAAGCGCTTCGCAATCACGCGAGGCACTGCGACCTTTATCGGCACATCGCAGCTAGACCCCACGGTGGATGCGACGGGACAGTACACGACATCCGTGCCCGGGCGACAGCCGCTCAACATTTTGGTTCTGATCGGCGGAACCGTGACCGCGCCGAGCCTCACGCTCAGCAGCGACGCCGAACCGCCGTTGTCGCAAACGGATCTCTTCACGTTGTTGGCTTTCGGTTCGCCCGCGTCGCAGCTGAGCGCGGGCACCGGCGGCGGCGGCGGGTCGAGCGCCGGCGGAACATCCGCCTCGGGGATCAGCGCGGCAAACCTCGCCGGCTCGGTTGGTCCCTACGTCGCCCAGCGACTGGCAGGCATCGCAATAGGCACGCTGACCCAGCAATGGCAGTCTGACCTGGGCCGGTCGATCGGCGCCGACGTGTTGAACATCACGCCGGCGCCGGGCGTGCCAACCGACGTGTCAGCGCAGGGAGTGAGTGGCTACCTTCGCAACACGGAGCTCGAGTTTGGCAAGTACGCGACGCCACAGATGTATGTCGGACTCGATGTCACGCCAATCGCGCCACCGGGAGCTACGGTCCAACGTCAGATCGGCCGGCGATCCACGATACAGTTCATGCTGCAACCGTGGTACCTGGCCGATCCGACGCTGTCGCCCACCGCGGACATCACCACGAAGGACGTGTTCGGGATAACGGTCGCCCGGGAGTGGCGCTTCTAGTAGGGGCGGCATTAAAGCCGCCCCTACGTTCAAATCTTTACCGACACCTGTAGCGTCGGATCGGAGCATCCAGTCCACACGACGCGGACGCTGTCCGAAGCGTTCGCGCCGAAAGTCGCCAGCACTGTGCCGCCTGTGACGTGAGTGCTCGTCGCGCAGGTGGGGTCGTAGGTCACCGGCGTCGGCGTCGAGACCGCGACCGGAAAGCTGTGACCGTTCGTGCTGAAGAGGATGCTGCCGGTCGCCAAGAATGTCCCCGCCGGCAGCGCAGGCACACCGCCGACGCCACCGAGCAAGCCTCCAGCGTGCGCGAACGTGACGACCAACGAGTCGGCGAGACTGGCGTTGATGACCGCTGGCCTCATCGCCGAGATCGCGATCGTGTCGTCCAGCGTTTGCGTGACAAGCCCGGGAACGTCGTTCGCGGCGGCAGATCCCGTGATCCCGATCGTTACCTGCTCCTGCGAGCCTGTCGCTTGCAATTGTAGGCCGGTCGTCGTCGCCAGATAGCTCGCGTCCGGAATCAATGGGGTCGGGTCGGAGACGACCGCGGCGCCGCTCACGATGAGGGTAGTGGAGTCACTGACGAACGTGCACTTGGCCGCAGTGAACGTGTACATCGCCGAGTCTGGAATGCCGTCGGCGTCGGAGTCCGACGGGTTCGGCGGGGTCACGACGGCACAAGCGGGCACTGCATCGAGCTGTCGTATTCCGCTCATCGGCTCGCTTCGCGAGCGGAGAAATGCGCCATGCATGTACCGCGACGCAGCACCTGCGAGGTTGCCGCCACGAAGCGCAGTCATCGCGGCATCGATGGTGACCTCGACTCCCTCAACCAGTTGCTGGCCATCCGCAACCGTGGGTTTGTAACCGCTTGGCGATGTTGCAGCCGACTTGTCGTTGGTGCACGCGGCCGCGGCAAGCACCGCCACAACCGAGCCTACCGTGGTGACTCTGGCAATGAAGAGAGCGCGACGACTTTGACACATGGGCTACACTCCTGCCGAACTGGACAGTATGGGCGCGATTCAAGGATTAGCAATTTACTGACGCCGCAAGTACACGTCAGGTTGCGTGCCTACGCCGCCTGTTGTAACGAATTTTTCGCCAGTCCACGAATCACGAATGTGTCGCCATCGCGTGCTCGAGGACCGCCAGACTTCCGTCAACCAAGACGGCAAGCAGCGCGGCCGGTATTGCGCCCGACAGGATCATTCTCGTATCGGACAGCGCGAGCCCGGAGACGATCGGATCTCCAAGTCCGCCCGCGCCAATGAACGCGGCCAGAGTCGCCGTCCCGACATCGATCACCGCCGCAGTGCGAATACCCGCCATGATCACGGCCGCGGCCAGAGGAAGACGCACGTACGCGAGTACCTGGCCGCGCGTCATGCCGAGCGCGTACGCCGTGTCGACCGCGGACGGGTCCGCGTCCCGAACCCCCGTGTAGGTGTTCCGTAGGATCGGGTACAACGAATACAGCACCAGCGCCACCAGCGCTGGCTTCACTCCGATTCCAAACAACGGAATCATGAACGCTATCAGCGCGATTCCTGGCAGGGTCTGCACTATTCCCACGGCCCGTATTACTGCTTCGGCCTGCGCCGGCACGCGCGTGAGAGCGAGACCCAGCGGCACAGCCAGGGCAATCGCGGCGCCGAGCGACACGGCGACGAGCACCAGATGCCGCGCGGTCAGAGCCGCGATGTGGCCCCGGTCAGCTATGAGGTATGTGAGGAGCGAGGGTCGCCGCTCGCGCTCGTTGTGCGTGGTATCTGGCCGCGGGGCCTGTCCAGCGAGAAGCCCCAAGTCGCGAAGAGCGTCTCGCGCCACTAGCGCGGCGGGCTCGCCTTCCACTTCGACTCGCCGATTCAACATTCGCATACGACCGCCGTCGACGCGTCCGCTGAGGTCCGTGAGCGCGAGCACCGCGCCAGGCTCGCTTTTCTGGAGGTCACGCCCGACAACTGCGGCTGCTTCGTAGGGCGGGAAGAAGTGGCGGTCGTCGGCCAGCACTACCAGGTCGTATCGCGCAATGAGGCCGTCCGTCGAGTATCCGTCGATCACGTCAACCGCTCCGGCCACGAGCGCCTGATACTTGACGGCCGGTAAGAGGGCGCGAACGCTGGCGAGTCTGAGCCCGTACGCGCGCTCGAGACCCGGCAGCCCGTCGGGGCGGCCGATGAAATCCGGAGTGAGGCCACCGCGCAGACGCGGCCCGACGCGAGCGAGGTCGCTGAGCGTCGCAAGGTGCAGCGAGTCCGCGGTCGTCCGCCTGACCGCGATCGCATAGGTGTTGTCGAAACCGAGAGGTGGCAGCCACCGGACGCCATCTCGCTCATGACCAGCGATGGCGACACGCGAGAACACAACCGTCGGGTCCGCCGCGGGCGGCAGGTGGTATATCGTGATCAGTCCCGTGCCGGTGTACTCGGGGTACACGTCGATCGCCCCGCTTCGGAGAGCGCCGTACGCGATTTCGGTGGCCCCGAGCCCAGGACGTCGGTCTACCTGAAAACCACGCGCCTCGAGAATCTGCGCGAACATCTCGGCGAGCAGGTACGACTCACCAAATGGTTTCGAGGCAACGATGACTGGTCGCCCCGCGTCCGGCCCCTGCGCGGAGAGTCCCTCCGCCCCCATCAGGTGAGCCGCCCACGCGAGGACCAGCGCGCGCGCCGCGTTACGATGCAAGGGGCGTATTGCGCACTCCTGCGCGCTCGAGAAGCTCGGCAACGTACTGCGTCGAGGGCGTGGCCAGCACCGTCGCCGCGTCGGCGACTTGCTCCACGCGGCCTCGACGGAGAACAGCAATTCTGTCCGCGAGAGTGATGGCTTCGCGAAGATCGTGTGTAACTAGCACGCAGGTCACGCGCAATTCCTGGCGAAGTCTGGCGAACGCGGACTGAAGATCGGCGCGCGTGATCGCGTCGAGCGCCCCGAAGGGCTCGTCAAGCAGCATCACGGCAGGCTTTGCGGCGAGCGCGCGAGCCATCGCGACTCGCTGCCGCTGTCCGCCCGACAGGGCGCGAGGCCAGCGCGCGCCGAACGTCTCCGGGTCCAGCCCGACGAGTAGCAGTGCGGCATTTGCGCGCGCCTCGGGGTCGTGGTCCTGCAGCAGCCACGGCACCAGTGCCACATTCCTGCGCACTCGCCAGTGTGGAAGAAGCCCGCCATCCTGCGGGACGTATCCCATCCGCCGTCGCAGCACTACCGGATCCCAGGCGGTCACCGGCCGGCCGTCGATCACGATGCGTCCACCATCCAGATCGACCATGCGATTGAACGAGCGCAGTAAAGTCGTCTTCCCGGATCCGCTCTCGCCGACGAGTGCAACGCATTCGCCGTCGTCCACGGCGAGCGAGATATGGTCCAGAGCGGTGACGTCGCCGTACCGTTTCGAAGCGTCTTCCGCGACTAGCGTCACCGTCTTGTCAGCTGTCGTCCGCCGGCGATCGACCTCGATGCGTGTACTGATCGAAAAAGTCGTACGCCGACTCGATATCCTGGGGCGTCACGTACGCGGCGCCGAGCCGCGCGGCGCCGCCGAGGGCGATCTCGGCGAGGTCGCTCGCAGCGCGCGCGAGCGCCGGATCTGACAGCCCGTACTGGCCGGCATCGACCAGACGATTCGGATCGGCATCGCCAGCGACAATCACGGCTTCCTCACGCGCCGTGGCATCGTAGAGCATGCCAGACAAGAATATCACCGGAGCGGCATACCATTGGGCGGGCAGCGCGTCAGCGGACCGGATCTCGAAGTTGCCCCGGGGACGCACTTCGGGAAAGAGGGTGGAAAGATGGGTCGCCCAGTCGTCCTGCGTGGCAATACCCGTCTCGAGCAGCTCGCCAAATGGAAGGAAGCTCCCGTCCGAGCCCCTGGGCATCAAGGCGGGCGCGCGAAGCGCGAACTCGGTGTACTCGACGGCCGGGTCCTCGGCCGTCGAAGCGGGAAGCCCCGTCCGCGTCGGATCGAGCGTGCGCCACACGTGGGCGCGGTAGCTTTTGTGGCCCGTCGGCCGCCCCTCGTACGTCGGAGAGTTCGCGAACATGGCGACTACGTAAGGCGCAAGCGCGTTGAGCAACCGCCACTCCCGCGCCGGATTCGCCCCCACGTCGAGACTCACTTGAAATGCCGCGGTCTGGCGCATCATGCGCGCGCCATTGGGTCCGCGTGTCGCGAGGTACTCCTCCATCGTTACGTATCGCTCTCCATGCAGTTGGCGCGGCACGCGCTCCACTGGATTCGCCGGATCGATGCCCACGCTCAGCAAATCGATTCCTGAGTCGGCCGCTGCGTTGCGCACGGTGTCCATCACGCCGCGAATGCGCGCGATGAGCTCGGAGGCGGACGCGCTGGGTGCCGCGCTCAACTCGAGCTGGCCGCCCGGTTCGAATGACACTTGACCCATGTTCCCCAGAGAGAACATCGGGGCGCCGTAAGGCGAAGGTCGCTCGCTCCACCGGCATCGTCGCGCCAGCGCACGTAAGAGAGGCACGCTGTCCGCTAGGGGCACCACGCGACGCGAGGATGCGTCTACCGGGATCACTTCGACTTCCGCGCCGATCTTGGGAGGTGTGGCTGTACGGGCCCGGGGCGTGAAAGCACGACAGCGCAGCTCGTCGGCCAGGCGGTCGGCCAGCGTCATGGCCTGCCCCCTACGCCGGTGCGGCGACGACCAACGCGTATTGGTGCGCGTCGTCAGTCTCCCACGCGGCGATTTGAAAGCCGGCGTCCGCGAGGATCTTGGAAATGCGGGGCCGGTCGTACTTGTTGCTGATCTCCGTGCGGATCGACTCGCCCGCACGCAGCACGAGCGACCCGGCCCCCGGGATGCCCACGACCTGCGGCCGGATCGCGATCAGGTGCATTTCGATACGGCCGGCCTTCCTGTCAAAAAATGCCTGATGCGCAAATCCGTCCACGTCGAAGTTCGCGCCAAGCTCGTGGTTGAGAACGCGGAGCATGTTGCGGTTAAACTGGGCCGTCACGCCCTCGGAGTCGTTGTACGCGGCTTCGATGATCGCGACATCCTTTACCAAGTCGGCCCCCAGGAGGAGCCGGTCTTCTCCGGTCATGCCTGACCGCACATCGCCCAAGAGCCGAGCCGCCGCATCGTCGTGGAAATTCCCGATCGTGCTTCCGAGAAACGCGTACAGCACCGGGCTCGGTAGCATTCGCGCGGTGGCGCGCGGCAGGCCCAAATGATCCGATATGTCGGCGACGACCGGAATGACTCGCAGCCCTACATATTCCATGCGCAGCCGACGCGCGGTCTCATCCAAGAATGCGGCGCTGACGTCCACAGGCACGTACACCGCGTCGAGGCGCACATGTCGCATCGCGTCGAGAATGATCCGCGTCTTCTCGGCGCTGCCGGCTCCCAGCTCCACCAACGCGCCGGGCCGCAACGACGCCATTAAGTCCGGAGCGCGCGCGGTAAGTAACGCACGCTCGACGCGCGTCAGGTAGTACTCGGGTAGGCGCGTGATCTGCTCGAACAGAAGCGAGCCGCGGTGATCGTAGAAGTACTTCGGCGGCAGCTCGCGCTGGGCCCCATCCTCCACGTTGAGCAGCCCCGCTCGGACGTCGGCGAGCATGGCGGCGTCGCCTTGTCGTGGGGCAACACTCGCCCCAGGGGCAGCGAACGCACGGGAATCACGCGGCACGATGACGACCAGGAGTGAAGGCGGAGCCTAGGCGCCGATCGCGCACCGAAATCCGCTGAAAATCTGCCGGCGGATCGGGTAGTCCCAATTACGAAAGGTGGTCCGAGCGACCAGCGGCCGCGTGGCCCACGAGCCACCGCGCAGCACTTTGTATTCTGGCCCGAAAAAAATCTGAGAGTACTCCCTGTACGGGAAAGTCTCGTATCCGGGATATGGCGCGAAGTCGCTCGACGTCCACTCCCAAACGTCGCCGATCATCCCGTAGCAGCCCACGGGCGAGACGTTGCGCGGGTACGCGCCGACCGGAGCTGTGCCGAATGCGAGTTGATCGACGTTGGCTAGGGAGCTTGAGGGAGGCTGCTCCCCCCACGGATACGCTCGCGCTCGACCGCTCGCGGGATCCCAGGTGGCCGCCGCCTCCCATTCGAACTCCGTGGGCAGCCGCTTCCCCGCCCAGCTGGCATAGGCTTCCGCCTCGTAGTAGCACACGTGAATCACGGGATGTGTCAGATCCACTGGCAACTGCCGGTCCATCGAGCGCGTCCACCAATCGGCGCCTTTGAGGAACCAGTATTTCGGTGCGACGATGCCGGCGGCGCGAGCCTCCGCCAGCCACGCCCTGCCCGCATCGGACCACCATTCGTCACGCGCATACCCGCCTGCCTTCATGAACTCGAGGTATTCCCCGTTGGTTACGGGCGCCACGTCGATGTCGAAAGACGCGACCGCCACATCGTGGCGAGGCCGCTCATTATCGTATGCAGCCGTTCGGTCGTCGGTTCCAATCGACACGACACATGCGGGCACTCGCACCATCGCCCCGCGCGCGAACATGGCCTTTCGCGGCGACGAGACCGGCCGGCGCTCCACCGGGGAGTACGGCGCACCGCCCTTGATTTGAAGCGCCTGCAGAATGGTCTCGACGTGCTGCGCCTCGTGCTGCGCAACCATTCGGTAGACGTAGCCGTCGCGGCTTAGCGGGTCATCGGGCGCTGGCTCAAACGAGGCCAGTCGAGCGAGCACGCGGTCGCGGACGTCCGCCAGCACCGCGAGCGCCTCCCCCAACGACGGTAGTGGCAATGCCCCGCGCTCGCGACGTGGATGCTCGAAGGGATTGTAGACGCCTGGCATCTCACCGAAGCTGACCGCACCGTCGAGGTTGCGAAGGAGCCACAGCTCCTCGAATCCGGCAATGTGGCCCAGGTCCCAGACAACGGGGCTCAGCAGAGGGTCGTGCTGCGTGCGAGCATCGTCGTCGGACAGCGGCGCCACCAGCATGAGCGTGCGCGCTCGCATTTCGGTGAGCAGATCTTGCAGGCGCTCGCTCAGCCCGGATGGGGCCGCTGGTATCGTGGACGTGGACACGACCGATCTCCGCGTGAGGATGCCGCGAATCATCTAACAGGGAAAACGACCGGGCGGGCCCGATACGATTGCACACTTGGCAGGAAATACGCCAGCACGCGCCCGCAAACAGTTGACTGCGTGGGCGTAGACATCCGTAGTTGCACTTGAGCTCGCAATGGCAATTACCGCTCTGTACGAAACGTGACGGCTAAATTGCGGCCGTGACGGCCAAGCCGATTCTGCTCGCGGTCGACGACGATCCGGAAGTGCTGCGCGCCGTCGAGCGCGACCTGCGACGGAAGTACGGAGCGGACTACCGGGTGGTCAGAGCTGACTCGGGCGCTTCGGCGATCAACACTCTGGAAAAGCTAACGCTGAGGGGCGATCCCGTCGCACTCTTGCTGGTGGACCAGCGGATGCCGGGGATGACCGGCGTCGAATTCCTGGAGCGTGCGCGTTCGATCTTCCCGGGCGCCAAGCGTGTTCTACTCACGGCGTACGCCGACACCGAAGCGGCGATCCGGGCGATCAACAGCGTGAGAATCGACTATTACCTGATGAAGCCGTGGGATCCGCCGGACGAAAATCTCTACCCTTATCTCACCGAGCTGCTGGACGACTGGCGAGACAAGCACCGCCCGCCGTTCGATGGGATTCGCGTGATTGGCACACGGTGGTCGCCGCGGTCACATGCGCTGCGCGAGTTTCTCGGTCGGAACCTGGTTCCGTACCAGTGGCTGGACGCCGATGCCGGGGGAGAGGGCGCCGCCTTACTCGAACGCGCGGCAAGCGCCAACGAGGGCACGAGGCCTCGGCTACCGCTCGTGCTATTTCCCGACGGAACTCTGGAGGATCCGGAACCGCGGGCGCTCGCTGAGCGAGTCGGTCTCCGGATGCGGGCGGAAAAGCCGTTCTACGACCTGGCCGTCGTGGGCGCAGGCCCGGCGGGGCTCGCGGCCGCGGTGTACGGTGCCTCGGAAGGTCTCCGGACAATCATGATAGAGCGCGAGGCCCCCGGTGGTCAGGCGGGTACCAGCTCGCGCATCGAGAATTACCTGGGTTTTCCTTCAGGACTCACTGGCGCGGACCTCACCAAGCGCGGTCTCGCGCAGGCGCGGCGGTTCGGGGCCGAGATCCTAAATCCGCAGGAAGTGACGAGCGTGCGCACGGACGGCCAGTACCACGTGCTCACGCTGGGTGACGGCGCGGAGTTATCCGCCCGCGTGCTGTTGGTCGCGAGCGGCGTTTCATATCGGCTGCTCGACGTGCCGGGCGCCGACCCGCTCACTGGAGCAGGAGTGTATTACGGAGCGTCCACGGCCGAGGCGAGGTCCTGCACGGAAGAGGAAGTCTACGTCGTCGGCGGAGGAAACTCGGCTGGTCAGGCGGCCGTCCACTTCGCCCAATTCGCCAGCAAGGTCGTGATGCTCATTCGTGGCCCATCGCTTTCCGCGACGATGTCGCAATATCTGATCGATCAGATACGCGGCACGCCCAACATCGCGGTCGAGTCGCGCACCCGAGTCGTGGAGCTGGCGGGGGCAGATCGGCTCGAGTCGATCACGGTCGAGTGCGCGGATGGCGCGCGGCAGATTCGGCGAGTGTCCTCGTTATATGTATTCATTGGCGCTCTTCCCCATACCGAGTGGCTCGGTGACTTGGTCGTGCGCGACAAGAACGGCTTCATTCTGACCGGTCCCGACATATCCGCGAACGGCGGCCGTCCCCCCAGGTGGCCGCTTGATCGCGACCCATACCTATTGGAGGCGAGCGTACCGGGAATCTTCGCCGCGGGCGACGTGAGGCATCAATCGGTCAAGCGCGTGGCGTCCGCCGTGGGCGAAGGCTCCATCGCGGTCCAGTTTACGCATCAGTATCTGGCGGTATAGCACCTAGCAGCACCTAAGAGACCCGGGCCGCGATTGCCGCGGCGAAACGCTCCGCCGCGCCGACATCGTGGCCCAAGAACATGCGTGGCTCAATGAGCTCGAGCTCCATGACTTGCAAGATGCCACCGACGTCCAGTCCATCCACGCGCGCGTAGAGCCAGGGCCCGGGCGCACAGCGGAGAGCGGCGTCGGCCGCGGCGCACACGTGGGGTGGCGGGTCTGCTCGACTGATTCGCCCGCCGTACTGCGGCTGAATGCGAAACTCTCCGGGCTGCGGTCGCTTGCGAACCGCATGGCTGAACGCTCCGTCAACGTACATGAGCGACCACTCTCCCTCGGTTTCGATCTCGGCCATGTAGGGCTGAATCATCAGGTCGTACGTCGCGAGGAAAGTTTTTGCCTCATGCGCTGTCACGCGCTCGGTGCGCACGCCGCCTCCTGACACGGCCGGCTTCACCACGACTTCCTCCCACACACGCTCGGAGAGGAGCCCCGGAAGGTCTATCTGGCTGCCCGCACGTCCCCACACGGTCGGAATCGTCGCCACGCCCGCGGCTTGAAGGAGGTGGAGATACCGCTTGTCGGAATTCCAACGAATCACGGCGGGCGGGTTCCAGAGGCGGCAACCCCTGGCCTCGACACCATCAATCCAATCCAGAAAAGCCGCGATGCGAGCGTGATAGTCCCACGTGGAGCGCAAGACGACCGCGTCGAACGACTCCCATTCAACGCCCCGATCGTCCCAAGTCGCTGGAACGCCAGTCACGCCGAGCGCTGCCAACGGCGCGATCAGCCTACGATCGTCCTCCTCCAAGTCCGCGAGCGCCCGACACGTCACCAGTGCAACGTGCGCGCTCACAGCTCCCACGGATTTACAACGGCGATTCCCGTCACGTCAAAGTGATCGCTGTTGCGGGTCGCGATCGACAGGTTGTGCGCCGCAGCCGTCGCGGCGAGTAACGCGTCAATCGCCGACAGCGCGTAGCCGCGGCGTCGCGCCTCGGCCGTGAGCGCGCCCCACCGATCCGCGATCTCCTCCGTCACCGGCAGAATGCGCCCTGCAAACCGTGGACGCAGGGTGGCGTCAATCCACCCCTCCAATCGCGTGCGCCGCGCCCCGGTCGCGAGCAATTGGACCCCGTGACGGAGCTCACCGAGTGTGAGCACACTGAGATGCACGGTCCGCTCGTCCAGAGAATCCAGCCATGCCATGACGCGAGGGTCCGGACGCGCTTGCATTGGTTCCGAAATGACGTTGGTGTCGAGCAGCACTCCGCTCATGCGCTGCCCCGCCGCTCAGAGCTTGACTGGTCGCATGGGCTCGGACGAGCGCTCGAGCGTGAGGCCGACGCCCGCCAGTGGTGACGCGTGCAAAAACGCACTCAGGCTCAGGCGATGTCGAGGCGAGCGGAGCCGGTCGTAGTCGTCGATCGATAGGACCACCGCCGCCGGTTTCCCTTGCTTCGTCACCCACTGTGGCCCAACGGCATGTGCTCGGCGGACGACCTCGCTGAACTGCGCCTTGGCCTCCTGCAGCTGCCACTCGGCACGACGTCGTGATATGACTCGGCGCATCCGTCCTCCCTGGGCACAGAATGACTAGTCTGGTCAGATAGCAATCTACGCCGCCGGAGGCGGCGAGGCAAGCGTGCGGCCCGACCAGCGGATGCCTATGGAAGGTGATGTCCGGAGCGATCACTATTGGCTGACCTGATATAGTGGTATAACCATTCCGGAGTGGCTATAACCATTCGAGAATGGCTTAAAGCTCCATGGCGATAACTCAACTCGCCGCCCTGTGAGCGAGCAAGGCAAAGGGGAGCCGCCGCTCCAATGGGCGATCCCCGACTCGCGGCCGCTGGCGTATGCGATCACTACGCCGCGACTCATTGTGCGCTGCTGTGAGCCATCCATCGATGCTGCGCCAATGCACGCCGCGATTGCTGCGAGCCTCGACCTTCTCCGGCGGTGGATACCCTGGGCTGGCGAGGAGCCGATGTCCGTGGAGAAGAAGGCCGAATTGTTATCGGGATTCCGAGCCAACTTTCTTGCGCGCCGCGACGGCGCGTACGTGCTGATCGGCCGAGCGGACGATTCGTTCTTAGGAGGAGTGGGACTACATCCTCGGCGCGGACCAGGTGTGCTCGAAATCGGCTACTGGCTCCGTAGCGACCGCACGGGCCACGGCTACATGACCGAAGCCGTCGCAGCCATCACGCGTGTCGCGCTGGAGTACTACGGCGTGCCACGGGCCGAAATCCGGTGCGATCCACGCAACGCTCCAAGCGCCGCGGTGCCCCGACGGCTGGGTTATGGCCTCGAAGAAACGCTGCGCGGCGAGGCGGTCGATGCTGCCGCGCAAGCTCGTGACACAATGATCTGGGCTCTCACCGGCACCCAGTACCCTGCATCACCCGCTGCCCGCGTTCCGATCGACGTGCGCGATGAGCATGGCCTGCTCTGGTCACAGGGTGTCCCATAAGGTCGCCACGGCACGCATGCCTAGCTCGAAGTTCTCCACGCTCATCCACTCGTCCGGAGCGTGGGCGTTCTCGCCGGGGAGCCCGAAGCCCATTAGCAGCACCGGGGCGCGCAACGCGTCCGCGAAATCAGCGACGACGGGGATCGAGCCACCTTCGCCCGCGACGACCGGATCACGGTGAAAGGCCGCGGCCAGTGCGCGGCGGGCAGCGTCGTAGATCAGCCCCGACAGATCAGTGCGCCACGGACGGCCGCCGTGCAAATGCCGCACCGTGGCGCGTACGCCCCGCGGAGCCACACGCCCTACGTGAGCCTCCACCAGCTTCTCGATCGCGCGTGGATCCTGGTCGGGGACTAGCCGACAACTGACCTTCGCCATGGCGCGAGCTGGCAACACCGTCTTGGCCCCCTCGCCTGTGTATCCGCTCAGGAGTCCGTTGATCTCGCAAGTTGGTCGGAGCCACATTCGTTCGAGCGTGGAGTACCGGGCCTCACCGCCTAGCGCCGGCGCGCCGACCTCTCGACGAAAACGCTCTTCGTTGAAGTCCAAAGCTCGGATCTGACGCACCACATCGGGATCCGGCTGCCGAACGCTATCGTAGAACCCCGGCACCGCGACATGACCGTCCTCATCGTGAAACGATGCAATGATGTGGGCCAATGCCGTGGCCGGATTGACTACGGCCCCGCCATACATCCCCGAGTGGAGATCGCTCGCCGGCCCGTCGACGACAAGCTCGAAGTAGGTGAGCCCCCGCAGCGACGAGAGTATCGAAGGCACTCCTGGCGCGAACATCGAGGAATCGGAAATCACCACCGCCTCGCAGCGCAGCCGCTCGGTGTTCGCCCGCACGAAGTCGCCCAGATGATCGCTGCCGACCTCCTCCTCCCCCTCGATCAACACGATCACGTTGACCGGCAGTCGCCCGCGAACGCGCAAGTGCGCTTCCAACGCTTTCACGTGAAGGAAGACCTGCCCTTTGTCATCGACCGCGCCTCGCGCGAAGATCTTCCCGTCACGTGCCGTCGGCTCGAACGGCGGTGAAGTCCACAGATCGAGCGGTTCTGGCGGCTGTACGTCGTAATGGCCATACACGAGAACGGTCGGCCGGTCGGGACCAGCGCGACGCCATTCGCCAAGCACAATGGGATGCCCCGAGGTTGGAATGACCTCGGTCTCGAGACCGGCCGTGCGCAGCGACGCCGCTATCCAATCCGCGGCTCGGGCGGTGTCGGCATTGTGCTCCGAGCGCGCGCTAACGCTCGGAATGCGAAGAAATTCGAACAGCTCGCGCTCGATGCGAGCGCGGTTGGTCGTGAAAAATGTGTCGAGA
>Ga0102924_1002295_pt1 | contig 21013 bp, 17 predicted proteins | sample PaiPotPPM11metaG_FD_80116 | JGI IMG/M metagenome (GOLD analysis project Ga0102924, IMG submission 80116) | Iron sulfur acid spring bacterial and archeal communities from Banff, Canada, to study Microbial Dark Matter (Phase II) - Paint Pots PPM... ...
AGGCCTCCGCCAAGCGCAACTCGCCGCTTTAACCGACTCCGACCGCAGCGCTCTCCAGCTACTTCAAAGTGAAGCCGACAATCTCACCGCTTGGTGGAACGGCGTGCTTACTGCTCGCCAGAATCTCAACGGCGCCACCACCATAGATCCCGACGCACTCCAAAATGACACCGCTCTCGCAAAAATTCGCGCTTGCAGCCAGTTCCTGAATTCCATGCTAGTCAGCGGCACCTTCACCGACAACACAAGTTGCCACTAGCCGGCCACTCCTCGGCGTAGCTATTTAGGACTCGCCAAACAAATTGTTCACCGCACCAGGTCCTTCCAAACTAGGATTTCTCGTGGTAGCGTAATTGTGGAGTTATGAAGGTAGAGCGAAAATGCCGGGCAAGGCAGTCCAGCCCAACGAAACCCCGGTTTCTGTCCGGGCAGGCCTTACCCAGCGACGCGCAAGTTTCATCTCGTCCCACGGGAGCGCTTTCCTCGGATGATTCGATCAATAGCCGATTCACCCCCCTTCATTTCAGAGCCATTTCCGGCCCGGCTTACATGCCTAAATTCGAGCCCAATCCGTCAGTTTCTAATCGTGAACTGACGATGCGACGAGCATCGGCATCCCGAGCAAGTGCGCCGCGGCGCACGCCGCGAGGGATCTGTTCTGCACTTTCTAATTGGATCCGCTCTCTGCTTTCTAATCGCGAACTCTTAGGATTAGAACATGCTGCAACTCATTGAAAACAAACAAAACGGACCCGTTCTAATCGCGAACTTTGAACCAAATGCATCGCTCATAAAGGAGAGCTGAATTGCCGCAATTAATGAGGACTTCCAACCCCGCTTTGAACGATCAAGCCTTTCGAGGCGCGGGCATCGCCGTCGGCGAGCCTATGACTCTGCAAGGCACTGTCAACAAAACCGGCGTGCTGCTGCTCTGCGTGATTGCCACTGCGGCCTGGACCTGGAACATTTTCATGCATTCCCACTCGCAGGAGTCCGCGCTCAGCCTGGTCATGGTCGGCGGCATAGGCGGATTTATTTTCGCGCTGGTCACCATCTTCAAGAAAACTTGGGCGCCGGTGACCGCTCCCATCTATGCCTTGCTCGAAGGCCTCGTCCTCGGCGGAATCTCTGCGATGTTCGAGTTGCGTTTCCCCGGCATTGCGATTCAAGCCGTGAGTTTGACCTTCGGCACGCTGGTCGTTCTGCTGCTGGCCTACCGCTCGGGACTGATTCCCGTCACCGAAAAATTTAAAATGGGAGTGGTAGCCGCAACCGGCGGTATCGCGCTTTTTTACCTGGTTTCGATTCTTCTCGGCTTTTTCGGCGTTCACTTCACCACCATCAATGGCGCTGGACCGATTGGAATTGCCTTCAGCGTCTTTGTGGTGATCGTCGCCGCGTTGAATCTAGTCCTCGATTTTGATTTCATCGAAAGCGGAGTCCGCGCAGGTGCGCCGAAATATATGGAGTGGTACGCCGCGTTCGGCCTGATGGTCACACTGATCTGGCTTTACTTCGAAATCCTGCGCTTGCTCTCAAAATTGCGAAGCCGCAACTAGGGTTTCTCCAAAATCGCCGAAAAACTAGCGCGGCTAGCTCGCCCCGTGCGACAAAATTAGTCCGGCGTCCCGCCTCCACAACGGTAACATTTTTACCCCGAAAAATTTCACGCCGATCCCCGTGTTCTCGTCACCCCTTCACAAGATATAGAAACCATTAGGCTTGTGCCGTCCTCCGCATGGCCTGCCAAGTGCACTCCTGATAGCAGATTTTAAGCTCAGCCCGCGCCTTTCCAGGGCGACTCGAGGTCGCAAACGTGAAACAGCTGCAAACGAATTCCGAGAACACTCAACGTTCCGCCAACCGAGCGCGCGGCTTCTCCATGATCGAGGTCAGCGTGGTGATCATGTTGATCCTGATCATTTCGGCTATGGCCATCTTCGCCCTGCAGCCGAGTTTGCAGGACGCCAAATACGACAACGCCATGCGCGAAGTCATCGATCAATTGCGGCAAGGGCGTGAATACGCGATTGCGAATCGGCGTTACGTCCAAGTGACATTTCCGACTGTGGTGATCGCCGGGCAGCTCACCCAATATCAAGTGGTGCTGACTGCGCGAAATGCTCCGCCACTGGGCCCCGCCGGCGTAGACACGGTCCTAAGCACAGTTCCCATTCAGCAGCCGGCGCAGTTCTTTCTCTTTCCCGGCGCTCCGGATACGCCGGACGCTTTCGGAAACGCGAGCCCCATCGAGTTTGAAGGGCTAAATCCCGGACCGATTCTAGGAATGCTGTTCCAAAGCGACGGCGAGCTGGTGGACGGCGCGACTTTCCAACCAATTAATGGAACGGTTTTTATTGGCTTTCCAAACCAGGCGACGGCCTCGAGAGCTGTCACAGTTTTGGGCGCAACCGGCCGAATAAGGGGCTGGAAATATACGGGGGCATCGTGGTTTCAATTCTGAAGGAGATTGGGAAAATGCGGGAAACGAAAAGACGTCTGGCAGCAGGCTTCAGTCTCTTGGAAACGATGGTCGCATTGATCGTGCTAGCCGTGGGCATCCTCGGCCTGGCGGCTTTGCTTTACGATTCGCTGTCTTACATGCAGGGATCGCAGGACGACTTCATCGCACAACAAAAAGCAGAAGAAGCGGCGGAAGCAATTTTTACGGCGAAGTACAGCAGCAACGCGACCTACGCGCAAATTTCGAATAATAGCGCGGGAAATCCTGGCGGGCTATTCGTGACTGGCCCGGTAGCGTTGACGCAGCCCGGGCCGGATGGACTTGTCGGCTCCATCAACGACGTGGGGGCCCCGCCTGCTTACATCGTTTACCCGGGACCCGACGGAAAGCTGGGCACCGCGGACGACATTCAGGCTCCACTGACAAATTTCACACGCACGATCGCGATCACCAATCTCGCAACCGAACCGAGCGGGGATGTTCGCGACGTGCTTATAACGATCAACTATACGACCGGAAAATATACGCGCCAATACCAGCTCGAGACCTACGTTTCAGAATACTAGCGTTGCGAGGAGCATGGAATGAAGCGGCAAAAAGGATTCAGTTTAATCGAGCTGATGGTATCGATGGCCATCCTGGTGGCCACGGTGGGAGTAGTGGTAGGCGCGCTTCTTCAAGCACAGCGGGCTACGCAAGGTGTGGCGTATGAGGCCAACACACAGGAAAATCTTCGCGCGGGAATGCACTTCATCGTAGCCGATCTAATGCAAGCCGGGGAGGGAATTCCGCAAGGCGGTGTTAGCGTTCCATACAACGCCGCAGGGAACTCTGCGATCACACGTCCGGGAGCGTTCGCGCCCACTCCGCCCACTTTTCAGAATCCGCCGGCTCCCAATGGCTTTATTGTGCTACCGGCGATTTCAGCGGGTTACCAACAGGGCCAGGATGCGAAATCGGTGAACCCAACTAACGGTGCAATCCTCGACGGTTTTCTGAAGACCGATATTATCAATATAGTTTATGCAGATAACAGCCTCCAAGACGTCGCTGGGCACTATCTCTACAGCTATCCGGTAGTACAAGCAGTAGGCCCTCCAGTCTGCGCCGGAACGATTAATCCCACGGGCCTAACAGTTAAGTTAGACGCCGGCTGTTTTACGATGCCGGGCGTCACGAAGCCGATAACAGTCGGCAATCTGATTATGTTCCACAACGCAAATGGGACTGCGCTGGAATACGTAACAGGCGTCGCCGGCCAAACCATAACTTTCGCCGCGGGGGATCCCGCGGGACTGAACCAAACCGGACTGCCGAACGGCACGGTAGCGAATCTGCAGAATGCCGGCGGTGGTTTCCCGCCAACTTCCATCACGCGGGTCTGGATGGTCACGTATTACATCGACTCCACCACGAATCCAGCCGCTCCCCAATTGATACGGCAGGTGAACTATCCAAATTTTCCTGCCGGCGCGGGTGCCGTGAATCCGCCGCAGGCGATTGCGGACAATGTGGAGAATCTTTCATTCAGCTATGACATTACCGGGTCAAATTATCCGGGATTGGGCACATACCCAAATGGGCCGGGTAACGCACCGACACCGACTCTCCCGGACACTGCCGCTCAGATTCGCGCAGTCAATGTGTTTCTGGCCGGACGGTCGGAAGCGCCGTACCAGGCATCGGCGTATCCGCAATATCTACGGAATAACTTAAGCACGCAGGTCAGCATTCGCAGCCTCTCGTTTACAAACAGCTTTACGACTTCGGCGTCATCGACGGCGCCATAGCAGGTCCGGAACATCGCAAGGGTGGTTCAAAGGAGATTTGCAGTGAGAGCTCAACGTCAAAATGGAGTTGCACTAATAACCGCCTTGTTCGTGTTGATCCTGGTCTCCGCCTTGGCGGTGGGAATGTGTTGGATGGTGATGACCGACCAGCGATTGGGCGGAAACAACCAGTTCCGCGAGACGGCTTTCTACGGGGCAGAAGCGGGAATGGAAAAATTGACCGCTGACGTGGGAGACACTTTTGCGGTGCAGGGCGCCCTGACTCCTGCGAATATGACCACTATTACCTCGGTGGCTAATCAACCAACAATTCCAGGTATTCAATTTTTGGATGCTAATGGAAATTCCACGTATCAGATCTTGTGCGGGTCACCGCTGGTGAGCCCATGCGTTCCGGTTTCGCAGAATGCGACCATGCTTCCGCCGAGTCCATATGCGGGCATGCAAGGTTTGATCACCCCGTTCACGCTGCAAGTTGTGGCAAGAGGCACCGTGACGGGAGCGGAAGTGAAGCTGCAGCGACAAGTGCAAGTGGTGGCAATTCCCGTGTTTCAGTTCGGCATTTACTCCGATTCAGACTTGAGTTTCTTTGCCGGCCCTCCATTTGATTTTGGAGGCCGCGTGCATACGAATGGAAACCTGTGGCTCGCGGCTAATTCCGGCCCTCTTTATTTGGCAGATAAAGTAACTGTAGTTGGCCAAGTCATTCGCACGAATCTCGAGAACGGGTTAGCGATTCCGGGAGGAGGATATGGCGGCGTAGTCACAATCGCCACTACGCCCAGCCCTGCTACATTGCCTCCTGGTCCGGCTTATTCGAACGCGCAATGGTCCCCTCTAGGCTTGGGAGAAGGAAGCGTGCTCGGCCCTAATAGTTTCGGCGCCGTGAATACGGCGGCGAACCCCGCGTGGGCCGGAGCGACGCCGCGGTATAATGGCCAATTACAGAACTTGGTTCCAAAGCTGAGTCTAACTTCGACCGCGTTGAGCGGTATCACTACACCCATCTCGCTAATCCGGCGGCCAATTCCGGGAGAGCTTGGTGCTAATCCAGCCGAGTTCAACCAGCAATATTTCTCAGAAGCAAGTTTGCGTATTTTGCTGGACGACTACCCGAACGGCAAACTGGCAGGCCAGGTAAATGCCTGCGCCGGATCGGACATGACGCTTCTCGACACAGTTACCGCGACGCCGCCCGTTGATCTGTCTATCCTGGCATTTAACGGCGCTCCACCGGCGGGCTATCCGGGTGTAACTTACCCACTACCTCTCTCGCAAGCGGTTTCAGCGGCAGGTTATACGACCTACACCAGCGCACTTGCAAAGGACGGTTATTGGATAGCTCCTAACAACGCCATTATCACTGGATGCATAAAGATCGAGTATCAAAACGCGGGAGGTGCATGGGTCGACGTGACGAACGAAATCCTGAACTTAGGATTAACCGGCCGTAATATCTACCCGACAACGACCGGTACGGCAAACACTTTGCAATTCTTGCCGCCGTCGGGATCCGTTGCTCCTAATACTTGGGCCAATGCTTGCGGTGGAGTTGATCCGAGCCCGAATGCCGTCATTCGAATTGCGAGATTGCGCGACAACCCGTCTTCCGCGTACGTTGGGGCGAAAAACCCCTGCAACGCAACAACGAACGGGTACGACTACTGGCCGTTGGTGCTCTACGATACTCGCGAAGCCATCTCTCGCGATTATGCTGCCGGCCTGCCGGACAACCCAAACGATCCGGGAACCAATCCCCAAATCACGGCGGAGGGCGTAATAAATTATATCGAGCTCGACGTGACCAATCTTTCGAAATGGTTCACGGGAGCTATTGGCGCCAGCGGCCCCAACGCAAACGGAACTGGCGGATATGCCGTTTATTTCTCCGACCGTCGCGGCAACCTGGCTGACCCAGTAGCGGGCACCAAGATAGGAGCTTTTGGCTTTAATGACATCGTGAACCTGGCCGATGCTGCAAACGGTTGCCCGAACGGAGCGTTGGACCAAGGCGAGGATCTTGAGGGTACCACTCCGCCGGTTCTTCGAACCTATGGAGGAGTTCCGCTTGTGACTCCACTCGTGGCTCCCGTTTTGGCCAACCAGGCAGTTCAAAATCCCTTGCCGGGCGTTTTCGCCCAAGTTTTTTCAAAGAACCCGTTCTGTCCGGCGGTAGCCAATCCTCCGTCTCCGAACTACGTTTACTTTCATAATCAGGAAGCACGGCAGAATCCCCCGGTATTCTTCCGCCGGGCATTGAAGCTAGTGAATGGCAAATCGTTCAGCCTGGGTACTACGTGTTACGGAGCAGCTCCGAATCCTCCGTGTGGTTTAACCATCTCGGCAGAGAATCCCGTTTACATTCAGGGTGATTACAACGCACCGGTCAACAATGGAACGTGGGCAGGCGCCAGCGTTGCGTCATCTGTGGCCGCCGACTCAGTCACTTTGCTTTCGAATAACTGGAACGACGTCAATTCATTCATTTCCCCGTATGCTCCGGGGAGCCGCCCGGGATCGCAGACGGCTTATCGGGTTGCGATCATTGCGGGCAAAGGTATTCCGTTCCTGCAGACGGCCGGCAGTGCAGCCGACTATGGCACCGACGGCGGTGTTCACAATTTTCTGCGCTACCTGGAAGCCTGGGGCGCACCGTTGTATTACGAAGGATCCATCGTTAGCTTTTATTACAACCGGCAGGGCGTCGGGTTGTACAAGTGCTGTAATACAGTTTACGGCCCTCCGAATCGCGTATACACCTTCGATAACAACTTCACCCTTGGGCCGCAGTGGCTGCCTCCGCGAACGCCGTCATTGCGCTCCGTTAATACAATCGGGTTCTCACAGGAACTGTTACCGACCCAGTAACGCAATTCGCATCTGCGATACCGAAGCGGCTCCCCGAAGTTTGGAGCCGCTTTTATTTTGGCGCGGTGGCCCGGAATTACACGACATGTGTGACGTGGTACGTCCGCTTGCTGCGTCGAAAATCCCGTTACGCTTCGAAAAGAAACTACGGCGATGCGGGCAACGTGCGCACGTTGAAGTTTGTATTCGCGGCAGGCGCCGTGCACGTGGGCGTTACGACCTGCGAACACAAATTCGCCGGGGTGTCGAAGTCGGACGGCAGAGCGATGCCAACCAGCGGCTCTGCGTACAAATTATAGTTGCGGCCGACGGGTAAGCGTTCTAAATCGTATGAGCCGTCGAATTGAGTAGGTGGACTCGCCGCGTTGCAGCTTCCGCTGGAAAAAGCCGCAGCCACGATTGCGCCGGTGTCTGCGTCCAGGGCGACGACCTGTGCGCCTACCATTCCAGTAACCGACGAACCGGTGGAAGGAGCGGGGAGATTCGCCAGAGCGAATGGATTAGCGGGCAGGATTTGGCCGCGAATTGCGCCGATATTCACCGTGTCATTTGGATCAGGATAGAGCACGCGGACGCCGGTGCGGTCATCGTCACTCAACGGGCCATCGGGCACTTGCGTAGTGGGGCGTGAACCCAGGAATGTGCCAGGCGAAGGAGCGTAGGGAAACATCATGGCGCGAATTACCGCTGAATGATCCAGGCCCATCCAATGGCCGAGCTCGTGAGTGAGGAGAGATTCCAGATCGTACGCGCCGGCGCCCTGTGTGGTGGCGAGTGCCGCGGGCGTGGCGAAGGTGACCTCTCCCGTATTGCAAAAAAGTGTGTCGGCGTCGAGGATTTGGCCGGCGAACGCCGACGGTCCGCTCGCGCCTACGCTGACGCCCGGTGCGTTCGCGACAAAGGTGCGCGTGAAGGCCAGCACACCGGGAGTGAAGGCAGCGCTCGATTGGTTGAGGCAAACTGTATTGAATCCATCGGTGTTGCTCCCCGTGTCGTTGGTGCAGGAATCGGCGGGCGTGACGCGGACGATGGGGGCTTCCGTCCCGGGATGCGCCACGGAGTTAAACGTGGTGCCGGTTACTCCAGCCCACACGGAAAATGAATCGGAGATGGATTGCTCGATCTCGTCGAGTTGTGCTGGCGTGCCAGGTGTTGCAACTGTGAGAATCACAGGCGAGGCCGTGGTTGGCAATGAAGTGCTCCATTGACGGTCGAGCGGGGAACTGACCGAAAGATTCCAGTGATTTGGTTGCGGGCATCCGCCGGACAGCGGCACCGTGGATTCGTAGGTGTAAGCCTGCGCTGCCGGCATAAAGCTTGTGACGGAAAAGAACAGCGCGATCGTGAACCACGCGATGGCTCGTTTCATTGTTGTGCTCCTGGTTCGTGCCGCGATGCAGCGGCTACTTGCGCGCGCAATTCGTCCAGCGGAATATCGCGAATGCCGGAAGGCGTGAATTTTTTGGTCGATGGATCGAATGTGTCGAATGAAGCGCTGTCTTGCGTGGCTGTTTCGGCTCCCGATCGCGGGTCCCGGTGAATCCGAAATGTTCCTTGCACCCAGCTCACCACCGAAAAATCACCGCGCGTTGTGGGCGTCAGGAAGAGCACGACGTCTTCGCCGGCGTGAAAACGCGGGATGCCTGAAACATTCGAAGTTAGGTTGGCGACTCTGCCGCCGAGAAGCCGGACGCTGACTTGCTGCCGGGACGATCCTTTCCAAATTTCGCTGGGTTCAAAGGTGGAAAACGTCCAGATTTCAGCGGCATCCCAGGCAGCGAAATTGCCGACGCAACGCGCGCGAACTATCAGGCGCGATGCTTGCGTGAGCTTTGCTACAGACATGTGAGCCAGCGTGGTGGGAGCGGCGGCGTTGCACAGCAGCAGAAAAGTGCAAAACGCAAGGACTAGGCAGCGGCGTGGCACGATTGTGCGGGTCATTTTATTGAACCTCGATCATTGCGGTGGCTGCAGCGCGGTCGTTATTGAGTGTGGTGATAAATAGCGTGCGCACGCCGGGAAGAGTGGCGCTGGAAATTTGCAGATCCAGCTCGATGGTATTGGGGAATAGTCCCGTTATAGCAGAAGCGGTGATTCCGATATCTCCTCCGGGAGGGCCGGTAAAAGCATAGGTGAACGTGGGGTCGAGCAAGTTTCCGTGAACGCAAAGGCTCACGGTGGAAGTGCCGGAGGAAGGACGGGTGATGGTGATGGGCGATGCTTGGATTTCGCAAGTATTTCCACCAGTGAGCGGACCGAAAAAGTCCACGTTGATAGGCGCGGAGGCCGCCGCGGTGGTGGGTTCAGTAACAACGATGTTCGTGCCGGTTGAAATAGGCTGGCCCGCGGTAGGCGTAATTGTGCCGGCCGAAACGTCGAAGGGCACGATGACGAATGGCACGGGATTGGAGAGTTGAGAAAGCGGCGGAGGATTTTGGATTTGGATTGTTAGCGTAGCGGCTGCTTGCACGTCTGACGGATTGAGTGCCGTGGTGCAGGCCGTGGCGGTGGGGCAAGCGGTTGCGCGCGCAGTACCGTTGATGAGAATTGAGGAAGCTGCGGCGCCGGAACCTGCCACGAAATTTACACCTTGTAGCGATAGCGGAAAGCTTTCTGCGGCGCCGGCCATTACGCTCGACGGGAGTAATACTTCGATTGTCGGCCCGCTCGTAATGGCGACTGTGGCGGTGGCGGATTTTGTGACGTCGGCGAGGCTGGTGGCGATCACGGATATCGCGTTGGGCGAGGGAGCGACGGTGGGCGCGGAGTAAAGGCCCGTTGAGTCCACGGACCCGCACGCGGGGCCCGAACAGCCTTGACCTAATACGGCGCTTTGAACCTTCCAGGAGACGCCGGTGATCGTGCTGCCCGTAACCGTGGCGAAGAAACGTTGCTGGGAAAGTGTGGCGGTGGACGGCGTGATGAACGCGAAGGGCGGCGAGATGGACACCGACGCAGAGCCTGTTGCTCCGGTGATGATGATGATGGCGATGCCGGTGCGCGTGGAGTCGGCGGCGCTGGTTGCAGTAACGGTGACAGGATCTGACGTGGGAACGGTTGCAGGCGCGAGAAAATCTATGCTGCCGGAGGCGGCGACTGTTGGCGCGATGCACGGAACAGTTGCGGTCTGGCAGATTTGGCCGAGGAGTATGTTTCCGTTGGCGGTGCCGTTGACTGACCAAGTGACCGCGGTGTTTGAAGAATTCGTAACGGTGGGAGTTAGCGTGACGCGCTGATTGATGGCTACAGATGCGGCAGAAGGCGCGACGGTAACGATGACCGTGCTGACAATTGTGACGGTGGCGAGAACTGTGGCGGTGCCGGCTACGGCGTGAACCGTGACGGGATTGGTTGTAGGCAAACTCGCCGGCGCGGTGTATTGCGCTGTGTTTGCGCCGGTGCTCGCGATGGTGCCGATCGTGGAGTTGCCGCCGGGGATTCCGTTCACGTCCCAGACGATTGCTGCAGTGGCAGCCGGGCAGAATGAAGCGGTGAAATTCTGTGTCAAGCCGAGCGCGACGTTTGCGGAGGTCGGCGACATGGAATTTGCGCCGGAGCAGGCGATGGTGACGCTGGCGCTTGCTGATTTTGAGGTGTCGGCGACGCTGGTGACTGTGACGGTGACTGTAGGCGGAGTGGGCGTTGCTAAGGGCGCGGTGTAGAGGGCTGTGGTTGGGCCGTTCGGCGCGATCGTGCCGACGGTGGAATTTCCTCCGGCGATGCCGTTCACGCTCCAGGTAACTGCTGTGGATGGGCTACCTGTACCGGGCGTGACGATCGCTGTGAAAAGCTGCGCCGCGGAGGTTGAGACGGTTGCGGAGGTTGGAAGTACGCTAATCGCGAGGTTGTCTTGCAACGTCACGGTGACGGACGCGCTGTCCTTCGGGTTGACCTGCGCCACTGCCGTGACCGTTACGCTCGAGCCGGGCGGCAGAATCGCCGGCGCCGTAAACAGGCCAGCGGTGGAAATTGTTCCGGTCGTCGTGCCCCCTCCCGCGACGCCATTCACTTCCCATGCGACGTTTGTGTTTGCGTCGCCAGTTACGGTGGCCTGAAATGTTTGCGTCTGGCCAAGAAAAAGACTGGCTGTGGCGGGTTGAATCGTGACAACCACATTCGGCGGCGGAGGTTTTGGCGGAGTACCTGCGTATCCGCAACCGATCAAGGCGATGACCACAAGCGCCAAAAGCAGCACGAGGATTCCGCCAATGACAATTTGTCGATTGGCGACTGCATCCAAGTCGCGCATGTTGAAATTTGAATTGTGCGACGGGCGTGAGCTGAATTCTTTGTGTCCTAAGATTTTCATTGCACAAACGTGAAGGGCAAGAGATGTGCCAAAGCGGAGCACAATTCGCGGAATTATTTTTCAGGCCCTGCTGTTCAGAGATTTTTCGTGTAAGGTACGACGTGTTTGCAAGTTAGCGACGTTGTTTAGAACGAAGTTTAGCGCGGAGACTTACTTTCGTTCACGCAAGTAGCTGCGTTTTCTGAAATTCTTTCCTCCCAGAATGGCAGCGGGCCATTCCATTTCGGGACACGGTGCGGCACGGTGCCACCCGGTGCGGCACGTTGCGAAGATTGACACTTCGCGATTGCAGTCGAATAATGCCGCTATGACCAAGCCGGAAACCGTGCGCCGCATTAAAGCCTATTCCGCCGACAGCGGCTATGTTTACCAGTATCAATTTCAGGACGTGCATCCCGCCGAAAAGGCCGGAGCGCCCGGAAATGAATACATCTATTACGTCTCCGCCGATCGCAAAACAATGTTCCCCGTGCGCATTTTCGTCCGGCGCGATGCGCTGGATAGCTGGACGAAGAAAACTGGCCGCGTACTGACCGGAACAGAGGAGTATGCGGTAGCGAAAATGAGGCTATTTCAAGCGTTGGACGAAGTGGAAGAATTTGCTGCCAAGCGCCCGGATCTTGTTGTAGATGAATCGAACCTGGGCGCACTGCTGGAACGCCTCGACTTGTAATCAAGCACTCGTCGCTGAGGGAATCAGCAAAGACGTGAGAATCAGGCTAGTGCTTCGCGAGGATTGCGTGGAGTGCAGGCTCGAGATTTTCGTAGCGGAAATGATAAGTTGATGTGGGTGCCCGCTCGGAATGAACTTGCTGGCTGGAGAGCAGAAGCGCGTCGGCCATCTCACCCAGTAGCAAACGCAGCGCGAATGCGGGGGCGGGGAAGATGGCTGGGCGATGGAGCACGCCGGCGAGCACCTGCGTGAATTCCGAATTTCGCACGGGGGTCGGAGCCACCACGTTTACCGGCCCACTGGCCTTTTCATCCGAAATTGCGGCCTTCAGCAGGCCCACTACGTCGTCAAGGGCGATCCACGACATCCACTGCTGGCCGCTTCCTAGCCTCCCGCCGAGGCCCAACTTGAAGGGAGGAAGCATCTGCGTCAAAGCGCCTCCCTTTGCAGAAAGAATCACTCCGAATCGAGTGATAACAGTGCGAATGCCGCTCGATTGCGCGCGGAGAGCTTCGGCTTCCCAGTCACGGCAGGTGTCGGCCAGAAAATCGTTTCCACCGGCGCTCGATTCAGTGAGGGCTTCGTCGCCACGTTTGCCGTAATCGCCGATCGCGGAGGCAGAGACGAATACTCGCGGTTTTTGTTGCAGGCGCGCGAAAGTATCCACAAGCACGCGGGTGACATCAATCCGGCTGCTGCGAAGGATTTTTTTGCTGGCGGGATTCCAGCGGCCGCCTCCGATGCTCGCGCCGTTCAGGTTTACGACCGCATCGGCGCTTTCCATGGCATTCGTGTTTATAAAGCCGCTGGCGGGGTCCCATCGAATGTTGCCGGCGGACGCCTCGCCGTCAGGTCGAACCAAAAGAGCTACGGTGTGACCTTCGCCGCGCAAAGATTCGGCTAGCGCCGTGCCCACCAGGCCCGAGCCGCCCGAAATTAGAACTTTCACGAAGTGGCCTCCGCGCGGGTCATGAAGTTCGCACAGAAGAGCAGAAAAGCTGAAGACGCAAAAATTTTTGGATGGTCTATTTTCAGACAACGCCCCATTCGTTTTTGTTGAAGAAGCCGGGAAGTTTACAGCCGGATGCGGCGTCCCGCACTTGCTTCGTTGATTGCAAATATTAGCGCAATTTGCGCGCGAAGGGCTGATGAAAAATCGTCGTTCCCCTCACTTGCTTGGCCGGCCTCAATCCCCGAGGCATTCTGGAATCGCTTTGCAGGGAACGGCGCGATAGAATCAGTGCAATGCGCGTTCGCGTGCTTTTTTTTGGGCAACTAAAGGAAATCGTTGGCCTCGCGGCGGAAGATGCCGGGCTCTCGGAAGGGGCCCGTGTGGAAGACCTTTTTGAGCGCTACGCGCGGCGCTTTCCGAAACTGGCCGAATTTCGAGGCTCGATCGCGCCTTCCGTAAATCAGGAATATGCCGAATGGCGAGCGCCAGTCGTGGACGGAGATGAGGTGGCGTTCCTGCCGCCGGTGAGCGGCGGGCAGGGTACAACTATCCAAGATGACGTTTTTCAGCTTGTGCGCCAGCCGATTAGGCCCAGCGGGCTCCTCGAAAACTTGAAAGCTCCGGAAGATGGCGCGCTGGTGGTCTTCGACGGCTTTGTGCGCAACAATTTTAAGGGAAACCACACGCTGTACCTGGAGTATGAAGCTTACGAAACGATGGCGTTGGGCAAAATGCGCGAGATTGGCGCGCAAATCCGCGACAAATTTCCCATCCATCGCGTGGCCATCATACACAGGCTCGGGCGTCTTGAGATTGGCGAAACTAGCGTATGGATTGCGGTCAGCTCGGCGCACCGAAGCGCCGCATTTGACGCATGCCGCTATGCGATTGACACATTGAAACGCGCCGTGCCGATTTGGAAGAAGGAATTTTTCGCCGGCGGAGCGATCTGGGCTGAAGGCGAAACGCCTTCGCAGGAAGCCATTTCGCCTCCGAATGAATCTAAGCCTGCTACAAACAAATGAAGAGACCCCGGCCCGCTGGATTCAGCATTCTTTGCGCCCTTATTGGGTTCCCAATGTGTGCTGGCCTGGCATTAAACCTGCGAGCGCAGCAATCGCAATCCAAATCGAAACAATCCGGCGTGATTCGCGTTCAAACCAACCTGGTAAGTATTCTAGCCAGCGTGATCGATGCGCATGGGCAGCCAATTCCCGATCTTCCCGAAGAAATGTTCGAGCTTTCCGAAGAGGGTGTGCCGCAAAAAATTGAGCGCTTTGAGGCCGAGACCAATCGCCCGCTCGATCTCGCTTTGATGATTGATTCCAGTATGAGCACGTTTAAGGACATGAAGTTTGAAACCGAATCTGCCGCGCATTTCATACGGCAAGTGGTGCGGCCGGGCGACACGTTAGGAGTCTTCGAGTTCGACGAAAAGGTTACGCAGCTTTCAGAATTTTCAGAGGATGTGCCGAAGCTGCAGTCGGCCGCGCGCCGAATCACCCCGGGCGCGGGTACTTCAATATATGACGCTATCGTGCTGGGTTCGAACGCTCTACGGCGGCGCCCGTTGGAGAGACGGCGAGCCATCGTTCTGGTAACCGATGCGGGCGAAACAACCAGCCTCTCAAAATTCGAGGACGCGCGCCGCGCCGCGATTGCTTCCGAAGCTTTGCTTTATTCCATCGTGATTCGCGCCGCAAACGAAAGCGGGCGAAATACGGCCGGCGAACATGCCTTGATCACCATTACCGACAGCACCGGCGGGGCCATGTTCATGGTGGATGAAATGCAGGGACTGGACGCGATGTTCGACCGTATCGACCGCGAGCTACGCACGCAATACTTGCTGGGGTACTATCCTACTCCGGTGCCGCCCGCGGGAAGCCGCCGCCATGTGGCCATCAAGGTGAAAACGGGCGATATCGTGCGCCATCGCAAAGAATATTTCACCGCTTACGCGCCGCGATAAACTTGCTACCCCGCGCGGCGCGGCAGCAATCGCGCTTAAAACCATGAACCAACTTCTCAACACCGCCATCGAAGCGGCCCAAGAAGCGGGACGTATCATCCTGGCTGGTCACGCGCGCCCGAAGGAAATCATTTACAAAGGTGACGTGGACTTGGTCACCGAAACCGATCGCAAGTCGGAAGCGGCGATTGTGGCGCGTCTCCGGCGCGATTTTCCTCAACATAAAATTGTGGCCGAAGAAGGCTCTGGGAAGGACGACTCAGCGGCGTCATTTGTCTGGTACGTGGATCCGCTGGATGGCACCACGAATTTCGCGCATGGATATCCGTGCTTCGCTGTTTCGATCGGCCTGTTGAAAGATGGCGAGCCGATTGTGGGCGTCGTGCTTAATCCGGTAACGAACGAATTGTTTTCAGCGGCGCGCGGCGAGGGTTCATATCTAAATCAAAAGCCGATTCACGTTTCCTTGGTTAATCGCTTAGCGGAAAGCTTGGTATCCACGGGATTTCCCACTCACAAACGGGCCGACAATCTGAACATTCATTATTATTGGGAATTCACTCTGCGTTCGCATGGCGTTCGGCGCGACGGCGCTGCTTCGCTCGATCTGTGTTCTGTGGCCTGCGGCAGGTTTGAAGCTTTCTGGGAATTTGGCTTGAAGTCGTGGGACACCGCTGCAGGGATGCTGATCGCGACGGAAGCCGGCGGCAAAGTTACCGACCTTTCCGGCGGCCCGTATCAACCCGGCGGGCCCTCGGTTCTTGTAACCAACGGCCTCGTCCACGAGGAAGTACAAAACGTAGCCGCGAAGATCGCCGCGTGCCCCACCAAGTTCTGATCGTGCCGCAAATACTCGAGCCCACTTAGCATTCTTGTCCTTGCCTAACCCGCCGTCCTTTGACTGTTATCCTGCCCGGCCTTTCACCCTCATTGACGCGCCTCGGCCCCAATGCTAGCTTGACCGCCAACACTTATCGATGCGAGCTGTTGACCTCATCCGCAAAAAGCGAGACGCCGCGGAACTTTCCCGCGAAGAGATTGAGTTTCTTATTGAAGGCGTTACCCGCGAGCGCATTCCTGACTACCAAATCTCCGCGTGGCTGATGGCCGCATTTTGGCGTGGAATGACTGGCGCGGAGCTTGCCGTTTTGACGGAAGCAATGCTTCATTCCGGCTTAGTTCTTGATTGGTCGGATTTGCCTGCTGCGAAAGTGGATAAGCACTCTACCGGCGGAGTCGGAGACAAAACGTCATTGGTGATTGCGCCAGTAGTGGCGGCTGCGGGGTTGTATGTGCCAATGATCAGCGGACGTGGACTGGGGCACACAGGCGGCACACTGGACAAGCTGGAATCGATTCCCGGTTTCAACGTCCACTTAGAGCTCTTGGAATTCCGGCGAGTGCTGGAGAAGTGCCGTTGCGCTCTGATTGGTCAAACGCCGGAAATCGCGCCTGCCGACAAAAAACTTTACGCGTTGCGCGACGTGACCGCCACAGTGGAAAGTCCTTACCTGATTTGCGCGTCGATCATGAGCAAAAAAATGGCGGAAGGGATTGACGCGCTGGTTCTGGACGTGAAGACGGGTGGCGGCGCGTTCATGAAGAAGCAGTCGGATGCTGAATATCTAGCGGGACTAATGGTTGAGACCGGGACGCGAATGGGTACGAAGATCGTCGCGCTGATCACGGATATGGAACAACCTCTCGGACGCAAAGTGGGCAACGCGTTGGAAGTGGAAGAATGCATCGAGATTTTGCATGGCGGCGGGCCTGCTGACTTGCGCGAACTTTGCGACGAGCTTTCAGCATGGATGTTTTTTCTCGGTAAACGCACAAAGACTGTTAGCGAAGGGCGTGAGCTCGCCGCGGAAATGATTACATCGGGACGCGCGCGTGATACATTCCGCGAGATCATTCGCGCGCAGGGAGGCGATGCCGGCGTGGTGGACGATCCGTCCCGGCTGCCGCACGCGAAACATAGCGCGCGAATTGATGCGGCGCGAGCAGGATACGTTACCGCGATTCATGCTGAGAAGGTTGGAGTCGCTAGCATGATGCTTGGCGGCGGGCGCGAGAGAAAGGAAGATTCGGTGGACCCGGGCGTAGGGTTGACGCTGGAGAAAAAGATTGGCGACAAGGTGGAGGCTGGCGCGAACCTCTGCACCGTGCATTACAACCTGGATTCGCGTCTGCCGCACGCTGTGGGACTGTTGAATACGAGTTTTGAGATCGGCGACACGCCACCGACTGCTTCACGGCTAGTGCGAAAAATTATTGGAGCAACGGAAACACAATAAGCTAGCGCGGCACCATAAAGGAGCGTGCGTGGAATGCACCGCCTGGTAGGCATTCTGGGAATGATTACCATGATGAGCTTGGCGTACTTGTTTTCCACCAATCGCCGGGCTATCCGTTACAAGACGGTCGCGTGGGGCCTGGGATTGCAAATCGTGTTCGCGTTTCTGGTGATGCGCTGGGCCTACGGGCGCTTGCTGTTTCAGCACGCGGGCGCGGCAGTGAACTGGGTGCTCGATTACGCGTTCTTCGGGTCAGAATTTGTTTTCGGCAATCTTGGCAAGAAGGGTTCGCCCATGGGCTTTTTCTTCGCCTTCCAAGTGCTTCCCACAATTATTTTCATCGCCGCGGTTTTTGCGCTGCTCTACTACTACGGCGTGATGCAATTCATCATCAAGCAAGCTGCGAAAGTGATGACGCGCCTGATGGCGGCCAGCGGCGCGGAGTCGTTGAACGTTGCAGCAAGTATTTTCATGGGGCAAACCGAAGCTCCGCTGACGATTCGGCCATTTCTACCCGAGCTGACGCGGTCGGAGTTGATGACAGTGATGACCAGCGGGATGGCGCACGTCTCCGGTGGAATCATGGCTGCCTACATCGCTTATGGGATTGAAGCGAAGCATTTGCTCGCCGCGGTGATCATGACCGCGCCGGGAACTATTTTGCTTTCGAAGATGCTGGTGCCGGAGACGGAAGTCCCCGTAACTTCCGGCCGCGTGGAAATGGCTCCGCTCGAACGCGACACCAATGCGTTGGGAGCGATTTCTCGCGGCACGATTGATGGCTTGAACCTCGCCGTGAACGTCGGCGCGATGCTGATCACATTTATTGCATTGATTTATCTGGTGGATGGAATTTTCAGCGTGGTCCACAACGGGCTGCTGCATATTGGAATTTCTTGGTTTCCCTCCAGCGTGGAGCAAATCTTCGGCTGGCTTTTTTCGCCTATCGCCTGGGTAATCGGGATTCCCTGGCAGGATTGCCACACGATCGGCAATTTGTTGGGGCTACGAATGGTGACGAATGAGCTGGTCGCGTTTCAGCGGCTTGGGCCTATGAAGGAAGCGCTGGACCCGCGTTCTTTTACTATTGCCACTTTCGCGCTGTGCGGTTTCGCCAACTTCAGTTCGATCGGAATACAGATTGGCGGCATCGGTGCGCTTGCTCCCAACAAGAAATCCGAACTTGCGCGCCTGGGAATTCGCGCCATGATGGCGGGGACCATGGCGAATTTAATGTCCGCGTCCATCGTGGGAGTTATGCTGCGATGAGTCCGGCTGCTGCGAAGGCCGCCGGCGCACATGGCACGGAATATGCGCGAGCCGAACGCGCTGCGAAATTCATCTTATCGAAAACAAAACTGCGTCCGAAGATCGCCCTGGTGCTGGGCTCGGGACTGGGCTCTTTCGCCGATGAGTTGACCGACGCAGTGCGCATCCCTTACGAAAAAATTCCCAATTTTCCACGCTCGACGGCAGTTGGCCACGCCGGACGTCTGGTGATTGGAAAAGTGGAAGGCATCGCAGTCGCGGCGATGCAAGGCCGCGTACACCTGTATGAAGGTTATTCAGCGCGCGAGGTAGCATTCGCAATGCGCGTTTTCGCTCGCCTGGGAATTCGCTCGGCTGTCCTGACAAATGCAGCGGGAGGGATTAATCTGCAATTCACGCAGGGCGCCCTGGTAGTGATGCGGGATCACATTAATCTGCAGGGGGCGAATCCGCTGGTGGGGCCGAACGACGAACGGTTTGGCCCGCGCTTTCCGGACATGACGCAGGCCTACTCGCACTCGTATCGCGAGATCGCTCTGGAAGAAGCGAAACGGATCGGCATCGACGTTCACGAAGGCGTGTACGCCGCGCTTTTGGGTCCCAGCTACGAAACGCCGGCGGAGATTCGCTACCTAAGAACGATTGGCGCCGACCTGGTGGGCATGTCCACGGTGCCCGAAGTGATTGCAGCGCGTCACATGGGAATTCGCGTGCTCGGAATATCCTGCGTGACGAATATGGCCTCCGGAATTGTGGATCGTCCGCTCGATCATGCCGAAGTTTTGGCCACCGGCGAACGCGTGAAAGGCCAATTCATCGCACTTCTTCGAGCTGTTTTGCCGCGAATCGCTGCGGAGAAAAACTGAGGACCCTGGCTGCGATTTTAGCCGGCGTCCGAAAGGGCAAACATGGGCGAATATGACGCTTTGATTTCGGCGGCAAAACAAGCGCGAGAAAATGCGCACGCTCCATTTTCGGATTTTCGCGTCGGAGCCGCAGTGCGGGCAAACTCCGGCAGAGTTTACGCCGGTTGCAACATCGAAAATGCCAGCTACGGACTGACCTGTTGCGCCGAGCGCGTGGCGATTTTCAAAGCGCTTTCTGAAGGTGAGCGCGGATTTGAAGCCATTGCCGTGGTGACGGAAACGGACAATCTGACTCCGCCTTGCGGGGCCTGCCGCCAGATTATTTGGGAATTTTGCGGGGATGTGCCGGTGATTCTGGCGAACTTGAAAGGGAAGGTCGAGCACGAGAGCGCTGGGAAATTATTGCCACGTCCGTTTGACTCGTCATTTCTGTAGAGCGCAGCTCACCGTGCGCGAAGAATCGCCGCCGCTGTCTTGGATATTTGAAAGTCACTCCAGAGGAACAATGCAAAACGCAAAGATGTTTTCATTCGGGAGAAGTGGGCAGAAGGCACTGCTGTCTGCGTTCATTTGCTGTTGCGTGGTTTTCTCGCTCCCGCCAACGGCATGCGCGAAAGACAAAGTGGATTTGCTTGTTACCGGCGGCACGGTAATCACGATGGACGGGCAGCGGCGCGTGATTGAAGACGGCGCCATCGCCATTCGCGGCGATTCGATCGTGGCGGTGGGAACGCGAGCCGAAATCGAAAATAAATTTGAAGCGGCGCAGACCATCGATGCCCACGGTGCGCTCGTACTGCCCGGTCTGATTAACGGCCACGCCCACGCCGCCATGAGCCTCTTTCGCGGATTGGCCGACGACCTGGCCCTCGATGAATGGTTGCAAAAATATATTTTCCCGGCAGAGGCGCGCAACGTCAGCCCCGAATTTGTGGAGTGGGGAACCAAGCTGGGCGTGCTGGAGATGTTGCGCGGCGGCATTACCACGTACGCGGATATGTATTATTTCGAGGATGTCGTTGCGCACGTAACCAAAGAAGCCGGCATGCGTGGCGTGTTAGGCGAGACCATCATCGATTTCCCCGCGCCCGACAACAAGACACTGGAACAGGCCTTTGCCTACACTCAGAAATATCTGGACCACTGGAAAGGCGATCCCCTGATCGTTGCAGCGGTGGCGCCGCATTCCATTTATACCTGCTCGGAAAAAACGTTGCAGGACGCGGCGGCCCTGGCGCGCCGCAATAGTTCGCCGATTTTGATTCACATCGCTGAAGCGCGCTTTGAGTTGGAGCAAAGCCGCGCAAAACACGGAGCGACGCCGGTCGCTTATATGGAACGCATAGGCCTGCTCGGCCCGGATGTCGTTGGAGCGCATTGCATTTGGGTTGATCAGGCCGACATCGCGGCGCTTGCGCGTTTCAACGTCGGCTGCATTTACAATCCCTCCAGCAATATGAAAACTGCGGCGGGAGTCATGCCTGTCCCTGAAATGCTCGCTGCAGGAGAGCCGATCGGGCTGGCCACCGATGGCGCAGCGAGCAACAACAACC
>Ga0102924_1002296_pt1 | contig 21013 bp, 13 predicted proteins | sample PaiPotPPM11metaG_FD_80116 | JGI IMG/M metagenome (GOLD analysis project Ga0102924, IMG submission 80116) | Iron sulfur acid spring bacterial and archeal communities from Banff, Canada, to study Microbial Dark Matter (Phase II) - Paint Pots PPM... ...
ACACGGTCGAATTTTCTTCGCAGTCCAGCTTCGAGCAGCAACGCCGCCTCGAGCATCACGATTGCATCCGGCTCACGCCGCTGGATGGCTTCCATCCACTGCTGCTGCCGCTCGATAACTGCCGGATGCACGATGCTGTTGAGCTCATAAATCCGCGGGCGCTTCTGATCGAATGCAAGTTCGGCCAGGCGGGCACGGTTGACAGTTCCGTCGGGATTCAGAATCTCCTGTCCGAAGCGCTGCACCACGTCGTCATAAACTCTTTCGCCCGGGCGCATGAGATCGTGTGCGATCTCGTCGGCATCGATCGTGTGCACGCCTAGTTCGGCGAACATGCTGCCGACCAGCGACTTCCCGGTAGCGATACCACCTGTCAATCCGACTTTAAGCAAAGATTCCTCGTTAAAACCAGAAACATTAAACCACAGAGTGCGCAGAGGAGCACAGAGGTGTCACTTCTGCTCGCTATTTTTCAGTGGACTCTGTGGTTAGGATTTCCGTTTTAAGTCTTAAACGCGTGACAATTCCGCTACTCGGCTTCCCCTGCGTATCTTAGCGGCTTTGACGGTATTTGCCATAAGCATGGCAATGGTCAACGGACCCACTCCACCGGGCACCGGCGTGATGGCTCCAGCAACTTCAGCCACCTCGGGATGCACATCCCCAACAAGGACTGCCCCTTTGCTGCGAAATGCTTCGTCCCGCTTGGCATTACCCGCGAAGACGCGCGCGAATTCTTTGGGATCGGTTACGCGGTTCATGCCAACATCAATTACGGTTGCGCCAGGACGAACAAACGCCTTCGTGACCATCCCCGCGCGTCCGATAGCCGCGACCAAAATGTTAGCGCGGCGGCAAACGCCAGGCAGATCACGGGTCTTCGAGTGACAGACGGTGATGGTCGCGTTCGCGTTCAAGAGCAACATCGACATCGGCTTGCCCACAATATCGCTGCGCCCGATCATGACCGCTTCCTTTCCGGCAATTTGGATACCGCTCCTCGTCAGAATTTCCATAATGCCCGCAGGCGTGCACGGCACCAGCCCCGGCCGCTGCGTTGAAAGAAATCCTACGTTCATGGGATGAAACCCGTCCACATCTTTTGCGGGATCGACCGCGAGCAGGACCTTCTTGGAATCCACTTGCTTCGGTAACGGCAATTGCACCAGAATGCCGTCGATCTCGTCACGGCGGTTGAGATCTGCAATAAGTTCCAGTAATTCCTCGGTCGTGACATTTTCGGAAGGAGTGTGCTTCTCACTGTAAATCCCTACCTCCTCAGTGCTTTTCACCTTCCCACGAACATAAATTTCGGAAGGCGGATCATGGCCGACGAGAACCACGGCCAAGCCGGGGCGTACTCCCGCGGCGGACATGGCCCTGACCTCGGCCGCAACTTCGGCACGAATTTGGGCTGCGATTTTGTTACCGTCCAGGATGGTTGCTGGCATAGGAGTGGGTGAGTTGAAATTTTAGCACTGCGCAGAACGCCATTGGTCGTGCGTCGTTGGCAAAAACCGCGAGCCCGCGCCCCAGCATCCTCACAAAAGTATCTGTGGACTTACTAATGGCTAATCGCAACAACGCACGACCAACGACGAATTCCGTTTTTTGCGATACTGAAATCATATGCCTTCCGCCGACCCGAAATCCGTCAAGGTGCACCTGACTTCCGGTAAGGGAGTGGACATCGAGTGGAAAGACGGGCATCTTTCGCAATACACGTTTCCCTATCTACGTGACGCGTGCCCCTGTGCTTTGTGCGATGAGGAGCGCGCCAAGAATGGCCGCGAGCCGGGCCAGCCAGTGAAATCGAAACCAGGCGAATTGCCAATGTTCAAGGCTGCGGTCAAAGCCGCGTCAGCCGAAGCCGTCGGCAAGTACGCAATTAAGTTCAACTGGAACGACGGCCACCAACTAGGAATTTATTCATGGAAGTGGCTGAGAGAAATTTGTCCCTGCGAAGAGTGCGCCGCCGCGAATAAAGCTAAAACGGGCTGACATTTTAGCGTTTCGGAACGGCTCCCGGCGCAGACAACTCAGGCGGACTTCGACTCCCTACTGAACTGTGAAACTCACCGTTGTGCTGTGACTCAGCGCTGTACCCACGCTGTTCGTACCGGCACCGGTAACCGTCACGATGTAGGTTTGCGGACCTTTCGGCACGACGCTACTACTACCTCCGCCGCAGCCGACGCCAGCAACAACAATGGCGAGCAAAACTAATCCAAACAAAGCGGCCCATTTGCGTCGCGATGGAATGCCACCCAGAATGACAGCCGCGAACAGACCGCCGGTTGCTGCAAACCCCGTGGTTCTAAACATGGTTTCAAAAGACGAGCCGCGCGAAGGCAATCCCTTTGGGAGGCGCAGGTCTGCCGCCGCGGTCATGCTCAGGGTAGAAGTCAGAGTGTTACCCGAAGTCGCTGGAAAAGTGACGTTCGGTGGACTCAGAGAACAGGAGATTTTGACGGCTGCCGAACTTGCATTGCACGTCAAATTCACGGCCCCGGTAAAGCCATTCATAGCGGTGACAGTGATGTTCGACGTGCCTGCCTGGCCAGCTGCAGCAGCTGAAGAAACCAATCCATCAAGAGCAAAATCACCGACCGGCGTTACCGCAGTCCATGCGGAAATAAGTTTGGCTACATCGAGAGAGCCCAGCCCGGTGACTTGATCGTATCCAAGGCCGGCTGAAAATCCTATGCTAGTCGTACCGCTTGGACAATTTATGCTGCCTGCCGTGCACGGCACGTTATTGTTTCCCGAGGTGATGTCGTGAAAAGCGGTAGCGTAGGTCGTGGAATTTCCGGCTAGGCTGTACAACATCGGGTTCACGTTGCCCAAGCCAGTCGAGCCGGTGGCCTGATTAATCAGCGCGAGGATACCCGCGAATGTCGGCGCCCCGGCGGAAGTTCCGCCGACGGCATCGAGAAGATTATTTTCGCTATTGTTGGTGCTACTCGATCGGAAACCGTTCGCACAACTGGTAACCCCGGTTGTGCCAGCGAAAAAATCCTGCGAACAAATGAGATACGAATCGTGGGCGTTAGAAGCGTTCAGCGCGATGTCCGGCACGTCGCGTTTGCCATCACCGGGAACACCGGTTCCGCTTTGCCATGACGGCTTAGAGAAAATCGTGCTCGCGCCACCGCCACCGGCACTCAGGCCACTGGTTGCGGTCGTATCGTCCCAAGCCTGTTCCGCGATGTAGCTTATCGCAGTCCCCGCCGGGTCAGTGGGGTTGCACTCGGTTTTCCAGTACGTAGTAGCTAAAGCGCAGCCGTTGCTCACGGTGGCAGGCGCATCACCTGTAAACTCACTCCCGCCGACGCCAGTCACCTCAGGAATGCTGGCCGGGACATCAACAGCAAAGCCTTGGGTTGCGGAATTTCCTACGTCACAATCAGCTGCGCCGCTGTCCCCAGCTGGGCCGCTGATGGTCTGGCCCTGCACGTTTGCTTGCTGGGCCCACTGCTGCATGGTGAGCACAAATGACGTGCCGAGGTTCGCCTCACAGTTTCCGTAGCTGATACTGATGATTGGGGCGACGTTGTTGGTGATCGCGTATTGCAGCGCGTCGAATACATTTGAGGTCCGATTATTGCAAGTCGTCCCAGATCCTATCCCGGCGTAAACGAATTTAGTGGTCGCGTTCTTAGCTACACCTTCGGACCATTCCAGATCCAGATCGGCCTCAGTTTCATCGCCCGTGCAGGCTACCGCCGTCCCTGTGCTCGGAACCTGGATCTGCTGAAAATTTGTACTGGTGCGCCCGGGAAGGCCGGCCGCACTTCGAAAGGCGTCGATATCGGTCGTGCTGATGAGCGTCTGGCCGATCACCGCGATACTCTGCCCAGTGCCGTCAAAGCTGGCAGGCAAATCATAGAGAATTGCAAAATCTCCCGGAATCACGAAGTGATTTCCAGAAATATTTGAAGTGAATCTGGGGGACGCCTTGCGAACTCTCGGCTTGGGATGGAAATCATTCAGCCCTGTTACTCCGAGAACCGCACCAGCCAAAGCTTCGGGCAGGGAAACGTCGGTGGTGTTCGCAATGTGTTCCTCGCCGCTGACCGAGAGATTGTGGATCTCGGTCTTGAGCGCATACTCGATCTGACCCACGCTGCCGTTGAAGGAAATCTCATTGCGGTTGCGGGAGATACCAGCGACTGTGAGCCCTTGTGATTGCAGCCAGGAGTTGACCTTGGCCAGGTCATTCGGGGACATTCCAAATCGGCTGGCGTACTGCTCCGGCGTAAGCCATTTGTGGTAGTTGGAAGAAGAGCGGTCCTGTTGCTCTCGGAGAAGCTCTTGCAGATCTGATTGCTGGACGGCAGAGAGCCGGAAGGTCAAAGCGACGCCACTGAGCTGTCGTTCGGGGCTCAACCGACCCCGGTCGAACTGCGGCCGCGCCAACGGGTGCGCAGTTCCCTTTACGGTGGCGGTCCGGCTGGAATCGACGGCGTACAAAATCCTATCTTTCGAGCTGCTTTGTGTGCTCCCCGAAACCGCCAAAAAGACAAGCACGCCAACTAACAAAAACACGCTCAGAGTAGCTGAGCCGAAATGCCGATAGGTTTTTTTGAACATAAGAATAAGGTTTTCTCAGATCCACTGTCGTCCAACGATTGCAGCCGATTGCAGGATAGATTCAGAGTACCGCAGCCGGGATGTATTCCCAATCCCCTTGCACTGTAAAAAATTGTTTACAAGACCTGAGCAGGTTACGGTTACTCACGTATTGGCGCGCCAATTTTCCGCTTGGTGCAGCCACGTCATCCACGGTCGCATCGTAGAGCCCGCGAGATTGCGCATGCTTGCCTCCGCGAATTCCGGTCCCCCGAGGTAAGCAGTGCTCTCTTGTTTCCGATTCTGCTCTCCACTCTGCATCTTAGGAATATCTCTTCTCGCCACGGCGCAATCCACTACTCCGGCTAGCCCTCCCGAATATCAATTTCTTGCGCCGCTGGCCACGATTTCCAGCGAAGTCAATGAAGTGAACCTGGCTTTTACCGTGACCGATCATCAGGGTCGATTCATCAGCAATTTGCGGCCAGACGATTTCCATCTTCTTGATAATCAACTCCCGCCACCACGTTTTACCTTCTTCCAACAGCGTAGCGACTTGCCATTACACTTGGCGGTGCTCATTGACGCGAGTTCGTCAGTGAAATACCGATTCAAGATGGAGCAAGACTCGACGCTTGCATTTGTAAGAAACATCCTGCGCCCCGGCAAAGACAAAGCTCTCGTGATTGCATTTAACGACCAGGTGACCACGATCCAGGACCTGACGGACCGCGCGACCAGTGTCTCCAAAGCTATCGCTAAAGTAAACCCCGATGGCAACACGGCTTTATACGACGCGGTGATTTATGCGGCCGAAAAGCTGCGCAGGATTCCCGAATCCGGAATCACGCGACGGGCAATTGTGCTGGTCAGCGACGGAGTGGATACAGTAAATCGCGCAAGCCTGCTACAGGCGCAAGCGGCAGTCGCGCGGGCCGAGGTCGTGATTTTTTCTTTGACCACGAACATGTCGGAACTTGAACCAAACGCCGAAGGCGACGCGGTTTTGAGGCAGCTTGCAGTATCGACCGGTGGCAGTATGCTGCCGGCGCACGATGAGGTCCGCTTATCCTCTTCACTGCGCAATGTTGAGAAGCCGCTGCGTAACCAGTACGTTGTCGCCTACAGTCCGCCTGAATTTCACGCTGACGGTACGTATCACAAAGTGGAGGTACTCCCGGTCAAGAAGGGGCTGAGGGCAAATTGCCGCAACGGGTACTACGCAAGCGCCTCCGTTGAAGCGATGAAGACTCAACCCTGAGTCACAGCCGGAGAAGTCAACCGATCCATCGCGTATTCCTGCGGAAGTTCTGGCAAATGCCTTACACTGTTGCTCGGATTCCCGTGAAACTTTCTGTCGTCATGCCTATTTACAATGAGAGCGCCACCCTGCGTTCTGTTGTCGAGCGTGTGCTCGAGGTGCCGTTAGAAATCGAACTGCTTTGCGTCGATGACGGATCGCAAGATGGCTCCCGTGAAATCCTGCAAGAGCTACATTCGACGAAGCCGGAGGTCAAAGCCTTCTTTCAGCCACAAAATATGGGAAAGGGCGCGGCGCTGCGACGCGGCATACAGGAGGCAACAGGCGACTTTGTGATTATTCAGGACGCCGACCTTGAGTACGATCCGGGAGAATATCCCTCACTGCTGGGTCCGTTGTTAGAAGGAAAAGCGGACGTCGTGTACGGCTCACGTTTTCTCGGTAGCGGCCCGCACCGAGTACTTTACTTCTGGCATTCCGTCGGCAACTCCCTGCTGACGCTGCTTTCTAATTGCCTGACCAATATCAATCTGAGCGATATGGAAACGTGCTACAAGGTTTTTCGGCGAGAGGTTATCCAATCGATCCCGATTGAAGAAGACCGCTTCGGTTTCGAGCCCGAGATTACCGTAAAAGTTGCTAAACGCCGACTGCGGATCTACGAAGTCGGCATCAGCTACTGGGGGCGCACTTACGAGGAAGGCAAGAAGATCGGCTGGAGAGATGGAGTGCGCGCGCTCTGGTGCTTGCTGAAATATTCAGTGAAAGAGCCGGTTCAAACGAGAGAACAAGGGTTAGTAAAGCCATCCGAAATGAATCGTCAAAACGCTCGCGAGTAGCGCCTCATTCACCGGCAACCAATGGATAGCGAGAGGGGCTATGCAACTTATGAGTTCTTGTTCCTTGTGCAAATGAACCGAGAGGCAGGATGTCTCTGCCTCTCGGGCCCGTCGATTTACTGACACTGAGTGGAAACTACGTTTATAACAACGTTCGGAAGGTAAACGTCACTCGATGCGGCGTTGCCCTTAGAGATGCCGCAATTAGCATCGTTCACGCTGTTTCTAGTGACGTTGTTAATCCCTCCGCAAGTGCTCTCGTCAAGCTTCAAAGCCGTGCCAGTGATAGCAGTTATCGTGTTGGTCTGCACAACCGCGCCGCTGGCGGAACTCAGGCCGATGCCGCTGTTTCCGCCGTTAACGGCGTTGGAGGTGACCTTCACGGCAGCGCCTGGATTAAACAAGTCGATTCCAGCCGGATTGCCGCTCACGGTATTTCCCGTGATCGTGCCGGTCTGGCCGAAGGCAAAAATTATCCCATTGCTGTCAGAGCCGTGCACGGTATTTCCCTGGACGGTAAGTGGCAGCGAGCTACCCGATTCCGCGAAGATACCCCTCGCTGCTGTTATGCCGCGGCCACCGTTGCCTGTCCCTTTGCCGCCAGCCTCAGGAGGATGATAGGAAAACTTCGCGGGTTTGTTCTTGCTCTGCGCTGCAGTCCCGCTCTGTATTGGAGGGTGAGCACCTTTCGCGATTCGAGTCGGTCTGTGAGTGCTGGTTTTCCGAGTGCCGCCTCGCTCAATTTTCGCCAATTCGCCCGCAGAGGTAGCGTTGGACCTCAGGGGACGGGCAGTTACTGACTTAATTTGCGTGACTGCGCCCTCGTTGGGTTCGCGGCATGCTCATTTCGCAGTTCAGGGTTTTCGGTCTTCTGGGCAAACGCGCTGCCTGCAGAGCTGCAGCGAGCGTGAACAACACAAGAATTTTCACCTTTCTATCTTACCTTCAAAACTACCTCAGTAGGCATAAGGTTTTTGCGCAGATTTCAGCAAGTTACCTTTGGTAAGATCAACCTGGACGGTTTCTGCAAGATTTGGGATGACCTCAAGGACACCGTTTCTTTCCCCCTAATATATGAGTGCTCTGGCGAGACTGCCAGAATTTCCAGGGAGGTTTTGCATTTTGACTAATTCGACCAGCCATCTTATTCCGCCGCATGGCGGGGAACTCGTACAACTCATTGCTTCACAGGAACATAGCGCTGAATTGAAGGCCCGCTCGCGGGAATGGCCCTCCTGGGACCTTTCTCCGCGTCAATTATGTGATCTGGAATTGCTGCTGAGCGGCGGATTTTCGCCTCTGCGCGGCTTTATGCGGCGCGCCGACTATGAACGGGTTTGCCACAACATGCTCCTCACCACCGGTGTTCTCTGGCCGATGCCCATCACCCTGGATGTTTCCGAGGAGGTCGCAAAAAAGTTGACGCCTGGAAGCAGCAAGGTTGCGCTGCGCGACCCTGAAGGGGTGATGTTAGCTATGCTGGACGTGGAAGAAGTTTGGCGGCCCGATCGCAAAGATGAGGCGCAATCGGTCTTCGGCACTACCAGCACGGTTCATCCTGGGGTTGAATATCTTCTGAACAAATCCAATCCATGGTACGTGGGCGGAAAGCTCGAAGGTTTGCAGCTGCCCTCCCATTATGACTTTAAGACGCTCCGGCTGACGCCTGCCGAATTGCGCACCGAGTTTTCGCGCCTGGGCTGGCGGCGTGTGGTTGCTTTCCAAACCCGAAACCCAATGCACCGCGCGCACGTTGAGCTGACTTTTCGTGCGGCGAAAACCGTCGAGGCGAACCTCCTAATCCATCCCTCGGTTGGAATGACTAAGCCCGGCGACGTGGATTACTTCACTCGCGTTCGCTGCTATCAGCTGCTACTTTCCAAATACCCTCCTGGCACCGTTAAGCTCTCTCTTCTGCCGCTGGCCATGCGCATGGGCGGCCCACGCGAGGCGATCTGGCACGCATTGATCCGCAAGAACCATGGCGTGACTCATCTGATTGTCGGCCGCGATCATGCCGGACCGGGAAAAGACTCCGACGGCAAGCCGTTCTATGGGCCTTATGAAGCCCAGGAGATATTCTCGAAACACGAGAAAGATATCGGCGTCACCATGGTTCCGTTCAGCATGATGGTATATCTCGAGAACCAGGACTGCTACGTGCCCGACAATGAAGTTCCTACGGGCGCGCGCGCGCTGAATATTTCCGGTACCGAATTACGCGACCGGCTGAACGAAGGTCGCGACATTCCTGCATGGTTCACTTATCCCGAAGTGGTGCGTGAGTTGCGCCGCAGCTTTCCACCACGGCACAAACAGGGGTTCACCGTTTTCTTCACCGGTCTTTCGGGATCGGGCAAGTCAACCATTGCGAATATTCTGCTCACCAAATTTCTGGAAATGGGCGGACGTCCGGTCACCATACTGGATGGCGATCTGGTACGGAAGAATCTGTCGTCAGAGCTCGGGTTTTCGAAAGAGCATCGCGACATCAACATCCGCAGAGTCGGTTATGTGGCTTCTGAGATCACGAAGAATGGCGGCATCGCGATTTGTGCGCCCATCGCGCCCTACGATTCCGTACGCAGTCAGGTGCGCCAGACGATCGAGCCCTACGGGGGCTTCATTCTGGTGCACATAGCTACGCCGATTGAAACTTGTGAGCAGCGTGATCGCAAGGGACTCTATGCCAAGGCGCGGGCGGGCATTGTGAAGGAATTCACCGGCGTTTCTGATCCCTATGAAGCGCCCACAACTGCCGAGGTTGTGATTAATACTGCGGATTTGAGCGCAGAAGAAGCGGCACAAGAAATTATTCTTCACCTGGAACAGCAGGGATTTATCGGGGTCAGTCCCGAACCCGCACTAACAGCGGGAGCGTAAGGATACCGAAACGTAGGCCGGCGCTCTAACTGGTCCGGCACTATTACGATGGAACTGATCGCGACCAAAGTCCTGATTGGACTTGTTGTTGGTTTCCTGATTGGCCTTACCGGGCTGGGCGGGGGCGTACTGCTGCTGCCGATCCTGATTTTTGGCCTTAAGATACCCGCGATTGTCGCTGTCGGTTCAGACGCGGCATTCAATTTCCTCACCAAGATCCCGACCAGCGTCGTGCACCTGATGAAGGAAACGGTCCGCCGCAGAGTTGTGGTGGCCCTGGCGGCGGGCAGCGTGCCCGGCTCCATTTTGGGCGTCCGCTTGCTTCAGCACCTGCGGGTTTTACACGGTGCCGGGGTGAATGATTTCATCAAGGTAGCCGTCGGCATTTTGTTGGTTATCGTTTCCTCACTCCTACTAGCACAGCGAAGAATCGAACAGGAGGTCACAGGCCGCCACCCTACCGCCAAATCGTTCACCGGGATGGCGATCATCGGTCTGGTTGCCGGGTTCCTAGTGGGAATGACGTCGGTAGGATCGGGAAGCATCATCATGATGCTCCTGCTGATGTTCTACAGCTATCCGCCAAAAGTGATGGTTGGCACGGACATCGTGCACGCGGTCATCCTCACCGGAGTCACCAGTTTTCTGCATTTTCGTTTGGGCAACGTTGATCCGTCGCTGGTGGGGTATCTCCTCATCGGCTCGATCCCGGGTGGAATCCTGGGATCTAATCTCAGCACCCGAGTCCCGGTGTTGTGGCTTCGCCGCATTCTTTGCGCAATCCTGCTGACCACTGGCGTCAGAATGCTGTGGGCGTGGCATTGATCGAACAAATGTCTAAATCTTCCTATGCCGGTGTGCTGGAAAGAATTGAAGCTGCTCTTGAAGCAGCCCGGGAAGTTTTCGCCCGCTACACTCCAGGGAAAATTGAGACCGAATACAAGGCTGGACATGATCCGGTGACCGAAGCGGACCGCGCGCTTGATTCCGTGCTCCGCAAAAATTTGTTGCGGGAAAATGATGACGAGGGTTGGCTTTCGGAGGAAAGCGCCGACGATCTTGCGCGGCTGGATCGCGAGCGGGTCTGGGTCGTCGACCCTCTCGATGGTACACGCGAATTTGTGCAGGGAATTCCCGAGTTCTGCGTTTCGATTGCGATGGTTGAGCGCGGACGGCCGGTCGCTGGCGGCATCTGTAATCCGGCAACAAATGAAGTATTCCTCGGCGCAGTCGGTTGCGGGCTCATCTACAATGGCGCGCCAGCTTGCGCCAGCCAGCGAAGCCGATTGCAGGGCGCATTAGTTCTCGCCAGCCGCAGTGAAGCCAAACGCCGCGAATGGCGGCAATTTCAGAGCGCACCATTCAAAGTTCAAGCGGTTGGCTCCGTTGCTTACAAACTGGCGCACGTTGCAGCCGGACGAGCCGACGCAACTTTCACGCTTTCGCCAAAACACGAGTGGGACATCGCGGCCGGTGCCGCCCTGGTCCTGAGCGCTGGTGGATACGTTCAACTGCTCGATGGCTCTGCGCTGACTTGCAATCGCGAGCGGCCGATTGTTTCGGGGCTGGTCGCATGCGGTTCGCTTCTCAAAGAGGAGCTGCTGCCGTTTCTGTCTTTGTATCTTCGGGTGGCGCCGAAACAGTGATCGGGCGTCACTTTCAGTTTTTAACTTTGTTTAAAAATCTCCTCATCTCATCGCAACTAAAGCGCCTCTCAACCGCTATATAGCTCAAAGATATACTATGTGTTCAAGAATCATCATGGTCGCCAACAATCTGCCTAGCGTCTTGAATTATTTCGATAAGCGGGGATTCAAATCTCGTCAGCCGACCCTCAGAGTTCGTGCTCCACAATGTACAGGTACCAATCCACAGATCGCTCCAATTCCATGATATGTCGGCTCACGAGGTCCAATGCGACCGTCGGCTTATCCCGGCTTCCGGGTTCAACGATTTCGGAATTTGTATGTTCTCCGAAGAACAGGCGGCGAACCTGTTTTGCGAGTAAGCTCAGACAATCAAAACGCTGCACATTGAAAACAAAGCGCTTCTTGGGTTCGTTTGGTAAATCGCACTTAATCGCGTGACCGCTCTTTGTCCGCGAGCCGAGATTGCAGGTCGACGGCAATGATGTTTCGCAGAATGCCAGATATCTGTTGAAGAATAAAGCCTCAAGTGCCTTTGCCGAGCGAATTATTCAACTAACTCGCAGAGATATCAGCGATTTAGCCCGAATTTCCTGCGATCGTGAAAGGAAAAAATCTCTCTAATGTGAAAATATTTTCCTCTCCAGTCGGTGGCTCACCCTTAGCACGAAATCGCAAGTAGCTCAATTTGGGACGGTTGCTAATTGTCCTTTGGCTTCTCTGTTGCTCTTCCAAGTCCGTCAGATTCCTTGAGCAATGGGGGAGCAATGCGACGTGCTTTAATTATCACGATTTTCGCCCTGATAACTCTCATGGCGGGCTGTAGTACCGGGTCTCAGCACTCCTCCTTGTCGTCCATCCTGGCGCAAGTTCAAGTTACGGCTCAAAGCGCCAACATTATTGTGGGCCAGAGCGAACAAATGAAAGCCACCGGTCTATTCGGCGACGGCAGCAGCCACGACCTGACAGATTCGGCCTCCTGGAGTTCTTCGAACACAGCTGTGGCCAGCGTTACCGCCGGTGGCATGCTTACTGCTGTTAGTAGTGGCCAAGTCGTAATCACCGCAAGCACGCAAGGTGTCACAGGACATTTCAATGTGACGGTTGCAGCCGCCCTGGTATCTATCACCGTAACGCCTTCCGCTCCTACGATTGCGCGCCAAACGACGGTCCAATTTCTCGCGACTGGAACCTACACGGACAAGAGCACACAAAACCTGACATCGAGCGTGAGCTGGTCGTCTTCCAACACAGCAGTGGCGACGGTAAGCAGCACAGCTCCCACAGGGGGGCTGGCGATGGGAGTTTCCGCCGGACAGACGACTATCACGGCGAGCATGGGATCGATTAGTGGAACGGCAGCACTTATCGTTTCTTCCGCGTCCGTCACCTCGATGACAGTCAACCCTGCAAACCCTACAGTACTACTTGGATTAACACAGCAGTTCACCGCCAACGCTGGATTTTCCGACGGAACTAATCAAGACGTGACCGGAGTCACACAGTGGCAGTCATCAGCCACCAAAGTGGCTTCGATCACCACCAGCGGTCTGGCGACTGCCAAAAGCATTGGGACTTCGACTATCACAGGCACCTTTGGCGGAATGAGTGCATCCTCCCTGCTGACTGTCAGTGCGGCGAATTTAGCCTCCATCGTTATTCAGCCTTCTGATGGCACAATGGCGCCGGGCACGAGGAAGCAATTAGTTGCGATGGGCACTTTCAACGACGGCAGCACGCGTGACATTACTTTTCTGGTTACGTGGACATCTTCGATTCCTTCCATCGCGAGTGTAGGAGCAGGCACTGGAATCGCGTCTGCACTGTCGCCGGGCGTGGTCACAGTGACCGCAAATCTCGCCAGCGTTATGGGTTCGACATCTTTGACCGTGTCCAATGCCACCATCGTCTCGGTATTGATCTCGCCCACGAACGTAACAATTCCGACTGGGGGTTCTAATCGGTTCACCGCTACCGGTGTATTCAGTGATTCATCTACCCAGGACATGACCGCCTCTGTAACCTGGAGTTCAAGCGACACGACCGTTGCAACGGTTGGAAATGCTTCCGGAACTTTCGGGTTTGCCCTGGGAGTTAGTTCCGGCACAGCCAATATCAGCGCGACATTCAGCGGCGCTGGAGCGAGCCAGACAGGGACAACTGTGTTGACAGTCAGCTCGGCGACACTCACCTCAATTGCTTTAGCCCCGGCGACAGCCGAAATCGCTCCGGCATCGGGTCTGCAATACACCGCAACGGGTACTTTCAGCGACGGAACCAAACAGAACGTGAACGCTCAAGCCACTTGGTCATCGTCGAATCCTAGTGTCGCTCTCATGAGCCGTCCTGCATTTGTCATCGGCGAATCCGGAGGCACAGCTACGATCACGGCGCAAATAGGTCCGACGGCTGCGACGGTGAATCTGTTGGTGGAATCGGCAACATTAACCTCGATTCAGGTCACGCCACAGAATACAAGCGTTGCCGCGGGATTCGAGACTGCGTTGACAGCTGTCGGAACTTTCAGCAATGGAGACACTCAAGACCTCACAGCTTTTGTAATCTGGACGTCCTCGAACTCCAACATTGCAACTATCGCCAATGGGAACGCGACGCCCGGATTTGCCGCTGGAGTTCAGCCGGGCACCACGACTATTTCGGCGGTTTTCGCAGGGCAAGTTGGAACTGCATCGCTTACGGTCACGAACGCGACGCTCACATCTATTACCATTACTCCTGCAAGCGCATCAATTCCTGTTGGAAAATCGCAGCAGTTTGAGGCAATCGGATCGTTCAGCGATGGTTCTACGTTGAATCTGGTCTCACAGGCGACGTGGACTTCGTCAAATCCTGGCGTTGCAACTGTGAACTCGCAGGGACTCTGCGACGCCCTTTCGTCTGGATCCTCGACCATTTCCGCCGAATTGAAGGGAGTTCAAGGGACTGCCATTCTCGCCGTGCAGTAACGCCAGGACTGGGCGAACGGGTTTACTTCACCGGGGCTTAGCTTTACCTAGATGAGTGTGTTCTGCAGACCCGCTTTAAACAACAAATCTTCCAGTTTTCACTGCCCAACTTTGATACGTCGACGTCAATTCTCGGTCGGAGATAAAGCCATGAGCAGAACTTCTCGGTCTGGGGAAACCATTTTTCGATCTGCTCTCGACCCTTGTAGAACCCCGATAAATCGTAAGTCACTACTCGCTTTTGAGAACCATACGGGGCGGACGGACCCTTCCTGGGCTCTTAAGCTTTCGCCGGGACTTTACCTTCCCGCATGAAAGCAGCCGAGAATTTGCTGGGATCACGTTAGCTCCTGCTTGCAGCAGAAATCCGCAACATTACCAAGGTCATCGCTCTGCAGCTTCGTGCTAATTCCAGGGACTAAGCTGCGCCTAAAAGCCGCGCCAGACCTGAAGTACAAGAGCAGAACAGGAATTTGCCACGTCTGCATTCCAAAGGTGCAGCACTTCTAAGTGGGACTCTGGTGATCTCTTAATTCGCGCCAACTTTAGTTACATTCTCTGCAGAGCCTTGGGGAATGAATCCCCCGAACAATTCCAAACGAGGTCTCATAATGTCAGTACAGGCCACCGCATCAACTAGCGACAATACATCCATCCGCAGTTTTTCTTCGGGAAAAGGTCAGATTCAACGCTACTTCTTATTGCTGTCCATTTTAATCACAATTTTCGCGGCAACTGATTCTCACGCGCAAAGCAACATCAATGAGCGCCTCGCTTCAGACAATCCACGATCAACTTTCACTAGACACACGTTGCGGTCCAGTTCGCTGAAAGCCTCGCCGACTGTTTCCGCACTGGGGTTCAGCCTGAGTGCCGCACTGCCAAACGGCAATGTTGGCAATCCGTACGCGGGATCAATTTCCGCGGTTGGTGGTACTTCCCCGTATACATTTTCCGTCAGCACAGGCGCGTTGCCTGCCGGCTTGGTTCTTGATACAGCCACGGGCACGATCACGGGTATTCCGAGCGTGGTGGTCAGCAAGACATTCTGGGTGAAAGCCAGTGATGCGCAGGGCGCTTCGACCCGGCTTCACACGCAGATCACGGTTAGTGCTTCTTCCACCCAGTCTGCAGTCACCGCGATCTGGGTGAAAGCCAGTGATGCGCAGGGCGCTTCGACCCGGCTTCACACGCAGATCACGGTTAGTGCTTCTTCCACCCAGTCTGCAGTCACCGCGGTCAGCGTAGCTGTTTCTCCGGCGAGCACTAGCATTAGTTCGGGTGCTGCCCGGCAGTTTGCCGCTACCGTGCGGGGCACAAGCAACACTGCGGTTCACTGGACGACAACAGCTGGCAGCATTTCGAGCAATGGCTTTTTCAATGCGCCGTTAGTTACGAGCAGCACAAACGTAAGCGTTACAGCAACCAGTGCCGCTGATCCGACGCAGAGTACCAGCGCGTTGGTGACCGTGATTCCATCCGCAACGCCGATCAGCGTGTCAGTATCACCGAGTTCGGCTTCCGTGACCTTAGGGGCGACTCAGCAGTTCACTGCCTCGGTTCAGGGCACCAGCAATGCAGCCGTAACCTGGGCGTCGAGCGCGGGCGCAATTTCAAGCAGCGGTTTGTTTACTGCGCCTTCAGTCACGAGCAACGCAACCGTCAACATTCTTGCGACCAGTGTGGCGGATCCATCCGCCACGTCGACCGTGAGCATCATCGTCACTGCGGCTTCGAACCCAACTCCGGTCAGCCCCAGTTCTGGCAAGCTCTGCGGAACCGACCCGAATGGCGTACCAACCGATAACAGCCAGTGCGGTGTGAAGGGAACCAACTCTTATGCTGGTGAAAACGCGACCGACTTGGCCACCTGGTGCGGCGGAAGCATGCCGGGCAACTGCGTTGCCATCACCACTTGCAATCAAAGCCTGACAGACGGAACTTTCTCTGAGCACAGCAAATACTATCTTGCCCGCAATCTCAGTTGCGGGGCTGCCTCGCTGGCTCTGCAACTCACCAGATATGCCGATATCAACATGAATGGCTTCACCATCACCGGTGTAGTGTTCTCAAATATTGGTGTTAAAGGATGGCATCTCTTTAACGGAACTCTCAACTGTACCGTCCAACACCCATCATTGATCGCGAGTGGTATGTACTCTTACGGCTGCCTGCAAGACTCGAATAATGGTGGAACCTATACCATGGGTGGTGGCGATCAGATCAGGATCCACCACATTTCCGGGCAGAATTCTTACGGTTGCTCAAAGTTCATGCAACTGGATGGCGATATTCCTGCACCCGCCAGTGGATGGACGGAGCCAGCGGTTGTGGTTTACAACAACACCTTTCAAAGCGTTCCGGTGACCACATCCTGCACGCGCGAGTATGCTGGCGTTTATTCGCAGACACAGCCGGTCGAATATTACAACAATCAGGGAGATGTGGGTGCAACAGGTCCGGCCAATGCTACTCAGCTACTGGTCGTATATTCGCCTGCAAGCAATGGCAGCTATCCAAACTACATCCATAATAACTACTTGTCATGCGAAACCTTCAACGTGAATAACAGCGAGTCAACCGGCGATACTTGCCGGCCAGTCCTCTGCGATGGCGCGCTCTCTTGCCACGTTCAATACAACGATCTTTGGCCCACGAACAACCGCGGAGTCCGGCTGCGCGATGCCTTCAACGCAGAAGTTGATCACAATTACTTCCACAGTCTGTTGAACGCCAACGGATACAGAGGTGTAGCAGTCCACACCGGCGACAACGACATTCACAGCGCATTCGGTCAAAACCTGAATCAGAAAGTGCATGACAACACGATTGAACTGGCGGCGGGCGGACTGGGAGTTTTCGTGCGCGATCAGCAAGGCATTACCTTGGCCGCTAATTCCTACACTTGTGCGCAGTCTGGATGCACGAGCGCACGAGTAGCAGACGTGGAGAATCTTCCAGCAGTCGGTGGGTTCACAATCAACCAGGTCACAAAGGTCCTTAGCTGCTCAACGTGTGATTTCTATAACGGTGGACGGGCATACAAGACCGGTTCCTCGATCACACTAGCCGGGTGGGCTAATCCGGGAAACAACGGCACGTTCGTGGTTGCCATTGGTCCGAGCTCAACCTCCGCGACCCAAATGGTACTTTCCGATCCGAACAATCAGCTCGTCTCAGAGAGCGGCACGGCCGCCGCTGGAACATATCCGGCCACGGAACTCACGCTCCAGAGCGCATCCTTCGATACAAACCTGGCGCCTGAAGCCCTGGTGATGCGGCAGACAATAATGCAGGAATGCTCGACACTCGGCATCTCAGTTTCCGGAGGCGGCACAGCTCTTACAACTTGCAATTAGGCTCATTTTGAATAAAATGCAAAGGGCCGCCAAAAATGCGACCCTTTTTATTTTTTCGATCTTCAGAGTTATACTGTCCAACGCTACCCAACTTGAGTGGTTTCTGCCGGAAGGGGTGCTACAACACAAGTCCTCAAACGCATACTGGCGCGGCTGCCCAGATCGGTGGCAGACGGAGCTAAGACGTCACCACTACGGAAGAGAAATACAACAAGATATTTTTGTATCCCCAGAGACGTCTCATATGCCCTGGAGATTGGGTCGTTGATGTCGGAGCCAATGTTGGCCAATAACGAAGCGGTTTTCTGAATTAGTCGGCGCTCACGGGCGTGTTATTTACAACGCTCATGGTGTGACTGCCGACCGGAACACCTTCACGTGTGTCACGAATTGCTCCACCAGCGTGGCCGCTACCACAATTCCTCAGAATCTAGTTCTTAAGTATTGCGAGCGCGCCCTCACTCACCTGAGGGCATCTTCGCACTGTTTTTCTGAGCCACCTAGTGTTTCGTAACAGTCTGAAAATATGCGGCCTTTTTTATTTTCTCGACCTTCAGAGTTATACTGTCCAACGCTACCCCAACTTGAGTGGTTTTTCTGCCGGAAAGGTTGCCACAACGCAAGTCCTCAAACGCATACTGGCGCGGCTGCCAGATCGGTGGCAGACGGAGTTGAGACGTCTCCACTACGGCAGGGAAATACAACAAGGTATTTTTGTATCCCCAGAGCCCGAGTACGAGATACTCAGCACTCTCATATCCCCTGGAGATTCGGTCATTGATGTCGGAGCCAACGTTGGCCAATATACGAAGCGGTTTTCTGAATTAGTCGGCGCTCACGGGCGTGTTATCGCCTTCGAGCCGGTTCCGGAAACATTTTTTCTGCTAGCCGCGAATGCCAGACGATTTCCCCATGCCAATGTGTCACTGATTAACGCTGCGGCTTCGGATAAATTAGATACCGCCGGCATGAACGTGCCCATGTTTCCAACAGGGCTGGCAAACCATTACGAGGCCCGCCTCTGCCGCGATTCCGAGGGTTCAGTTTCAGTCCTGACTGTACCATTAGATTCCCTCTGGCTAGATCGCAGAGTAACACTTGTGAAAATTGATGTCGAAGATCATGAGCTACCGGTTCTCAAAGGCATGCAATCACTTATCAGACAGCATCATCCTACTCTCATTGTAGAGACTCGCAACGAGTCAGTTATCAACTATCTCACTTCATTGGGATACCTATGCGGGAGGCTACGGAGTTCTCCCAACGTTGTATGCAGGGCGGCGTGAACTGGTCGGCTTGTACGTTGTAACAACCCTCAGCCCGCTGAGTGAGGATTTCTCCGGTCGGACTCCTCAGCGCACTAATCTAAAGATCATATGCGCCTACCCTGCGGCAACGCACGATTGCGGTCGTAAATTCACGGGTTAAACGGTTGTGGGCCCAGCGGAGAGGTTTGATGGGAACCAGGTCAAGTTTCGCGATGGTAAATGGACTTGAGGCGACTAAACGCTCGAACCTGGCTATTGTCATTTGGTTTAGCCCGCCGGCAACCTCACCAAACCGCGTTGCGCCATCAGTTTGAACGTTGAGCGCGAGCGGACTGGTTCGCGCGGAACAATTCGCTTTAGAATTTGGTATTGGATAACTATAATCAATCCGCATGCTGCCGCAGGTTTCGGTCATCATCCCCTCGTACAACAGCGGCTCCTGGATTCGCGAGTGCGTCAACAGCGTCCTGCGGCAGTCGTATCCGAACCTCGAAATCATTGTCGTGGACGATGGCAGCCAGGACTCGACTTCCCAAATTCTTAGCGAGTTTGATGGGAAAATTCGATTTATGCAATTTGAGCACCGCGGCGTGGGCGCTGCCCGTAATGCCGCGATTGAAGCGGCGGGAGGAGAGTTCATTGCCTTTCTCGACAGCGATGACCTTTGGGAAGAAGACAAGATCCGCAAGCAGTTGGATTTTCTGTGGCAAAATCAGCAGTATTGCATGTTGTACAGCGATGCCGAAGAATTCGACGGCTCGGGAAAAAGGGGCAGATTTTTCACCAAATTCCCTTGTCTGGCGTCCGATGCGGATATCGCGGAATCAATGGTGCTTCACTGGGCCATTCCGCTGACCTCAACCGTTGTGATTCGCCGTGATTTCCTGCAGCAACATGGGATTGGTTTTCATCCGGTTGCCTCGTGCGCAGAAGACATGTCGCTGTTTCTTGAGATTTGTCTTCACGGCGGAAAGATCGGCAGACTCGACGAATGCCTCGCGAAAAGGCGGTTGCACAGCGCTAACACCAGCGGCAGTCACTACAATCGCTTCTTGGAACGGCTGATTGTTTATCGGGACCTTTTGCACAAGTATCCGGATGCCCCGCGGCGGAGCCGCGATGTGCTTCGCGCGGGATTGCGTGACGCGAATTTTCGTGTTGGCGAATGGCATTGGGGACAACTCAAGCTAGACAAGGCACGCCAATACTTCCGCGAGGGAATCGGACTTGACGGTATGGGCATGCGCTGTTGTTTGTTCTGGGGGCTTACGCTTGCTCCGAAGAAAGCTATCCTGATACTCAAGAACCTTAAGCAGCGGGGACGCCCGGCTAACGCCCAACTATGAGTGTGCCTCAACAATTTACTGCTCTGTCCAACACAGCCGTAAACTCACCCGATATCTCGACGTCCGAGGAGGCATCAGATCCACGACCCGCCGGTTCTTTGCGCATCCTGTTCCTGATTGATGAATTGGAGGTCTTGCACGGCGGAAGCGAGCAGCAGATTATCCAACTCATTCAACTGCTTAAAAAATCGGGAGAGCACGTGGAGCTCGCAATTTTGCGCGGGACAGAGTGGTTGACCGAAGCAGAAACCGGCTGTCCAATTAATTTTTGCGGTGTGGGAGCTCTCGGAACCCCCTCGGGCGTGTGGGCGCTCTGGAAACTGGCACGCTGGATTCGGGAAAACCGATTTAACGCAGTCCAGACCATGTTTGTGGACGCTAACCTTGTGGGCCCGCTTCTCGCAAAGCTGGCGGGCGTGCCTCTAGTTCTGGGCAGCCGCCGAAACCTGAACTACTGGATGAATCCGCGCACCGCGGTCTTGCAGAGTTTCTCAAATCGATTTGCAACACGCCTGGTTGCGAATTCGCAATCCGTCAGACGAGCGGTTTCCAAGCTGGAGAGAACTTCCGAAGACAAGATTGACGTTTTGTACAACGGAATTGAATGCGATGAGTTCTTGGCCCGGCCCGAATTGCGCGCGAAGATTCGGAACGAGTTTGGGATTCCAGATGGCGTCTTCCTGGTCGGGTGCATTTCGACTTTCCGCCCCGTTAAAGGTGTCGATGTGCTGGTCCGCGCGGCAGCTATTGTCAACCAGAGACGCTCGCAGGTCCATTTCATGTTCGTTGGTGACGGGCCGACGCTGCCTGAGATGCGGCAACTCTCGGCCGAACTCGGCGTCGGGAACTACTGCGTGTTCGCCGGTGCGCATA
>Ga0102924_1002297_pt1 | contig 21013 bp, 22 predicted proteins | sample PaiPotPPM11metaG_FD_80116 | JGI IMG/M metagenome (GOLD analysis project Ga0102924, IMG submission 80116) | Iron sulfur acid spring bacterial and archeal communities from Banff, Canada, to study Microbial Dark Matter (Phase II) - Paint Pots PPM... ...
AGATGAATTGGTGAAAATTCAGGAACCAACGTTACCGGAAATACGGCTGCTCATCTTCGATCTGGATGGCACGCTGATTGACAGTGAGGAAGACATCGTTTTGAGCGCCAACGCCATGCGGCAGGCCGTGGGCCTTGAGCCGCTGGCGACAAAAACCGTGGCGTCCTATGTGGGCCAGGGTGTTCAGGTCCTCATTCAGAAGGCGCTGGGGCCGGACGCTTCGCCGGACACTCTCGAACGCGCCACGCAATTCTTCATCGACTATTACCGCGCCCACATGCTGGATCACACCGCGCCTTATCCCGGCGTGCGCGAGGCTCTGCAGTCGCTTCGCGGGCGGCGCATGGGAGTTCTTACCAATAAAGTCGTCAAGCTCAGCCAGCGGATTCTGGAAGGGTTGGAGATGACGCAGTTTTTCGAATTCATCTATGGCGGGAATAGCTTTGAAAAAAAGAAACCAGATCCCATCGGAATCATTACATCCATGCAGGCAACCGGGGCCGGCGTCCGGCAGACGATGATGGTGGGCGATTCGGAAACGGACGTTGAAACGGGCCGCAACGCCGGGGTGTGGACGTGTGGCGTCACCTACGGCATTGGCTCTCGCACGTTGGAGAGTTGTCCGCCGGATTTTCTGTTGGGAAATTTGATGGAATTGCCGGGGTTGCTGAATGGGTCGCGGATGGCAGAGAGCAGTAGGCAGTGAGCAGAAAGCGGTAGGCAGTAAGCAGTTAGCCAGAGGGCAGAAAGATGGTGTGCCGGGTGACCGGGGTAGCGCCGCGCCGCCACAGGCCCGACGTTTAGCCAAAGGCCGCCGCCATACAGTGCATCGGACCTTGGCGGGCGGTGTGGTGTATTATGATCTAAGGAAAACGCAGGTGCTGGGCTATGACGACAAAGACCTTAATGAGCATCGAAGAGTACGACGCGCTGCCCGAAAAAGAGGGCGTGAAGTACGAACTCAACGAAGGAGAGTTGATTGCTGTGGCTCCGTCCCCTCGACTTGCTCACAACCGTGTGCGTGACCGCCTTGACCGCAGGCTGGCAAACTTTGTGGAAGACCACAACCTGGGCGAGGTCACGATGGAGACTGACTTCAGACTCTCGCAGGGAGCCGTCCGCATTCCGGATGTTGCCTTCATCCGCCTGACACGAATAGCTGGAATTGATCCGAAGCAGCGGCTCGAAGGCGCCCCGGATCTGGCGGTGGAAGTGGTCTCGCCCAATGACGATCCAGACGATCTGGTGCTCAAAGTCCAGCAGTATCTCCGCTTCGGTGCGCGGGCCGTGTGGGTGCTGTACCCGGAAGCGCGCATGGCCTACGTCTATAAACCGGGAGAGCGTCCGGAAGTGCGCGAAGCGAACCAGAACCTCGAGGATTCTGATCTTCTTCCCGGGTTTTCAATTCCACTTTCCGAACTCTTTGGCAGGGTTTAAGACGGCGTCGGCACGGTTTTTGTGCCGTGGGTCTTTGCTTACCTGTGTCTGTGCTAATGCAAAGATGCTTTTACCTTGCGCGTCTCTTCTTCTTCGGCTTCGTTCGGCTTATGAATTCGGCCACTTGATGCTCTCTGGATCTACGGACCTTTTTTGCACCTTCGAGCTTGCCACTCTGACGATTCAGAACACGAAGGTAGAATGGCAATGTACGCAACAGCAAGGCTTCGATATCGTGCGCGTGCTCAGATTTACGGGGAATGTACCAACTGAAATGGTCCCACATCTGGCCACGCGATTTGCTGCGCCGGGCTCCGCGCAGACGGCTGCGGATGTTCCCCATTCCGACATACATGGGCATCGATCCGTCATAGAGAACGTACACCCCTTGTCCGCCTTCTTTGCTTCCTGGAACGTCCTTGATATTCTGCGTATTTCGTGCCCACATTTCGCCGAATTCGCTTACCAGTGCCATAGAACTGCTTCCTCACTTGCGTCCGCTCGATCCAAGCAAACAACCGAAGAGTTAACCCGGATTATTCACGAAAGTTTGTTCAAGGGTCGTCAGGGCACGGTTTTAACCGTGCCAAAAAAGGCGTTTCGAATGCTTTTCCTTCCCGCATCCAGAGCGGCTCGTTCCCACGAGCCGCTCTGGATGCGGGAAAAAGATAAATGAGTGCCGTCACTCGAACGGCACGGTTAAAACCGTGCCCTGACGACTCTCAGTGGGAAATTCGTGAATAATTCAGGTTAAGAGACTACTCTGCGTTACATGCCACCCAACTATTGGGTCGCTAACAACGCCTGCTGGAAGCCCAAGGCGTTCACGTCGGTAAAGCGCGGGGTTGAAGGCGGCAGCGTCGCGATACTCGTAAAATCCATGTCAAAGCCGTAGCCGCGGGTGGGAGGCGAGTAGACTGTCGTGCAACACTTGTAGATTCCCGTCGCCTGGCGGGAATAATAGAAGTCCGCGAGCGATCCCTTGTAAAAGAGCGTCTGACCTCCCCAGCTTTCAAGCATGCGCAGGAAGTTGTGGACTCCGCCGTCCGTGCCAAAATCCTGGGGAGCTGAGTATCCCAGCAGCGACGACGTGGTTCCCGGTTGATACGCCGCGAACGGGATGTTGGTCCCGCCCATGACCGCCGTGCGATAGTAGGTGGTGGACGCGGGCCGTCCGCCGGGGCTGGTGGGATTCTTGAAGCTGTTCAAGTCACTCCAACTGTTTGAAAGCATGCTAACGGCATCCGCCATCACTGCAGCCGGAACGTGGCAGGCTCCCGAGGAGTCATTAAAGGACGACCCGCCGGCGGCATTGGCGTTGTAATTGCCCCAGATGTAAACCGGATTCTCCGCGGCGACGGTGAAACCTCCGGAGCCACTGGCGCCGCGAGTCACTGAGCAATTTGCGGTGGTTAAGGGCGGAAGGCTGCCGAGCGAGCCATCCACCAGGCGCAAGGCGCGGCGGAAGAAGATGACGGAATTCTTCGCGGCCTCACCCGCGGAGATGGTGGTCTGCGTCGTGGCACTGGCATTGAGGGGTGAGGACGCGATGCAGGGGTGAAGGGGGGAGCTGGTGGAAACGCAGGAAGGCGTTCCGCCGTAAGCGTCAAAAGTATCGCTCGACCAGTTGCTGGTGTTGGCGTTTGGGCCATCCACGTCTTCGGGCGCTTCCATCGCCCCATCCGGGCTTCCCGTCGAAGACATCGGATTAATGATGTCTTCGTTTCCGTAATTTCCCGTCTCACTGCCGGTCGTGGGGTTATAGTTGCCACGACGGTCGGAGAAATAAACGGTGTAGCCGCTGTTATTGAGAGCGGTCTGGCCTGTTGCATTGCTGGCGAGCCACCATTGTAGATTGCCCACATCCAGCTCAACGACGTTCATCACTCCGCCCAAGTGGATGGTTCCATCGTTGACATCGCGGGCGTTTCCTTCGCGTGTGTCGTACATGTTAATGGGAACGTAATCGTAAGCATTGGTGCTACCGGGGCCGTTGGTTTTTCCAGAGTTGCGGTTGACGCAAGGGGAGGTGCTTCCGTTACAGTTATACAGGTTCAATTCTTCCAGATGGACAATCGGGCGGTTCGAACAAGATGAACCCATCGATGAAGCCGGCGTAATGCCCTGGCTAAGCACTTGCGTGGTGGCGTTCTGCCATGTTCCCGAGCTCGTCTGAACGTCGATTTCGATATATCCACCCAGCAAATACGTATTGGCCGCTGTGAGGAAATCATTATCTTGTTCCGCGTTGTTGTTGGGAGGAATCTGCACCGGTCCGGGCGATTGAGCCAGCGGCGCGTGGCAACTGTCAACGGTATACCACGAACCAAAGGGCGCGCTCAGCGGAACGGCGCTGGCGCCATCCGGCAGGTCTGACGTGCTATCGGACAGGAGAATGCGCACGCTGGCCTGATTTTCCAGCCGCGCCTGTGTCATCAGGGACGTGTCAGTACTCTGTGCCCGCTCGATAATCGAAATGGGTGCGGCACCCTGAAAAGCAATGGCCAGATTGAGCTGCTTGACGCCGGTGGTCAAGGTCTCAACATTGCCGTTGTAGTCGGTGAGGGAAATTGTCTTCCAATTGGAGTTCGAGGAGCTGCCGGGCCCGCCCGTCAGGCTGCCCTCATTCTGGGCCATGCTCCGGTAGTTGCCCGGCGTCGTGACAATGTTAACTGTCCCCGTGTAGTTCGTGGAAGTGCTCCAGCCGTTCGCGAGTTGAGTGCGGATCACATTCTGGTACGCGGTCACTTTGGCGGGGAAAGTTACTGGGTTGCCGTTGCCTTCCGCCAGGAAGAGGTTGCCGTTGGTGGCCACGCGGCCCCCGAAATTGAATTGGGGACCGGCGAAGAAGGAGAGGTCGTTGTTGGAAAAGATGCCAAACTCAAACACCGGCACGGCCACTTCCTGCACCTCACGAACCAGTTTGACTTCGGTGTTGCTTGGCCCGTCCGCGATGGCGGTCAGAGTGAGCGGAGTGATGGTTCCTTGCAGGCCCGCGAGGGGGCCGCTTCCGCCAATGGTCTCATTTGTCGAAAGAATTCCTCCGCTGCCGTTTGGCTGGTAGCCAACGAAATAACCACCGTTCAGGTAGGTGGACGAGACCGGGGGAAAAGACACGCCGGAGATCACGGGCGGCTGGGACTGAAATGCGTCGAGCTGGGCGGGCGTGGGGGACGCGGTGTGCGCAAAAAGCCCGGCAACCTGGGCGCTCATGTTTTCGAGCGCGCCTTCCGCGCCGTAGAACGCCATGGTGTTGTCATGATCGCTGGTGGTAATTTTCTGCTCGCCGCTGACCATGTAAAAGAAACCCACCATGATGAGCGCGAAAATGGTCATGGCCAGAAGCGTGATGATGAGCGCGATGCCGGATTCACTGTCTTTTCTTGCTTTCATTGAAGCCCCTCCCCTTGCCGCCGGACTGTTTTGCTAAAGTGTTTCAAAGGCGCTCGGAGCTTGCCCTGACAGGGAGCGCCGAAAAACCGCTCTGAATTTGAACTCGGCGGCCGGAGACCGCCGCACCAACAACCCCTACGGAAATTGATTCACATACTCCAGGTTACGAATGGTGACGGTGGTGGCCATGGTGTTGCCAAAGAACTGCTGGCTCCGCCGCAATTTTTGTTGAGAAATCCCCGAAAGAGCAAAATTCACCTTGCGAATCTGGTTGGGCTGCGCCGAGACCGAGCCATCCGAATCATTGTCATTGGCCACTCCGGTGGAAAGGTCGTACGTGACCTGTAACCAGTTGATGCCGTATGCCACCGGATTCGGCGTATTATTCCCAAGAATTCTCATGAGCTGGTAAGGGTTTGCGGCATTCGAATTGTCCAGGTAATAGGTGACCACGTCGATTTTTGTCATCGACATTCCTTCCGGATACTCCCCGTCCTGCTCCAGGCTGTCAATGGTACCGCCACAGCCGGCGGTCCCGTTGCACAACTGGTTTAAGTCCAAAGCGTCGCCGCTGAAATAGATGATGTTGGAAGTGGTGTCCACTTGCGTCACCAGTCCCAGGGCATAGAGGCCTCCTGGGGAAGAAAACATCAGGAAGTCGCCGAGCTTCACGTTGTAGCCTTGAGGTCCCAAAGTGCAATCGAATACGGGGTTGGTGGTCGTTGTGCAGCCCGGAGGGGGAATCGTGACATTCACGGTGTAGCCCGTGGACGTAGAGGCAGTGATGTTCGAAATCGGCAGCGCGACCAAGCCCATCCAGTTTTCATCCACCATGGTCAGGGTGATCTCATCGGACGTTTTGCCGCCGATAGTGCCGCTCAGACCGTAGCCCGGTGTAACGGCAGGCAGAATGCCGCCATCCGTCGCCACCGGGAAGTAATTGGTGCCCGGGCCCGGCCGGCGCACCGGAGAAGCTCCGGTACCGTTGGGCAGGGGAATTCCACCCGTGGGAATTTGGGCGCCCGCCTGGTAGGCATCGCGGGTTATCAGGTCCGTGGAGGCGCGAAGGTTTTGGTTCACTTCGGCCATCACCCCGGCGCTTTCCGTCAGGCTTTCAAGATCGTCGAAGAAATGGAATGCGGCGCCCAACATGATGATAGAAAGGGCGGTGGCGATCATCACTTCGGCAAGAGTGAAGCCTCGCTCACTCGAGGATTTCCATTGCCGTTCAACTGTTCTGCATGAACGGGTCAAGTTTTTGGAATCAAGCTGTAGCTGTAGCGGCGGCGTCCGCGCCGCCAGTGCTCTTTTGACCGGCGATGAGGACATCGCCTCTACAGCGCAAGCTTCGTTGACCTGAAGCGAAACATCATTAGATGTAGGGTGACACATAGGTCTCCAACGAAAAAGTCCGGGGCAGTCCGGCTGCGGTCGTATAAGTTATGGTCACGGTAATCTGTTTGAGAATGGCATTGAGGTCGGTGATCTGGATTTGCCGGGTGTAGCCGCTCAGCGGAGTCGAAGTGCCATCCGAAAGCAGTCCATCCGGCCCCGGCATCGTGATGGTCTCCACCGGCCCGTCATCGGCGGTGTTCACCATTCCATCCGGCCCGGGCGTGGTCAACGGCGTGGCCCCATCCGTGAAGATTCCGCCGTTGCTGATGTTTTCAATTTGACTCCAAGTGATGCTGTCGGTATTGCGAGCCGTCAGCACGTCTTCCATGGCCTCACGGGCCTTTTGGCGGGCGATGCTATCCTGCTGGCTCGCCATCACTGTGCTCAATCCTTGGGAGAAGCAGTAAGCCAGCGCCAGCAGGCCCGTGCTCAAGAGCATCCCGGCCACCAGGACTTCAACCAATGTGAATCCGCTTTCCGAATTTGTCTCTTGACCTTTCATGCTCTTCACTCAGTGCCAGGCGTTGCCATTGTATTGGTAGCCGCGAATCCTGCCCGTGGCCCCCATGATGGTGATGGCGCGCGCGGTGGCAGGGCTTCCGGGCGTGCCCAGAAACACCGTTCCATTCACCAGGTTGTTGTTGAGATCTGTGACGGTCCCGTCGCTGACAAATACAATCTGATTGCCCCCGGCAAAGTTGACGGCCTGGGAGTCGCCAAATCCGTCCGGAGTGTCCGGGACGCCGGCCACGGTGGTGTAAGTCACATTATTGGAAAGGAAGTAGTCCGCGATAGGTGTTTGGGCTAAGTTCAGCTCAATGCGAACCAGCTTGAATTCATTCGTACCCGCGAACGTTGCAACATAATTCCGGCGCTGGTCGATGGCCATCTGCCGGCCCTGCCGCAACTCGCCCACCACCAGGTCCAGCGAGGAATCCGCATGAACCATGGGAATGATGTTGGTCATAATGGTGGCCGCCATGCCAGCCATGATTCCAATGATGGCGATCACCACCAGAATTTCGATGATGGAATATCCGGCATCGGACCGCTGGCCCGGAATATGCGCCCCACGCTTGCAGGCTGGGAAAGAATGGATTGATTCCTTGCTCAAGACTCCTCCCTTGGGATTGGCCCCCAGGATTATCGGCTGTATGGGTTGGGGTCTTGAATCCGGCATGGAAGTCCAAGTCTGCATGGCGATGGCGGGCGTCTTGATATGTCCCGCTATATAACTGTATTATAAGCCACTATAAATTCAATAGAACGAAAGTACTACACAGAGTCGTGAGCCGGCGACGCCCGGTTCTGTAGCGCCGGCCGGCGCTTGCCCTGACAGGGACCGGCGGATTTCGCCGCTCATAGAGCGGCGCTACAGCAAACATCCGTCGCCGGCTGATGTCCTCATGGATAAAAGTTTGCGGGGACAGGTAAAGACCATGCCACCCGGGATGGCCTTGGGGGCGAATGCTGATTTTTTGGCTTTGAATTGGGTTTGAATTGGCTTTGACTGGCGATCAAAGCCAAAATTGATCATCGGCTCTTGATTTTAAATAGGTTACGTGGCTTTGTTCCTGAAATCGACGTAACTTACGCATCATCTATGGGTTATCCGACTTTTCAATGGCTTTGATAATGGCTTTGAATGGCTTTGTACCATTCTATTTCTCCATGTTTTCAATGGATTACAGACTTTTCCACAGTCAAAAAAAGATTGTTTTTTTCGCTCCATTTTGCTCGCACCCGCATTTTTACTGGGGTTTCTGCATGTCCGCATTGGCTTTGTTCCCCGAGGGCAATTCCGGCCTCTTGTTTTCAATGGCTTGCGCGTCATTTGTTGCACACACACTCGAACTGGCGGTTTCGACAAGGCCAGAACTCGCATTTTTACTGGGGATTCTTGATGCCTCGCCGGGTTTTGTTCCTCGACGGCCCAAGGGGTGGCGCGACCGAGCCAGGGGTGGCATCGGAATGCATTCTTCCCAACCAAGGCCCATCGCCAGCGACGTATCCATGAAAAAATATCTCCCCGAGCTTTGTTTACTTGAAATATATTATCACATGATTAATAAAATGTCAATGACCATTTGGGTAGTGTCTCAGTTTGCTGTAGCGGCGCTCTATGAGCGCCGGAAACCGTTGAAGATACAAGTTCGGCGCTCATAGAGCGCCGCTACAGCAAGCAAACTGAGACACCACCACCATTTGCTTCGGTTCTACCAACTGACTCCGGCTTCGCGGACTTGGCGCTCCAGCTTCGAGGGATCCAAACATTGGATGGCGTGCATTCCGCAGCGCCGCGCGGCTTCCGTGTTCAGCGCGCGGTCATCAATAAACAGGCACTCCTGGGGCGGACGTTGCGTGAGCCACAGCGCCATTTGGAAAATGGCCGAGTCCGGTTTCTTCACCCCCAGGTAGCAGGAGCTGAGAAACAGCGAAAAGCATTTCTTCAATCCGAACGTGCCGATGCGGTAGGAATTCAAGTCCAGGGATTCATTGTTTAGTGTCGCCAAAAAATACTGGCGGGAGGACGCCAGCTTTTCAAACAGGGCCAGGGCCGCTGCAAACGGCTGTGATTGCTCCTTCATAAAGGCAACAAATTCTTCGCGGCTGAAATGGCGCGGGCGGCAGAACACGGTGTGGTCCAGGTACTCGTCCAGACTCATCTTGCCTACTTCGAAAGCGTTCACCACCAGCTCGTGCCGGCTCTCAAAATCTTTTCTGTCCAGCTTGAACTTTTCCGCAGCCTTGCGCCGCTCCGCCCGGTCCCAGGCATTCGTCCCCAGCACTCCGCCGACGTCGGAAAAGATGGCGCTGATTTTCGCCATGCCCCGCTCCTCAACGGCCGGGATAGAGATTGCTGATTTTTGCGGCCAGAATGAAATCGCTCTCTGTTAGACCGTCAATCGTGTGGGTCCAAGTCTTGATCCCGGCCTTGCCCCACGTCAGGTAAATGTCCGGGTGGTGGCCCTGTTGCTCGGCAATTTCGCCCACCCGGTTCACAAAAGCCAGGGCTTGGGCGAAGTCTGGAAACTTGAAGTTCCGCTCCAAATGGTGGCCTTCCACCACGTCCCAGCCTGGAACCTGGCTTTGGAGGGCGGTTAGTTCCGCTCCCTGCAACGGCGGCACTCCGCCTTTGCACGGAACGCAGGTCTTGCTTGCAAGATCGGCCATCTCGGATTCACCTCCTATAATCGAGTCGCGGACATTATACTTCAATGGGGACGGCGCCGCGCCCTTACCGCTTCCGGAGTGACGCACTCTGCTGTAGCGGCGCTCGGAGCTTGCCCTGACAGGGAGCGCCGGAAACTATTGACAAATCAAGTTCGGCGGTCACAGACCGCCGCTACAGCAAACGAACTGCGCCACTACCCGCTTCCGGAGTGACGGCCTTCTGACAAAAGGCGCTGAAGCACCTTCTTATGCGCATTATGCGCAACCTACGCTTGCTCATCGCGTATGACGGAACCGATTTCCTCGGCTGGCAGAAACAGCCGCAAGGACCGACGATTCAGGGTGCGCTCGAAGCGGCGCTCGAAAAAACGATCAGTGAAAAAATCCACCTTACTGGCTCCGGGCGCACGGATGCCGGGGTCCACGCATTGGGCCAAGTAGCCAATTTTGCCTGTCTTAACCCGATTCCGTGCGCGAACCTGGGCAAAGCGATGAACGACGTGCTGCCGCTCAGCATTCGCATTCGCGATGTTAGCGAAGCGCCGCTAACGTTTCATGCCCGCTACGGGGCACAAGCCAAAACCTACATTTATCGAATTCTGCAGGCTCCGCTGGCGTTGCCTTTCATTAGCCGTTATGTCTGTCACTATCCGTATCCGTTGGACGGCCCGCGCATGAACCAGGCCGCCCGCCTGTTCGAAGGCGAACACGATTTCACTTCCTTCGCCGCCACCCCGGACGCTGAAGACGAATCGGCAACCGGCAGTGCGGTGCGGTCTATTTATTCCTCGCGGATTATCTTCCGGCCCCGAACCTCCCTGCTGGTATATCGCGTTCGAGGTAGCGGATTTCTTCGCTACATGGTCCGCAACATTGTGGGCACATTGATCGAAGTTGGGCGTGGAAGACTCCAACCCAATGACATGTTACGAATTCTTGAAGCACAAGACCGCACCGCTGCCGGCCCCACTGCGTCTGCCCACGGTCTCTGCCTGATGAATGTGGAATACAATAAGGATTCGGAATGACCGGTGGATTGTCCGGTAACATCTGGACTCTATGCTTGCCGGAGCGCCTGCATCCTGGGGACTTGCAAACAATTTTGGAGATCGGAGATGGAACCGAATCAGGAATTGATCTACGACTGGAACAAGGTCGATGGCCCGGAGCTGCGCGCATCTCCTCGTCCCATGTTGAATGATGAGACCTTGCGCGACGGCCTTCAATCGCCTTCGGTCGTGGACCCGCCGGTTGAGAAGAAGGTTGAAATCCTGCACCTGATGGAAGACCTTGGAATCGACAGCCTGAATCTCGGTTTGCCCGGCGCCGGACCTCGCGCCAAGGCAGACGTTCTGCGCCTGGCGCAGGAAATCTCGACGGCAAAACTGCGCATTCGGCCCAACTGTGCGGCGCGCACCGTGGAATCGGACATCAATCCCATTGCCGATGTGGTCCAGGCTGCGGGCCTGGAAATTGAGGCAGCGACGTTTCTGGGATCCAGTCCCATCCGCCAATACACAGAGGACTGGACGCTGGATTTTTTGCTACACACCACGGAGAAGGTCGTGAAATATGCCCGCAACCTCGGCCTGCCGGTGATGTACGTCACCGAGGATACAACCCGCGCCCGGCCGGAGGTCATCCGCAAGCTTTACACCACGGCCATCGAATGCGGGGCTACGGCGATTGTTGTATGTGATACCGTGGGACACGTCACGCCCTCCGGCGTGCGCGCGTTGCTGCGCTTTATTCATGAGGAAGTGGTGATGCCTTCGGGCGTGAAGGTGCGAGTGGACTGGCACGGCCATTCGGACCGTGGACTGGCCGTGGTGAATTCGCTGGCGGCCTACGAAGCAGGCGCCGACCAAGTGCATGCTGCGGCGCTGGGCATTGGCGAGCGCGTCGGCAATACGCCCATGGACCAGATGCTGGTGAATCTGAAGCTGATGGGCGCGATTGACCGCGACTTGACGAAGCTGAAGGACTATTGTCGCGTGGTGTCTGAAGCCGTGGACGTTCCAATTCCGTCCAACTATCCGGTCTTTGGTTCGGACGCCTTCCGCACTGCTACCGGGGTTCATGCGGCGGCTGTCATCAAGGCGTACAGGAAGAACGACCGTGAGCTGGCTAACCAAGTCTACTCCGGGGTCCCTTCGCATTGGTTCGGCCTTGCGCAGAGGATCGAGATCGGTCCCATGAGCGGCAAGTCCAACGTGATTTTCTGGTTGGAGGAGCGAGGCATATCTGCCACCGAGGAGCGCGTGGAACGGATATTCCAACGAGCCAAGCAGTCTGATCGAGTGTTGAAGGACGATGAGGTTATGAGTTTAGCGAAGTAGCGCCAGGGTCTCGCTAGCCCTTGGGCCTGAAGGCCGCGATGGCGCCGATTTCAGAGATCCTGAGCTATGTGTCTTGCGGCCCTTTGCGCCTTGGCGAGAACATTTCTTTCTTAGGACCACAGCCCTCTTCTACGGGACGGGGTGGGCGCGGAGCGCCGGGTGGGGGAAACCGGGCCCCTAACGCGGCGTAGGCCGAACCGAAGCGGACGCGCCTGCCCAAGGAAATTGAACACGATCATTCCCGCGAAAGTAGGAACCCAAGACCCGCTAGGGCGGTGGATTCCCGCCTTCGCGGGAATGACGGGCTCGCTACGGCAGAGGCGCTATATCCATTGAGTAAACGAAAACAAGCCGAGATGCTGCTTCTTCTCATCACTTTCATTTGGGGCTCGACCTTCGTGGTGGTCAAGCAGGCTCTGCGCGACATTTCACCCGTACCGTTTATTGTGCTGCGGTTTATGGCTGCTGGACTGCTACTGATGGTGTTCCTGGCGCGCGGCAAAATCAATCCTAAGGCTATCCTGCCCGGAACGATCCTTGGCCTCTTCCTATTCCTGGGCTACATCTTCCAGACTTCCGGATTGGTTTACACCACGCCTTCAAAATCGGCATTCATCACCGGCTCCAGTGTCATTCTGGTCCCGATCCTGCTGCTTTTTGGGGCATCCCGGCCGCACCCATCGAGCTTCACTGGCGGGATTCTGGGACTGGCGGGCCTCTACTTTATGGTGATGCCGAAGGGTTCTCTTACGGTCAATCGCGGCGACATATTGACGCTGATCGGCGCGGTGGCATTCGCTGTCCAAATTGTCCTGGTGGGTTACTACACGCGGCGCTTCAGCTTTCTCGATCTTGTTCCCGTGCAGATTCTTGTCGTCGGTTTACTGGCCTTTGCAGCATGGCCTTTGGATCCGGGGTGGAAGCTCCATTGGACGCACAGGCTGATCGCCGCATTTGCAATTACCGCAGTCTTGGCTACGGCCTTTGCCTTCTCGGTTCAGAATTGGGCGCAGCAATATACCCCCGCGACCCATACGGCTTTGATTTTTGCCCTTGAGCCGGTCTTCGCTTCGCTCGCTTCCTGGTTGGTGATGAAGCAGGTATTGGAGGGCCGGGCGTTCCTTGGAGCGGGGCTGGTCTTTGCCGGGATGGTTGTTGCTGAAGTATGGGGTGGTGGAGGGCCATCACCGGTTGAGGGATGACGGCGCCATGTGGGGACATGCCACTGACGGGAAAACCGTCAATCCCGGCCTTGTGGCGTTCCAAAGCGCATCTCAACCACTGTCTTAACAGTCACAAAACAAGAAGCCATTGCAGTGGTATCATAATCCGATTGTGGAGGTCATTCAGCCAGACACCGTGAGCGAACCCCCTTCCGCAGCCAGCAATACGCTATTCACCGCCGGGCATTCCAATCTTGAGTTCGAGACGTTCGTCAAAATGCTTTCAGGTTGTCACGTTGAACTCGTGGCCGACGTGCGCAGCAGACCGCACAGCAGCCGGTTTCCCCAGTTCAGCCAGCCAGGGTTTGCGGCAATGCTCGAAAGGGAACGAATCGCCTACCTGTTCCTGGGAGAGGAATTAGGGGGCAGACCGGACGATCCCGACGCTTACCGCAGCGACGGCGTGGTCGACTACCGGGCGCGCCGGAAGTCTTATGCGTTTCGTTCCGGGCTGGATCGCCTGCTTGATGAGGCTGGTCGGCGAACGGCCGCCGTGATGTGCGCTGAAGAAGATCCCCTCGAATGCCACCGCTTCCTGATGATCTGCCCGGAGCTGACATGCGCAGGGATTCAGCCGGTCCATATCCGCAAGAACAGCCAGATGGAAAGCCAGGAAATGGCCGAGAATCGTTTGCTGAGAATGCATGGGTTTGAAGGAATTGCAACCCAGACCCTTTTCCCCGATGTTCGGGCGGATGCCTTGGAGCAGTCCTACGAGCAGCAGGCTGCTAGGGTTGCCTACCGGGTCAGCCCTGAACTGTTAGTTGACCGATGGTGAATGACGGATATGACTTCGACGCTGTGTACCATCGGCTTCACCAAGAAGACGGCAGAACAGTTTTTTGGCCTGTTGGAGCAGGCGGGAGTACGCAGGCTGATCGATGTGCGGGAGAACCGGGGCGGCCAGCTATCCGCCTTCGCCAAGCACCCGGACCTCGCTTACTTTCTGAACCGGTTGTTGGGCATTGAATACATTCACGAGCCATTACTTGCGCCTAGCCTGGAGATTCGCGACGCCTACCGGACGACAAAAAACTGGGAGCAGTACGAAGAGTCGTTCGCGGAGTTGATGCGAGCCAGAAACGTGCCGGAATCGATCAATCCCGGACAGTTCGAGGGGACGGTAGCGCTGCTTTGTTCTGAAGCCGGGCCGGAGAAGTGCCACCGGCGCCTGGTGGCGGAGATGTTCGCGCGCACATGGAACGCCCAAGGGCATTCCATTGAGGTCAAGCACCTGGTCATGCCCAAGCCTGCCTCCCGCCGAACCCGGAAGGCCAAGCCCTGAAGCCCATGCCAGAGATCATTATCTCTGATATCACCATGATGTCACCGGGCTATTGCATCATCGGTCTGGAGCCCGACGGTCGCGATTCCTTTCGTTCAGTGCGGCCCATGCCCTTCGACCGATACGCATGGCTAGACCCTTTCATGTTCAACCGCGGGGATTGTGTGCGCTGCCAATTCGCGCCTGCGGTGCTTCGCGCCCCGCACTTCGAGGACCGGCAAGCTCGCAGCCTTCAAAGGACGGGAAGCATCCTGAACGAAGGGGATTTAATCCGGCGCTTGGAAACAGCGGAAGTGTCAATAAACTTGGAGGGACTGTTTGGGTGCTCTTTGGAATCGGACAACCCCAGAGGGAACTTCTGGATTGACCCGTCCAAAGGCCAGCGGTCGATTTGTGGCTGCCCATACCACAATATTCGCTTCCGGGTTTTCCAGGACCCCAAAGGTCTTCGGTTGCGGGCCGAGCTGGTGTTAGCTTCGGATGAGCGGCTCCGCAGCCTTCCCGTGGTCGACCGGGCCTGGGGCCAGTTCCTCGCCCAGCTTGTGAAGCTCTGTGCGGAAGATAAGATCACCTTCAGTTCAAAGACGATGAACTTCCTCAACCGTCAAGTCACCGAAAAGCTCCGCAAGTCGCCGAACCGCTTTGCCAGGATCGGGCTGGCGCGCGCCCGGGAAGGCAAGTGTTGGTTGATGCTGGATTCCCTTTTTCCCCAACCCACTGGGGACTGGCTCAAGACCCTTGAGCCAGCGCGGAACAGAAACTGGCAGAAAAGCCCGTGAGGAAGTTTTGTGAGCCAAAGGTGGCCGAAATTCCGGGATAAATCTCGCGCGCTGCCGGTGGTGCGCGATCGGGTTGCGGCTGAGCTTCCGCCGGGCAAGCTGTTCCCGGCGGACGACGAGGATTTGATCGAATCCGGGCTTATTGACTCAATGGGCTGGGTTGGCATCCTCTCAGGTCTGGAGGATATCACCGGTGTTCAAGATTTCGGAAACCCGTGGCCCCCGAACCGCCCACAGAGCGTCAGGGCGCTGGCAGAGTTATTGTGTGAGGCTCCAGGCGAGGACGCGGAGGCGGCAGCCAGCAGGTCTGCCCGCTCAGTCGCGCCGGGCGATTCCTGGGTGAACTTAACGGGTTGGGGTTACGCCTTGGGACGAATTCGCGTCGAGGCGGCGGGAGTCGAAAGCAAGTGCGCATTAGCGCCGGGGACTATCAGCGGCCGGGCGGGAATCGACACGGTCTGCTACGCAGGTCAATCGGAAGACGAGATTAGCCTCGGATTTGATGCGGCGGAAGCAGCTTTGGCCAAGGCCGGGGTGGGGCCCGGTCAAGTGGATGTTCTGGTTGCCACCAGCGCCACTTGGATTGCCTTTCCTTCGCTTGCCGCCCGCCTGCACTCCCGTTTAATTTTGGACGAAAGCTGCGGAGCCTTTGATGTGGGCGGGGCGTGCGCCGGCGTGATTCATGCTCTGGCGACGGCAAGAGCAATTCTCTTGACCGGGCGAAAGGTGGCGTTGGTGGTCGCAGCCGAGATCAACAGCCGCCCGCTTGCAGCGGCGCCTGGCGAATTCCGAGGACTATTTGGCGACGGCGCCTGTGCCTTTATTCTTTCACGCAGCGGAGCGTCCACGCCGGGCGAGTGCCGGCTAGGGAACTTCATCTCAGGGTGCTCCGGCGCGCACGCTTCCGCACTGCGGCTTGGCCTGACCGGGGTTGGATCAGTAACGGTGGAGTTCAAAGGCGAGGAACTGGTAGGGGCCGCTATCACCGCACTGGATCGAGTGATCCAAGAGTTGGAGGCGGAGAGCGGAACTCTTCGTACAGAAGTTGACTGGTTTGCCCTGCACCAGGCGAATCCGCGTGCCTTCAGATCTCTGGCCAACCGCGCGAACATTCCCCTAGTCAAATCACCCGAGGTGACCCGATACACTGGCAACCTGGGCTCCGCTACATGTGGGGTGGCCTTGTGCAAGGCATTGGAAAAAGCTGAAGCGGATCACCACGGAGAACGCCACAAGGTGATCTTTGTGGGGGCAGTCGGTCCCGGCCTTCTTTGGGCCGGAACCTATATTTCCATTGTTACTTCTGCGGCTGCCAGTACCGGCCAGCCCTGATAACACGAATTCTGAATAGCTCCGGGTTTCTTTTCTGGTCATGGACGGGTGTATAATTTCCGAATAAGGATTAAGGGGAGTTAGTGGATAGCTCTCAGAATTGGAGTTTGGAATGGTGAACGTGCGCCGTTATTGGGCCGCCTTGGTGGTGGCGGCGACCCTGGGGGCGGGAATCGTCATTGGCTCGCTGGCCACGCATGGAGTACGCGCGGCCAAGGTGGGGGTGTTTGCGCCCGGCGCTAAACCACTTGCTGATCCTTCTCCCGTTGAGCTTTCCAGTTCTTTTGCCCAAATTGCTCAGAATGTGAGTCCAGCCGTGGTAAACATCACCACGGAATCCACCGTCCGGTTGGCCGACCGGCGCTTCCAATCTCCCGAGGGCAGCCCCGGTGACGATTTCTTTAACCGCTTCTTCCATATGGGTCCGGGCGGCCCACCCTCGGATTTCCAGCAGCAGAGTCTGGGATCCGGCATGATTCTGGACAAGACGGGCTATATCCTCACCAATTACCATGTGGTGATGCAGGACGGAGAAGATAGGCCGGTGGACCGGATGAAAGTCCAGTTGCAAAGCGATCAAAGCGATTTGACGCGGTATACCGCAAGACTGGTCGGCTACGACAAGTGGACGGATCTTGCCGTCATCAAGATTGACGCCGGCAAGCCTCTCCCGATGGTCCAACTGGGTGAGTCCCATTCGATGCGCGTGGGGGATTGGGTCCTGGCCATCGGTAGCCCCTTTGGGCTTCAAGCTACGGTGACGGCGGGGATCATCAGCGCCAAGGGGAGAGATATTGAAGGCGGGCGCAGCGGCGAATTCAAACGTTTCCTTCAGACGGACGCGGCCATCAATCCCGGGAACAGCGGTGGGCCGCTGGTGAGCATGGCGTCCCAGGTGATTGGCGTCAATACGGCGATCGCCACCACGCGCGGTTCCTATGACGGCGTGGGCTTTGCCATTCCTTCCGACGTGGCGCGGAAAGTTTACAATTCCATCATCACCACCGGCACGGTGCGCCGGGGCGCTATCGGCGTCACTTTTATGAGTGTGCGGAATGACGCTCTCTTGCGCAGCTTCGGCGCGAGCCACGGCGTAGTGGTGGAAAGCGTCGAGCCTGGCAGTCCCGCAGAAAACGCTGGGATCCAACGCGGCGACGTCATCACCTCCCTGGACGGCCAGCCGATTTCCGATGGTGACCAGTTGCTCTCCATTGTTTCAAATACGGAACCCGGTAAAAAGATGGCGGTGGAATATTTGCGCGATCGCAAGGCGGGCAAGACCACGATTGTCGTGGGGGATTGGAACCGAATCGTGGGCGAGGCTGATGCGGCGCCTGAGAAGCCTGTCAATGGGCAGACGAGTCAATTGCCGGCAGGAATCCTTGGTGTCACCGTCAAGGATCTGAGCCCGGACCAGGCGAAGGATCTGGCCACCCAGTTGCGGTTGCCCCATCCGGAAGGTGTGATTGTGACTGATGTGAAGCCTGGCGGTTTCGCGGAAGACCTGGGCTTAGAAAAGCTAGATATTTTACTTTCAATTAATCACAAAGAGGTCACAACCGCAGAGCAATTTAATCACTTGCAATCGGAGTTGAAGTCAGGGCAAGATGTGCTCTTTCTGGTTGCCCGCCGGCAAGGCCGCGGCTTCACCACCCTGTTTCTTGCAGACCCGTTGCCTTAGCAAAATGGTTGGAGGAAACGCGAGATTGAATTTGCCAGGAAAGATGCTTATTAGAAATTTTATCTTTTTTGCGGCGGCCTTATGGCTTGCTATCCCGTTTCTTCCGGCGGCGGCCACCAAGGTGGCTCGCCATCATTCACCGGCGGCGAAACGCCGGAAGCATCGCACCCCCGCGCGGCGCTCCGTGCATTATAGTGCGAAGGCTCGGACCGCAACCAAAGCTTCACACCTGGTTCATGCAAGACCCTCGCATCGAACTTACGCCAAGTCCCGGAAGGCCCACAATTACCGTAGGAAGAAATCCACAAAGTACAAAGTGCGCTTCGCCAGCATTCACATGCAACCCGAAAGGGCGGAGCAGATCCAGCAGGCCCTAATCCATGCGGGTGATCTTCACGAGTCCCCGACCGGCCGGTGGGACGGTCAAACACGGGAAGCCATGAAGCAGTACCAGCAGCAGCATGGTTTTCCGGCCACGGGATTGCCGGATGCAAAATCCCTCATGAAGCTCGGCCTTGGGCCGCATCCACTGCCTCTGGATGCAGACCCGGTCGCTCAAGCCAAGTCATTTCCTCCAACCACCCCCGGTGAGAAGTCCACTGATTCTGGGTCTCGCCAGGACCAGCCGGAAAATTGATACCTGATTCAGGAACTCAACGCACCTGGCGCTGGTCGAAGGAAACCAACTGTCCCCAAAAGGGACACTTTTTAACCCCACGGCTATTTTTCCACAGGCTAGAATCTATATCTGCTACAAAATAAAGGCCTAAAAAATCTGTCTCACTTGTCTCACGTGTCTCCACTGTCTCATTTCCAGATGATACAGTTCACTTATGAGTAACTATTCAGGACACGAGTTGGTGATGATTGGGATGGAAGGGGCCCTTCCCAAGCTCCAAATTCAGGCCCTCTTGCAAGCCTCCATCATTGCTTCCGCCGCCTTTTCAAACCCCGGGTGGTTGCGGCCCGGCGTAGCCGGGTTACTCCGTCCGGAATCCGGGCATAGTATTGGCACTCTCAGCGGCTTCAGTTTACCCTCGCAATCTCACAATGGGGTTTTCAATAATGAATAGACGCCACGAAAAACTTCAAATGACGATTTGCACGAGACTCCCCGTTTCCAAATTCCGCACGCTCCAGGACTGGTGTGACTTTAGTTTCCGGAAGCGGTCGGAGGTGATTGCCATGGTCCTCGAGAGGGTGTTGGATATGGTGGAAGAACAGACCAACACTCAACAACCTGTTGAACACGTAGTGCGCAGGCTGCACCTGGACCCGCCTTAGCGTCGTATGAAAAGTATTAGAGGTTTGATACAAGAGAGACGATGTTTACTTACAATATAACATATATCAGGAAGGTATCATCCGGTTGGGCTATAGTTCCTCTTACCCCGAAAAACTGGGTCGGAAGGGAGCTGAACCCATATGTGGCCAAAGCCACCAACCCCACCCGAAAGGTAACTTGTCTCATAGGGAAACCGGGGACCTTCCTTGAAGGAGGTCCCCGGTGAATAGACTGATTACCTTTTGGATTGCTTCATCGACCGTGCTCTTTCTGCTCTCCCTCGTTTACTTCCGTTACCAACTTCACCGCAAGAACCCGCTATTTGCTTGGTGGTTATGCTTGGGGGTGGCCATGGAGCTGATTTCCGCCTACGCGATGGTCCTGGACAGCCACAAATTTCTGTGCTTCTTGTGGCGCGCGGCGAACATCGCAAGCATCCTAATGGCCGTGGCCGTCTTGATCCTGGCCTATGCGCAGCGCGCGTGTCCTGTCAATCGCACCTTGCTTTATGGGCTGGGGGCGATGCTGGCCTTTAATTTGATCGCCCGGCTCACGGCGGGACACATCAGTATGGTGAAGCAGACTTGGCTGCAGGATATTGCTTTTTTTGGCCCGGCGCTATTCCTGTTGGTTTCGTTCTCCAACATTCGGGCGGACCGTATTCCGTTGCACGTCTGCTCGACCTTCCGCCATCTGACCCTGACACCAAGTCAGAGTCCTGGCTTGGCGCTCAGTTTGCGGCCGGCCAGTCTGCCGCGAGGGGCGGCTTCGACGAACACGAATGAAGCCTTCCTCGAATACTTCATCGCCCGCTCCCGTCTCCATCTGGAACTGTCCCCCAGTTTCTTTGTGCCGGTTCCCATGCCTGCTCCGCCAAAAGTAGAATTCGCAAGGTGCGCCACGTACAGTAAAGAAACTTGTGTGCTGGCTCAAACTTGAAAGTTCTCCCCCCAGAGAAAGTTGCCAGCCAAGCCGGGCCGAAAAGTATCGGCTCGGCTTCTTTTTTTGACTCCTTGGCCTGGTGCTTGGATCGATTTTGGGAACTCCCATTGTAACCCAACCCGCAGTAAACAAAATCACCGCCGAAAAAACGCAGCTCTTTCTCCATTGTCTGGAATTATTTTCTTGGCAGTAAGTACATGACCTGGCAGAGGCAAGGTTTACGGGCTGTTCGCGCCCCAGCCGGGAGGATGGAAGGAACCTCCTGCCATCGTTCAGGAGGGTGCACGACAGGGAAATGATTTTCACGCGACCTTCCCCTGCCTCCGACGCTTTCAGAAGTCTTCAAACCGCCCGCTCAAGCGGCAGCATCGCAAGGCGATGCTGGCGTTGGCACCCCTCACGGTCCAGTGCATTCCGGCTCGCTTTAGCCGAGTGCCGATGACGCTGGCCCCGGCGCCGATTGCGCGCCATCGCACTCATTTTTCAGCACTCCCCGCAACGGATGCGGAATCGCGGTAGTGACGCAGTTTGCTGTAGCGGCGCTCTATGAGCGCCGGAAACCGTTGAAGACCCAAGTTCGGCGCTCATAGAGCGCCGCTACAGCAAACAAACTGAGACACTACCACAGCGATTCCGCATTCATACTTTCCTTCCTGATTTAAGCAATTGATTCCGGGTTGTTTTGCTTGGCTGCGCACTGATTGAGCAGATTCGCATTCACTTTTTGCTTGACCGTGCCCGGTTTCTC